>ENA-ORXR01000339-ORXR01000339.1-marine-metagenome-genome-assembly--contig:-NODE-339-length-68309-cov-5.972359_pt1 | contig 68309 bp, 57 predicted proteins | sample MGYA00237866_ERZ511479 | MGnify/ENA metagenome assembly ERZ511479 | reverse complement strand
CCCCGCAGACGCGGGGATGAACCGTTCCGAAGCAGGGCCATATAACCAATTTTATTGTGTTCCCCGCAGACGCGGGGATGAACCGGCCTATCGCCTCTCTCGGTCCATATTTGAATCGTGTTCCCCGCAGACGCGGGGATGAACCGGATTTGATCCGACCACATGCTATTGATGCTCTGTGTTCCCCGCAGACGCGGGGATGAACCGTGGCACAGGTCTGCGTCAAGTCCGTTACCGTAGTGTTCCCCGCAGACGCGGGGATGAACCGCTTGGGCGGATTACAGTATTGCAAAAATAGCAGTGTTCCCCGCAGACGCGGGGATGAACCGTGTGGCAACAATCGGTCATCCTTGCTGTCATCGTGTTCCCCGCAGACGCGGGGATGAACCGACGAGCGCGAGGCTTGTTTAGCAATGGCTATAGTGTTCCCCGCAGACGCGGGGATGAACCGATATCTGGGCTTAATGGATCGTCTTGATGCGAGTGTTCCCCGCAGACGCGGGGATGAACCGTGATTACGCTGATAACAATGACGTCGCTGGCGGTGTTCCCCGCAGACGCGGGGATGAACCGGGCATATCGTGAGCTGGTTAAGCGGGAGATTAGTGTTCCCCGCAGACGCGGGGATGAACCGATTAGCAGTTGAATCTAGCGTGTTGAAATCTGGTGTTCCCCGCAGACGCGGGGATGAACCGATAGCGAGTATCTTTGCGAGACTTGTGCATAGGTGTTCCCCGCAGACGCGGGGATGAACCTACAGCGCGCTCGGCTTGGAGTGCAAGTTCGTCGTGTTCCCCGCAGACGCGGGGATGAACCGGCCCTCAAGGTGACCCCGCCGACAAGGGTGCTGTGTTCCCCGCAGACGCGGGGATGAACCGTATCATGTCCAGATCGTCAACATAGTCAAATAGTGTTCCCCGCAGACGCGGGGATGAACCGATCGGTTGACTCGCTATGCCCAGCCGCGTGAGGTGTTCCCCGCAGACGCGGGGATGAACCGTGGTCAAGCTGCTCGATAGTGATCTGGCCGCTGTGTTCCCCGCAGACGCGGGGATGAACCGCCACCCGAGTAACCGCCCTTTATGTCGAGGTGGTGTTCCCCGCAGACGCGGGGATGAACCGAACTATCGCCGTCAAATTATCAAAACACTAGCGTGTTCCCCGCAGACGCGGGGATGAACCGTAAAGCGCGGCGAACAGTACGCATCAGGCAGTGTGTTCCCCGCAGACGCGGGGATGAACCGCATTTTTTCAGGATGATCCATCATTCCTTCATATGTTCCCCGCAGACGCGGGGATGAACCGCTTTGGACTATTACGCAGGCTACTACGCTGTGGTGTTCCCCGCAGACGCGGGGATGAACCGTGCATTTCGCTGGTCCGGCCGAATTTGTGGAAGTGTTCCCCGCAGACGCGGGGATGAACCGCATGTAGCCACCCTTTCGGCCGTCCACGCCGAGTGTTCCCCGCAGACGCGGGGATGAACCGGTGTTGCATGACCTTGAGTTAGCTTCGTGCATCTCACCAGTACAACACCTCGCAAACCCGACGTGCGATCTCCGCTCGCAGACAGTTCGGTGGCTGGGCTATGATTCTTCGAATGGCAACGATTTACTCGCAACTCATGCTGCGAGCGCTAAAGTTTAGCGAGCGAACTATCCACCACCATGACTACCAACTACTTTGACTTGGGAGGCTTCATAGTCTGACTTTTCAGCTGTGTCCATCCCTACTGTTGTGTAACGATGCGCCGAAAGAGTTGGAGGCGGCGAAAAAACTGTATCGTTTTCCATCTGTAAACCAAATCCCGAAAAGGCTCGGGTTTACGTAATATACTGGACGCTGGACATTTGCCAAAACCGCCTTAAATGAACGACTTGCTCAGCAACGATCACATTGATCTGTTTTCCGAAAAATTTGTCGCACCTGCAGTGCTGAGTCTGCAATCGCTGAAAAAGTCTTATGGATCTCTGGAGGTGCTAAACGGACTAAGCCTGTCGGCGAGGCGTGGAGAGGTATTCGGCTTTCTCGGACGTAATGGCGCTGGGAAATCCACGGCCATTAGAATGATAATGGGAATTACACAAGCCGATGCTGGTGCTATTGAAGTATTCGGTCAGCCGTTGCACGCTAATCTCATTGGGACGCGCCAGAGGATTGGCTATGTTGCGCAAGATCAGAACATGTATCCATGGATGTCTCCTAATGTTATTTCACGATTTGTCAGGGGTTTTTATCCGCAGTGGGACGAAAAACGTTTTCGCCAACTCCTTAGCGACTTTAGCTTGCCTCCCAAGCGTCGCATTGGCACTTTTTCAGGTGGAATGAAGGCCAAGCTTGCGCTCACTCTGGCACTTGCTACACGTCCCGAGCTGTTGATTCTGGATGAGCCCACTGCAGGCATGGATCCTGTAGCGCGGCGTGAGTTTCTTGATCTTGTTCGGGATCAGACAGCTGAAGATGGCGCAACAACCTTTTTTTCAACACACTTAATCGATGAGATTGAGGCTATTGCCGATCGGATCGGAATTGTAGAGGCTGGCGTCACGATGTACGAAGGCCAGCTAGATCCATTGCGTAACAGTATTGCATCCTGGTCCATAGATAGCCGTGAATACACTCCGGGTAGTTTACCGGGAGAGTTTGCAAGTCACCGATTACGTGTTTTGCATGAGGGCGAGCGTCGGGGGCGTCAGGTCTTAACCCTGCAGTTCGCAGAGCAGACACTCGCTTCTCACGAAATCATTCTGAATCCGGGTTGGCGACACGATTCGATGTCGCTGGAAGATGTGTTCATCGCTATCGTTACGCAGCCCTAGATTTATACTCTCCATGAATTTAAGAACTGTTTTTATACCTTGTTTTCTGCCAGCGAGTGCCGCTCAATCCGGCGGTAATGTGAACTTCTTCCAATCTGGCGCTTTGCTACATTTTCAACTGCGCGCAAGGTGGGAACTCTCATGCCTTTTAGCCGGTAGACATTGCTAACCATGGCAATTTACGCATTGCTGGCCAAGGATCTACACGAGCATCGCATAGCAGCGGTGTTGCTTGGCGCAGGCTGCTTGGTAGTGGTGCTGTTATTGCTCGCTCAGAACGCTGTGGCTGCGTACAGCATGAGTGCATTTGAGATTGTGCGTTTCTCATTAATCACATTTCTGCCGCTAATCGCGCTGATCGTAGGTAACCGGCTCATCGTTAATGAGTACCTGAGTGGTACGCGTCTGTTCGTGGAAGCCTTGCCGGTGGGCAACGTGCTGCCACTGGTGCTGAAGTATCTGTTGGGTCTGGGCTATATCTCATTGATTGCGACCATCATGGTACTTTTGGCCGGGCAACAGTCTGGCATTGCAGATGATGTGACAGCAGAATACGTGTTGCTGATTCTAGCCAAAACGTGGGTCATGGTATCGCTGTACTGGAGTATGGTGTTCTGCTTCAGCTTGTGTGGATATTTACGCATCGCGTTGTATCTGGTGAGTGCAGCCGTCATTGCCGTTTTGGCGTACTACCCTGGTCTGGACGCTTCGCGGTTTGCACCCATGGCATTGATGGACAATCAGCTTTTTGTCTATGAGCGTGACATAACACCATGGTCGCAGATGGGGATAACACTGCTTCTATCGGTGGCGTTTACAGTGGCTGGCTTCATCCTGACTCGATTGGGAGAGGGTTCTGTAATCGAGCGACTGGCAAAACCCATGACGCGTCGCGATTACGTGGCACTAGGTGTTCTGGCTGCCTCCGGTCTGGCTCTGGCTGCCACACTTATGGAAAAAAACCAACGCGATCCTATTAATTTTTCCAGCGAAAATGTCGTCAGGCTTAGTGATCCTGAGGTCGCTGTTCTGTATATCGAAGAGCAGTACAAAGAGCCTGCTTCATTACTCGCCGAACGCGTATCTGATTCATTATCTGCCTTGCAGGCAACACTGGCACTGCCTACAGTCCCCACGGTGCGGCTGGTGCTTTCCCCCAGCCGTGAGATACACGATATCGACTATGCCACCCGAGATGGTGTGTTTATCACGGCTAACTGGCTCGATCATGATAGTTACGATGACACTATTTTTGAAACAGTCATCCTGCATGGAGTACTCAGTGCCCAGACGAATGGACGTAGTGTGTACGAGCCGTATCATTGGGTGCTTGATGGCTTCACTCGTTGGTGGGTTGAGCAAGGTAATGGCCCATTGGACCCGCAGCACCGTGACGAATTAGTCGCACGTGCGCTGTTAACACTCGAACGGGACCCGCAGGCGATACAACTGGTGGATCGCTGGCAACTGACAGCAGACAAGTTTTCCTATCCAGGCGCAGAGGCACTGGCATGGGCTGCAATGAACTATCTGGAAGAGATAAGCGGACGTGAAGCAGTAATCATGTTGGCAACCGAGTTTCTCACGCAGCCTGTTGGCTCAACAGCGGTAGCGTCGCTTAAAGATCGAGTCGGCAATGTCTACTCACGCATTGAATCCATTGTTGGCATGCCATTGGCTGATTTTCACACTGGTTGGCAAGCGTGGCTTGAAAAGCAGCGCGGCAATAGCGGTGTCCAAACGTTTATTGATTCAGTGCCAGCCCTGAGTGGTGTTGTCACAACACAGACAGATAGTGCAGGTATCAGGACCGTACAGGCGTCTTATCAGCTTGCCGAACAGTTTTCTGGCGTACGTGAAAACCTGGCATCTCTCCAAGGTAGTTGTGTTATGAAACACGACTATATCGGTCCTTTTGACACTGAATTTGATGTGAGCGACGACTTTGAAGACATTGTTGAATGTCAAACCGATACTGTTGCTCATATTATAAGTAGTACCTACGCATCGGGAGATCGGGTGTATGTGGCACTGGACTATGATGGTGCCTTGTTTCATCAGCCCGTCAGATTGCATGCGCAGCGTGTTTATGTTCCATAAAAGCAGGGCGCTACGCCCCGGGCACAGAGTATTGACCCTAGTGATAAACGCATGCTAAGACTTCTTGCCAAGGAAGGTCGCCAACTGTTTCCGATAGCTTGTCTGTGGGTTGCCGTGCTGCTGCTCAATTACCTGATACAGTTTGCGACGGAGCGTTTTGACGAGCAGACGTTTACCAGTTGGTGTGAGGGTTATTGTGATTACAACACCGGCGCTACCATCATCATATTCAGTGCCTTGATTGCGTTGGTGACAGCGTATAGCCTTTTTCCGCGAGAGCACGATGATGCCACCATAGATTTTTTACGCGCTTTGCCTGTGACACGACGGTCTGTGTTCATCGCCAAAGTGCTCGCGGCATGGGGATTGCTGTGCGCTATCAACCTGCTCAGCTATGGCATCGATGCTGCCATGCTCGCGATCAACCCTGAATCAATCGGTGGCCGTTTCTATGGGCAAACCTGGGCAACGCTTCTATGGCGTGATTGCGTCGTTGCCTTCATCATTTTGTCACATGGGGTTCTTTTGTCCTGGTTTCGTACCGTAGGACTCGTTGTCTACGCAATTTATCTGCTGGTGTTAATGTGGGCAGAGAGTGCGTTAGGTACATCGGGTGTGTGGAGTATCTTCACGCTGTTGTCTAATGAATATGATGGATCCAACCTTATCGTTGACCGACAAGCGCTAGCTATTCATTCAGCAATTGCCATAGTCATGTTATTTGTGGCCTATCTGCTTTGGAGTAAGACAGAATCCAGTGTGTCTGGCGGACAGCCAGGAACTCGTGGTCTGAAAATATTTCGTGGAATACTCAGCGTGTGTGGCTTTCTGATGTTAGCGGCAATTCTGGTTTACAGAGTTGGCGTTGGCACTGGGAGCACCGGGTCGGATGGGCTTAGCGTTGCCACCACGGAACACTACCGTTTCGTTTATCCCTCAGAGCGCGAAGACACCGTGCAATATATGCTGCAGCATGCTGAAATTGACTATGCCGTGTTGGGTGATCTGCTGGGTATTGAAGACTTGCCAAGTATTCGCGTCGATCTTTCCGCCCAGAGTGAACATGCTGCAGGGCTTGCCACGTGGAAAAAAATCCAGATGGATCTCAATGCATTTGACTCAGATGTTTCACAGCGGCGTGTGTTAAGCCATGAGACTACACATGTTTTGCAAGCCGTGGAGTCTGATCGCGCTATGTCTCGCAACTATGCAGCCGCAAAGTTTTTTATTGAGGGGATGGCCCAATATACCTCGTTCGAAGTGGTGCCGGAGCAAGCACGTCGCGATAGTAATTGGCAACTGGCAGCCATCTCCTGGCAACGTCAGAAAATAGAGTTCAATGAGTTGATTGATGAGGCTGCCTTTAGCGAACGTTTTGATCCAGAGTTGCATTATAGTCTTGGTGATCTATGGACTCGCGCGTTTGTAACGACGTGTGGCGAAAAGGCGCTGGGCGATTTTCTACGCGCTGCAGGTCGGCAAGATGCTGTCAGAGATCTTCCTGCGGCAATTTTCTGGAGGGATACGGCTGGGCAAATCGGATGTGATCTGGATACTGTGAATGAGCAGTGGCGTAATCAGATGCAAGAGCTTCATGCATCAGTAGATCAGGCACGGTTCCCCATCTATAGCGATTTTGTTATCACAAGGGATGTTCAGTCAGATCAAATTATCATAACGACAACACTTACCCCTTATTCTGAAGTAGATTCAAATGAGCAGACGACGGAGCAACATTATACTGACACGGTTTTGCCCGAACGTTTTATCGTGCGCATTGGTGCGGCGTCCTCGCGACTGGCCGCGGGAGTCGATCCAGTATACCGTGGTCAGTTAGTCGAAGAGGAGGGAGTGAGTAAGATTCAATTCACGATTCCTGCATCCGCCATAAGCGGTAGCCGTTTCCGTTACCAACCGGGCTACACGCCATCCGAAGGTTCCCGCTACTATTACGAAGCATGGAAACGAGGCAGCGTTTAATATGGCAATGTACCTGACTGCAAGCCTGCAAGCCTGCAAGCCTGTTAGCCTGTCATCCGTAAGCCTGTCGTTTGTGTCATGGCCTGACCAAGCCCTGTCAGCCCTGTTTGGCCCCAGCGACTCACGAAGTCAACAGCCCGTACGGGTTGCTCAAACAAGCTGCCTTGAAAATGCGCCACGCCCAGAGAATGTAATTGCGAAAGCTGGTTTCGGTCGTCGACGTTTTGACCTATCACGTCTATCTGCATGGCGTCGCAAGTGTTCATCAGATGCTTTAACGGTTCGCTGTCGTTAGCGCCAGATTTGCCAATGATGGCCACGGACAGTAACAAGGCAGCTACATGGTGGAGAAGGCCGGGTTCAGTATTGACTCCATTAAGAGCCAAAGGAACACCTATTTCATTAAGCTGTGTCAGTGTTGCGTTACTAACGGAACCATGATTTATCTGTATCTCAAGAAGAATCTGTGTCGGCAGCAGATTAAAATTGCGTAACCTGCTTTCAAGCAATAGAGGGAAGGCCGGGTCATTCAACGTTAACTCGGATAACCTTATGCAAAGCCTGAAGTGTTGATCTACGATGCCCGCCAGATTCCAGCGAAGCAGCGCCTGGAGTGCCAGATCCAGCGATCGATTATCCAGTTCGCGATGCACTGCTGGATCGGTCAGATTCTGCATGAATTCATCAGGAAGTAAATAGGCTCCCTGCCTGCTGCGCATACGCATGTGTGTATCAGCACCAAAAAGTGCGTAGTTGCCAGGTCGCTCCAGATGCAACACTGGCTGAAACCACATTTCCATTCGATTCTCATTCAGTGCGCGTTCGACGCCACGGGTTGCCATGCCCCCCTTGCTACGATTGAATTGCTGGCGTTTCTTCTGTTCGTACATTTGCACATCGGCTTCTATCAGTGCATCGGCTAAGGGCACATTTTCACTGGAGGTGGCAAGCCCTATGCTACAACTTATTGCATGAGAGCCCTCGCTGCTTGCTACCGGCTCATCGAAAACGTTGTGTAGCGTCAAGGCGAATTCGGTGGCTTGTTCTTCGCAGGCACCCGGTAGAATGACGACAAATTCGTCACCGCCCCAACGCGCCAGTGTCGCCCCTTGTGGGATTTGAGCAGCGAGTCTCTGTGCAATACCCTTCAGGACTTCATCACCAGCGGCATGGCCGTATAAATCGTTAACATTCTTGAATCCATCAAGATCGAGAAACATCACGGAGTGCTCGTGCTCTGGATCCCTTGATAGCTGGTCAATGACTTTTTTAGCGTGCTTTCTATTTAACAAGTTAGTGAGTTCATCGTGTACTGCCTGGTGACGCAGGCGAGCTTCAATTTCGGATCGTTTTTTCTGATCACTTTCCAGATCCCGCGCCAGTAAGTTAATACTCGATGCAAGCTCAGTAATTTCATCGTTGCTATGTTCGGTCAAACGCGCCGAGAGGTTGCCGTCCATTATCTGGCGTGCCGCTGCTGCTGCCTTTTTCAATCGCCGTGCCACAGGGACTAAAAAGAAAAGATAAATCAGGGCAACAAAACTCATGGATGCTGCGGTTGCCCACGCCATGAGAGTTCTCAAGCGTGTCACTGGTGCATGGGTTTCGGCGACATCTATCTTGACGATCAATCCCCAACCGGTGTCCCTAATCGTCTGAAAGGCCAGAAACGACTGTACACCACGATAGTCTAATGCCCGAACAACCTGGCTTTCCAGGGACTGCAATGCCTGATTAACCGGTTGCTGATTATTCGAGGGTACGGTTTTGCTAAATGCTGCAGCCCTATCGAATCGTAGTGGGGTTATAAACTGCGCACCACCATCCGGGGTTACCTGGGCAATATGCGCCTCGACACTTTTACCGATGTTCTCATGCTTTGATACCAGACTGATGATGGGTGCTAATCTGGTTTCCATGACAAGAGCTCCAACAACCTCACCTTTCAGACTCACCACCGGTGAAACCATGCCCAATCTTTGTTCCTCGTCCCGATTGACGAATGCATCGCCAAAAAGCGTGGTGACGGTACGCATGGAGCGTTCAATGAGCTTGGTGTCAGTAGGTGTCCATGTAAAGCCCATGGTTTCGCCCAGCGTATTATTAGCGCTATCAACAACTCGAAGTTCAACGATTGAGGATCCAATAACGCCTGCTTTGCGTTGAAGTGCCAAGGACAACTGTTGTAGTGGCCATTGCGCCTCCGGGTCAACGATTGCAAAGCCATCAAAGCCGCCAATCACATTTTCCCGATTCTTCAGGGGCATATCTGTTTCAGGGTCTGAATTTCGATAATCATGCAACTGCGTGACAAAGTCCCGGAGATGATCCCCGGCAGCAAGGCTGCGAGCATTGTTGGCGTAGGTTTCCAGATTCTGTTCAATACGCACAGCCTCCAGGCGCTGGGTGTTTGCCAGAGCAGCCATGGTCCGTTCGGCCATCTGCCTATCAAGCAGATGGGTTGCGAACATCGCTACCGCTACCAACGGAAACAGCACCGCCAAAAGGCAGAGCACAAGCTTGTTCCTGATTCCCATAACGTATGTCCGTCTCAATCGAGCCAGAGCAGAGCAATCTTGCTGCTGGCTTAGGCCGAAGTGACAGTGCAAACAGCATGTATCATGCCTGAAATGTGAACTGAATCAATATTCAGGTAGTTAGAAGCGCCTAGACACGTTATCCGGGATGAGGCTGTTTTTCCTCATCGCAGGCTAATTTTTTAATATCGTCCGATGGCAATTGAAGGCTACGAGCCTCTTTTTATTTGAAGATCTTTTGCGTCAGTAAATCATCTTTGATACCGTATCATGAGTTTTAAAGCAATAATTACTTCATGTCGATATAAATATATGTTTATATAACCTTCAAATAGTCAATGTGAAGGTCCCTGCTATGAAGTTAGTGAAACCCAGTAACGCTGAGCACCAGTTGCGCTCACTTCTGGCTGAACGGATACTGCTGCTTGATGGCGCGATGGGCACGATGATTCAGGGTCATCCACTGACAGAAGAAGACTTTCGAGGCGAACGCTTCGGCAGCTGGTCGGTCGATCTGAAAGGCAATAATGATCTACTTTCGCTGACTCGACCCGACCTTATTCGCGGGGTTCATGAGAGTTTTCTGGAGGCTGGGGCCGACGTCATAGAGACCAATACATTCAATGCAAATAGCATTTCGATGGCAGATTACGAGATGCAGGAGCTTGTGCAAGAGCTCAATATAAGTAGCGCCAGGCTTGCCCGACAGGCGGCTGACTCGGCGACGGCACGAAACCCCGACAAGCCGCGTTTTGTGGCAGGTGTCATTGGTCCAACCAACCGCACGGCATCACTCTCACCGGATGTAGAGGACCCCGGTTTTCGCAATGTCACTTTCAGCGATCTGGACGTCTGCTATTACGAGGCCTGCGACGCGCTGATCGACGGCGGCGTAGATATCATTCTGATCGAAACCATTTTTGACACGCTGAATGCAAAAGCTGCGATTTTTGCCGTAAAACGCGTCTTTGATGATCGTGGGATCAGCTTGCCTATCGCCATTTCAGGCACGATTACTGATGCATCTGGCCGTACGCTATCAGGCCAGACGCTTGAGGCATTCTGGAACTCGGTGCGTCACGCCGAGCCTTTGTTCATAGGACTCAATTGTGCGCTCGGCCCGGCGCAGCTTCGTGAACATGTACAGGAGCTGGCTACCATCGCTGACACCTTTGTCAGCGTACACCCGAATGCCGGTCTGCCAAACGCGTTCGGTGGTTACGATGAAACGCCAGAGCAGATGGCTGAAGAGATCGCCGATTGGGTGCAGGGTGGCTACATCAATATGATCGGTGGATGTTGCGGCACGACACCAGCGCATATAGCCGCGTTTGCTGAAGTTATTGAACAGGCAAGCCCACGGGGCGTGCCTGAGCTTAGTGGTGCCTGCCGATTGTCAGGACTGGAGCCGTTTACGATCACTGAGGATTCACTCTTCGTTAATGTGGGTGAGCGTACCAACGTTACAGGCTCTGCAAAATTTTTACGACTGATCAAAGAGCAGCAATATGAGGAAGCGCTCGATGTCGCCAGGCAGCAAGTGGAAGATGGCGCGCAGGTCATCGACGTCAATATGGATGAGGGCCTGCTGGATTCAGCGGCAGTAATGCAACGGTTTTTGCACCTCATTGCTGCTGAGCCGGATATTTCAAGAGTGCCTGTGATGATTGATTCATCCAAGTGGTCGGTTATAGAAGCCGGTTTGCACTGTCTGCAAGGCAAGTGTGTCGTCAATTCCATTAGCATGAAAGAGGGTGAAGAAGAGTTCTTGCGTCAGGCAAGGCTTGCGCAACGCTATGGTGCTGCAATTGTTGTCATGGCCTTTGACGAGGAGGGGCAGGCGGATACCATTGAGCGTAAGGTATCGATTTGCCAGAGAGCCTACGATCTTCTCAAAAGAGAACTCGACTTTGACCCACGCGACATTATCTTCGACCCTAATATATTCGCTATTGCCACGGGTATCGACGAACATAACGAATATGGCATTGCCTTTATAGAAGCTACACGACAAATTCATGCGGCCATGCCGCAGGTGCAGATTAGTGGAGGCGTCTCTAATGTGTCCTTCTCCTTCCGTGGCAATAACACCGTGCGTGAAGCAATCCACGCAGTGTTTCTCTATCACGCAATACAGGCCGGGATGACAATGGGCATTGTCAATGCCGGACAATTGGCATTGATGGAAGAGCTACCTGATGAGCTACGTGATGCGGTTACCGATGCGGTTTTTGCCCGCACCGATAAGGCCACTGATAACCTTATTGAACTTGCCGAACGTTATCGTGATACGCAGCAAGTTGTTGACAAAGAAGTCGATCAATGGCGCAAGCTTCCGGTGTCACAACGACTGGAGCATGCGCTTGTCAAAGGTATTGATAGTCATATAGAGCTGGATGTGGAAGAGGCCAGACTTGCCATGGACAAGCCACTGGATGTCATTGAGGGTCCGCTGATGGATGGCATGAATCATGTTGGCGATCTTTTTGGTGCTGGCAAGATGTTTTTGCCACAGGTTGTGAAGTCTGCGCGCGTGATGAAAAAAGCGGTGGCGCATCTTCTGCCTTATATGGAGGAGGATGCCGACGGTTCAAGGAGCGCTGGCAAAGTGCTCATGGCAACCGTAAAAGGTGATGTTCACGACATCGGCAAGAACATTGTCGGGGTTGTTCTGCAATGCAACGGGTATGAAATTATCGATTTGGGTGTGATGGTACCCGCAAGCCGGATACTGCAGGAGGCCAAAAATCACAAGGTGGATCTTATTGGTTTGTCCGGTCTTATCACGCCATCACTGGAAGAGATGGTGCAAGTGGCGAAAGAGTTGCAGCGCGAGTCGTTCAGTGTGCCGCTACTTATTGGAGGGGCAACGACATCACGCATGCATACTGCGGTTAAGATAAGCGATAGCTATCAACAGCCGGTGGTGCATGTCGTTGATGCATCGCGCTGTGTGCAAGTCGCCAGCTCATTACTCAGCGAGGAGCAGAGATCGGGGTTTGAAACCGAGCTTGAGGAGGACTATGAGCGATACCGGACACGGTTCGCCAACAAGACCAACACCCTTGAGCTTATGAGCATTGTCAAAGCCCGCGATAACGGATTGCAGATTGACTGGCAGACATCATCCATTGTTCGACCAGCGCACATGGGTGTCACCGTCATTGATGATGTCGAATTAAAAACTCTGGTGGATTATATCGATTGGACACCGTTTTTCCACGCCTGGGAGCTTCGTGGCAAGTATCCACGGATCTTAAAAGATTTGACAGTGGGTGAAGAGGCGCAGTCCCTGTTTCTTGATGCGCAAAGCATGCTCCAGCATTTTATCGACGGCCAGCAGGTGAAAGCCAAAGGGGTAATCGGTCTATTTGAAGCCAACACAATAAACACTGACGATATAGCTGTTTACGCGGATGGCTCTGAACAGGAGCCTGCCGAGATCATTCACTGTTTACGCCAGCAGCGTGCGTTTCCCGATGGTCGGCCCAACTTGTGTCTGGCTGACTTCACGGCTCCTCAGGATTTAGGTATCAAGGACTACATCGGTATGTTTGCAGTGACTGCGGGTCTGGGTCTTGACTCTATCGTAGAGGAGTTCGATCGGCAAAACGATGTGTACAGCAGCATCATGGCCAAAGCTTTGGCAGATAGACTCGCCGAAGCATTCGCCGAATATCTGCATTTGCAAGTGCGCAAGCACTACTGGGGTTTTGCAAAAGAGGAGGTGCTAGAGAACGACGAGCTCATAAAAGAGCGCTACCAGGGCATTCGTCCGGCACCCGGCTATCCAGCCAATCCGGATCATCGCCAGAAAGAGGTTATCTGGAAAATGCTCGATCCGAAGGCTAATGCCGGTATGGACGTGACAGAAAGTCTGGCCATGCTGCCCGCCTCCTCGGTGAGCGGCTTCTATTTCGCCAATCAGCAAAGCCGCTATTTCGGTCTTGGCAAACTGACACGTGATCAGGTAGAAGACTATGTTAGCCGCCGCAATGAACCGTTAGAGGAATCCGAGCGCTGGTTAGCCAGCTCTCTGGCGTATCAGTGATCTGATGACATTCGCCCCAAAGCGTCTGCGAGAGTAATTTTTGTGGTTCGGTAGTTGGCGTGGAGGAGAAAATTGCGTATCATTGGGAGTTACCTTCAGGCTGAGCGTACTTGCGGTCGGCTATGTACAACTTATTTGTGGAATACAAGTCCCATGGTTTCAATTCGCCTGTCACGCGGTGGCGCCAAGAAGCAACCGTTTTATCACGTCGTCGCTACTGATAGCCGCGCCCGCCGTGATGGCCGGTACATCGAGCGCCTTGGATATCACAATCCTGTCGCCCGTGGAGGCGCAACTGAGGTCCAGCTTGACCTTGAGCGAGTCGATTACTGGATTGGCGTGGGCGCGCAGATGAGCGACAGCGTTAAAAAAATCGTTAAGGACTACCGCAAGTCAGCTGCTGCTGCAGCTGCCTGACCAGAGCTAATAACCTTTTGATCTGACGTTCCGTCTGATGTTTCCCGGCCCGCCAGATCACAGCGTCGCACTGCAAGAGTAGCTGTCGGTGTGAGGGAGGGCAGCCAGCGGATATTACTAGGACATATCACCGGCGTCTCGGGGTTGAAAGGCTGGGTCAAGGTTCATTCCGACACCCATCCTCGGGAGAATATATTTACCTACGCCAGCTGGTGGCTGGAGCAGGCAGGTGACTGGAGTCAGGTGAATGTTGCCGACGGTCGCCCACAAGGCAAGACCCTGGTTGTGCAGATAGAAGGAATATCCAGTCCGGAGCAAGCCAGCTTGCTAATCGGAGCAAAGATAGCAGTAGATCGTCAGTCTATGCCAGCGCTCTCCCCGGGGGAGTATTACTGGTCAGACCTGACAGGTATGGGCGTCAGAACCAGCGATGGAACTCAAATAGGTACCGTCAGTCGTCTGTTCGAGACTGGCGCTAATGATGTGCTGGTTATCTCTGATGAAAGACACGTTATGGGAGTTGCTAAAGATCAGGGCGAAGATTCGAAGGAGGCAGGGAAGCCTGCAAAAAGCGGTGGAGTGAAAGAAGTGTTGGTGCCATGGCTGGTGCCTAGTGTCATCACGGAGGTAGATATGGACAACCGGATAATAACAGTCGACTGGGACCCGGATTTCTAGGGGTGAAGATTGGTGTTGTGACGCTGTTCCCGCAAATGATCAATGATGCCTTGATGTACGGTGTCATAGGAAGAGCGATGAGCAGTGGACGATTAGCGCTTCACTTTGAGAATCCAAGGGATCGGGCAACTGACAGGCATAGGACAGTGGACGACAGACCATTCGGTGGAGGCCCTGGAATGGTCATGAAGCCCGCACCGCTGTCGGAGGCTGTCGCCGCTGCCAAAGTGGCGGTAGGTGGTAATCCACTGGTAGTATATTTGTCGCCCCAGGGCCGGGTGTTTGATCAGGCCATGGCGCGAAACTGGCAGCAGAGAGGTAACTTGGTGTTAGTGTCAGGAAGGTACGAAGGCGTTGATGAGCGTGTTATTCAAAGCGCCGTTGATGTGGAGGTGTCACTGGGCGATTTTGTGCTCAGCGGCGGAGAATTTGCGGCTCTGGTGGTTATCGATGCAGTTACCCGTCTGGAGCCTGGTGTATTAGGCGACCCGTTGTCTGCGGAGGAAGATTCCTTCGGAGATTCAGGGCTGCTGGATTGCCCGCATTACACACGGCCCGAAGACCATGAAGGTATGAAGGTGCCACAGGTATTGTTATCGGGTGATCACAAAGCTATTGCTTGCTGGCGTCGTCAGCAAGCCTTGGCAAAAACATGGGAATGTCGACCAGAGTTGCTCGAAACAGCAGATCTTACAAGGGAAGACAGAATTTTTTTAACAAGTCTCAAGGCCAAAAGTCCCTTCAACGGCGACTTATCCGATGCCTGAGGCGATAGCTAAAGAGTAATAAGCATGAGCAAGATCATCGACGAGATTAATGCCGAACAGATGGGCAAAGAGGTTCCCGCGTTCGCCGCCGGTGACACATTGGTTGTACAGGTGCGCGTAAGGGAAGGCGATCGCGAGCGCTTGCAGGCATTCGAAGGCGTTTGCATTGCCAAGCGAAATCGTGGTCTGAATTCAGCCTTCACTGTTCGCAAGGTGTCTCATGGCGAAGGCGTAGAGAGAATTTTCCAGACCTACAGCCCTCTGGTTGCAGGTATTGAAGTGAAGCGTCGTGGCGACGTCAGACGAGCCAAGCTCTACTACCTTCGCGGACTGACTGGACGTGCAGCCAGAATCAAGGAAAAGCTATAACTTATTGCCAACCCTACCGGGCGCTTTTGTGTCTGGTAGCGGCCATTGGCTATACTAGCGTCAGCTCCTCAGTTGGCGCTTTTTGCGTCTGCTATAGGCGCTTCCACAGATTTTGATCGGCTGTGTTGGTGGAAATAACCCCTTGCAATAGCATTCGATCATCGAATGCCAATGAACACTTGATTTTGTGTGGACTCAACCCGATCTTTTCATCGAGGTCAGGTATGGCGTCAGATTAGGTCTGAGTCTTATGCTTACATCAACTATCGCCAACACATTTACGCTAGCACTGATCCCCTCGAGGGTCGGGCTGATATACAGTCGGAGACATTGCGCATGAGCGACACATCCCAGGAACAAGTAAAAACGCCAGCCAACGGCGAGAAAATGGTATTTCAGGCCGAGGTTAATCAGCTGCTGCAGCTGATGATCCACTCCCTGTACAGCAACCAGGAAATTTTTCTTCGTGAGCTGATCTCGAACGGTTCTGACGCCTGCGACAAGCTCCGGTTCGAGTCCATAGCAGATGCGACCTTACTCGAAGAAGATACCGATCTGCAGCTTGTCATTAGTTTTGATGAGGATGCAAAAACCATTACCGTCAGCGACAACGGTATCGGCATGAATCGCGATGAAGTCATTGCCAACATCGGCACCATTGCAAAGTCCGGAACCAAACAATTTCTGGAATCACTCACAGGTGATCAAAAAACAGACGCCAAGTTAATTGGACAGTTCGGTGTAGGCTTTTATTCTTCATTTGTGGTTGCTGACAAAGTGGTTCTGACTTCTCGCAAGGCTGGCGAACCTGCATCAGCGGGCATCCAGTGGGAGTCTGATGCGAGCGGTGGATACACCCTGACGGAAACCGAGCAAGCCGAGCGTGGGACGCATATTACGTTGCATATCAAAGATGAATGCAGCGAATTTCTCAATGCCTACAGACTGCGTAACGTCATCAAGAAATATTCCGATCACATCACCTTCCCTATCATGATGCTAGGCGATGTGCCGCCTGTGCCAGAGCCCGAAGAAGGTGAAGAAGCTGCCATTCCCGAGCCTGCGAAACTGGAGCAGGTAAATGATGCGTCAGCGTTGTGGACTCGACCTAAATCGGATATTACAGACGAGGAATATCAAAGCTTTTACAAATCGGTTTGCAATGATTTTGATGACCCGCTGTTGTGGGCGCATAATCGGGTAGAGGGTAATCAGGAATACACCTCCTTGTTATATATTCCGAAGAAAGCTCCGTTTGATTTATACGATGGCAATCACCAGCGCAACGGCATCAAGTTGTTTGTCCAGCGTGTATTCATCATGGACGAAGCTGAAAAGCTCATGCCACGTTACCTGCGCTTCGTTCGTGGTCTGGTAGACAGCAACGACCTTCCGCTGAATGTATCGCGCGAAATACTGCAAAATAACAAGATTATCGAATCCATCCGTAGTGCATCTGTAAAACGGGTGCTGGGCATGATGGAAAAGCTGGCCGAAAAAGAGCCTGAGCAATACGAAAACTTCTGGACAGAGTTCGGTAATTGTTTGAAAGAGGCGCCAGGAGAGGATTTTGCCAACAAGGAGCAGGTGGCAAAACTCTACCGCTTCGATACGACAAATTCTGAAGCCAAGGGTGAGCTAACCGGGCTGGATGACTACCTGTCGCGCGTAAAGGTCGGTCAGGACAAAATCTACTACATCACCGCAGATAGTTATGCAGCGGCTAAGAACAGCCCGCATCTCGAAGTGTTCCGCGATAAAGGGATCGAGGTGCTGCTGATGCACGATCGGGTTGATGAATGGATGATGTCCTATCTGGCAGAATACGAAGGCAAGTCCTTCGTATCGATTGCCAAGGGTGATCTGGATCTTTCTTCCATAGACGGTGTCGAGCAGGACACTGACGAGCAGAAGTCTGAAAAAGAGCAAAAAGCTGCAGCCGTTGCACCAACGATCGAAAGAATCAAGGAGGTGTTGGCCGATAGCACCAGTAACGTCAAGGCGTCCACGCGGTTAACCTCGTCACCTGCCTGCGTCGTTATGGGAGAACATGATATGGCACTGCACATGCAGCAATTGCTCAAGCAGGCTGGCCACGATCTACCTTCCACGAAACCGGTTCTGGAAGTGAACCCTACCCACCCTATACTGGACCTGATGGACAAGGAACAGGACGAGGATCGCTTCAAGGACTGGGCGCATTTGTTGCTCGATCAGGCCTTGCTTGCTGATGGTGGGCAGCTTGAAGACAGTGCAGGTTTTGTTAAACGCATGAACGATATGTTCATTGCGTTGAAGGGATAGTAAAGATCCGCCGATTGCTATCTGGCAGCACAACTCATGATGAGATGCGAATACAATCAATCAGCGGTTGGCGCTACGGCGTTCAGCCGCTAGAATTGAGGAAGTCGGCGTGTCAATCACGGCATAGCCGTCGTTACTAGCGAATTGGTGCAGAATTTGATGATATCCATGTTCTTGAAAACCGCTGGCAGGCCAGCGGATGAAAAAGCTTTATCACGCCTTACGAAAACAGGATTACTTGCAAGCTCTCTGATCTTGTCTGTCATAACCCCCATGGCTCAAGCAGAAGGTGACGCAGCAGCGGGTGAAGGCAAGGCCTATACATGTCTTGGATGCCACGGCGTTAAACATTATGTGAACACCTATCCTTCCTATCATGTGCCACGAATTGCTGGCCAGCATACGGAATATCTGATTGCAGCCTTACAGGCCTATCGGGCAAAGTCCCGCCCTCACCCGACCATGCAAGCCAACGCTGCGCTGCTGAGTGATCAGGATATTCAGGACATAGCTGCGTGGTTCTCCGCACAAGGTGTATCTAAATGATAAAAATCAAGAATATTGCCGCCAGCGCGCTGCTAAGCGTTACGCTTCCCATGGGTATCGCCATGGCGGGGGACCCTGCAGCAGGAGAAGAGAAGGCCGCTACGTGCGCTGCCTGTCATGGCGCCGATGGCGTATCAACCATCGCCAGCAACCCCATTCTTGCCGGGCAATACGCCAGCTATATAAAACATGCGTTAGAAAGTTACCGTGACGGTTCTCGACCGAATGCCATCATGGCAGGATTTGCTGCGCAACTATCTGATGAAGATATCGCAGATCTGGCAGCCTGGTTTTCGTCACAGACAGGCCCTCTACAGACAGCACCTCGCCCTTGATACTCATTTCCTGGCGGAATCAAAATCCTGTCCTGACAGAATTCAAATCCTGGCAAAAGTAGTAACGTCGTGGCAGAAGTAAAAACGTAATGAAGTGTCGCTTAATCCAGGCTCAACGCTTTATCAACGTCGTACGGCATTCCTACGGAGGCGTGAATGCATGTCTGTCTTGCTGCAGGCCGACTTCAAGCGGGAAATTCAGCATCACGCGGGTGGGGTCTTCATTGTAGCGGCAAGCGCAATGGAGGCAAGCTGCTGCTCCAGTTCGCGAGGCATTTGCACGTGAAAACCTTGTTTGGCAAGATTTTCCAGTACAGTAGAAGCATCTTCCTGGCCGAGTTTTTTGTCAGCGGTAAGCTCAAGAGTCATTGCAAACTCCGGTAAGCCAAGTTGCTTTAACACGGGCGCTGGCAGCTTATCAATGCCGTCTTCCTCAGCAAGATAGACGTAAAGGCCTTCTTTGACAGAACTTCGATAGATGTAGCACTGCATAGGTGATTCCTGCTTTCAATCTGGCATGATGAGACTCGCGTCCCGTCCGGGAACTAAATCCTCGGTCGAGCAATCAGTTCTCGGACTGGCTCTCTGACAGCCTCTGAGACATGGGTCTGGCGAATAAATTGATGAAACAACAATTCATCAAGGTTCAAGTAAATGACAGAAAAGGTTCGTATCGATAAATGGTTGTGGGCTGCCCGATTTTTTAAAACCCGGTCTATAGCGACTGAGGCTATATCAAAAAATCGTGTGCGCATTGGTGGGCAACGCATAAAGCCTTCGCGACTTGCCCTCGTTGGCGATGAGGTTACCATCGAAAAAGGTCCGTATGAGTTTCACGTGACAATATTGGGGCTTAATGATCAGCGCCGTCCGGCAATAGAGGCTCAGACTCTGTATAAAGAGACAGAGAATAGTATCCAGACGCGGGAGCTTTTGCGTGAGCGTTTACGCAGTGACTCCATAGCGCGCGTCGGGCTGGCTGGCGAGGGTCGGCCCTCGAAAAAACAACGGCGTCAGATTATCCGGTTTCAGAACCAGAACGACGCACCAGAGACTGCATCAGATGACTGATGCACGGAGAACGGATTGTTAAAGAAACTCGGTGGATTTTCACGCACTGCGATGAACAAAGGACGTTCGCTGCTAGCGGCTGGTAAACAGGCTGGCAGTAGTGCGGGTTACAGCCAAAAATCTGAAAAGCCGCGTAAGCCAACTATCGTGACTGCCGGTGAGCATGGTGTCACCCGTAAATCAATTGGTCGCTCTGCTTTGAAGGTGCTGGATACATTGCACGAGGCAGGGCATTCAGCTTATCTGGTGGGTGGTGGTGTCCGCGATGCATTGGTGGGGCTCAAGCCTAAAGATTTTGATATCGCCACTGATGCAAGCCCGGAAACCATTCGATCTTTGTTTGGTCGCAAGTCACGCATCATCGGCAGGCGGTTCCGATTGGTACATGTGGTATATGGGCGGGAAATTATTGAGGTTGCTACCTTCAGGGCCGCGCATAGTCAAGGTGAAGGTGGAGAGATAGGCGCTGCCGGTCGCATTGTACGCGACAATGTCTTTGGCTCCATCGAAGAGGATGCCTACCGGCGGGATTTTTCAGTCAACGCGCTTTACTACAACATTGCCGACGAATCCATCGTTGACTACGTCAGTGGACTGGCCGATTTGGATGCTGGCGTGTTTCGACTGATAGGTGATCCTGAAACCCGATGCGCAGAGGATCCTGTACGCGTGCTAAGAGCTGTAAGGCTTGCTGCAAAGCTTGAGTTTGCTATCGATCCGCAGACCCTCAGAGCCATGGAGAGCATTGCCGACGAGCTCAGATCAACGCCACCACCACGGCTGTTCGAAGAAGTACTCAAGCTGTTTCAAGGGGGTTATGCCTTGCGCAGTTTTCATTCGATACGTGAACACGACCTGCTACGTTTCCTGTTTCCACTCATTGATAAGCGGCTCAAGGCAGGGGATGTCGAGCTTGAAAGCATGCTGGATGCAGCGCTTGCCAACACGGACAAGCGCGTAGCCACGGGTAAGCCGATTACCCCTGCTTACCTGCTGGCTTTCATGTTGTGGCCTGATGTCGAGCAGTACGCGTTGCAGGACAGCCGTCGCGGTATGCCAATCACGGAAGCGTTGCAGCTTGCTGCTGACTCCGTACTCTCTACACAGTTACGCATCATATCAATACCTAAACGGTTTTCGTTGCCAATGAAGGAAATCTGGCAAATGCAGCCACGCCTGGAAAGGCTTCGAGGTGGGCGTGCGCTTAAGCTGATAGAAGACAGACGTTTTCGTGCAGCCTACGATTTTCTGTGTCTGCGAGCAACGGTTGATGAGCGCTTGAAAAAGAGCGCATCCTGGTGGACAAAAGTTCAGACCTTGCCTGATGATGAGCGCTCAGAGGCTGCGACCAATAGACCTGTCGTACTGGATATCTGGTCGTCAACGTCTGACGGTCAAGATGACGATCTAGAGGATTTTGCGCCACGTGCAGCGGGCCCAGACACTACCAGGAAGAAGCGTCGCCGTCGCCGAAAACGCAAACCTGGTGGTAACAGCGGAACCGCCCCCAAGTCCACATGAGTAAAGTCTATGTCGCACTGGGGAGCAACCTCGGTGATCGTGAAGCTCATCTGATTCAAGGGGCGCTAGACATAGAAGGCATTACTGACTGTTTCAATGTCATCAGTTCGTCCATTTACGAAACGGCGCCGATGGGTCCACAAGATCAGCCCGACTACCTCAATAGTGTCTGTGCGTTTGAGTGTCTGCTTGAGCCTTCCGGATTACTGCATGAGTTAAAGCAGATAGAAAGACAACACGGTCGCACCCATTCAACAGCGCGTTGGACGGCAAGACCTCTGGATCTGGACATTCTGCTATTCGGTAAGCAGCAAATAAATACTTTAGAGCTGACGATTCCCCATAGTGGTATTGCGCAACGCTCGTTTGTGCTCTGGCCGCTGGCCGAACTTGATGCGACGCTGGATGTTCCTGGCCTGGGTTCAGTAAATCAACTATTGCAAGGTTGTGAGCGCTACGGTATTCAACGTTATCAATAATCTTACTGCCAGGAGATCGTGAACTACAGAGGCCCATCCAGGTCATTTTTCAGCATTCTGAAAAATGACCTGGAGGTACCGCTTGCTGTATTTCTGTGATTGATTTCTGCGGTGCAGGCTTCTAAACTGCACTATATGAAATATCAGTTCATCGCTATCGAAGGCCCCATCGGTGTTGGCAAGACAACGCTAGCCAAGAAATTGGCATCGCATTTCAAGGCGCATTTTCTCAGCGACACCCAAACCAGTAATCCGTACCTGAAAGCCTTCTACAAGGACCCGCAAGCGTGCGCCCTGCACACCCAAATGCATTTTCTTATTGCGCGTCTGAAGGTGCTGAGCAATCCGGCCGTGGTCAAACCTGTGCAACCCATCGTTGCAGACTTCCTGCTTGATAAAGACCGGATTTTTGCAGAGCTGACACTCGATCACACTGAGTGGTGGATGTATTCCCAGTTGTATGACAGACAGGTAAGCGGCGCACCGCGTCCGGATCTGGTGATTTATCTTCAGGCTCCACTAGAGAGACTCATCGAGCGAATTGAACGTCGCGGAGTGGCTCACGAGCAACGCATCGACAGTAATTATCTCCAACAGCTTAGCTCGCTATACGAGCGATTCTTTCATGCTTACAGCGACACACCGTTATTGATTGTCAACGCAGCTGACATTAATTTGGCGGATAATGACGCTGAAGTAGAAAAATTATGCACATTGATTAATGAGTTAGAGGGTGGCAGACACTACTTCAATTCCATGGTGCCCAGTCTGGATTAGGTGCAGAAGGGTTGCGGGCCGCGCTCTCGCAACTCATTAAGGGTTAATTTACTTGGAAAGCCGTCGAATCCGCTATTATGTCGACACCTGTGTGGGCTAAGGCGTAGCCGTAAACACAACTGCGATTAATGGGAAAAGTGCCGTATATGAGCGATAAGCAAATCCTGCGAATAGCGCTGCTTGAAGACAATCACGAGCAGGCTGCTCGTGTCAGCCGATGGATCGAAAGTACTGGCTATTACTGTGGTGTTTTTCACACCGCCGAGGATTTCCAGAGAGGTTTTCGGAAAAGTAGTTACGACGTGGTGGTCCTCGACTGGATGCTGGAAAGCGGTAGCACCGGACTGGATGTCTTGCAATGGTTACGAAAAACATTGACCAGCGACATTCCGGTCATTTTCGCAACATCAAGGCAGGCCGAGGAAGACATCGTGACAGCCTTGAGAGCAGGTGCCGACGACTACCTAGCCAAGCCTGTGCGGCAACACGAGCTGTTGGCGCGCCTGTATGCACTTGCCCGACGTGCCCAGCCAGAAACAGAAATCCTGGAATGCCCGCCTTATGTTTTTGATACCTCAAACCGTCAGGTTCGCCTGAATGACGAAGTCATCAAACTGACCGAAAAAGAATACGAGCTTGCTTTGTTCCTGTTCAGAAACAGGGGCAGGGTGCTGTCACGTCAACATCTACTGACCACTGTCTGGGGCACCTCGGCTGAGCTGAATACGCGCACCGTGGATACGCACGCCAGCAGACTACGAAAGAAATTGAATTTGCTGGCCTCCGAGCGCTGGAAGCTGACGTCCATCTATCAGCATGGATACAGACTTGAAGAGAATACCAACAACGGTGCCTGAGGCGCGCAGCGCCTTTACGGCTGCTGATGCCAGTCGTACCGTCTGCGGCTAGCCCGATGGGCAAAGAGCAAGCCAGTAACCCGGTAAGGTCAAAGCGTGTAACGCTGCTGAGTTTTTTCGTGTTCTATTGCTTGCTCTTGCTGCTTACCTTCATGCTGATCTGGAGCGAGGCGACCCGAAAAGTAGATTTGCTGTTGCACGATAGCTGGGTCAGGAACGATCAGCGTGAGGTGCCTTCCGATGTGATCATTGCGGCTATTGATACCGAAAGCCTTACCAGGATCGGTCGTTGGCCCTGGCCCCGGGATGTTCAGGCTCAGCTGTTCGAACGGCTAGCTGATTACGGCGCCAAAGCTGTATTAATTGATATTTTGTACACTGAAGCATCTGCAACACGCGCAGATGATCAGCGATTGGGCAATGCCATCGGTACTTCGCCACTATCGGTTCTCCCGGTACTTACTGAGCGAGGTAGTGTCTCGATTCACCAAGAGTCATTGCCGGTGCCTGATATCACCCGAAAGGTTGGTGGTATCGGGCACGTATTCCTGCCAATAGATGAAGACGGCATAGTGCGTCGAGTCCATTTGAAGGCTGGTATTGATCGTGCTCACTGGCCGACGCTCGCTCTTGCTGCACTGGAATTGCTTGGCGAAGCACCCGAACCACTGCCAGGGTTCGTCGAGCCGAATACCTCATCGGTCAGTCAATGGGTTCTTAACAAAGAGGTCTACATACCATTTTATGGCGCCACGGGAGCCTTTCCACGATTGTCTGCTGTAGATATCATTCGGGGTGAGGTCCCAGACAATCTTCTCAAGGATAAGGTGGTTTTTGTGGGACTGACGACCACAGGTTTAGGTGATGTCGTGCCTACACCTGTGTCGGCACTGGATAGGCCAGTACCTGGTGTCGAGATTCATGCCAATATTTTTTCAGCATTGCGAGATGGGAGCATGGTGACAAGAGTCAGTGCCTATCTGGGATTGTTGCTTTCAGCATTTCTATTACCCTTCATGCTTCTGGTGTATTCCAGAGCTCGACCCGAATCGGCCCTGTTCAGTGTAGCTATCGGTTCTGCCATGCCGGTGATCTTAAGCTTTTTCTTATACAAGTACGCTCATCTATGGTTTGCGCCATTATCGGCAAGTGTGCCTGTGTTTATCAGCTATCTTTTCTGGAGCCGTCACCGTCTGCAGTATGTCAATGTCTTTCTAGAGCGGGAGCAGAGGCGATCTGCTCAACTCCTGCCCAAGCGACGAGCAAATGACAACGTCTCATTAGTGAAGTTTTTTACTAGTGCCTCAAGGCACCTTCCTATCGATGGCTGGCGCTTTACGATCGATAAAGAGCAGTTCGCTGGTGGTGAGTTATTGCCGCAGTTGTTGCCCAGGTTATTACCCACGATAGCGGATAACCGATGGGTCAAGCATAACGGGGTAGTTGCCCGGCGTTATCCTGCGGCAAAAGGGTTGTTCATTGAGATGCGTATTTCTGATGAGCCTATTGTCCAGCAGATAACAAACTATGTGGATTCGCTGGCAAGGGTACGAATCAGAGAACAAGCAAGCATTCTGACCGGGTCAATTGAAAGACTGCAGACGAACGTCAGGACTATGCGAGAGCAACTTGAGTGGTTGCGCAGCGTAAAGGTATTCTCTGACACCATGCTCGCGGCAGCACCTGCAGGTTTCGCGGTATGGAATCCAGCGGGAGAATGCATACGATCCAATGAGCTCATGCATCAACTTGTCATTGATTACAAAGATCGTGGGGATTTGCTTGATTTTGTGAGTTGTCTGGGATGCGCGCCGCACGACGGCGAAGATAAAATCCGATTTCGTGATTTGACGATAAATCGAAAACCCTGGCAGATCTCCTATCGTAGCGAGAGTAAGGAGCTGATCATAAGCTTCCGGGCTGTTGGCGAGTTACTGCCAGAGAGGCTGATTTGTGCAACAGTGGTTGATGTGACTGAAATCCGTACCGCTGAAAAAGCACGAGCTGAGATGGTGGAATACCTGTCGCATGATCTGCGCTCGCCGCTGATATCGGCCATGTATCTTCTGGAGTCGCACCCGGACCCAAGGATAGAACAAAATATCAGCAATAGTCTGGCAATGATGGATGATCTCTTGCACATAGCGCGTGCGGATAGCCTGTCAGAGGCTCGCTTCGAACCCTTGTTATTGAATGCCGTGTTGGACAATACGCTGGATCAACTCATTCCGCAGGCACGTAATAAAGACATTCAATTCGATATCAAGATCATTGATGACGAGCTGTGGGTAGTTGGCGACGCCTCCTCTCTGGAGCGAGCCTGCACGAATATTGTAGGTAATGCCATCAAGTATTCACCGCCAGATACGGTTATCACCATAACGTTAACAGCAACGCCTGTTCAGGCAAGACTCACCGTTGATGATCAGGGCGTAGGTATCAGTCCCGGTATGCTTGATCAGCTGTTTACCCGTTTCAAGCGTGACCTTGCGACCGCCAGGGAACAAAAGGGTATTGGTCTGGGCCTTGCCCTGGTGGCCAAGGTAGTCAAGCTGCACGGTGGACATGTGGAGGCGAGCAACCTGAGTGATGGCACACGTATTACGCTTGAATTGCCTTTGGAAGGACACGACAAGCTCTCGCAGGATTTGCCATTACTTGAAAATGCTTTTCCTGAGCAAGATTGATCTGAGCTAATACAAATTGCGAGACGCGTATCTCAAGCCTCGCCAGCGCTACGCTTGTCTACACGCCCATCATCATGCCCGATCAACAGTGCATCTGCAGCACGACGTGCAAACAGGCCGTTAGTGACAACCCCGGGTATCGCGTTGAGCTCTGCTTCTAGAGCTATGGGGTCAGTAATACTGAAGCCATAGCAATCCACGATGATATTGCCATTGTCGGTGGGCGGACCTTCACGGTACTCCGGATCGGCTCCAAGGCGCACGATTTCACGCGAAACAAAACTGCGGGCCATGGGAATAATCTCTATGGGTAACGGAAACTCACCCAAGACGTTCACCTCTTTGCTGCTGTCAGCAATACAGATGAATTTGTTGCTGGCCCCTGCAATGATTTTTTCGCGAGTGAGCGCCCCACCACCACCCTTGATGAGCTGAAATGCCGGATTGACCTCGTCAGTGCCATCGATGTAAAGCTCTAGCTGGCCGGACAGGTTCAGATCCATGACCTTGAAGTGATGATGTTCCAGTAGTGTGGCGGTGGCCACCGAGCTTGCAACGCAGCCTTCAATACGTATACCCGACTTTGCCAGCAATTCGATGAACACATTTACCGTTGATCCCGTGCCGACTCCCAATAGCGAGTCGTTTTCTACATACTCAAGTGCAGCTTGAGATGCCGCTTTTTTTCCGGGGTGCATTTTTTAGTCATTCTCGTCATGGGGTGAACGCGCGGGAAGTAGCTTGTGTCAGGCACAAGCCCGTCAAACGGGGTACATTGTGTGCCCCATCGCTTTTTGACTACGAAACACGCTTGATGAGTCCGCTGCACGACGAGTATATCAAACAAATTTTATCGGCCCGCGTCTACGACGTATCCGTAGAAACCCGGTTGCATGAAGCTCCGCAATTGTCTAGCCGTCTGAACAATTCGGTATGGCTCAAGCGCGAAGACGAGCAGAGCATTTTCTCGTTTAAATGCCGTGGTGCATTTAACCGCCTCTACAAACTCTCCAAGGAACAGGCGCTGTCGGGCGTTATCACAGCATCGGCGGGCAACCATGCGCAAGGTGTTGCTCTGGCGGCTAAAAAACTTGGCATCAAGGCCGTGATTGTCATGCCGCAGACAACACCCAGCATTAAAGTGGAGTCAGTTCGTGGTCTGGGCGGAGAGGTGATTCTGTACGGTGATGATTTTGACACAGCGCTTGCCCACGCCATTGCCATCGGCGAAGAACGCGGATTTCCGTTCATTCACCCGTTCGATCACCCCAACACCATTGCCGGACAAGGCACTGTGGGTGTTGAGCTGTGTCGTCAGCATCCAGGTGATCTGGATGTCGTATTTGTGCCAGTAGGCGGCGGTGGTCTGGTCTCTGGTGTCAGCGCTTACATGAAGTATCTTCGTCCTGAGGTGCGGATAGTGGGCGTGGAACCTATCGATGCTGCATCCATGCACGATGCACTAAAAGCCAATGAACGTATCACTCTTGCCGAGGTGGGTCTATTTGCCGACGGCGTGGCAGTCAAACAGGTGGGTGAACACTGCTTCGAGGTGTGTCGAGAATTTCTTGATGAAGTGATATTAGTGAGCGTTGATGAGATGTCAGCCGCTATCAAGGATATCTTCAATGAAACCCGAACCCTTACCGAGCCTGCAGGGGCCTTGGCGGTTGCTGGTATGAAGCGCTATGTAAAAGAGCGTGGCGTTAGCGGACAGACCCTGATCGCCGTAAATTCAGGTGCCAACATCAACTTCGACAGACTGCGGCATGTGGCAGAGCGCGTGGAGATCGGTGAAAGTCGTGAGGCTCTGCTAGCAGTCACCATACCCGAAGAGCCCGGCAGTTTTCTGCGGTTCTGCAACACGCTTGGCAAGCGAGGTATTACCGAATTCAATTATCGCTACAGTGACGATACCAATGCGCAGGTGTTTGCCGGTGTGGTGGTGAATGGCGGTAAGAAGGAACGTGATGAGCTACTGGCAACGCTTGAAGAGGGTGGATATCACGTTTTGGATATGACGGAAAACGATACTGCAAAGCTACACCTGCGACATATGGTGGGGGGCCATGCTGCCTTGCCACGGGAAAAACTTTATCGTTTCGTATTTCCTGAAAGACCAGGTGCACTTGCAAAATTTCTTGCTGCCATGGGTAAGCGCTGGAACATAACCCTGTTCCACTATCGCAATCACGGTGCTGCCTACGGGCGCGTGCTGGTGGGTATGACATTGCCCGAAGGTGAAGAGCAACAGATGGATGAATTCATTAAAGCGCTGGGGTACAAGGCTGACGAAGAGTCGGACAACGCAGCGTATTCCATGTTTCTGAGATAGCTTGTGTCCCCTGTGCCTAGCGGCGTAGTATCCTGGACTCGGTGACGACACAATCCAGGGGTACATCCCAGCTTTGTGCAAAAACTGTATCCACACATTGCATCTCATAGGCTACACCTATCAGTAAAGGTTGCGAGTATCCCTTCAAGCGATGAGCAAAGCAGCGGTCGTAGTAGCCACCGCCCATACCAATGCGTTGGCATTGCTCGTCAAAACCCACGAGTGGAACCAGTACTGCATCCATCTGTAATGCCGTTTTTAAAAGTGTATTGTCAACCAGGGGCTCTTTGATGCCGTAGCGATTCACAGAGACAGGCGTTTGATCATTCACAGCTGCGAATTGCATCTGGAATTCTGGCAAGACGATGGGTACGTAAGTTGTTTTATCAGCTGAAGCCAGTGATGACATCAGTGATAACAGATCGACTTCCTTACCTAGCGCATAGTACCCTGCAACATGATTTGCGCGGGTAATAAGGCTTGCTACTTTTGTACAGATGGCAGCCGAATGTTGCTGCACCTGTAAGGGTTCAAGTGCGCTTCGTGAGGCGCGCAATTCTTTTCTTAGTTGATTTCTATTGTTCTCACTCATGCGACTGGCCTTTTACTCGTCGAGTGAGTGTATCAACCACGAGAGCCGTTTTTGGTGTGCTACCTTGAACCAAGCGGTTCAGGTGGGGTCGGCTGGAACCGTATCAGGCTTTCCGCCGTAACGGACGTGCACAACAACAGTGACCAGACCAACCCCGGGGTGAGAAATTAGGCTCAAGGGATATACCCAGCCGAATAACAAACCCCGCAGAAGATACACCTGTGAGACTAGCATGAACGTACTGACTGACGATACACTCGGTGGTTACGTTGCCATTACAGCTGATGGTGCGCAAGGCAGAGCGTCAAACCAGCGTAGGTAGTATGTTAATCCTGAGTGTCAGTCGATGTATTCGACAATATTTGATCCAGTTTGTCATTAATAGCCGACACTCGGTCCAGTACTGTTTCATCAACAGTTTCCTGAGAGCGTGATTTGAGTAACGCATGTGCCGTGTTGATGGCGGTAACAATCGCGATTTTTTCAATACTGGAGGTGGTGTTGCGCTTGCGCAAATCCCGCATGCTTTTATCGACGTAGGCTGCTGCCTGCATCAGATCGTCTTCTTCGCCGGGCTTACACCCTATTTGCACTTCCTTGTCGAGGATGCGCAGTCTGGCGGGGCGACTGCTAGCTGGATCATTGACATTACGGCCTGAATTGATAGATGTTATACGCTCGCCGGTGCTCTCATCGCTGCTCATTGGCCTGCCTCCAGAGATTTCAGGCGCTGAATCATCTGCTCGACCTTGCTTCTGGCTATTTCATTTTTTTTGATCAAGCGTGCTCGCTCTTCAACCAGCGTGCCCTGCTGGTTTTTCAGCGACTCGTTTTCCAGGTGCAGTTTTGAACACAGCCCGATCAGATCGTACATGCGAGTTTCCATCCGGTTGAATTCTTCGTGTAGCGATGGGCTGCTCATGGTCAATATCCTCTATGCTGGCGCTAAGGTGTCTTTACCGTATGCGCGTGCATTATCGCATTGTATACTTGATAAACAGTCTCGGGTAATCGCCTTTTTGAACCTTTCTTTACAGAATATTGGCAGTTCGCTGTCCCAACTCAATGTGCCATTGCCCGTCTCGGAAGTGCATGGTTTATGTTGCGGACTATTGTGTGCTCAAGACAGCAGCGCGGCAAAGACGCGTTGGTTCACAGAAATACTTGATTCTGCGTCGCTTTCGCCCGCTGATGTCGCAGGTAATGCTGGACCACTAAAGATGCTGGACGAATGGTTCGGTGAAACCCTGTCGTCCATGAACAACGCTGACCTTGACTTCAACCCCACGCTGCCAGAGGACGATGTGCCTGTATCCGAGCGCCTGCGTGCCCTGGGAGACTTTTGTGCCGGGTTCACCTACGGTGTGGGTCTGAGCGTGGCGCAACAGGGTAATCGCCCGCTGCCTGAAGACACCCGTGAAATTATCGAGGATTTTCAGGCCATTGATGCCACTGATCCTGCCGATCAGTCGGATGAGAACGCTGAAACCCCGGGTATCGAGCAACAGGAAGGTATTTACGTGGAACTGTTGGAATATGTTCGCGTCGGGGTGTTGCTTGTGCTGGAAGAATTACGCCCCGTAAGCCCTACCCGACAGGAAACTCTTTCGTGAAAAAAGGCAGTAGCAGAACACACCGATTTACCAAGACACAGGCTACTGAATTCAAGCGCAGACGTCGGGCGCTGATGCGAATCATGGGTGACAGTTCCATAGCACTTATTCCGGCTGCCAGAGAGCAGACTCGCAGTCGCGACACGGAATACCGATATCGCGCTGATAGTAATCTGTTGTATTGCAGCGGTTTTGATGAGCCGGATGCTTTGATGGTCTTGATTCCCAACCGCAAGGCAGGTCAGTACATCATGTTTTGCCGAGAGCGTGATGAGTTGAAGGAGACCTGGCAAGGACGGCGATTAGGTGTGGAAGATGCCCCTGAAGCACTCGGTGCTGATGATGCGTTTCCGATCGGCGACATTGATGATATTTTGCCGGGCTTGCTGGAAAACAAGCAATCGGTGTATTACACACTGGGTAAGGATCAGGCTTTCGATGCCAGGGTACTAGGCTGGTTAAACAAGGCGCGCGCCAGCCGTAGTCGTGATGGTGGTGATCCGGACTCCTTCATATCACTGGACTATCATTTACACGAAATGCGCCTGTTCAAAAGCCGCCATGAGCTCCAGCAGATGAAACAGGCAGCCAAACTCAGCGCCGCAGCGCACTGTCGTGTCATGCAGGCTGTCAAACCGGGCATGTATGAGTATGAGCTTGAGGCATTGCTTATCTCACAATACAAATCACAAGGTGCAGAGCATGCCTTCTTGCCGATTGTGGGTAGCGGTGCCAATGGCTGCATTCTTCACTACACCGAGAACAACGACATCATCAATGACAAGGAACTTGTGCTGATCGACTCGGGCGCTGAGCTGGGTTGCTACGCGGGAGATATAACTCGTACGTTTCCAGCTAATGGCAAGTTCACCAAAGAACAGAAAACACTTTATAAGATTGTGCTGGACGCACAGCTTGCAGCTATTGATAAAACGCATCCGGGTAATCACTGGAATGAGCCACATGAGGCCGCAGTAAAAGTGCTGACCCGTGGGTTGCGAGATATCGGTGTGCTTAAAGGCAAGCTTCCTCAACTGATTAAAGATGAAGCTTACAAGCCTTTTTATATGCACAGAACCGGTCATTGGCTGGGTATGGATGTGCATGATGTCGGTGAGTATCGGATCAATGGCGAGTGGCGCATTCTGGAACCGGGAATGGTTATCACCGTAGAGCCGGGCTTGTACCTGGGTAATCAGAGAAACATACCGAAGGAGTTTCGCAACACCGGCATCCGTATTGAAGATAATGTGGTCGTAACCAAAAATGGTTGTGAAATCATTAGCAGTGGTGTTCCCAAGGACGTTGAAGACATCGAAGCTTTCATGCTCAAGTAATGGTAATGCCATGAACCGTGTAGATATAGCCATTGTTGGTGCAGGGCTTGTGGGTACGCCGCTGGCGCACGTATTGTCGCGGCAAGGTTGGTCAGTTGCACTCATTGATGCTGTTAGCCCAGGTGTTGTTAGCCGGGGTGCTGTTAACAATACAAGTGTGGATGCACATCACGCAGCATTAGCGCAGCGATGTACGGCCCTGAGTCTGGGGACTCGGCAGTGGCTGGACACAAACAAGCTATGGCAGGCGATTTCTGCCGATGCCTGCGCCATAGATCAGGTGCATGTGTCGCACAAGGGGTATTTTGGTTCCACACGGTTACAAGCACGTGAGCTTAATGTCGATGCCGTCGGTTATGTGGTTAACAATGACACTCTCAACACGACCTTTCGGCAACAGATAGCGGGCACTGTTGTACAGCATATTGTGGGCTCCCCCGTCAAGGCGGTCACTTACACCTGCGATGCCGCTAACATTCACTATGCAGGGCATACGCTTAGTGCGCGATTGCTTATCGCGGCTGATGGTGCTTCCTCTCTGGTGCGTGAATGCGCCGGCATTAGCACCAGGCAAGTAGATTATGACCAGTGTGCATCGTTGGGATGCATAAAATTGCAAGGCCAGCACCGCAACATAGCGTATGAGCGGTTCACGGATAGTGGGCCGTTGGCTCTACTACCAAGACCAGATTCTTACATGAGCTTTGTGGATTGCCTCGACCCCTCTGATCGTGAACAGGTGTCATCCATGAGCGATACCGCCTATATGCAGCGGTTGCAAAAACGCTTTGGTTATCGGCTTGGTCGTTTTGAATCGATTGGTCCGCGCTTTGTCACACCGCTGGTACGTATCGAGGCCACTGAGCAGACAGGGGCACGAACAGTACTACTGGGCAATGCCGCACGACTTCTACATCCCGTGGGGGGGCAGGGATACAATCTTGCGATGCGCGACGGTGCGGAGCTGCAACGGTTGTTGCAGCAGCAGCGAGATAATGACCCTGGTCATCACGATCTGCTTGCACAGTTTGTAAAAAATCGTCAGAACGATCAGGCGCAGGTTGTCCAGTTCACCGATCTACTCGCTCGCGGTTTCCGAGGCAAGGCCGCTGTACCTGCTCATTTTCGTGCAATGGGGCTTATAGCGCTCGATACGTTTTCCCCACTTCGGCAACGCTTTGCCCGGCGTACCATGGGGCTGGCATAGACCGGATTTATTGATGACAACTACCTGCCGTTTACATATCTACCCTTTACAAAGCGCGGTGCCCGCTTTCGCAAGATACAAAGGCTGATCCTGATGGAGCAAGCTCAGCCGAACCCCAGGGGTATTGGCTCCGGACTGAGTCTTGGACGCCGACTGAACTTTTTTTTGCTGGCAGCAATCATCGGCGCAACTGTCGGTGTATCAACACTTCTTCTTATCAAGCTTGTGTTGCTGGTTCAGTGGCTAGGCTATGGTGCAGCGTCCGAGATCCGTTATAGTCAGATCATCAGCGCGCGTCCGGACTGGCAAGTCGTTCTGGTGCCAGCGGTGGGCGGCCTGATCATCGGAGTGGTCATGCACTTCCTCCCGGGCAGGCGCTATCACGGCATTGCCGATGTGATGGAGGCCTGTGCCATGAATAGTGCGCGCATGCCTGTACGTTCAGGTATAGGGGCCGCGCTTGCCGCTGGTGTATCTCTGGGTGTGGGTGCACCACTTGGGCGCGAAGGTCCGGCGGTACATATTGGTGCATCCATAAGCGCATTCGTTGCTGAGAAATTCGATCTCGATCATAAGCAGTCGCTGGCGCTTCTGGGATGCGGAGCAGCAGCAGCGGTGGCTGTATCGTTCAACACACCCATAGCTGCTGTCATCTTTGCGCTGGAAGTTATTGTCGGATACTTTACATTACGAGTGTTCGCACCCATTGTCATCGCCACCATGCTAGCGATGCTGGTACGTGATTACTTTCACGGAAATCATGCCTTGTTCCCGGTGCTGCCACACACCATCGAATCCAACTGGGAGTTGTTACTGTTTGCATTGTTAGGTGTAGCAGGAGCCCTGCTGGCCAAGAGCCTGTTAACGCTCACCGGTGGCATTGAGGAGCTATGGAAACGTACACGTCTGCCCCGTTGGGTGCAGCCAGCTTTGGCGGGCCTGTTGATTGGTCTGGTTGCAACGCAAATACCCCAGGTATTGGGCATCGGTTTTGAAGGAACCCTGCTGGCATTACGCGGAGTTCTGGAAAACGACGTATTGTTCTATCTGCTACTGGCAAAATTCGGCGTGGTGTGTCTTGCTATCGGCAGTGGCTTCGCAGGTGGTGTGTTTGGCCCGGCTATCTTTTTAGGTGCCATGCTCGGTGGGCTTTTCTGGGCCGTTGCCTCTATGACGGGGTTGAATTTGAGCGGGCAGGGAGCTTACGCAACCATCGGCATGGCGGCTTTGGGCTCGGCATTACTCGGAGCCCCCATATCCACGGTACTGATCGTTTTCGAGCTTACTCGTGACTACGGCATCACTTTAGGCGTAATGACGGCTGCAGCCTTTGCCAGTACGCTCATGCAAACGGGTCAACACGGCTCGTTTTTTCGTTGGCAACTTGCAAGGCGAAACGTTAATCTTTCACGTGGGCGGGACATCAGTTTGCTGATGACGCATAGAGTAGAGTCGCTGGTCAGTAACAACTATCTGGTGGCGAATGCATCCGTAACACTCGGCGAATTGAATTCCAGTATGGGTTCGCAGCGGCAACGGGTCGCTATTTTTGTCGACGACGACGATAACTTCAAAGGCAGTGCCTCGCTGTCGATGTTAATTTCTCACGCTATTGAACATGGCATGGACAAACAGGCAATCGATGCCGCGCTGGATGCTGATTATGCGATTACCACTCTGACAAATATCGTGGCAGCAGTGCAGAGTATGGCCGAGCAACAACATGAGTTTATTCCCGTTGTAGAAAGAGGTGATAAGAAGAAACCCAGACTGGTAGGTGTGGTAACGAAGAGCGATCTGCTCAGTGAACACTACGATGTGGTAAAACGTGCACGTGAGGATGAATTTGGTATCACCTGAGAAGGTAGCTGTGTTCTCCACTTGTGGCGTGAGTGACAGTAGGGTAGATAGCCCCGCTGTTTGCTCTGCGAACTTACAGAGTAGATTTTTCAGGAATTTTAAAATATGGCAGGCCCAGGTTTTCTCGGTTTTGACACACTGGCGCTGCACGCCGGTCAACAAGCTGATAGCGAGACACGTGCCCGTGCCACGCCTATCTATCAGACAACATCCTTCGTGTTCGATGATAGTGATAAGGCATCCTCATTATTCGACACCGCGCGAGCCGGTCATGTCTACTCGCGAATCTCCAATCCGACGGTTGCAGTGCTGGAGGAGCGAGTGGCGGCTCTTGAAGGAGGCGTGGGCGCAATTTGCACAGCCAGCGGGATGGCGGCTATTCACCTTGGTCTGACGACAATTGTCGGAGCAGGTAGTCACATTGTTGCCTCGCGCGCACTCTATGGAGGCACACACAATCTGCTGAGTTACACCTTGCGGCGATTCGGTATAGAGACAACGTTTGTCGATCCACAAGATCCCGCTGCATTCGCCGCTGCCATCCGGCCGGAGACTCGCGTTATTTTCGCTGAAACAGTGGCTAATCCGCGCTGCGAAGTTCTGGATATTCCAAAAATATCCGCTATTGCTCACAAGGCTGGCATCCCGTTGATGATAGATGCAACCCTGACTACGCCTTACCTGATCAAAGTAATCAGTCTTGGCGCTGACATTGTCATGCACTCACTGACCAAGTTCATGGGTGGTCATGGCGTGGCCGTAGGTGGCGTGCTGGTAGACAGTGGCAGATTCGACTGGGAAGCCTCAGGATTATTCCCGGAACTCTCCGAGCCGTATGATGGCTTCCACGGTATGGACTTTGTGGAAGAGTTTGGTCCAGCGGCATACATCATGCGCGCACGCAAGGAAGGGCTGAGAGACTTCGGTGCCAGTTTGTCTCCGGGCAATGCCTTCCATCTGTTGCAAGGGCTTGAAACCTTGCCAATGCGAATGGAACGTCATGTCAGCAATACACAGCATATCGTAGACTTTCTTGATGCCCATGAAGCCGTATCGGTGGTTCATCATCCTTCGCTGCCGTCGCATTCGGATCACGAGCTTGCGAAAGAATTGCTTCCCAAAGGCTGCGGTGCAGTGTTCAGCTTCGAGCTTGAGGGTGGTCGCAAAGCGGGTAGCGTGTTCATTGAAAGCTTGCAGTTGTTTTCGCATCTTGCCAATGTCGGTGATGCAAAATCGTTAGTTATTCATCCTGCGAGTACCACGCATTCGCGAATGGATGATGAGGCGCTTGATGCCGCTGGAATCTCGCCAGGACTTGTGCGATTGTCGGTAGGTCTGGAGTCTGTGGATGATTTACTGTCCGATCTGCGTCAGGCATTGAAGAGGGCGGGCGCATGAATATAGATCTGGATGGCGTTCAGATTTTTGTCGGTCAGGGTGGCATGCCATGGAAGCCTGAACAACGAACACTGGTTTTACAGCATGGTGCGGGTATGGACCGGACCATTTGGGTATTGTTGGCGCGCTACTTTGCGCGTCATGGTTTCAATATTGTTGCTGCCGATCTTCCCGGACATGGTGCGTCCGGGGGCCATGCGCTGGATTCTATCGAAGCGCAGGCTCAGCATCTATGGAAGCTACTGGATGTCTTGCAGTCAAGTCATGGTCTGCCCAAAACAGATGTTATTTTAGGTGGTCACAGCATGGGCTCATTACTTGTGCTTGAGGCGGCGTCACAACACTCGTCGCGTGTTGATCAACTGGTACTGTTTGGTGCCGGATATCCCATGCCAGTAGGACAAGCGCTATTGGATGCAGCTAAAGCAAACAGCCAATCAGCTGTCGATATGATTGCCATATTCAGTCACTGCTTTGGATCGCAATTAGGGCATAACCGTATGGCTGGTATCAGCGTGCAGAACATGGCCATGGCACTACTGGAAAGAGCAGCTCCTGACGTTCTTTATACTGATCTAGCCGCATGCAACAATTATCAGGGAGGAGAGAGTGCAGCCAAGGCACTGATTGGCAAGCGCTGTTCGATTATCGCTGGCCGTAACGATCGCATGACGCCCTTGAAAGCTGCAAAAAAACTGGCAGGGCTTGTCGATGGGCAGATAGATGTCATCGACAACTGTGGCCATATGATGATGAGCGAGCAACCGGAAGCCACATTGCAGGCTGTCAGACGATGTTTGCTGTCGGCCAATCAGGCCGTAAGACAAGCGTAATGATAGGGCTTTAAATTCTGGGAGAGGGGCGCGTATCTGCGGCTGAAGGCTCGGTATTAATACCGTTCCTTGCGCAGATCAAAATGGTAGTCAGAAGGTATTGCACGACCGGAAAAGGGCGTATATTCAGCGTTACATGCCCCGTAACGCGGGTAGCCCATTGACACATACGATCTCGATGAAATACAGAATACTGGTACTGGCAATAACTCTTGCTGTAGCTGGTTGCAGCAACTCCGATAACGACTCTATCCCTATCGAAACTCCCATCAATGACCCCGGTGAAAATCAGCCGGGTGGTCCCGTTGAAAATCCAGTAGGCACACCAACTAACACACCTACGGGCACGCCTGCGGACACGCCAGCAGGTACACCTACGGACACGCCAGCAGGTATACCTACGGACACGCCAGCAGGTACACCTACGGACACACCAACAGGCACACCAACAGGCACACCAACAGGCACACCAACAGGCACACCGACAGGCACACCGACAGACACACCGACAGACACACCGACAGACACACCGACAGGCACACCGACAGGCACACCGACAGGCACACCAACAGGCACACCTGTAGCGCTTGAAAATGTTGGTCAGGACCTGCTCGTATCTCTTGCAGGTTTTCAGGCAGACAGGCTGTCTCTGTCAGTACGTGAGCTTGCCGCAAGAATTGCTGCCGCTGGTGAAGCCATGCCGCAGCCTGCTTCCACCTTTGAGACACTCGACGGTTTCGGACCGGAAATCGTTGTTTCTCCATCGCAAGTCACTGCATATACCTGCAATGCGGGCGGTCAGATGACTCATGAAACCGGTCGTTTGCGGGACGGTGTAGGCACTGAGCTAAGTTTGCTGGGAGACTACGATGCATTTACGTTTGATGCATGTCGCCATTCAGAAGACGGTGACTACGAATTAAACGGTGGATTGGTTATGGGCGCTAGTAGTTACACCGTTAGCAGAGGTAACCGTTTGAGTCACTCAAGTAGCTGGTCCGGTTTTTCCATGACCGTGCCTGGTGACATTGTTTACGAAATCACCGGTAATGTTGCCGCCAGTGATTTCTCAGCGGCAAATTTTGGTTCCGGTGACACGCGAACAGTTGATCTACCCAATTACAAAAAGACATTGAGTGGCCAGACGACTGTCTCACTCGACAACGCGTCTCTCTCGCTGACTCGAGCTATCCCCAATGGCAGTAATGATTCACGTTATGAACTCGATGCGGATGGTGTAGTTGTCGATCCGTCTACCGAAGGTTTCGCTGTCACCATTAATACGGATCCTGTGCTGTCTGGTCGTCAGGATTTGGCGCAAGGTATCGAAGAACCCTTTAGCGGGCAGATCACAATGTCCTCTGCAGACGGCTCTGAGCTTATCCTGAGTGCGAATCCGGCGTCACAGATTAGTGTAATGCCGGGTGATTTACTGGTCGACCTTGTAATTATGCAACCCGGCGGAGAATCAAATGCGAGCGATGCAATTCCGTTGATTGATATTACCTCCGGCAATGTCGACCGAAGGTGTTTCGTTGAAGGGACATCCGACGCGGACTGTGGATCTGCACAATTGCCATAACTGAATTGAATTTTTGAAACGCCTCGATTTTATTTTACGGATAAGATCGAGGCGTCAGTCAAAACTACCCGTGCTTATAAATCGGGCAGTCAATCAATTAGTCAGTCAATCAATAAATCAATCAGGCAGTAATGGAATCAAGACTGCTAAAGATGCTGTTGCGAACGTCATCGACTGTACCGATGCCATGGATCTTTACGTAGGCTGGTGCGCTTGCTTCACCGCTCTCATGCCACTTGCTGTAATACGATTTTAACGGGGCAGTCTGCTCTTCATAAACGCCGAGCCGATAGCGCACGGTTTCCTCTTTGTCGTCATCACGCTGCATTAGCGCTTCACCGGTAACATCGTCCTTGTTGGCGTTCCTGGGTGGATTGTATTGCACATGATAGCTTCGACCTGAGGCCTCATGGATGCGTCGCCCGCTCATGCGTTTGATGATCTCATTATGATCGACGTCAATTTCCACCACCGCATCAAGCTTTACGCCTGCATCTTTCATGGCGTCAGCCTGGGCAATAGTGCGTGGAAAGCCATCGAAGAGAAAGCCGCGTGCGCAATCATCCTGCTTGATACGTTCCTTGACCAGACCAATGATGATGTCGTCAGATACCAGGTCGCCAGCATCCATGACTTTTTTCGCTTCGATCCCCAATGGCGTCTGAGCCTTTACGGCAGCTCGCAGCATGTCCCCTGTAGATATCTGGGGAATATCGTAACGCTGCGTAAGGTAACCCGCCTGGGTACCTTTGCCGGCTCCAGGCCCGCCTAACAGGATCAACCGCATGAAGTACTCCTTCAACTTGATGGCCAAGCTATGACCGGAATGATCAAGGGTATCGAAATGCGAGCTCTTTTGCACGAACCGTGCGGTTTCAATGCCATACTTCGGCTATGTCGCTTGAGCACTTAAAGGAAGATCTCGTTATAAATGCCTCGTTGGCAGGCCATTCGCTGTGCCTCCACAGTACCTGGGGCTTATTCTCGCCACGGGCCATTGATGAGGGCAGCGTTTTGTTGCTGGACCATCTTGAAGTCAGGGATGATGATATTGCGCTGGATATGGGATGTGGTTACGGTCCGCTGGGCTTGTCGATAGCGCAAAGGGCTCCACAAGGGAAGGTGCATATGGTCGACAAGGATTTTCTGGCTGTCGATTACGCCAATGCCAATGCAGAGCGTAACTCTTTAAGTAATGTCAGAGCCTATTTGAGCAATGGCTTCAGCCACGTCGAGCCTGACTTGCCATTGACGCTAGTGGTATCTAATCTGCCTGCCAAAGTGGGCAATGAATTTTTCCAGATCATGTTTGACGACGCCTATCATCGTATGCAACCCGGTGCGCGTATTGTAGTGGTGACCATCAATGGACTGAGAGGATTTATCAAGCGATCGTTTAATGATGTATTCGGTAATTATGACAAGCTGAAGCAGGGCAAGTCTTACACCATATCGATGGCGGTACGCGAGTCCTGACAGGTACAGAGCTGCCCGGAGGCTATGGTTAGTTGGCAATACGTACACCATGTTGCTCCGGTTGGTACAAGTTTTTTGTCCACCTCTACCCGATCATCAAAGACGAAACAATCTCCCTGCCAGTGTTTACCTGCGCATTGCTCAAAGTAGTTAAGGACACCGCCTTCAATCTGGTAGACCTCCTTGAAGCCCTGCTCCAGCATCCAGGGGGCTGCTTTTTCACATCGAATTCCCCCAGTACAGAACGTGATGGTGGGTTTATCCAGCTGTAATCGCCCATCGGCCAGGGCCTTGGTCACGGCATCCTGGAAATCTCGAAAGTGAGCAATATTCAGGTGTTCAGCGCGCTCAAACGTGCCTGATTCGATTTCATAGGTATTGCGTGTGTCAAGCAACGTCATGTCGCGGCCCTCATCGAGCCACCGGGCAACGGTGTGGGGCGATAATGCGGTTGCTTCCTGTCGTTGGAGGTGCTTGTCCGATGCATCAGCACCTTCAAACGCGATGATCTCATGTCGAATACGCACTTTCAGCTTGGAGAATGGCACCTCCTCCGATAAGCTCTCCTTCAGCCAGATACCCCTGAACCGTTCATCGCTATGAAAATACTCGATGGCAAGATCGATTTGCTCGCGCCGACCCGATAACGCAATATTGATTCCCTCATCGGCGAGCAATATGGTGCCAAGCACACCCGTCGTGCTCAGGGCTGCATGCATGTCTGCCTGTAACACAGGCAAGTATTCCAGTTTCTCAAATCGGTAGCCGGAAATATTGATGATGGGCTGAGAAGGTGTATTCACGATAGGCTAAAGGGTGTCATGAAGGCTCGTAGTTCAGGCAAATTGTACTAAAATTAAGCACATAATAATAAGGCTACTCAACTTAGGGCTGGGGACAGAATAAAAGCGCATGAATACCTGGAAATGTGATTTTACTTTGTCTTCGGTCCTTAGCTGCGTATAACAAATACAGGCGTGTATCGGGTGTGAGAGATGAGAGATTACGTTCAACCAGCCCGTACGCGGGTAGTGAGGCACGTGCGCCCTATTGTGGCGCTCGGATGGATCGTTAGCGCGTCACTCGTGAGCACGCAGGTTGCAGGTCAGGACCTTGAAGAGCAACGTAAAAATTTTGTGCAGGCTACGTCGCAACTGAGCGCAGACGATAGGGATGGATTCGAGCGCTCCTTGAAGCAACTCGTAAGCTATCCTCTATACGATTATCTGATTTTTGAACAATTGCAAAAGAGCTGGGCAGCAGAAGAGCCCACGCGTAGCGCGGTTACCGAGTTGAATGCGTTTGAGAGGCGCACCGGCCACGCATCGCTGACAGGTCGATTAACCCGGCATCTGCAGAAACGCTACGCAGATACCGAACAATGGGCTCTGTTTCTCGGCGTCAGTAAATCGCGACTGGCCGCCAGGATGCCGTGCACCACCGTTCGCGCCAGGCACGAACTGGGGCAGCTGGAAAGCTCCGATGAGACCTTGCTTGAATTGTGGGTAAAGCCAGCAAAGCATCCCAAGCTGTGTTCTGAGGTTATAGATAGTGTGGGTGATGGCAGTGCCCCGCCTATTGTCTCTATCTGGGAGCGCATCTATGCGGCCATGGAAGCAAATAAGCCTCAATACGCAAAGCCCATGCTGGACTACCTGGCTTCTGCAGATCGTCAGCGCGTGAAGGCCTGGATCGATACTGGTGACAAGCCCCAGTCGTTGTTGCTTGGCGACACATTAGCTGACAACACAGTACTCAATCGTCGAATCATTGTAGATCTGTTAGTAGACTGGTCACGAGAGGATACAGTGGCGGCCGTCGAGCATTGGCTCAAGATTCGTAATAACTACACCTTTTTCGACGACAGGTATTACGACACGCATCATGCACTCGTCATGCGTGCGGCCTATCGGCGTTTGCCTGAGGCTCAGGCCTGGCTGGAGGCTACTACCGAGCGCCGTGATGATCTGGAACTTGCCGAGTGGCGTGTCAGAACGGCATTGCTGGTTGAGGACTGGCCCTCGGTAATTGCCAGCATCTCCAGGTTGCCTGCAGAAGAGCAGGAAGAGGATCACTGGGCCTACTGGGTTGCACGGGCAAACGAGCAACTGGGGCAAGAGGCGGCGGCGCAACAAATCTATACAGAATTGGCAGAACTTCAGTCGTATTATGGTTTTTTGTCTGCAGACAGACTCGATCTTGAGTACGCCATTTATGATGAGCCCATTACCCCGGATGAGAGCGTGCTGAGTGGTTTGCGAAACGACCCGGCGTTGATACGAGCTCGCGAATTCGATCATGTTGATCTTCCCCATGAGAGTCGGCGTGAATGGAATAACTGGCTTGTCGAGAAGGAATCCGATGTACTGGCGGCGTCTGCGGTGCTAGCCAGCGAGTGGGGGCTGAATGATCGGGCTATTTACTCAGCGGGCCTTAGCGGTGATGATTACAGGCGGGCAATTTCCTTGCGTTTTCCTATATTGTACCGTTCACAAGTGGCCAAGGCATCGTCTGAGCATTCCATCGAACCGTCATGGATCTTTGGCGTCATGCGTCGTGAAAGCGCCTATATCGCTGATGTTCGTTCACATGCAGGTGCTGTGGGTCTTATGCAATTAATGCCGCGAACTGCCAGGTACGTGGCTGCTGATTTACAAGGGCAGAAAAACTGGCAAGGTGATCTGACAGATGCAGAAACCAACATCGAACTGGGAACGCATTATTTACGCTATGTCATGGACCGATTTGATGGTCACCAGGTGCTGGCAACTGCAAGCTATAACGCAGGCCCGCATCGGGTAGACCAATGGTTGCGAGAGAACGAAACGGATGCTGATTTATGGATTGATACCATCGTATTTACAGAAACAAGGCGGTATGTCAGAGCCGTCCTGGCGTATGCTGCCATCTACGACTATCACCTGACCGGCAAAGCGCAGCGACTCTCACGAAAACTGACCACCGTACCAGCTGCGCCCAGTACCTGAAGTATCTTCGCATAAGGTATTCTGTACCCTGAACACTAAAAACGGATTCGCTCGTGAGTATTGCTGAACAAATCAACGACCTTGTGGTAGAAGAGCTTAAACCGATACGGCTGGATGTAGTCAACGAAAGCCATATGCATAATGTGCCGCCAGATTCTGAAAGCCATTTCAAGCTCGTCATTGTCAGCGAGGCGTTTGATGAAAAAACCCTCGTGGCCCGACACCGCACCGTGAACAAATTACTAGCCGCTCAATTGCGCGGTGGTGTACACGCCCTGAGCATGCACACCTACACGCCGGAGGAATGGGCAGGGCGTGGTGGTGAGGTGCCACAATCGCCTCCCTGTATGGGTGGTAAGGCACGGGAGTAGGGAGGCGTTATATAATTTATCCAGCGTAGATGGCAGTGCAATTACTTTTCGCTGGAGAGACACTGTAGAGCTGAAAGGCATCGCTAATCAGGATGGAATAGCGCAATTCAACCATCGCGGATGCTCTTATCCGGTGACTTATAGTCAGGGCTAGTCACAGGTGCGCATGGGTACTACACTGTGCGTCTTGTTAGTAAAATTCGAAGGGGAAAATCTTGAAAAATTCAAGACTGTGGACGTCTTTCGCAGCTACGGCTGCCATGTTCGCGCTTTTGGCAGGGTGCAACGTCAATGGCCAGCGTGGTTTTGGAGATCAGGGTGATCATCAAGTAAATGTGTTGACGTCAACGGAAGATGCCAAGCCACTGTCTCAGTTAGTACGAGAGGCACTGCGTAATAATGGTCAGACGGCAATATCTCGCATACGTGTAAGTCAGGATAGTGGGGACACAGTCAAGCTCACGGGGAATGTCAGTGACTCAGCTATCAAGTACGAAGCAGAAAGAGTCGCCGCAAGCGTTGATGGCGTACGCTTCGTTGTCAATAATCTGAACATACAGAGATAAGCTGCTAAGCAAGTTCTATTACGGTTGATAGAATAAATGTCCTGTAGAGCAAGCCATGTTGCCTTCGGTTGTTAAGCAATGTGTCGATCCCTGGTCGCAGCTTGAACAAGAGTTAGATGAGTGGGTTTCCAGCAAATGCATGGCAACGCTATGGTGGCGCGATGATGATGCGGTAAAGCCTGGACAAAAACTTGACCGGCTCATTGAATTAACCAGCGATGCAGGCTTGCTTCTGGCAGTTATACCTTTTCGGGCTGCAAAGAGTCTGGCGAGGTTGCTCAATGGTTTTCCACATGTGCAAATTGCCCAGCACGGTTACGCACATGAAAACCATGCGCCGAGAGGTCAAGGATCAGGCGCGTGGGAACTGGGAATGCACCGTGGCGAGACGGTGGTACTCAATGATCTGGCCAAGGGGCGTGAACGCCTGGAGGAGCTGTTCGGCTCGGCGTTTATCCCTGTAGTTGTGCCTCCGTGGAATCGTATTGCCCCCGAGTTACTAATCCCGATAGCGGCACGAGGTTACAAGGGCGTATCGGCTTTCGGGCCTGCTAATCTATCCGTTACGCCCTCCGAACTGATCATTGCCAATGCGCACTGCGATCCCATTCGCTGGAAGAATGGCGCTATGTTTGCGGGCGAGTCCAAAACAATTTCGCAGCTTGTTGCACACCTTGAATCGCGCCGCTGTGGTCAGCCTGGTCCGGATGAGCACACAGGTTTTCTGACACACCATATTGACCTTGATGGAGCTGGCTGGGAGTTCTGCAGTCGGCTATTGACCGTGATCAATGAACATCCAGGCGCACGATGGATTTCGCCGACATCGGTCTTTGGAGTGTCAGCGTGAAAACGAAAGTCCGACCGGCAATCTCGGACGATATCGATGCTATCTGCGCGCTGTTGCACGAAAAGATGAATAACAAAATTCCAGTCAGTCGCTGGCGTAAGCTGATGAGCTATACATGGCTCGATGATAAACCGGACTTCGGACGTGTGGTCGAGTCTGATGGCAAAATTCTTGGCTTTTGCGGCATGGTGTATGCCGATCGTCTGGTAGGTGATACACCACAAGATTTTCGTAAAGAGCGCATAGTCAGCATGAGTTCGTGGTATCTGGACAAGTCCTTACGTGGGCAGGGCTTGGGTCGCGCTATGCTTCTGTCAGCTATAGAGGATCGTGCTCTAAGCTATGCAACACTCACCAACTCCAGGAAACCGTTGGCTATAGTGGAGGCTCTGGGTTTTCGTAAGCTTGAAGAACACCAATATTTATGGAGAAAAACGGGTGTAGCTGATACCACTGTGAAAGTGACAGATGATCTGCTGCTTATACGCGCAAGCCTTGTGCCCAATCAACGTCAGATACTTGATGATATGCAGGATCTACCGGTAGTCCCGATGCTTCTGGAATACCAGGATCGGCAGGCCCTATTGTTTTTTTCAATCAAGCGAAAAGATGCGGATGTCCTCTGGTTCGATATGATGTACTCCAGTGATAAGGAGTTGTTCGTCGAGTGTGCGCAGGCTCTGGCAAATAGTTTGTTACCTGATACACCTTCTATACTGGCCTCTGATGCCCGGTTTGTGCGCAAGCCACCAGCCGGATTAGTTGCACAGGCTTTACCTGTTGCCCGGTATTTCATTAGTGAGCGTGTGAAACCACATGAGCTGGATAACCTTTACAGTGAATTACAACTGCTTGACCTTAAGCTGTAGTGAATGGCAACCGTGCAATGAGTAAGGATTTTTTCAAAAGTATCCCGGAAGTAACACAGTTTATTGGTGTGGTTGATGATAAAAACTTTGTTGCCGCGCCTACCGACTGGATAATCGTCATTGCTGATATTCGCAGCTCTACTGATGCTGTGGCTGCAGGACGTTATAAGGATGTCAACATGATTGGTGGTGCTGTGATTTGTGCTGTACAGAACGCCACCGGGAGGCGCGACTGGCCGTTTGTGTTTGGCGGAGATGGTGCAACATTGCTTATCGAGCCAAATGTACAGCCAGAAGTCGAAGCGGCGCTAGTCCGTACTCGCTCCCTTGCCAGAGATGATTTCAGTCTTGAACTTAGAATCGGTTTTGTGCCGATCCGTGATGTACGCAAAGCAGGTGCTGATGTACTGGTTGCGCGTCATGAGGTGACCCCTGGCAACAATATCGCTATGTTTGGTGGTGGTGGTGTAGAACTGGCAGACGAATTTATCAAAGCTCCTGATACAGCTGCGCAGTATTGCATAGCGGAGTATTCATTGCCCGGCTTGCCCGATCTGACAGGATTATCCTGCCGCTGGGAGCCGCTGAAGAACCAAAAAGGCATTATCGTGTGCATACTGGTAAAACCGCAAGCCAGTGATTTTCATCTCAGGCAGCGGGTTCTGTCAGATTTTCTGTCACGTCTTGCGGGGATTATTGGTGAAGAGCTGAGTCAGGCTAGCCCGGTCAATCCACAGTCGATGCGTTTCAATTGGCCGCCCACGGGGTTAGTGTCTGAAGCTAAAGCGACACGCGCGCAGCGTAGCTTCATATCCCGTATCACAAAAATTACCCTGCAAAGCTTTTTTCAATGGATTCTTGAAAAATTTGATCTCAATGTGGGGGGGTACGATGCTAAAACTTATCGTCAGGAACTACAAAGCAACTCTGATTTCTGTAAATTTGATGATGTATTACGAATGGTGTTGGATTGCTCGCTCCAGCAGGTAGAACAAATTGAGAGTATTCTGAACCAGATGCATGAACAGGGTAGTATTGATTTCGGATTATCAAAAAGCAAGCAGGCATTGATGACATGTCTTTTGTTTGATCTGGAATCCAGTGAGCATCTACATTTTATTGATGGAGACGATGGAGGTTTTTGGTCAGCCTCCAAGGGGCTAAAATCGCACTTGACGTCGCGGCGTGAACAACGATAGTCATCAAATGCAGCATAGACAGATAAAGCAAATAAAAGCTCCCAGGTTTGAGCTTTCTATCTGCAGCTTTTCAGAGTAGAGACTGGAATCTCTTATAACCGGAAATTAAAAGTTTGTCTGAACCCTCGCGATTCAAGCTCTTTGACTACGTGGAATCCACAAAGATCTGGTTATCCGGTGGAACTGCGCAGGCGGCATTGCCGGATAATATTCGCGTTGCTATTAACAAGCAACAGGACAGTAGTGAGAGACTGATTGGCGGGATACAACTTGTAATCCTGATCGTATTTTCATTTCTCTATCTGGCAGCGCCAACGACATCGCCTGACAACTCGATGTTCGCACCTGTACCGCTGTTCCTGGGTGCGTATTTTATCTTTAGCTGTATGCGCTTATATCTGGCATATAGAACCAGTCTTGGCGTATGGATATTATTACTGTCTGTATTTGTGGATATGGGGCTTCTAATCGGGCTTATCTGGTCGTTTCATATTCAATACGTACAGCCTCCGGCGTTTTACCTGAAAGCGCCAACATTACTTTACATATTTATTTTTATCGCTTTACGCGCTCTGCGATTTGCACCTGGCTACGTGATTGTGTCTGGTCTGGTCGGGGCTGCAGGCTGGCTGTTTCTGGTCTGGTTTGCCATTAGGGCGGACGCCGAGACATCGGTAATAACCAGTGATTATGTGTTATACCTGACATCTAACAGAGTGCTGCTTGGTGCTGAAATTGACAAGATAATTTCGATCATGCTGGTGGCAATCATTCTTGCTCTCGTCGTTGCCAGAGCCCGTACTTTGTTAATCAGTTCTATTGTAGAGGGTACCAACGCTCAGAACCTTTCACATTTTGTACCGGAAAGTGTAGCAGATCGAATTGCCCAGACAGAGGGTCCACTGCGTGAAGCGCAATCAGAAACCTGTGAAGCCAGTATTCTGTTCGTAGATCTGATTTCGTTTACAGGTCTTGCCGAACGCTTAACCCCTGAGGATCTGATCCTTACGTTAAATGAATATTTCAGCGTAATTGCAGAGCCAATAGAGCGCCATGGTGGTGTAATAAATCAGTTTCAAGGAGATGCTATTCTGGCAAGCTTCAATTTACCAAGCAAAGACCAGGAACACGCCAGCAGCGCTGTGGCGGCAGCGCTCGAAATTCAGGCAATACTGCGTACTCATACTTTTTACAACGATGTTGTCTTATCCACCAGGGCGGGGGTTAATACAGGCACGGTGGTGGGCGGTTTTGTAGGTACTAAAAATCGTCTGAGTTACACCGTATATGGAGATGATGTCAATATAGCGGCCAGGCTTCAAGAGTTGAGTAAGAAAAAAAACGTCTCTAATCTTGTCTCTTTCAGAACCCGGCAACTATGCAATGAGGAGCGATTTGATTTTGCACCTATGGGTAGTGAGATTGTTCGTGGTCGCCAGACGACTGTTGAAGTGTTTGAGGCCAGCTTCAAACCGGTGCCTTAAATTCAGTCAGGCTGTTGGCTTACTGCTCGTACCGTCACTCTTGCTGAAGTGGCAACACCAGAATGCGGCTTCGCTGCTGGCAGTATCATTTGGCCAGTTGCTTGTTCTGTTTCAGTAGCCGCTCTGAGAGTAATTTCATCATCTTCAATGCCGTGGAAGGATCATTAACCACTGTATGAATGAACAACTCTTTTTCAAAACCTATGACTTCGCACACGGTGTTTGCTCGAATGGAGGCACTTCTTGGCTCACCTGAAATAACAGCCATCTCTCCTACCAGATCGCCTGGGCCTTGCTGAGCGACAACGATCTCGCCGTTGTCGGATTCCAGCAGGACAGAAAACTCACCCGCCACAATACCGAATACACCACCCATGGGATCGCCCTGTCTAAACAGATATTCGTTGGGCTGGAGCTGATATCGCTGACTGACAAAGATCAGTCGTTTTAGTTGTACAGGTTCCAGAGACTCGAATAATTCCAGTCGGCTGAGAAGTTCATATTCATCATCAATGGACATAAGTACGTTCCAGAAATACCTCGTTTATATAGGAATAATCAGGTTAGGATGCGGTCAGATAATCCGTTTTGCGATGTGATCCCGCAAACCGATCAATAACCACCTGCAATATCTGATATCCGATCTCGCCGTTCGATCGCACTAAATCTATAAATACTTCTCTTTTTAATCGTAGCAGCACAACATCGGTAAGGGCTTGAACGGAGGCCGATCGTGGTTTGTCAGACAGTAATGCCAGCTCCCCGACTACCTCGTTAACGTGTATCTCACCTACCTTTTTCTCTGATTTTTCAACGGAGGCGTAAATACCTGCTGTACCCTCGATAACGATATACAGAGCATCACCTACATCGCCTTCGCTGAAGAGCCGTTCACCCTTGACTACGTTTACAAAGTCACAACTTTCTGCCAACAATTGTAAATGATGGCTATCTACCAGACTGAATAACGGTATGTTATTCAGTAGGCCAAGTTTATTCCCTTCATCGGCCAATGCAGTTAATCTAGACTGCGCCGATTCATCTTCGGTGTATTGTTCAGCCTCACTTGTATCCAGGCTTTTTGACTGCTCAAGCTTTGTCAGTTTTCCTGCTTGCAAGTGGGCATACTGGTCAAAAAGAGCCGTAAATCTTGTTTGATTATCAACCCACAGTAAACTCATCTCAGGGTATGCCTGATTTACGCTGGACAGGATAGTCGACGTCTCATCGCTATCCATTGCACTGAGCCCGTCATTAATTACCATAAAATCAGGCTGTTTCAGTAAGCCTCGCGCTAGTATCAGTTTTTGGCGTTGTGGAACAGTAAGGTGGCTGCCTGCCAACCCCGTGGGAGCTGCCAAACCAATTTCGAGAATGGTAGACATCAAATTCAGGCGCTGCAGGACATTGAGCAGTACAGCATAGACCTTATCCTCTGCGCCTAATCGACCGTAAACAATTCTTCCAAAGATAATGTTTTCGCTGATGGATGTGAATGCGCTATACCGCTCTGGAGAGAAAAAATCGATCTGTTCGCTTGAATCTGCGTCAAGATTATTCGCAAAGTCTTTGCGAATTTTCAGCACATTCTGTTTTTGATGGTCGGCAAGTACTCCGACACGATGACGACCGCCAATGAGCCTGAAAGGGATAGAGCGAATTAATACCCGATCGTCTACTTCCAGTTCATCAATGCTTGTTGATTTCTGGAGCAATCCGAGAATACGACTGAGCTGAGCCAGATCATCGGCATCGAGAAAACTGTAACGAGCGAAAAAATCATGCCCCGCTGGAAGGTCAGAAAATAGCTCAACCATCGTTGTCGCTGCACTTAAAGCGGTGTCATCAAGTGTGTCTGCCAGTTCGTGTTCGTGCAGTAATGGCAGCAGAACCGGGTGCTCGGTTAGACCGATAGCAGAAAATTCATCCAGCTCAGATGCGCCAAACAATATGTTTTCCGCTAATGAGGCGCTTTCGTTGTACAAGTCGGGATCAAGAAACTCCACTATTGAACCAAGCCCTTGTTGCATTATCTGCTCTTTGAATAGTTGTCGAGCTTCGACGATATTGGTCGTCAGATCCGGATACTCTTCCGGTTTTATGGTGCGTGCCAATGTATTGCGTACAAGATCATCTGCGACGCCAACAGTGCGAAGCACCTCCGCCATCCGTGTGGTCAGCTGAACGGAGTCAATAACACCTGCACCGGCATAGTCCACCCAGTCGGCGTTAAAGTCCACGTCACTATTGCCAGAGCGGCGAGCCTCTTCCTGCCAGCTCTTGAACTGGATAGTCTCATCAGCCTGAATATCCGTGCGAAGGTTACTTTGCGGTTTGTGCTTCAGGCTAAGCAACAAATTGTCACGAATTGTTCCGCCAAAGAGATAGGAATCATGTCCCGCATACGCGATGGCGCGTCCCGTTACGGTGCGAGGAAGGTGGCGTGCGTTGTTATCGGCAATGATGACTTTACCCGTGCTTGGGTTGATCAATCGGGCGAAAATTTGCGCCAGGCCATTCTTGCCACTGGTGCCGGTTCCTACCAGAGCGATCCAATCTCCGGATTCAACGCTCAAAGAGACATTGTTGACCTCAAGTACACCGTTCATCCGCTGCAAGCTTACGTTATTTGCGATAACAGGCATCGTTTGAACATTCTCATATTTTGCCGTGTCAGACAATTCTCCAGGTATTTCGTCTTCTTCAATATCAAATTGCTCTGTCAATACGGAATATTTCAATCGAGCATCTGCCTGACCCTGATACCAACTCAGCAATTCTTTCCAGGGAGGGGATAGATCTTTGTATGCAGCCAAAGCCGCCACCAAAGCACCAACCGATAATTCACCTCGAATAACTAAAAGACCGCCGATGAGAAAGAACAGAAACGGCGTTAACTGGGCAAAAGAATTATTCAGGAATTTGATCAGAAATTTTTTCTTGTAGATCTGTACTCGAATATTAAATATGCCGCCAAGCAGTTTCGAAAAATTGTCTCTAAAAAACGTGCTGTTATCGTTAATGTGGACTTCATTGATGCCGGCAATGACTTCACCAAGGTTTTCAGCCAGGTTGCGCATTCTTATGGTTCTGCGCACGTTAAGCTGATTCACCTGGCGCTGTAGTTTGGGAATAATCCAGGCTTGTATGGGATACAAGGCAATGGCAGCCAAACCCAGCTTCCAGTCCTGTACGAACATAAATACAAGAATAGTGAGCAGTATTCCGCCCTGATAAAGCGGTAGGGAGATTGCCTCACCGATAAAACCGCCAAGAGGCTCTGTTTCCTGATTCACCATGGATACCAGCTCCCCCTGACTGGTGCGCCGGAATCGGTGTAGAGGAAATTTCATGATGCGATCAATCAACTGCAGCCGCATACGCCGGAGTACTCGCTCGCCCAATACACCGCGATAGATATTGATGACAAGCTTGAAGCCGCTGTTTATCAATACCAATAGAAGGAAAGCCGAGCAGAGTAGAAGCAGGTAGGGCACCTGCTCGTAGGTACCAAAGTCGATCGTGAACCCTAAAAGCTCTATTGTGGCTTCGACGGGAAAGTTGACGCCACTGATGGCATCATTGATGATGGTTTTGGGCAGATCCAGACTGAGATAGTAGAACGGGAACGACAGCATCGTCATTGTTGTCAGGACGATTTGCTGCCGCTTGCTGTATCTCAGGATATAGGCGAATAAGCCATTTTCCATCTACGTTAACCGCAATGTGTTAGAAGCCTGCAAGATTTAAGTATCTCACGGCAAGGGCCAATGCACTTGCTTAGTTTAGAGTGTACGGCCGTTCACTCCCGCATCGGCGGGATTCAGAGGTTTGGCTGGATCTGAAATCCTCCTTTCATGGAGACAAGGCACCCTTGGGGGTATGACAAGCTTAAGCCAGTACAGTTCGCCAGGGTCTACTTTAATCAGGACAAAAAAAACCCTCCAGAAGGAGGGTTTTTTATAAAACAAAGCCTGACTAAGCCTAGAAAGCTTTGCTTAGCTTGATGCGCCAGCTTGTCTCATCTGCATCGTCAGCGATGTTGTCACCTGTGGCAGTGATACGTGTGCTCACGTCAAATCCACCGCCAAGATCGTATACAGCGTCTAGACGAATCGCTTCCTGATCAATTGCGCCGCCATCTTCCTGCGCTGAGATAGTCAAGTTAGCTGAGATGCCGCTGAAACCGTATCCAATTTTGACAGATACTGACTCAACATCGTCGCCACCATCAACCTGTTCCCTGGTCCAGAAATGCGCTCCGATAGAGGCACCAGCAAAAGCAAACGATGCCCCCGCCGACGCTGCTTGAACTTCAGCGCGATCTTCAGCGCCAAGACCAATGGCAAAACCACCCAGTGCGAATTTCACACCCAGACCAACAACATCTTCGTTGTTCTCCGGAGCAAAGTTGAAGGCCAGGCCAACCGGTCCGAATGCGCCAACATAACCGATACCGCCGTTTACATCAGCTGTGACATCAAAAATATCGTTTGCAACCTGGCCATACTCTGCAGCTACCGGAACTTCTCCGAAACGCAGGTCGCCAAAGCCGCCTTTGAAACCAACATATACAGAGTCAGCAGAACCCAAAGTAGTGACTGAAGTATCATCTTCATCGTTACCTGGTGTGCCTGGATCGAAAGTACTGCTTCCTTCGTTAGAAAGACGGTTCATGTCAACACGCAAGCTACCATAGCCAGTTAGACCACTATTCAACTCGTGCTCTGACACGATACCGAACAGAACGTCATCAGCAGCGATTGTTGGGTCTGCAGCAGCGTCATCGCCGTCAGTACCTTTGACCTGAATTTGAACAACACCAGATAGTGTGGTGTCTGCGGATGCAATCATAGGCACTGCAGCAATACCTGCGATTGCTACCGCGACCAATGTCTTTTGAAATTTCATTATGTTTTCTCCAATCAGATATGTGCTGTAAAAGCTTTATAAAACTACATTTGTGTTTCGGTGATGTAACTCTAGTCAGCGTGTCTGAATATTGCAACAACTTATTGCGTTTTTGCAAGACAGTGACAGAACCAACGGCGCCGCACGAAGATAAGTGTAGAACACATACAACTGTGCGCCAGTGATATTGCTAAGAATAACCGAGATTTTGTCTTGCGTGGTTTTTTTGCAACATTATCTGTTGTTTCTTTTGCCACCAAGCGTCATAAAAATGACTATTTGGTGTTAAAAACAACATCAACTACCCCATAAGGCTCTTTTGTACGAAATACTGGCAAATCAAGGTTCGCCGGCACAAAAAACAGACAAAAAAAAGCTGCCTCGAGGTGGGCAGCTTTTTTCCAACAACAAATTGTAGCTAGAAGATCAGGTGACGTTATCAGCGTCCTCTTTTTCTTTCTTCAATTCCTTCTCCATACGTTCCTGATACTCCTTCTGACGTTCAAGGGAGCGGCGTTTGGCTACATCGGAGGCCTTTGCTGTGGATTCAGCATCCTCAGGCAGTGTGACGTTTAGCTCAAGCACATCACAATCATCTTGTTGTTCTATTTGTACAGACAGCGCATCATCGCCGACGGACACATAGCGTTTGATAACGTCAAGAATATCCTGCCGCAGCATGGGGAGATAATCTGGACCATCCTTGCCGGAACGCTGGTGCGCAATAAGCACTTGCAGCCGGTCTTTTGCTAGCTTGGCGGTTTGTTCTTCCTTGCCTGACCTGAAAAATTTGAAAAATCCCATGACGATCTATCCGAATAGGCGCGACAGAAGACCTTTCTTGGGGGTCTCCATGAAGCGATGTGGTTTAGACTCGCCCAGAAGGCGATCGATGGCATCCGAATACGCCTGCCCCGCCGCGCTCTCATCATCGAGAATGACGGGCTTGCCCTCATTGGAGCAATCCAGGACGGTTGACGATTCGGGGATAATGCCAAGCAGAGGGATAGCCAGAAGATCGACGATGTCGTCGACACTGAGCATTTGTCCGTCCTTGACACGAGTGGGGTTGTACCGGGTAATGAGCAGGTGCTCCTTAACCGGTGTCTCGTTCATTTTGGAGCGTCTGGATTCACTTTGTAAAATGCCGAGTATTCTGTCGGAATCTCTGACCGACGATACTTCCGGATTGGTTGTGACAATAGCCTCATCAGCAAAGTACAGCGCCATTTTTGCTCCTTTTTCTATACCCGCCGGTGAATCACAAACAATATAGTCAAACCCGCTTTTCTTGAGTTTGTGCATAACGCGGGCAATACCCTCAATGGTCAGCGCATCTTTATCGCGCGTTTGAGAGGCTGGCAGGATGTACAGATTTTCTATACGTTTATCCTTGATAAGCGTCTGGTGCAGGCTGGATTCCTGGTTTACCAGATTTACCAGGTCGTATACCACGCGGCGTTCGCAGCCCATGACGAGGTCAAGGTTGCGCAGCCCGACATCGAAGTCGATGACCACGGTCTTGAATCCACGATGGGCGAGGCCGGTAGCGATAGATGCACTGGTGGTAGTTTTGCCAACTCCGCCCTTGCCCGATGTTACAACGATTGTCTTGGTCAAGCTGACACTCCCAAAAAAAAACCAACGATCTATAACGGCTCTATGTTGAGCCTGTCTTTGTCTAGCCAGATCTGTGCGGGCCTGCCGCGCAGCTCTTCCGGTATTGTCTCCAGCATGCGAAAGTTGCCCGCCACTGATACCAGTTCTGCCTCTAGCGAGGAGCAGAAAATTCGCGCCGATACGTTGCCTGAAACTCCGCATAGCGCCCGGCCTCTTAACGGGCCATAAATATGAATATTGTTGTCTGCAATGACCTCGGCACCAGGGCCTACTTGATCCATGATAATCAGGTCAGTGTCACGCGCATATATCTGTTGTCCTGAACGCACCGGTTTATCCACGAGTAATGGTGCTTTCACGATGTACTCCACTTCCTGCGAAACCGACAATTCATCGATTGCTTGTGCTTCGCTGACGTTCTGTTCTACGCTGTTTTGCGATGATTCTGTAGCTGCTTCCGGAGGACTCTCGGCATTGTTGACGCCATCCCTGGCGGTCGCAGAATTTCGCGTACTTGCTTCGATCAATGGTATCGCGATTGACCGTGCTAACTGTGAAGATTTGTTACTAATACTGGCAACTATTGGTACCAGATTGTGACGTTTAACGCACTCTATCAGTGAACTGGCATCCAGTTCTCCATCGGTAAGGTTTTCCAATACGCTCAGATCGATGACCACGGGGGTATTGTTGAAAAAAGCAGGTGCCTGCTGCACCTTGTTTGCCAGCTCCTGATCAATGATATCTTTATCACTGGTGTGGAGCTTGAGCGACATAAAGGTGTACATACCACCTTTGAATTCGACGCCTGGGTTGCTCGACACGATAGGGCTCCGTTTACTGTGTAATCTTGAAGTTGTAATTCTAAAGCAATAGCCCCAAACATGCCGATGTCATTGACATCTGAAGACAAAGAAATTGAGAGAAAAATCATCCATCTGGACATGGATGCGTTCTATGCATCTGTTGAGCAGCGAGATAACGCAGAATTGCGGGGCAAACCCGTTATTGTAGGCGGTCAGCCCAATGGTCGAGGGGTGGTTGCGGCTTGTAGTTACGAGGCGCGCGAATTTGGCATTCACTCGGCTATGCCAAGTGCCGAAGCTGGCAGGCGCTGTCCGCATGCCATTTTTGTCAAACCCCGATTCAGCGATTACAAGGCTGCTTCCCGGCAAATTCATGATGTATTTCGACAATTTACCCGCTGTATAGAGCCTTTATCTCTGGATGAGGCCTATCTGGATGTGACTGAAAACACCCTGTTTAATGGCTCAGCGATTTTATTGGCAAAAGAGATCAGATCGATGATTCTCGAGCGGACGCAGCTGGTTGCTTCGGCCGGTGTGTCGTACAACAAATTTCTGGCTAAAATTGCCTCCGACTATGACAAACCCGACGGTCTGTTTTGCATTCGACCAGACCAGGGTGAGGATTTTGTTGCGCAATTACCTGTCGGGAAATTCCACGGCGTAGGTAAAGTCACTCAAGCACGCATGTTTGATCTGGGTATTCAAACGGGTGCCGATCTGAAAGCCTGGCCGTTGGAAGAACTGACCCGGGAATTTGGAAAAAGTGCGGCGTATTACTATCGGGCAGCCAGGGGAATCGACCACCGGCCGGTGAGCACATCTCGTAGCCGGCGCTCCATGGGCAGTGAACGCACGTTTGCTGACAATATTGTTGAACGCGACGAGATGCTCAAAATCCTCATCACTCTGGGTGATGAGCTGCTGCTAGCGCTCGCCGATCGGCAGCTGGTCAGTGCCACGGTAAATATAAAAGTTCGATTTGGCGATTTTGAAACGTTGACACGGGCCTACACGCATACTGCAGGCGTGATGAATAAGCAGGTGTTTGACAGGGTCGTGCCGCATTTGCTGGAACGGGCGTTGGCGGCTCGCGTCGATCCACCTCCCAGATCGATCAGAAAAACAAAACCCGGTGTCAGATTGCTGGGTGTTTCATTCAGTGCCCTCAGTGAGCAGGTTGATGATGCGCCGTTTCAGCTGGAGATAGATGTTTGACACATGTTGAAAACTTGCATCGAAGGTGGCATTTATTCTCTCCTCGGCCGTCAGGTACCTAGAACTACATCAGGGAATGTGGTTGCGGCCATCGGTTCGCACAAATAGTATCCTTGAGCCCTATCGCATCCAAGCTCAGCAACCTTGTCGAATTGGAGCTGATCTTCGATACCTTCTGCGACAACATCTGCACCGATACTGCGGGAAATATCGACAACTGCTGCCACGATGTCCTGACTATGTTGATCAAATGCGATATCAGTAATGAATGCCCTGTCAATTTTGACTTCGGATATAGGGAAATCGCGTAATTCAAGCAGCGATGAATAGCCGACACCGAAATCATCTATTGCAAGGCGCACGCCCAGAGAGGTCAGATCGAGAAGCTGGTTGTGCAGTCGCTCTGCATCACTTGCCAGGGCGGTTTCGGTAATTTCAAAACATAATTTTTTTGCATCAAAACCGGTTGAGTCAAGAAGCCGTTTTACATCGGACACTATCTGTCCGCCCTCAAATTGCTTGCGCGACAGGTTCACAGACAAAACCGCTGGCGACATACCGAACGTTGCCAGTCTCTGGTAGTCGCGGACCGCCTGATATAGAACCCAGTTACCGAGTTGATTGATAATGCCGGTTTCCTCTGCGACAGGAATGAATTCAGCAGGGGACACTGCGCCAAATTCACTGCTGTGCCAGCGTATCAGTGCTTCCATACCGCAAGTCATCTTGCTTTTGATATCCACTTGAGGCTGGTATTGCAAGGCTAATTCGTTTCTTTCTATCGCCTTTTGCAAGCCGACTTCCAGCTGATGGCGGTGTTTAGCCTGTTGTTGTTGAATGGAGTTGTAGACAACTAGCGTGTTGTCGCTCAGGTGTTTGGCATGTGCGCAGGCGCTATCCGCGCATTTCAGAAGGCTGGATACCGTGTTGCCGTGCTCAGGTGCATAGGCGATACCAACGCTTGCGCGCACGGGAACGTTCATATCATTGACGTTCAACCCTTTGCGCAGGGTCTTCAGCAGGACTGACACACTTTGCTCGACAGCTTCCCGGCCTGTGTTCGATTCGAACAACACGGCAAATTCATCACCGGCGGTTCTGGCAATCAAGGCATTTGCAGGCATGCTGTGACGAAGGCAAATAGCGGTCTGTTTGAGAAGTTCGTCGCCAGCTTCACGACCGTAAGTGTCGTTGATCTGACGAAAACTGCGAAGATCGACGATGATTAGAGATAGCTCGTTTCTGGTGCGACTGCAGCGTTGTGCCAATTCGTGAACAAGTTTAGCCCGATTGGGAAGGTCGGTTAACGAATCGCTCAGGCGTTTCGTGATTGGATTGGCCGGTCCGTAAACTGAAACGGCCATACCTCCATCTTTCGTCGGTTTCTCCTTGACCGTCAGTGAGCGATGACCAAAACTTGGAACCTCGAAGCTGATTGTGGAATCCAGATCGGGGGCCGCTGCGCGTGCCTTGCGGCGGGCATGCTCAAGAGCCGAGTTGTCAGGTGATATGTGTGCGTAAAGATCAACTGTGCCAGTTCGCTGGAAGAGGGCGGGCTCAAGTTTAAGCGGCATGAGTGCAGATAGTTTCTGGTTTAACGCCATCAGTTTTCCCTCTGTATCAAACAGAGCGACGGCATCAGGCAGGGCGTCTAGCGTTTTTTGAACTTCTAAATGCTCTCGCGGCTGCGTACGGACGCGCCATAACGTGGCAAATAGACATACTATCGCCAAAGCGCCCAAGGCAGACCACAGCGGAGAGTTGATCAGAATCGAGGTGAATGATGTCACAGCAGATTGGGCAGTTGTCAGCGGCGGCCACACACTTTCCTGCCAGTCCAGAGCGCTGGCATTGGTCGAGCCAAGATAATCGTTATCGGCTAAGCCGAGATGTTGAGCCATCGATTCCGAGAGTTATTGTGCAAAATACGAACACATAAAGTGTCGATCTTGCGTAAACTCTTTCTACTCGTTTTAAAAGACAATCAGGCCTTACCACTTACTAGAGCAAAAAAACCTGAACTCCGTCACCTAAAATAGCAGAATGTGAGGATCTGTAAATGAATAAATGAAGATGGTAGTGTTTTATTCAAAGTTATCCACAACCCGGCTCACAGACATCCCCTCTTGCATGAGGAGTGATAAATCAGCTGCGAGCTGTCACCTCGACTACATGGTAGCCAAATTGTGTCTTGATTGGACCTTGAACCTCACCAATTTCCCCTTCGAAACATGCAGTATCGAATTCAGGGACCATCTGGCCTTTGCCAAACGTGCCAAGACTGCCGCCATCACGCTTGGACGGGCAGCTTGAATTTGCCTCGGCAACTGCCGCAAAATCGGCTCCGCCCTTTATTTCGTCGATCAGACTCTGGCATTTAGCTTCGCTATCGACCAGGATATGACGCGCAGTAGCTTGACTCATGATTTTGGTTTCCAAATGCCAAAGGCACTTTGTTGTACATTAGGTGGCGGTGCGGCAGCTTGCTGTTTCTGACTGCCGACATCGTCTGCCACATGTTTTATAAAGGCTCCCAGCTGTTCCATGACCTCATCTTTCTCTGCTGCCGGCATATCTTGCTGCCCTAACAAAAAACCAACTACCGCACAAAGATATTGCGAGGTAACACCTGGATCTGCGGAGGCTGGATCGTGTTCCTGAAGCAGTTGTTGAATGTCGCCAACCAGTTTGGCGGACAGCTGGAGTTCACTCATAAGGTGTAGCTGGATCCGTGTGCAATTTCATATTCACTGGCGATACCACTCTCGTCGTCTGAATGCGACGTGACGGACCGGTTGCGGCTTGCTGATTCGTACTCGCTGGTAAGCCGTACCTGTTTGCAGACCGGACACTGATGCCAGCAAGTTTTAGCGTTGCCGCTGGACTCACAGCGTTCTACCAGCATTGGGGTACTGCAAGTCCTGCATTTAATCGTCGACATGGGGATACAGATTGGCTGTTGAGGTGTGTTGTCGAGGTGGGAGTGTAACCTTAATTTACAAAAAATTGGTTTTCATTTGAGCGCATGAAACGTCGGGCTGCGGTTTTTTTCCAGAAATCTGCTATGGACAATCTCGGTTATTCAGCGTAAACGCTAGCGCCGAACAATCCCTGCAGTTTGGTGTGGTACCTCCAACCGCGATTGTCCACAAAATCACATATAAACCGGGAGAGTTTTCAGTGCAAAATTGATGCAGGTCAGGCTCGGCGTTTAGTCTATGTCGCAAGATCCACAAGCTTCATTATCGTTCGATAGTTTCTTGCAGTTGCAGATACGCCAATTTTAGCCTCTGCACCAGCCGCCAGCTTTGATCGGGCCATGCCTTCCGGTGTCAGAAGATAGAACATGCTTTTAGATAAGGAAAACTCTTCGGTAGGTTGTTTCAGCTTTTGCAGTGCACCCATATTCGCTGTTGTTGGAGCTTGGGAGAGGAAATAGAAGTGGATGTTTTTCGGCTCGTTTTTCTCAGCATCGAAGGGATTGCGCCTAACTGCGTCCAGAAGCTGAGCCTTGGAAATAGTGATAACCGTAGGGCTGAAACCCGAATGGTCGTCAATAGCTTGAGCAATATTATTTGAAATAGCTGACGAGCTTGATTTACTCGAATCGAAAACACAATTGCCACTCTGGATGTAAGTCTGGACGTTCTGATATCCAAGCTCTTCCAGAATTTGTCGGAGCGCCTTCATAGGCAGGATGTTTTTGCCACCTACATTTATTCCGCGTAATAACGAAATCCATGTTTTCATAGCTTGAGTTCCTGTGTGGCTTTGTGTCGCAAAGGAGATGGATATATAGGAGCATCATGACTAACCTCTACAATATTGATCTTGACCGAAATCCGGCTAATTTCCAGCCGTTGACCCCCCTGACGTTTTTGCAACGTGCTGCAAGTGTTTTCCCGAATCATACCGCCATTATTCATGGGGCACTGCGCCGAAACTACGCCGAATTTTACGCCCGATCACGGCAGCTCGCCTCTGCCCTTGCACAACGGGGCATAGGCAGGGGCGATACAGTTTCGGCGCTTTTGCCCAATACCCCTGCAATGCTGGAGTGCCATTATGGCGTACCCATGTGTGGTGGCGTGTTGCATTCAATAAACACCCGATTGGATGCTGCAGTCATCGCGTTTCAGCTGGACCATGCAGACACCAAAATCGTTATTGCCGATAGCGAATATATGCAGCTGATGAAAGCGGCACTTGCTCTGGCTGCTGTAAAACCGTTGTTGGTTCAATGCGATGACCCTGAATTCTCAGGACATCAAGTCACATCTGAATCAAAAGACTATGAAGAGTTTCTTGCAGAGGGCGATGCCGCGTTCGAATGGCTGATGCCGGAGGACGAATGGGACGCTATCTCCATCAACTACACATCCGGCACAACGGGTGATCCCAAAGGGGTTGTGTCACATCACCGTGGGGCCTATCTGCTAGCCCAAGGCAATGCGCTGACAACATCAATGGCCAAACATGCGGTCTATTTATGGACGCTGCCGATGTTTCATTGCAACGGCTGGTGCTTTCCATGGACGATGTCGGCCATTGTCGGCACTCATGTATGTCTGCGCCAGGTGCGCGCGGAGCCTATCTGGAATGCGTTGGCTGACCACGAGGTATCTCATCTGTGTGGAGCACCCATTGTGATGTCACTGATGATAACCGCACCCGATGAAGAGAAGCGCAGCTTGAATAACGAAGTTCAATTCTTCACCGCCGCTGCACCGCCGCCAGAAAGATTGCTGGCTGATATGAAGCTGGCTGGATTCAACGTCACCCATCTCTATGGCCTGACCGAAACCTATGGGCCATCAGTGGTTAATGATTGGCATGCGGATTGGTCAGAACTGCCTGCTGGTGAACAGGCTGCCTTGAAGGCACGGCAAGGTGTGCGGTATTTGCCATTGGAGGCTCTTGATGTAATGGACCCAGACACCATGACGCCTGTGCCACGCGATGGCGAGACGCTCGGTGAAGTGATGTTTCGTGGCAATGTGGTGATGAAGGGTTATTTTCGCAATCGCAAAGGCACCGAAGAGGCGTTTGCAGGTGGCTGGTTCCATTCTGGTGATTTGGGTGTGATGCATCCCGACGGCTATGTGCAACTGAAGGATCGATCAAAAGACATCATCATATCGGGTGGCGAAAATATATCGTCCATCGAAGTGGAGGAGGTACTCTATCGCCACCCGTCAGTGAGTATTGCAGCGGTTGTTTCAATGCCGCACGAAAGATGGGGCGAAACACCTTGTGCGTTCATTGAGCTTGCCGATGCTCAGGAAGTGACGGAAGATGAATTGCGGGACTGGTGTCGGGAGTATTTGGCCTCTTATAAAATTCCCGGTGCGTTTGTGTTTGCTGCTATTCCGAGGACATCAACTGGGAAGATACAGAAGTTTTTGTTGCGGGAGCAGGTTAAGGAGATGGCGTGATTGAAGATGGTGGCAGGGCTGCTTCTTGTGCCGGAGTGCAGACCCGCCTGTGGATGTAAAATTTATAATCAGAGAGTGAGCAGAAGAACAGACCAACCTATATCAATGGCGGCAAAGTGCCCGAAGCTTACGATCAAGAACTACAGTTTTTTTCGATACTATCCCGATATCCATCAAACGCCATCGCCTCACCTGACCAATGATCAAGATGACCGCCATTCTTGAGAACTGCCGATTGTTCGGCCCCTATAAGACGGACCATCAAATTCTCATCTGCCATGTCATGCAGTACTTCGCTTACCATGTCCAGAAATTTCAGATCAAGATCAACACCGCAAATTTTGCAAAACTGCTTGAGCCTCCTGCAGTGATTCTCCACATCGGCGATAGCATACATTTTCATATCCAAGGCACGTTGTGAAATTGGCACAAACCAGTAAGCGGCATAAGCAACATCTCGGACCCTTGGGCCTGGACCTGCCAGGTCAAAGTCAATTACACCCACACACATATCGTTTTCAGTCACAACATTATAGAGGCCGAAATCATTGTGGCAAATAACTTCGTGTCGATCCCTGTCAGGATATTCGTAACCCCAGATTTCATCAGTGCAATTGGGGTATCGTGCAGTCGTATCGTGTAGCTGCTTTAGCATCGTTGCTGCACTGACCAAGATATTCTGGCTCATCCACGCATCCGCGCTTATCTCACAACTTCCTTCTATGTAGCTCAGTATCTCTCTGCCTACCTCATCTACACCGAGCACCCTCGGTGATGTCTTGTAACCATTGTCTTCGAGAAACCGTAACAGTCGGTGTACTGATGGGCTGGATTCGCCCATCACTCTTCTGACGGTGTTTCCAACCTTCAAAACAGTACCGTTTGAGTTACCTCCTGCTAGCTCTATTTCTATATCATTCAATATTTACGAACCTCATCTGGAACGCGATGAACAGAGTCAGTTGAGCGTATCAAATTCAGGCGACGGTTTCCAACTGGAAGATCGTGCGTACCGCAAGCGATCATTCTGAGGCTAAAAAGTGCTCGTTACCCTTGGTTGCCAATAGCCAGGGGCTTAACCCTAGTGTTGCATAAAATTCCGGCCGAAGGCGGCCCCGCCCAGAACCGCTTCGCTGCCTCTATAGCAGCATCTAAGTACCGGAGGCGGCCCCCGCTGTACTCATTTTTCCTGGATCTCACGGGGCCGCCTAGGCTTAGAGTGACTAAATCGTGTTAGTTACTGTAGTGCTTCAAGTTCAGCATATAAAGGTTGTGAATATTCGTATAGTCGCTCGAACGTGGGAGCCATTTTGTCGTACTTTTCAACCCATTCAGGATTGGGCAGTATCTCCTTATCGTAGCGAACCATTTTCCTGATCCCTTCCTCAATGCTTGGTTCGTCATCAAGGGCTACTGCCATTAATACTGCAGCGCCTATGACCCCGCATTCTAATTCTTCAGGCACAAGGTAAGGCACGTTATACATACTGGCCTTGATTTCTAACCACAGTTCGGACTTTGCACCCCCGCTAGCGGCAACGAAGCAATCGGGTCGTCCCACATCGCCTTGCAACAACGCCAGCTCTTTACGTACCGAAAAGGCAACACCCTCCAAAACTGCTCGATGTAGCTCTGGCGCTCCGTGTGATGCTGTCAAACCAAAAAATTGAGCACGACTGTTACGATACTCTCCGAAGCGTTCGCCAGCAAGGTAAGGTAGGAAGAACAGGCTGTCAGATCCTGCCGATGCTCTACCCGCAGCATCGGCAACTTCCTCATAACTTCGACGATTGTCGTGAAATGCCCGACGCGCCCATCGCACGGCATCCCCACCCGCGTCGAGTAATGTCAGGCTCCCCCATGTATCACTCACGGTACGTACATTTGAAATGTCGGCACGAAAAATCGGGTGCTGATGAATGACCGTTATGATGGTAGATGTACCCGTCACATCCGACGCTAGCCCAGGTTTGATAACACCCGAGCCGAGTAGTGCCATGGGGTAGTCTCCAGCTCCGACGAGTACCGGAATTCCCTCAGGCAGCCCCATTTGATTCGCTGGAACTGGCTGCAAACTCCCTAGAATATCAGATGGACTTTTAATCGGTGGCAGCAGCGATCGCGTGATTCCTGTCAAGGCAAGCATTTCATCAGACCAGTCACCAGTGGTGCAGTCCATCAGAAAGCTCATCGATGCCTCCGTCCAGTCTTGCGCTCTTTCACCCGTGAGCATGAAATTTATGTAGTCTTTAGGCATTAAGAGCGTCGCTGCGTTTTCTAACGCCAGTGGGTCATTTTCGGCAATCCACATGAGTTTAAAAGCCGGCCAGGCGGGTGATGGGGCATTGGCTGTGATTGCAAGATAATCGTCGCTATTGGTGTGCTGTATAAACTTCTCTACCTGCGTAGCTGTCCGTTTGTCGTTCCACAACAGCGCCGCCTCACGCGTGAGTTGGCCATCTGCGTCGATGAGTACTGAGCCATGCATCTGCCCGCACGTACATAACGCGCTAATCCGTCGCGCCGCACCGTCTACGGATTGAATAACATCTTTTACGGTTTCGATAGCGCCGAGCCACCAATCTGCGGGGCGTTGCTCTGACCACCCGAATTGCGGGACGATTTGCTCGTGCTCCCTGTGGCAGATCTTGAGAATAGCCCCGTACTGGTCTACAAGTGCTGCGCGTATGCTACCGGTTCCAACATCTATTGCCAGATAGAGGTCGCGCATCGCCTAGATCCGTTCCAGCGTCTTCGAATCAAAATAATGTACCTGCTGCATATCCACCGGGATATCACAAGCAGTTCCGACTTGCGCAGTAAAATATGGAGCGACTTGTGCTGATATTCTGGTGTTTGCACAATGACCAATGAGTATGGTGTGGGGACCTAAAGGCTCTAACGCGGTGGGCGTCACACTCAACGTTCCCTGAACATCTGACGCGCGCATATGTTCGGGCCTTACGCCCAGCAACACTTCATCGCTTGAGGAGCCCAATCTACGTACATCCTTGCCTGCTATTGGCAGCAGGGTGTTTCCGACATTAAGGGAATTTCCTTCAATCCTTGCTTTAAACACGTTCATCGCTGGCGCGCCAATGAACTTGGCGACAAACAGATTCTTGGGCTTTTCATAAAGCTCAATCGGTTCAGCGACTTGCTCAATCCGTCCTTCATTCATGACTACCACTCTATCAGCCATTGTCATCGCCTCAGTCTGATCGTGCGTGACATACACGGCGGTAGTTCCCAATCTGCGTTGTAGCTGTCGAATCTCTGTACGCATTTCCACTCGCAACTTCGCGTCAAGATTGGATAAAGGCTCATCAAACAGGAATACTTTCGGGTTTCTCACAATAGCCCTGCCGATAGCTACCCGTTGTCGTTGACCGCCTGAAAGCGTCTTTGGCTTACGATCCATTAGCGGCATCAGCCCTAGCAACTCAGCAGCATTGTTGAGTCGGCTCTCAATTTCCCCCGCATCTAGTTTGCGAACCTTCATCCCGTACGCAATGTTGTTGCTTACACTCATGTGCGGGTACAGAGCGTAGTTTTGAAAGACCATGGCGCAATCACGTAGTCCTGGTCTGAGCCTGGTTACGTTAGAACTGTCAATCTTGATAGTCCCTTTTGACACCTCCTCTAGTCCGGCCAGCATACGAAGTGTCGTGGTCTTACCGCAACCAGAAGGTCCGACGAGAACAAGAAACTCGCCGTCATGGATGTCTAGACTTATGTCGGGGATGACTTCTAAATCGCCGTATGATTTCGAGACGTGCTGGAAGCTTACTGTGGCCATTGATAATTCAACTATAAGGTTGATTTTATTTTGAGCGCTGGAAGCGCAGCGGCTTCCAGCACTCGTCAGTACCTAAAACCAAGTTACAGGGCTGGTAGTCCCATCGATGAGCGATAGGCGCTCAGCTGCTTGTCACGCCCGAACTCATCGGTCAATTTATCCCACTCCTCAGCGATCGCATCGAGTGCTTCCTTTGGCTCAGCTTCACCAGCAAGCGCTCTGGAGAGCTCAATCTCGAGAACTTCTGTGTAGGCAAAAAATCCGGGTAACCTGAGATCCAGTGCTACATTAGGCGAATCTAGTGATCCTCGTTGTGCTGCCAGATAGCTTGCAGCCTCCTCTTCGGTGAAGATGCTCAACCAGCTATCGACATTATCGTAGTGACTTAGACGATAGGGATTAACACCCGTGTTGGCGGTGACTACCGCCTTGCCCGACACCTCGGGGCTGGTAACCGTAGCAATGTAGCTCCATGCAGCTTCAGCTTGCTTGGAATTGGCGGGTACTGCCAGCTGCCAGCCACCGAAGGCAAGAAAAGGTGAGGCAACCGGCTCATCGAAGTTATCCCACTCACTACTCTTATAATTCCAAATTGTGGTAGAGCCAGGAAGAATTGCTGTGCGTACGTTGCCCACAATAGTGCTTTCTTCAGGGTTTGCACCCAAGACACCGCTGTCAGCCCAGTCAATATTCATCGCTACCTTGCCGCCAGCATATAGTGGTCTTACATCGCCTGAACCATGGTTCAAAGCACCCGGCGGGTTAAAATCCAATCCACGTTTGTAATCTTCAAGCGCTTTGACCCACCCCGGGTTGTTTATCTGCGCGTCCATGGTGTCGGGATCGAAGAACATGGAACCCGGGTTATCTGGATTATTCACATATGAGGCAGCATGACTGAAGAAATACCAGAATTGTTGGCCACCTCTTTTGTAGGCCTCGGCCGTTCCGTATAAACCTTCGTCTGGACGGTGAAAAAACTCAGCTATGTCGTAGTAAGCATCCCAGGTTAGTGGCGCTTCTAGGGCGTAGCCGTACTGCTTCTGAAATTCGGCTTTATTATCGGCATCTTCAAAAAGATCGCCTCGATAATTAAGCATATGCATGTCACCGTCCATGGTCGCCGATTTCACCTTGCCATCCCACTTCATCAATCGTTCTCGATAAACGGGATGCAAATCGTCCCAGTCTTCTCCTAATTGCATCGGTGCAGGCATCTCTGACAGATAGTCAGCAAAATCAGGCAACCAGGCAGGTATATAGCCAATGACGTCAAAGTCTGCCGATCCTGTACTCATCCCGGTAAAAAATTTAGGGAAAAGTTCAGAGAAAGGAAACTCGACTATCGTCACCTTGCCACAGGTCTCTGACTCCCAGACATCTGCGGCTGTCTTCAGCGCAGAGGCTATAAATGGCCCGTTTTGAGTACTGACCGTCAGTGTGACATCAGAATAATCTGGTTCACACGCGTAGACATTGTACGAGGCACATGCACATAAAACAGCGAACGCAACTTTTTTCATAGTATTCTCCTAGTCCTTCATAATCTTATTTAATAGATCCGGAAAGTACGCCGGCACGCATCATTCGCCCCAACAGTAACGTCACCACTAGCATGGGTGCGATAGAAATCAATGTGGCAACTGAAATGGCCCACCACTCATCT
>ENA-ORXR01000337-ORXR01000337.1-marine-metagenome-genome-assembly--contig:-NODE-337-length-68710-cov-11.318112_pt1 | contig 68710 bp, 59 predicted proteins | sample MGYA00237866_ERZ511479 | MGnify/ENA metagenome assembly ERZ511479 | reverse complement strand
TTCACGACACCGAGGGTACCAAAAATTAATGTCAGCCCCAGCGCAATCAATGCGTAGGCACTGCCCTTATCCAGCCCGTTAAGGACCTGCAGCAAAAAAGCAGATAGTTCCATTGCAGTCTATTCGAAGTTAGTTACGTTGGGATGGTCTTACACGTACGAAATACGACACATATTTTGCGCCCGCCATGAAGGCGGGCGCAAAATTATTACTTATACACCTGGGTTACAAGTACCTAGTTCGCCACCGAAAATAGAGGCATCGTAAGTTACTTTTTCAGCTGGAGTAATTTCCACAATTTCGAGTAAATCGAATTCTGAACTTGGGTTCTCTTTACCCTTCACAACCAGTACGTCTTTGAAGCACTGGTGATCTTCTGCACGGTATAAAGTTTTACCGTTACCAAGACCATCAAACTCAAAACCTTCAAGTGCTTCACCAACACCACAAGGGTTGTGAGTACCAGCACGTTCACAAGCATCTGCGTACAGAAGAGTTTGTACATACGTTGTGTGGGCTGCCTGACTTGGTGGGAAACCGTACTTTTCACCAAAAGACTTAACGAACGCTTTTGAGCCTTCATCTTCCAGAGACCAGTGCCAGTTGGTAGAACCAAAGATACCCTTAACGTTTTCGCCCGCACCTTTCGCCATCAGACGAGAGTAGAGAGGAACAACGATTTCGAAATTCTTACCGTTGGCTTGAGCATTACGCAAACCAAACTGAACCGCTGAAGTTAGTGAGTTAACCATGTTCGCACCGTAGTGGTTCAGGATTAATACGTCAGCACCAGAGGCTTGAACAGGAGCAACATAAGAAGAGAAGTCAGTTTGCGACAGCGGTGTTTTCACCGCAGCGATTGTTTCCCAACCCATCTCTTCTGTTGAGTTCTTGACCGCTTCTTCAGTGGTGTAACCCCAGTTATAATCAGCTGTTAAGTGGTAAGCCTTACGGTCTGTGCCGTAGTTCGCAGCCAAAATAGGAGCCAGAGCAGCACCAGACATGTAAGAGTTAAAGAAATGACGGAAACCATTCGCTTTCTTGTCTTTACCCGTTGTGTCATTCGAGTGCGTCAGACCAGCCATAAAGATAACGCCTGCTTCCTGGCAAAGTGCCTGTACCGCAACTGCAACACCTGAGGACGAACCACCAGTGATCATTATCGCGCCGTCTTTTTCGATCATTGATCGAGCAGACGCACGTGCAGCATCAGGTTTGGTCTGCGTATCACCAGTAACGTATTCGACTTTTCGGCCAAGGATACCGTTGCCCTTTAGCTCTTTTGACGAAAACGTGTTCATCATTCCGCCATCGCCGCCACCGTTCAGGTGTTCTACAGCGAGTTCATAAGCACGAAGCTCATCAGCACCCTCATCAGCGTATGCGCCGGATTGAGGTACGTTAAAACCCAAAGTGACAGAGCCACCAGTAGGTTCGTTTAGATATTCTGCACCATAAGCGCGCGATGAGAAAAATATTGGAGCACCAGCGATTGCAGTTGAAGCCGCACCGGCTTTCAATACGTCGCGTCGTGTCCAGGTACTCAGTGGTGTTCTTTTCTTACTCATGTAAAAAATTCCTCCGGGTATTGAACCCTTGTGTGACTTTCTAGGTTTTAAAGACAGATAGAACTGCCTTGCGAGAGCTATGGGTCGTCTTTAGTTCTTGTACCTGATGCTAACTCAGCGGCTCGAGAGCCTCATAACAACCGCATCACAGCACAACAAATTCGAGCCTTTTGATCACTCAATAAATGAAATTGATCACAATGCTTGTGCCCAAACGACCCGAATCGCTCTTACCAATGATTATAAGGAAATGAACTTGCTGTCATTCGTTTTTTAAAAAACTTTATATTTCAATTACTTAACTAATTTTCGTGTGGCTGCTACATATGCCGAGTCACAGAACGCGGCAGTGTGTTACGAAAAGTAACAGCAACCAGCTTCAATAAGACCAATGCCGACTTGCAGCAAAGTAATGTCTCTGTGGTCACAGTTCTCTATCGTAGAGCCAGTGGTCCAAAACCTTGTGCATATCGTCCAATCCCGTCCCTTTCAAAGCAGAGAAGTCCTGAATGGTGGCAGAGATTCCCGCATCACGCATTTGTTTTTGCACATCTAAAACGGATTGGTTCTGCGCCGAGCGGGAGAGTTTGTCAGCCTTTGTCAAAAGCAGGTGCAGCTCGGCGTGACTTTCCTGCTGAAGCTCTATCATGCTCCAGTCGCTGTCTTGAAGTGGGCGACGAATGTCCATAACGATGACCAACCCTCGCAAAGCTTCTCGGCGTGACAAGTATCGCAGCATCGATGCTTGCCAGGCTTTTTGCTTTGCCTTGGAAACCTGAGCATATCCGTAGCCTGGCAGGTCAACCAGAAATCGCTGATCTTCAACTTCAAAATGGTTTATCAGCTGTGTTCTGCCGGGCGTTTTACTGGTTCGCGCCAATTTTCCATTACGGGTAATGGTGTTTATCGCGCTGGATTTACCCGCATTCGATCGACCTGCAAACGCAACCTCAACCACAGCATCAGGACACTGATCGAGCCGTTCGGCACTACTGGTAAAGCTGGTAGAAAAATAAATCGAGTTCATCTGGCCTGTACACCATGGAAGCGGTTGGCAGTCTGCTAAAATCTGTCTTAGCAAGCGGTGTGTCCGCAGAGAGTTTAACCAGTTTTTATTTTGAATTTCCGGAGGTTTAATGAACAAGCGGACCCTGACCGCAACTTTGTCGGTCGTGATGCTGTGTTTTTGTGTATCGAGTACTTCATCTGCTGCAGGTGATTCGAGCGCTGGCAAGGCTATTTCTGCCACATGTGCCGGGTGCCATGGGGCCGATGGCAAAGCGATTTTGCCTGAGTACCCGAACCTGGCTGGACAGCATGCGTCTTATTTAGCCAAGCAGCTGACAGCCTATCGCGACGGCGAACGTGCACACCAGCTGATGAGCCCTATGGCGGCGGCACTCAGCGATCAAGACATTCTGGACTTGGCGGCGTTCTACTCTGAAATGACGCCAATTGATGGTGTGTCCGGCGAGGAAAACCTGACTTTAGGACAGAACATCTACCGTGGCGGTGTTACATCTGCCGGCATTGCAGCCTGCATTGGTTGTCACGGACCCACAGGCAAAGGGAATCCTGCCGCTGCCTACCCATCGCTCAATGGTCAAAATATCCCTTACTTGGCGATTCAGCTAAAAATGTTTCGCTCCGGCGAGCGCAATAATGACCCGAATGAAATGATGCGCGGTTTGGCTCATCGACTCAGCGACGCCGAAATCGATGCGCTGGCCAACTATGCGACAGGTTTGCACTAGACAGGCTTTTGATCTGGCGCGTGCCAATCGGCATGCGCCTTGCGTTCATAACAATCTGGATAATATCGACGTAGTTCATGCCAGGAACCTTCTGGCCTGCGTATCCTCTAAACAGTTGATTCTCAAACAGTCGATATTTAGCGATCTACCAACAATCTCTACAAAAATATAGTTAACTGGAGTTTTCCTTTATGAAACTGGCAACCAAACAATTGCGTACCAAGGCGAAAATGATTGCCGCTGGTATGGGCGTACTTCTGCTGGCGCTGGCAGCACTAATGATTTCAAAGAACGCGCTGGCTGCTGGCTTTGAAACGATTGAAACACCACAAAACACTACCGCCGAAGATAAGGTTGAAGTGCTCGAATTCTTTTGGCTCGGTTGCCCGCACTGCTATGCATTTGAGCCGTTCATTGAAGAGTGGGAAAAAGACGCACCTGAGCACGTTGTATTTGTTCGTGAAGCGCCCGCTTTAAATCCAAGCTGGGAACAACACTCGCGTGGGTTTTACACAGCGCAGTTGTTAGGTAAGGAACACGAATTTGTGGTGGCTATGTTCGACGCAATACATGAAAAGCGTCAACCGATGCGCGACCCTAAAAAAATCGCCGAGCTTGCAGGTACCCTGGGCATGGATGAAGATAAGTTTCTATCAACCATGAAGTCGTTCGCGGTAGAGGGCAAGCTAAAGCAAGCCAGAGACAAAGCGATCAAAGCGGGTATCAGCTCAGTTCCATCTGTTATCGTTAACGGTAAGTACCGAGTCAGCTCACAAATTTCTGGTGGGCATGAAGGAATTATCGATTCCATTAACGAACGCGTTGAATTTGAAAAAAACGCAATGAATTTGTAAGAAATCTTTATTTGCTAACGAGTCACACGTCTCCTGCAAGCGTGCCGGAGACGAGCATTTCATCAGCGTTGAGACCTCAATTGCCATCCTTGGCGCTAACGATTGCGCCTAAGGCGCATTTATAGTTAGCTCGGGAAATTCGACACCAGCTTGAGTCTGTGTTTCACCTGAGACAGAGATGTACTCTACATCCACCAGTCTGGGTCCAGCACCAACCATTGGCAAAGCAGTCATAGTCAAACGCCCACCATCATCAGCCACCATACTTAACTCGCCAGAAAAAGGCTCTTCAGAATCCGGGGCTTCCACGCGAGTTTGCACAGCAAAAAAAGCCACATCTGTATTGATCTGAACGCCAACACCGGCCGATGTTGTTACACGCCCGGATGTTGTAAGCGCGAAGATCTGTTCAAAGCCACTACCTTCGGTCGCCAAACGCAGTGCCATCGCACCATTTTCGATGCGTTTCTCAACGGTGCCAGAGCGCGTGTCACTAAATTGCTCGATAGAAACATTACGTACCTCATCGTCATCTACTGAGTCTAGCTGGTTAGACACGATCAGTGCTGTACCTTCAATCGTTCGATTTTGCCCTTGGCCCCAAGTCAGCCCCGACCATTGAAATTCACCATTACTGACAGTGGCCCGAGACGCGGACACACGGTTGAATAAAACTCGTACAGTGCCATCAAGTGAATGCTCCACATCTGTGTTCACCAGACACTGATCGAATGTGTAGATTTCCAGGTCTGCTGAATTAGAATAAGAAGATTCGCTGATTAGTAGCTCGCCAATTTCTGCTACGACGGTGCCACCCAATGGACAGTCGTACTGGGTGCGAGTGGTGGCTGTTATTTCCTGTTGGTCTCTGACCGGAATGGTAAAACTGCCCGCATCCAACGCGGTTCCGGCATCAGCAGATAAAGTTGCACCAATGAGTATTAACTCCTCGGATAATGTCTCCAGCCTGTAACCAGTCAGATCAACAATCAATGAATCGCGCAGTGTATCCAGCGGCAGACCTGCGGCGATGCCTTCTAAGCCCCCGTCGGTGCTTTCAACCATGCCATTGTCGGTACTGCCACCGGTACCATCATCAGTGCCACCCCCGGTACTGCCATCTGTACCACCGTTTGTGTTGTTGCTGGATGAGCTACACCCGGCCAGGATAAACACGCTAGCAATGGCAAGGCTAAGCAGGCATTTTCTTATTGTTTTGTATTTCATTATCAATTCTCTTAACAATTAAAATAAAGGAACCATTGAGCTTAAAAAACTCGATAGCTCCAAGGTCAGGAAAAGCTCCTGAGCAAAAATCCGCATTGGATTTCGGCTCGACTATATGCTTACTGCAGAGACAGTTAAGTTACAGAATGGTTATTGATCTGGCCTTTCTATTTTCGTATCGTCGACGCTGCAAAGCGCACTGGAGCCAGACAGCGCCAAGGACATTATCAACCATAAAAAAGTGGGACATACAGAGATAAGCATGCGGCAGCGAGCGTATGCCGTGGGGTAAAAACCAGCCTTTACTACTAAATTTTTTTAGGTATGGGGTCCTGGTAAAATAATCTACAGACTGTTGGCGACAAGATCTTCGTTGATCTCAACAACTACTGGTTGGTTCTGAATTTTATACTGCTGGTTCATTGTGCTGACATTGAGAAACTCGGTGTGCTCAGTTGAGTATGTGCCATAACCCTCGTGTATATGCCCGAATATATGATAGTCAGGTCTAAGCACTTCAATTCTCTTTGCAAGTGACGGACAACCTGTGTGCTCTTGCAGGGTTTCAGAACGGCGCACTTCATCAAGCACCCCCCAAACAGGTCCATGAGTTATGAGAACCTGAATATCGTCAGGTATCAGTTTCCAGTGATCATTTATTTCATCTGCATCGCGCATAAATGACCAATCGTGAAACCTTGGCGTTATAGGCGAACCCCAAAACGTCACGTTATTAATTTGAACACCACTGTCATTAAGATAAATAACCTTATTTTCTTCGGCCACTGCAAGCACTTTGTCGTGATTGTTTTCCAGATAGGTGTCGTGATTACCGCCAATAAATAACTTATTGGCATGGGGTTGTTTAGCGAACCATTGTATAAAGGACAGGTAGTCGTCACGCGAGCCATGAGCGGTAATATCACCCGCATGCACAAGCACGTCACCTTCAGGCAGCGTCACAGCTTCGTGCTCGCCGTGTGTATCACTGATGCAGACGATTTTCACTTTACGGCCTCATTGACTTATACATAACGACAAGAATATTACAACGAATCTTTACCTGTTTATCTGTTACAGCGCAAATACCACGACTTTGACGCTGCAACTTAAATGTTGCCCAGAGTGACCTCTACCCTAAACAAACCTCCGTAGGCTTGTTCGTAATCGTTAGATGATGACCAGCTTACACTGGGCCAAATTTCATAATAAAACCAGGGTCGCCACACGCTATGTCTAAAGCGCATTCTGACTTCCACTCCACGAAACTTATCCTCAACACCCTCGTTAAGTGAAGTAGCGTATCCCGTTATACCTTCAAAAGCGAGTGCTTTGCGGCTACCCAGGTTGGCATACAAACCTACCGTGTCACCAATGGCCGCGCCCTTATTACCTTTTCGCCAACTGAATTCTAAAGAATTTCTAAAGAACAACCTGTCGCGATCAAAAAACACTCTGCGACTATCAATTCGAAACCGGTTTTCATAACCCGATGCCGAATACAAAGTAAAGCTGTTACTAAAATTATTGGTAAACCCAAGTATTGAATCACGCTTGTAACCGACATTCAATCTGCCAAATATTTGCGCTTTATCATCTCTGTATCGAGCACCAATATCATAATTTAGCTTGAACGCTTCCCGTGCTGTGCGAACAAACCGCAATGCTAAGGCCACATCATTACTTTCTTCAGCAGCAAGTGCTTCACGCTGTGCTGCATCGGTATTGGCGGCACTGCTCTGGTCGTCTTCTGTGCTCAGCAACAAGCGAAACCGCTGTTGCGACTGTGGCAAGACGACACGCAGCTTTACCGTTGCTGCAAGTTTTACATCCTCGGCGCCGGGCTTTACTGTATCAACCCGAATTCTTGCCCAACTGGTATTGAGTTGCTCCCCCTCCTCGCCCACTCCAATAAAATCGTCCACCTGAACAATAAAGCGGCTAAACCGGTCACTGACTTTTTCATGCGTTTCGTCAACAATATCAAAAGCACCCTGAAAAACGTTGCGCTCTGATTCATCCTTGCTTTCATTGTTAGCGTTTTCATCAGCCCAAAGCGAAAAACTGCACAAAGTCAGGAGCACAGCACACAACACTATTTTGCAGATACTGATCACAAATTTTCCAAACTATCTATAGCCGCTAGCAGCACCTGCATATCACTTTGGGAGCCGATAGAAATGCGTAACCATTTGGACAAAGCTCCGTTAGGCCAGTACCTCACAAGCACGTCACGTCCATTTAAATAATCAAACAATCTTTGCGCATCTTCGTCTGGAGGTGAAACAAAGATAAAATTAGCTTTGCTTTCAAGCACTTTAAACCCTCGTTCAATGAGGGCTTTCGATGTAGCGTCCCGTGTTGACATTACTTTTTCAAGCGCATCTTGAAAATAGGATTCATCATTAACCGACGCAAGACCTGCAGCCTGAGCTACGGCATCAATCGGGTAAGAATTAAAAGAGTTTTTTACCCTCTGTAAAGCATCAATTAACTCCTCATTTGCATAAGCCACACCAATACGTAAGCCAGCAAGTGAACGGGCCTTGGAAAACGTTTGGGTCACGATTAAGTTGGGGTACTGGTCGACCAAACTCACAACGCTCTGCGCACCAAAATCAACATAAGCTTCATCCACCAACACCAATGTATCTGGCACTCGCTGTAACAATGTGTTTATCGAGTCTTTCGTTATGGCAAGTGATGTCGGAGCATTGGGGTTTGGAAAAATGATGCCGCCTTTATTATTATCGAAAGCCTGCAAATTGATGGCGAAATTGTCGAGCATCGGGATGGCGCACATTTCTATATTCAGCAGGTCGCAATAGACTGGATAAAAACTGTAACTCAATTCAGGAAATTGAAGTGCGGACCTGTCCGTAAAAAAGGCCATGAAAGCCAAAGCCAGTACTTCATCTGATCCATTACCAACGAATACCTGATTCAGATTTAATTGCTGTTTTTGTGCTAAAGCGGTTCTTAGCGCAATAGATTCCGGATCGGGGTAGCGACGCAATTGATCTGAATCCACTGCGCGGATAGCATCGATAACATTCGGTGAGGGTGGAAACGGGTTCTCGTTTGTATTGAGCTTGATGACAGTTTCACCATGACGCTGCTCACCCGGAACATAAGGCGTCAGACGTTGGGTCAATGCGCTCCAAAACTTGTTAGGCATAAAAGATATAATCGTGGAAATAAATCATTAAAAAAGGGTTTTCCAGTCGCTTGGTCGACGAGTTATCGATTAGTCGCTAAGCAATGTTGAGAGCTGCTTACTGGCTTTACGAACGTTAGGAAGATAATCAGTAACGGCGGCGAACGAGACACGCATGCAAGGTGCGTGAAAAGAAAGTGTGGCGTACAGTCGATCATTGTCATCGGTGATAGGGACAGCCAGTGCAACCATACCTTCAATGTACTCTTCGTTATCCAGAGCATAGCCACGCTCAGCCGTGGCATCTAATTCCCTGTGCAGCGCATTGGTGTCAAGCAAAGTGTTTGGCGTAAATGGGGTTAACTTTATATAGCTAACAAGTGCTTCGCGCTTTGATCTTGCGAGGCTACTTAAATACATCTTTCCTCCAGCTGTGGCATACACAGGCACTCTGCTACCAATATTTAACTGAACTCTTACAGGCCAGTGAGTCTCGGCACGATCAAAGTAGATCATCTCAGCACCATCAGGCACAGCAACATTACATGTTTCCCCGATCTCCTCAGATAAAGTCCCCAATATGGCGCGACGTTGCGACTGCATAGGCGCACTGGCCAAAACACCCAGTGCCACACGATGTAAACGATAACCTGGTTGCAAACCGCGTTTGTTCATACGGGTTTGCAGATAGCCTTGTTGCTCCAGCGTAGCCACCAATCGATGCAGGCTGGCCTTTGGAATATCGAGCTGGTCAGCTAAATCTGTCGGCGAAAGAGGACGCTCAGAAGCTGCAACCATCTCCAATATATCCAGAACCCGATTAATGGTTGAACCTTTGGTGGGTCTGCTCGTAGCAGTGCCAGTGTCGACGGGGTTGGTGGAGGACGGACTGGAGTCGGTTTGCAAGTCTTCGTTCATGGCGCAATATTAACTGTCTGGGTAGCCAGCATTGCATTGATTTTCGCCCGCCAGAGACTGCTGCAATTATGTGATTCCACGCACACTTTCTCGCGCTCAGATGACAGACCAGCGAGCAAACCAGTTGGCAAACTAGCTAGCAAACAACTCGGTAACCTTCCTGGCAACCCAATAGACAAGCGAATCAGCAACCCAATTGGCACTTTATGTAGCTTCCTTAACAACAAATGCTCTCCTGCAGGCTGGTTCGATTTCCCAGCTACTTTCTCATATTGATTCTAAACGTACCGATATAGGTGTTTTTTTACAACCATGCTGCGTACAATGATGCAAAATGAGATTTTAAGTACCGTTATTCAAGCGGTACCCTATAGATTCGGCGGTTTTTAATGCTAAACAGCTTCGACTATGTCGTTATCGGTGCCGGCTCAGCTGGCTGCGTTATCGCCAACCGTCTCTCAGCTGACGGTACAACGAGCGTTGCCCTACTCGAAGCTGGAGCCAGTGACTGGAATCCCTGGATTCATGTGCCTGTAGGTTACTTCAAAACCATGCACAACCCGAGCACCGACTGGTGCTATGAAACCGAGCCCGATCCGGGGCTCAATGGCCGATCGCTTAAATGGCCAAGAGGTAAGGTGCTTGGGGGAAGTAGCTCCATCAATGGGCTTCTGTATGTTCGCGGTCAACATCAAGACTACGACCGATGGGCAGAGCTGGGTTGTTCTGGTTGGTCCTACGACCATGTATTGCCTTACTTTCGTAAAGCTGAAAACCAATCACGCGGTGAAAGTGATTATCACGGAGTTGACGGTCCGCTGCACGTTAGCGACGTAAGCTTTAAACGCGATATCTGCGATGATTTTATCAAAGGAGTTGCAGAACTGGGCACACCGCTATCTGATGACAACAATGCGGCAGACCAGGAGGGTGTAGGGTATTTTCAATTGACCGCCCACAAAGGTCGGCGCTGCAGCACATCGGTAGCCTATTTAAAAGGTATAAAAAACCGACCCAACCTGACTATCTTGACCCACGCAATGGCCGAGCGAGTTGGTTTTGAAAACGGACGTGCTCACACCGTCCACATTAAACACAAAGGTGTACCCAGGGAACTCACCGCTAACAGGGAAATTATTTTATGTGGCGGTGCCATTAATTCACCGCAACTCTTACAATTATCTGGTATCGGTCCGGGTCAACTATTACAAGATCATGGTATTGAGGTTATTGTTGATTCTCCCGATGTGGGTAGTAATTTGCAAGACCATTTACAAATCAGATCGGTTTATAAAACCACCTCAGCCAATACGCTTAACGACGAGCTTTCAAATCCATTTCAAAAAATGAGAGCCGGCCTGACTTACATGACAAATCGCAGTGGGCCGTTAAGTATGGCAGCCAGCCAGGTCTATGCTTTTTGTCGTACGCGCCTGTCAAACGAAAGGCCAGATATCCAGTACCATTTTCAACCGCTCAGTGGCGATAGCCCCGGCGAAGGCCTGCACCCATTTTCTGCTATCACAGCCTCTGTGTGCCAGCTGCGGCCGGAGAGTCGCGGCACTATCATGATTAAATCACCTGACGCCGCCGTGCACCCGACCATCAATCCCAATTATTTGTCTACCGAACTGGACTGCCAAACTGCGGTAGAATCCATTCGACATACCCGTCGTGTCATGGAATCAAACTCAATGCGTGCTCATATAAAAGAAGAGTTTGTACCCGACCCTCACGCCCAATCCGATGAAGAGCTTTTGAATCAGGCTCGTGAAATTTCCAACACTATTTATCACCCGGTCGGCACGTGCAGAATGGGTGCTGATGATAAATCGGTGCTCGATCCTGAGTTACGTGTTCGAGGGGTAGCGGGACTGCGTGTTGTTGACGCATCGGTTATGCCCGAAATAATCTCTGGTAATACCAACGCGCCGACCATCATGATAGCCGAACGCGCAGCTGATCTTATCCTTGGTCATGTATAGCAATGAGCGCATTCGATCGCATACTTGAAAAGGCCATCCAATCACAAAAGCGAATTGTTCTGCCTGAAGCCAGTGACGAGCGTGTGCTGCAAGCCGCAGCGAAAGTTGTAGAGAAAAAACTGGCCAAACCAATATTAATCGGCCAGCACAAGGACATAGAAAAACAAGCACGCCAATTAGGCGTATCGCTTGAATCAATTGAAATTGAAGATCAACTAGACTCACCCAGGCAAGCGCAATATATTGAACGGCTGACCGAAAAACGGGCACATCGTGGCATGACTGCCGACAAGGCCGCCTCTGCTCTACAAAACCCTTTTACTTACGCCTGCATGTTGCTTGATGACAACGCAGCTGATGGTTGTGTAACCGGCGCGATAACGGCCACTGCCGATGTGGTTCGTGGTGCGATGCAATTGGTTCAAAAGCGCGATGACGTGCAACAAGTATCCAGCTTTTTTATTATGCGCATGCGCGATTCCCACCCAGTGCAGGATGTGATGGTTATCGCAGATTGTGCACTGGTGATCAACCCCAATGCAGAAGAACTAGCCGCCATCGCGGGCGATACTGGTGACAGTGTTACACAACTGCTGGGTATCGAACCACAAATTGCCATGCTGTCTTTTTCCACCGCCGGCAGCGCCAAACACAAGCATGTTAGTAAGGTACGTGAGGCCACCGAACGTTTGCAAAAACAGCATCCTGACTGGAGAGTCGTTGGTGAGGTTCAGCTAGATGCTGCCGTCGTACCCGATGTTCTTGCCAGAAAAGCGCCAGACCTGGCTGCATCATCCCCCTGTAACACACTGATATTTCCTACTCTGGATGCTGGCAATATAGGTTATAAGCTCATTGAACGATTTGGTGGCGCACAGGCCATTGGACCGATATTGCAAGGGTTAAAAAAGCCGGTAAATGACCTGAGCCGCGGCTGCAGCCAGGACGATATTGTGAACCTGGTGGCGGTGACCTCATCCCAGTGCGCATCGGCGTAACATAACTGCAACTCTTTCGCGCTACAAACTGCGTCCTTCCAGCGTATTAACACGTTAAGTAACTGAACTATTCGTACATTTTGATATCAAGGCACCTCCAAAAGTGCCGCTATCAACCCTACGCAGCGCAATTTTTTGTATACCAAATCGCACACGAATTAATGCATCGAGCAAAAATCAATATGGATGTGGAAATTGTCGAGACCAACGCGATCAGTCCAGCTTTACTGGACGCGTGGCAGCGGCTGTTTGATACATCGCACGATGTTCGCTTTTATCATCACCCACATTGGCTTCAATGCGTTGGAAATCACCTGACACCTGGCATGTTGAAGCTGGGGTTTGTGTCTGTCAAAGATCAACTGCAAATGGTACTACCTATCATTAAAGCTGGTGGTTCCGCACGTTGTTTATCTCACCCTGCACATGATCATTTATCGCTAAACGATGTATTGATACATCCAGCATTGCAATCAGATGGCTATGCATTACTTGATGCAATTGCCGGTACTCTAAGCAAACTAAGTCATCACTGGGTCGAATGGCAAATTGCCAACGTTCCCCACAACAGCGCACTCATAGAGTCACTTGCTCTAATCGAAAACTCAATCGAGTCAGGCAATGCAGCTACCACCAACGTTAACAACCAAAATGGGAAATTTGCCAGCCGGTGGCAACTAAAACCAACGCGTCGATCAGCCAGCTTCCAGGTTACCGGTGATGAATGCCCACCTCATGGCAAACTACGCCGCAACCTCCGACGCTTGAGAAAACAACTGACACAAAAAGGCGCTATTCGAATTGAGCATGTTAGTTCACCAGATGCATTGGAGACAGCCTTTAATCATTTTTTAATGGTTGAGGCATCAGGATGGAAAGGCACAAGTAGCGACGCTACTGCTATAAAAGCAACCGAATCGCTAAAGCTATTCTACAAAGCACTACTAACACCATCCACACACGGCGTTGAACCTGAAATTAATCTGCTGTGGTGCGACGATCAATGCATAGCTGTTCAATTTGGCTTGCGCACAGAGCATTGCCTGAGCTTACTAAAGATTGGTTATGACGAACAATTCGCGCAGTTTTCACCAGGCTATCTACTGCTTGAATCAGTGATAGAAAATACAAAAGCACGCGGTATAAACACACTCAGCCTGGTGACATCACCTCCATGGGCAGATCGATGGCACCCGCAAACTGTACCTGTGTGGCATGTAAAACACTACAACAACTCTACGGCAGGATGTGCCTTACATCATATTGATCGCTTGAAGCAGGCGGCTAAATCAAAACTCAAGAAGGCCGCATAACATTATGATTGTTCTTGGACTAAATTATTATTTTCACGACTCTTCAGCAGCATTAGTCATTGATGGCGAGCTGATTGTGGCGCTTGAAGAAGAGCGCTTCACCCGAAACAAGCACACACGTGAATTCCCTGAAAATGCAGTGCGCGAATGCCTGCGCATTGGTGGCATTACAGCCGATCAGATTGATCATGTCGCTGTATCTATAAAACCTACCCACAGTTGGGAGAAGAAAGTACTTTACGCACTTAAAAAACCCCACAAGGCAGCACCGTTTGTTAAACACGAACTTATCAATGGATTTTTTAAACAACGTCGTTTCAAAAAATGGTGCTCTGATACATTTAGCGATGGCAACACACCCAATATCGCTTTTATAGAACACCACCTGTCTCACGCTGCAGGAACCTTTTTTGTATCTCCCTACAACGATGCAGCCATAATGGCTATTGATGGCTCGGGTGAGTGGGCATGCGCTTGGTTAGGTCACGGCAAAGACAATAAGGTCACTTGCTTTAACGAATCAGTTTTTCCAAACTCGTTAGGTTCGGTTTATGAGTCGGTTACCGAGTTTTGCGGTTTTAAGCCAAATTATGATGAAGGCAAGACCATGGGTCTGGCGCCTCTGGGTGATGCATCCAAATTTATTGATGAAGCACGAAAAACGGTAAGCATCAGCGATGAAGGCCAAATTACTGTTGACTTAAGTTATTTTAACTACCAGTTCTGGGGTTATCAGCGTTGCGCACAGAAATTTTACGATGTATTTGGAACACCACGAGCCATGGACGGGGAGTTTGAAGAACATCACCACGATGTAGCGGCAGCGTTTCAACAAGTGCTCGAAGAGTGCGCCTTAAAAATGGCGGCATTTTTAAAACAAAAAACCCAGGCATCACATTTAATTATCGCTGGTGGTGTCGCGCTTAACAGCGTAATGAACGGGCGACTTCTACGAGAAGCGGGCTTCGATGATGTTTATATTATGCCTGCTGCGGGAGACAACGGCACCTCTATTGGGGCGGCATACACACTATTACATCAAGAATTAAATCTGCCTCGATCATTCGTTCACGACAACCCCTATGTGGGCAACGAATACAGTGACGCGGAAATTGAACAGACTTTAAAAAAATTCAAACTAAACTATAAAGCCTGTACAGATATTGCAGCTGACACAGCGAGTTTGCTAGAAGCCGGTAAAATCGGGGGATGGTTTCAGGGACGAATGGAAATTGGTCCTCGCGCCCTTGGCTCTCGAAGTATTGTTGCCAACCCGGCGTTTCCAGATATGAAAGACAAAATCAACGCCGAAGTAAAATTTCGTGAGGCTTACAGACCGTTCGCACCATCGGCAACAGTGGAAGCTGCAAAAGAATTTTTCGACATCGAAGTTGAAGCGCCGTTTATGCTAAAAGTGTGTCAGGTTAAAAAAGACAAACAATCGGTCATTCCAGCCATTACACATGTCGACGGCAGTGCGCGCCTGCAAACGGTTAGATCAGAATCACACCCCCTTTATCACGCACTGATTAGCCAACTTGGCAACCGTACTGGTGTACCGGTTGTCCTTAATACCAGTTTTAACATTCAAGGTGAGCCAGTTTGTGAGTCACCAAGAGATGCCATCCGCTGTTTTTATTCCACTGGCCTGGATTTTCTTGCGATTGGTTCGTTCTTAGTTGAAAAGCAGCCGGCATCATGACAGGTTCACGCTTCCGTATCGGTTATAGCTTCGTACTCTGCTTGCTCATAGTTGCCGCAGCTTGGCCGGCATTTGTGGCGGTTAATTTTGCTCTGGGCTGGTTAATGGGCGAGGGCTCTGTAATCGATCAGTGGAAGCTTGAACCTAAACGCAACCTTGTGGCTGATTTTATATATGGCTACAAATCCAGTGCACCAATAGCGATAATGCTGGGCTTTGTTGCAGTAATAGATTTTCACCTGCTTACCAAAACCAAACTGACCGGTTTTTTTGCTGGCATATCCCTGATTTTATGTTGTGCTGCACTGGCTTTCGTTTTCTACGCAGATGCATGGCCAGTGCTGCCAGGATTCGCTCTTACCGGCCTGGTATTGTGGATTCTGTATAAGCTTGTAGACATTGGCTGCAGACTAAGGAGAGTAGGATAATGTTGCGCTCCCGATTCTACTCAGGTTTAATTGCCTGTTGCATGCTGGTGACACATGCTACCAGTGCAGATCAGGCAATCATTATTGGCGGCGGGTATAACCTGCAGGGCTCACAAGGACAAATTGAGCTCAATGTACGTTGGGTTCAGGATATTATTAAACAAACCAACATGCCTGTCACGACGTTCTTTACCGATGGTGATGCGCCTGCACCAGACGTACATTATTATCATGTTGGGTCAGAGGATTTGACACCCGGCGCAATCGATGATCAAGCCAGGCAACTGGAACCTGTTGCTCGCTTATTTAACAATCACATACAAAACCAACAACGTTTTCGCAATCATGAGGTCGAAGATGTTCTGGGTTCAACCCGAGCCGACAACTTATCAACTTCTCTGATAGATATATTCTCAGCCGCACCCAATGACCCAAACTTAATTGTCTACAACGGACACGGAAAGCAATCAAAAACCAGCGTTGATCAGGTAACGCTCGAACTTTGGGATAACACTCAGCTCACAGCAGAGGAGTTGCACGGAATACTTGATAACTCTAATGCTCCTACCCGATTTGTATTTACCCAATGCTATTCTGGTGGGTTTCATCGTCTGGCCTACAAAGACCCCGGCAGCGGACTGGAGCTGGCATCACAAACTAGATGTGGATTCACAGCAGAATCGGCCTATAGATTAGCGGAAGGGTGTTCAGCCAGTATAGAGTCAGATGACTATCGCGACTACACCACTTTCTTTTTTGCCGCTCTTAATGGATATGACAGAGCTGGTGAGATTCTCCCGGTTGACACAGACACCGACAAAAACGGCGAGGTCGGACTACGCGAAGCGCATCTCTATACACTCGAGAATGCCTACAGCACTGATTTATCACGATCAACCAGCGAAGATTATTTAACCACATGGCAGCCATGGTATTTACAGTGGATAGCTGACACTTCTGGTTTACCCAGCAACGAATACGCTAAGTTGTTTCGTAGTGTGGCTACCAAATATGGCATCGAATTGACAGATCATCCTTCTAAAAAGATAAGAAGTATGATCAAGGCAGACAACCAGAATTTAGCCACATTTTCGACCAGACGTTTAGAGCTGCGAGAAGAGCTGCGCCAAATTCAGCACTCAATGGTTAATGCTGCAGCAGACAGCTGGCCTGCTTTATCAGGTCCGTATACAGCCGCTTTCCAATCTCTGGCAGCATCGGGCGAAATGCTGAGTGTGGCCCAATGGATAGCAGAACAACCAGACTATCAGCGTATTATTGCATTGCAAAACGAAGACGCACAACTGAGTGAAGATATGCTGGACGCTGAAAGACATCTAACTCAAATGCAAAAATTAATGCACTTCAGAAAGTTGTCCAGATTAAAACACCAACTTTACCAATACGGATCGCAAAGTGACATCAGCGGCTATGAGACCCTGGTGGAGTGCGAAAGCCAGCCTTTGGTTTTTGATCAATAATCTAGAAAGACAGCGGCAACTGTTCTTTTATCGAAATATTCTGCCAGTCTGAAGATGCTTCTGCTCGGCCGGTGGCATCGCCACGAGAGTTTGTCAGTACAGGCGATAGATACTCTTCCAGGGCCACAAATACATCGTCGCTTATAAAACCCAATGCGTGCAGCACTGCGCCCAAGGCCACTCTGGCACCACGGTCCTGACCGTCATCCATTTTTAAGGCGATGCCAATGCCCTGTTCTGGAATGCAAGCTGTATAGCATCCCTCTGCTCCGACCTTCACTAATACTTTGGGTGCCAGCAGTTGCATAATGTCAGTGCACAATCGCTCGGCTCCGGCAACCAGATAGGGGTGTTTCGTTATTGCTGTCTGAATACGGTTGATAGCATCGACGCGTTGAGCACTCTGACCGGCACCATCTGCAAAACGAGCCATAGCCAGCGCGATTCTTTGTAGAGGCAGTGCCACACAGGGTATGCCACATCCGTCGTAACCCCACGGTTGCTGCATGATGCGAGTGCTACTCATTGAGTCAAGCACATCAAACCATCGCTGTTGCGCGCTGTGAGAGTACAGTCGGTAATCCTTTGTAGCATCGCCATGATGCAAACAAGAGGACAACAGACCAAGATGCTTACCCGAACAATTGTGATGTGCACGACTTGGCCCTTCGCCACGGCCTAACATCTCGAACTGCGTTGATTGATGCATCGGCAAGGTGGCACCACACTCCAGGTCGTTCGCATCAAGGCCAATTTGACCGAGCCACTCAGTGACCAAATCGACATGAACGCTTTCGCCATTATGAGACGCACATGACATGGCAATGTGCTCGTCACTCAGGGCGTAATGTTCAACCGCACCCGATTCGACGAAGGGTATTGCTTGTAAAAATTTGATGGCCGAACGTGGAAAGGTATGATGCGAAACATCACCCATGGACAGTAACAGTTGCCCATCTGAACGAACAACAGCCACTGAGCCGCGATGACGGCTTTCTATGGCGTTTCCACGCCATAGGTTCACCAGTACCGGATTCATAGATTACTTAAACCAACCGCATCTCGCAGTTCTCGTATTAGCTTTTTGCTGTGAACACGTGCTTTTGCAGCACCTGCTTGTAACACAGCTTCCACTTCATCCGGTTTAGACATTAGAGCATCGTATTTTTCTCTTGGTTCGGATAAGTGCTCGTCCAGCAACTCAAAAAGTTTCTGTTTGGCATCACCCCAGCCAATGCCAACAGCATAATCTTCTCTTAAGGCAGCCTTTTGTTCTGTGGTGGCGAACGCACTGTAAATTTCAAATACCGTATTACCCTCGGGATCTTTTTTCTCACCCGGCTCAAGCGAATTGGTTTTGATTTTCATGATCATTTTTCTCAATTGCTTTGAGGTGCTAAACAAAGGAATGGTGTTGTTGTAACTTTTACTCATTTTGCGGCCATCCAATCCTGTTATTAAAGACGTGTCCTCATCCACAACCACTTCGGGTATAACCAGTAGATCTCCATAGCGATGATTAAATCGCTGGGCAATATCACGACACATTTCAAGGTGCTGGATTTGATCTTTACCAACGGGTACTTTGGTCGCTTTAAACATGAGAATGTCCGCAGACATTAAAATGGGGTAGTTGAATAGCCCCATGCTAATACCCTTATCAGGATCACTGCTGCCAGCGTCGATGTTTTCCTGCATAACGCCTTTGTACGCATGCGCCCGGTTCATGAGCCCCTTGGCCGTCATGCACGTTAGTATCCAGGTGAGTTCAGGAATTTCCGGAATATCCGATTGTCTGTAGAACGTTGATTTGTCTGTATCCAAACCCATGGCAATCCACGTAGCCGCTATTTCAAGCCTGGATTGACGCACACTGGCTGGATCATGATTGTTGATCAGTGCGTGGTAGTCCGCCAGAAAAAAATAACCGTCGTTTTCAGCCACTTTACTCGACGCAATGGCGGGTCGAATAGCACCAACATAATTACCAAGATGCGGTGTGCCACTGGTGGTTATTCCGGTAAGATACGTCTGTTTCGTCATGCGTGTAAGTCTTCTTTAGCCGATTTTAATCGGTAGCAAAATGGATTGCAGAATTGAGCTTCTTATTTGCCGTCAAAGCCAGTGTCAGAATTAGTCGGAGCATTGTAACAAGCCCTGCTCGGGCGGTGTCCACAGACAAGCTATTCTGCGCCATGTTTTGCGTAATAGTGTTGTATACGAGTATTTTATCCAGCACCTGGGCACAAGACGATTTTGGAAATGAGCAATTTTCTGAGTCTGCCATTGACGAGACTGACTTTAAAGAAGATACGCCTGAAGCAGCACTTGTTGAAAAAAATAGCACCTCACAGGAGTTAGACCTAATCAGCGATTTACTGATCGTGCTCGACGCCGATGGGCGGTCGCACACGGTTCAACACACTATCGCCAGTAGTGGTCCGACACTCACCTTGACGCTACCTGGCAGCATCATTCCGCAAGAGGTAATGTTTTTTGGACTCGATCACGACCAACAAACTGAACTGTACAAACAATCACCTAATACTATAAAAATTAATAGCGGCAGTGCATTTGCCCGATACCAGCACCAGTATGGCGTAGAGGTACAACAAATTGCGGAAAACGATTTTGTTTTAACCACACCGTCAGTTCCACAGAACATAAGCATAGATCGATACAGCAAAGATCAAGGCAGCAAAGATCAATACATTCTGACTCATTCAGCCACAACGTGGGTATTCCCAAGTGAGTATGAACTGGTGTCCTACACTATCACTGATTCAGATACGGGTCGTTGGGTAGTAAACGGTACGACGATTACCTTTCATCAAACAGGCAACGAACCGGTCGAGCTTTCGATAAACTATAAACACAAAGCTAATAAATCAAATGACGCAGGCCTGAACTGCAATAGCGCTGGCGCACCCAGTGACGAGTGTGCTGACGACAAAGATGAAGATGGTGTTCCGGATTATCGAGATATTTGCACGGGTCTGATTGGACAAGAAAATAACCAATTCGGATGCCCACCAAATCTGAATATGGTGCTTGCCGACATAGAATTTGCTATTGGCAGAACCTATCTGGACGTCAGAGCACGACATCTGCTAGACAAAGTTGCTTATGCTCTGCTCAGGTACGAGGGACGATATTTTGAAATTGGTGCTCATACTGATAACGAGGGCGCTGCAAAAAACAATCAAATACTATCCCAAAAAAGGGCAGATGCAGTTCGTCATTACTTACTATTAAGGGGTGTTGACCCAAACACACTTAAAGCAACTGGCTATGGCGAAAAATACCCCATAAGAGACAACGCTAAAAAGGCAGGGCGGCGTGCAAACAGGCGTATTGAATTAGTACTACTAAACTAACTGATACTTCTAAACTGATTGTTATTATCAAATTAACAGTAGATTATTTTCCCGCATTTGCAAAGCCTGCCCGACGAGAAAATTTTCGCTTCTCGCCCAACAGTTCTTTTAAGTCATCTGAGTAAACTACTTTTCTGGTCGTTGCGTAGCCTTCATGATTTTCAATGACCCTGTCAAGATCGTATAAATAACTGACCATCACACCAGCCGATTGTCCTAGTCCTTTTTTATAAACGTCGCCTCGTGGCAATACTCGGTCCAATGCAGCACCGTTGCCCAGATGAAATCTTGCAACCGGGTCAAGAGGTTGATTATCACTGCGTTTTTCGTTAACAAGATAATGCGCCGCAACCTCGCTTAACAGGCGTAATTCTTCATCGTTGGGTGCATCGATGTTTTTGTCTGAGATTCGCGCAACGACATCAAGCTTTCCACGTAGCTCGTAATCAGCGTTGTCTGATTGTGTTTTATTGACCCATCTCATCAAACCCGGGACCGGAGACAGGGTTCTAAAGTGTTTTAAGTTCCCAAATTGCATGGATAATTCCTGCGCAACTTGCTTGATAAGAAAATTACCAAAGGAAACTCCAGCAAGTCCTGCCTGACAATTTGATATGGAATAAAAAACAGCAGTGTCAGCCGATTCTGCATGCAATGTTTCTCGATTTTCAGTCAATATTTCTTTAATAGAATTTGGCGCTGCCTCTGTTAACGCAACCTCTACAAAGATAAGCGGCTCGTCCAGCATGGCAGGGTGAAAAAATGCGAAACATTTACGGTCGGCCGGCGCAAGACGACGGCGTAACGAATCCCAACTATTAATAGCGTGAACAGCTTCGTAGGCAATCAGTTTTTCAAGAATATTTGCAGGCGTCTGCCAGTCAATCTCGCGCATAACCAGAAAGCCGCGATTAAACCAGTCGCGAAATTGTAATTTAAAATCGATATCAATTCGATCCAACTCTGGATTTTCTTTTAAGTACGCCAGTAAACAAGCTCGCATGTTAACCAATCTGCCAGTTGCACCAGGTACGCGATTCAGGCGTCGAAAAAGCTCTTGCCTTTTAGGCTCAACACAACTGATAAGCTGCGCAAGGTTTTCAGTGGAGTCATTGTGTACAAGGCTATTTGCTGCACTTTGCACTTGCTTGGTATCAATATCAAAACGCTTAACCAACATTTTGAAAAAGTCCAGGCGTTGCTCTTTATCTGATTGTGAGAAACGCGCCAATATCAGTGTAGCGATACGGTTACCCGACACCTCGCCTCTTTCAGATAGCAATGCGTCACAAAGCTCTTCGAATGATCGAGAGTCGCTATCAACTGCATTAGCAGCGTCTCTATTAAAGACGGAAGTCAGTAAGTCCTGGAAAAATGCGATGCGATTTATCATGAGACGGGGCTACGGCACAGAGCAAACAAACGTTGCTATTACAAAAATCTTGCCACGGTTTTACCGCAGATTGACAGCAAATAGCTGAATACCTTCCATATTTTAGACGACCATCAAACTATGGCGTAACAATAATGCGCTTCTGGGGGAAAATTAACCAGCGTACGTCAGAAATTAGCGTATATAACGAATAAATTCTGACACATCTTCTCTTTGAGAAACCAGCTCATTTACAAGCGCGTCTTTGTCTGCGTAGCCAATTGCCATACCGCACACAATAACCTCGGTTGAGTCTATCTGCAGTTGCGCTTTGACTACTTTGTGATAGTCGGACCAGGCTGCTTGCGGACATGTATGCAAGCCAGCCTCTCTTGAAAGTAGCATAATGTTTTGCAAAAACATACCGTAGTCTAACCAACTACCTGTGGCTAAATCACGGTGTATGGTAAACATAAGCCCAACTGGCGCATCAAAAAAAAGATAATTGCGCTTGTGCTGCAGATGTGTCTTATCGCGATCGCCCTTTTTTATACCCAATAACCCATATAAGTCCCAACCAATTTTACGGCGGCGAGACAGGAAAGGCTCGATCCATTTTTCAGGATAATAGGAAACCTCAATTTCGTGTTTTTCACTGGGATTATCAAACGCTTCGCACGCTGCAGCACATAACTTATCGCGAGCTCCACCCGTTATTACATAGACTTTCCATGGCTGAATATTGGTTCCACTGGGTGCTCTGGTCGCTGTTTCAATGATCTTGGCGATGACATCCATCGAAGGCAACTCGTTGGTGAACGCCCTGATGGACCGACGTGTGTTCACCGCCTGTGTTACATTTTCTGACTCAGCATAACTTATGTGTTTATCGGCGTACATATCGCGTAACCTTGCAACCTTTTTTGTGATTTTTTAGATGAACTATTTTGATAAAATACCAGTGCAACCCTTCCAAATAGATTTATTCACGGTTGTCTTCAAGTATAAACGCCGCTGCCTTTTCGCCAACCATGATAGCAGGGGCATTGGTATTACCAGTGGGTATAGTTGGAAACACCGATGCATCTGCAACTCTTAGCCCACGCACACCATGGACTTTTAGTTTTGCATCAACAACAGATGTTGCGATGTTATCGCCCATCTTACAAGTGCCACATTGATGAAATACCGTCCAGGCATTCTCCCTGACTGCCTGCATAAGCAATTCATCACTATCATAGTCGGGACCTGGAAGAATTTCTTCTTCAATGATTTCTTTTAGCGCGGGTGCTGAAGTTAGTTTTCGCATCAAGCGCATACCCTCAAGCATTAAGTCCTGGTCGGCCCGAGTATCTAAATAGTTTGGTACCAGACGCGGGGCAACCAGCGCATCAGGTGACTGGATTTCCAGATAGCCCTTGCTGCCAGGCTTACATGGATTAAATCCAATCAAAAAACCAGGAAAAGGGTCGGGCTTTATCAATGGTCGTGTTCCCACTGGTGCACGTGTATAGCTCACCGGCGAAAAGTATAATTGCAGATCAGGTGTAGAACCGGCGCTTTCCAGGCTCACAAAACCACCAGCCTGATTTAAACTTAAAGTTAGTGGGCCACTACGCTTTAGTAAAAATTGTAATCCAGCCTTTAATCTGCCCAACCAGGGTCTCAGTTGCTGGTTTAAAGAATGTACGTTGGTTCTGCAAACAAGATCTGCACCCAAGTGGTCTTGTAAGTTCTGACCTACCAAGGGTGCATCGTGTACAACACTAATACCATGACTGTTTAACAGCTGTTGAGGACCAATACCTGACACCTGAAGCAGCTGGGGAGAATTGATCGCGCCTGCACATATAACTATTTCTCGACGGGCGTTGACTTGATGTAATTGTCCTTTGTAAACATAGCTAACTCCGGTGGCCACTTTTTCTTTAAACTGGATTTTTGTTACCTGAGACTTGGTTTTAACCGTCAGGTTAGGTCGGTGCATAGCCGGATGTAAATAACACACAGACGAAGAAGCACGCAGACCGTTTCGCGTATTGATTTGATACAAAGCAGCACCGTCCATGGACGCAGCATTGTAATCAGGATTAAACGGTATTTGGCATGCTTTTGCAGCCGCCAGGTAACTTTGGCACAAAGGGTGTGCATCAGCTGAAATATTCTGGACTGAAAGCGGCCCACCCTCGCCACGATATTCATCAGCACCGCCAGACCAATCTTCCATTGCCCTAAAAACAGGCTCAACATCAGACCAACCCCAACCACCGGCAACCTCAGACCATTCCTGATAATCGTTTGGATGACCACGCACATAAACCATGGCATTGATTGAGCTCGAACCCCCCAGCACTTTTCCTCTTGGCCAGTAGGAAGCTCTGTCATTTAAAGATTCGACAGGCTCTGTCTGATATTTCCAATTAACATTTTTATCGTAATACACTTTCCCATAGCCCAGCGGCATACGAACAAAGAAACGGTTGTCATCTGGGCCTGCCTCAAGTAGCAAAACTGAGTCACGACCGCTTGCACTGAGCTTATCTGCCAATACCGACCCTGCTGAGCCTGCACCTACAATGACATAGTCAAAATTCACCTGACTTTAGGTTAAGCGACCGAGCTTAGTACGGTAGTACTTAGCGTGCTCATGATTTATGTGAGGGGATTTGGAGTGGCATAATTAAAGCTGCCTGATTCAAGCTCTCTAATCTAAGTGACCGCAAGCCAGACTAGCCATACAACATTAATGGCGGCAAGTGCGAGCATCGACAATAAGGTAAGTTGCATTCCCATGACTCGCATTTTAAATGGCGCTTGTGCGTCGCGTATCCCTACAGGGTGCATAATGCGTCCAGCGATAAAGGCTAGTGCAAGTAACGCGAGTAAAAATCTGTGGACGCCATTAACTTCAGCACAGGCTAACAATATGAGCGTCATTGGCGCGTACTCTAGCAAATTGCCCTGCGCACGCTGGGCACGCAACAGCAGTTCATTTCCGCCATCGCCAACACTGATTTTTTCTTTGCGCCTAATCCCGACCACCTTAAGTGAAAGCATCACGTTCAGAGCGCTCAGAGTGGCGGCGCTCAGGCCAGTTACGTAAAGCATTTGCAGTCCTCGCTTCTAAAATTTTTTGCAAAAATTATTCTACCGGCGTTTGATCAACCAATATTAACTCTTCACTGGCAAAACCCAGCTCGTCAACTCGAGCTTTAAATTGCTCTAGAAAATCATCAGAAACAGTCGGTGTGCGCGACAACAACCACAAGAATTTGGTGTTATGGCCACTGACGAAAGCATATTGATAATCATTTTTATCAAGTTCAAATATGGCATAGCTTGCGTAGAAGGGTCCAAAAAATGAAACCTTTAAATGCCCGGCAGCAGAATCACCGACAAAGTAGGCTTTCCCGGTGGCATCGGTCCACTCACCTTTGGCTGCTTCATATCCGCGATTGATAACCACCAAACCACCGTCGTCACGCTTTGAGTAAGTAGCGGTAACGTTACTCAGTCCCCGCTCGAATCGATGATCGAGCCTGGCTATCTCGTACCAAGTGCCAAGGTACTTTTCAGATTCAAAACCGGTGACCGGCTCAACGGATTTTGGTAGCCCAGTGCACGCACTGAGCATGATCAACAACACCAAAACAAACAGAGCTTTCATACCTAATCATTCTTTAAGATCTTGTATCTTAGTGTAGTGCCTATTGACGTAGCAGTGGTAACTAGTGTTGTGTCTTCTTGTTAGGTTCTCCATCGCCTAACTGACCAATGAAATCAAACAGTATTTTATGAGAATCAGGATGCCTTGTTTTAAGTTCCATGGTTAGCCGTGTAAATTCCCTTACCTTGACATCGTGCTGCTGAAGCAGACCATCGAGCTTCTGCTTATCAGAATCAGATGGAGAGATATTGAATTTTTTTTGCTTGTTCTCCAGCACTTGCAAAAATTCGTAGTGCTGTTGCTTGGATTCAAACATGGCGTTATAAGCCTCCCAGGCAGGCGTACAAGTTTCATCAAGTGCTATTTCGGTCAAGATTACTGCCTCCGGCCAGGGTTAGGCCACACAAAGTTCGTCTACGGAGTTCGCGTGTCTGGTACGACTATTCAGTTACAGATCCAGTTGCCGAACTAGTACCGAACGAGTTGCCGGCCTGGTTGCCGGTCTGGCTTGCTCTTTCAAAGTTTGCCCGCCGTGTTAACCACCGATGAATGACATTTCTACTTTTGGCCGGATAACAGACACTTGGGTTCGGGTTTCAGAGTAGCGGTCTTCACGGGTTGACCAAATACGTTTTAATTCTCTGCTTAAAGCGCCTGAATCCTGGTTGCGCAAAACCGGTCGAAGATCAACACCCGAGCTAGCAAACAAGCATGTGTAGATACTGCCAGTGGCTGACAAACGCGCGCGGCTACAGTCACCGCAGAATGGCTCTGACACTGAGGTGATGATACCTATTTCTCCACCGCCATCGACGTATTGCCAGCGCTTGGCAACTTCACCGCGATAGTTGGCCTCGACAGGCTTAATCGGCAATGCATTATTAATAAGATCAGCAATTTCACGACTGGTTACCACATGAGATAAATCCCACGCGTTGGTACTACCGACATCCATGAATTCAATGAACCTTAATATTTGTCCGGTACCGTGGAAAAACCGCGCCATGGGCACAATGCTGTGATCGTTCAAACCCTTCTTAACAACCATATTGACTTTGATGGATTCAAAACCGGCGAGTGAGGCGTTTTCAATACCATCGAGCACGCTTTGCACACCGATACCAACGTCATTGACGCGTTTAAATGTTTCATCATCTATGGCATCAAGACTGACATTTAATCTTTGTAAACCCGCATCACGCAATGAGCGTGCACGTTTACTGGTGAGCAAGGTTGCGTTTGTGGTTAGGCTGATATCGGTAATGCCGTCTACCTGCGTTATCCACTCAATCAGTTTTTCAAGATCATTGCGCACCAATGGTTCGCCACCGGTTAGTCTGATTTTTGATACGCCGAAGCTTGCAGCCACGTTGACAATCTTGATGATTTCTTCATAGCTCAGCAACTCGGCACGCGGTAAAAACTTGTAGTCTTTGTTAAACACCGACTTGGGCATGCAATACACGCAACGAAAGTTGCAACGATCGGTCACAGACACGCGCAGATCACGCAGCGGTCTGTGCAGCTTATCGACGACCGTCCCTTTGACGACCGTCCCTTTGACGACCTTGCCTTTGACAACCTTGCCTACAAGGTCCGAGGGACGGTCGGTCGAATCTCTATCGGTAGAGTCTCTGTCGATTAAATTGGCGCCTGAATCGGCTTCGGTATGCATGGTGTTGTATTCGTTAAGACTCGAGTTAGCGCAATAGTTGTTGACTGAAACTTAAATGTACCTGAGTCTGCCTGCTTTGCGCAATTTCTTTCCCTGTTGCTTGACCCAATTTGGGCTGCTTTAGTCAAAATATGTTGTACATAACATGACAATTGGGCCAATCTGCCGCGATAAAGTATCAAAGAGAATACGCTAGCCTCCGCCTCGCTGGAATCGCAGATCAAAATGTGCGGTAAAGGCTTTTAACTGGTCTGGGCTTACGCCCCGGTAACTGAAACTGACGTTGGCAAACGGTATAGCCATCAAGGCAATGCGTCGAACCTGTTGCTCACCGATTTTTATGATAACCGTTCCCTGAGCAAGCTGACCATGCACAGTATGTTTATCTATTCGGTAGGGGTGATTACCCATAGCCGAGGGCAGTAATCGAAAAAAATCAGCGTGGGTCACGCCCATCTCTTTCGAGAAGTCGACGTCAGGAAAACTATCCACCAGCTACGGGAGGCCAGATGGCCAGAACATCACCCTCTTTGAGCATACCTGACTGATCTCGATCAGCGTCGCAGACAAACACGCCATTGATCAGAACCAAGTGAGCAAGCTCGCGAGGCACATGATATTTATCAATAATGGAATGCAAAGATGCACCATCAGGGACTTCAATGGAGGCAACGTTACGTATTGCGTTCGAAGGTAGCAGGTCGCCTAAAGTGGCGTACAACTTAAACGTAATCTTCATGAGACATCTAGACGCTGCGGCTTAAATTAAAAACTTAAACAGCCGCAACGCGATGTTGTCCTTGTGCACCTGCAAGATAAGCTTCGGACAAGCGAGTCGGGTTTTCCATTAGTTTATCTTTCCACTCACCCAGTGGCGAGGCCGTTTGAATAAGCCCCCGCATGACACCAACGTGCTGAGTCAAACCAAGACTGCTGGCGCCCACCAGTACATCATCTTTGAATTGCAGATTAAGGTATTTAAAATTTTCTTTGTCGACTAACTCAGATTCTTCGCCACCATCGACCCCCATCCACATACCAAACGAGGTTGATATGAGCCCAACCGTATCCAGTACGTTCATGTTCACGTTGCCAGGAGTTGCGCTTATGTGCCCACTGACCATACTTTGAGCCGCGATTTTACCGTGCTCCACGGCAGTGGGCTGAATGGCTTGAACATAGTATTCGCCAGTCGAAAAATCTTTACCTTGCGCAACGTCACCTGCTGCGTAAACATCGGGCAGACTGGTTTCCATGAAATCACCCACCACAATTCCCATATCAATATTGATATTGCTACCATCAAGAAATGCGGTGTTACTGCGAACACCAGTCGCACAAATAACCAGATCGGCTGGGATTGATTCGCCAGTGTTGGTTGTTACCGACAGCGATGAACCCGCGCCTTGATCAATACGATCAACCTTGGTTGAGGTCATGACCTTTATACCTTGATCGATACACCAGTCTTTGATCATGGTTCCCATGGTGCGATTCGTCATTCGCGACACCATGCGATTTTCCATCTCTATAACAGTAAGATTCACTTTATTTTTGGCGAGTGATTCGAGAATAATGCAACCGATAAAACCAGCGCCCATTAGCACCACATTAGAACCGGGTTTGGCTTTCTCAATTATCTTGTGGGCATCTGCCAGCGACCAGCAGTTGTGTACACCCTCTAAGTCTATTCCTGATATCGGTGGCTTGGTTGCCGTGGCACCCGTTGCGATAAGCAATTTATCGTATGCAACAGAGTCTCCTCCAGCCAAGGACACTTGCTTGGCCCGAGCATCAATGCCGTTGGCCCTTGCATGCCGCACGCTGATGCCCAGATTGTCAAAATGGCCTGCGTTTTTACGCAGATAAGTACCTTCTTGCTGGATATTTCCAACCAGATAATAAGGTATAGCCATACGAGAGTACGGCGGAACATCTTCCGCCGCTAGCATCGTAACTTCACTTCGGGCATCCAGCTTTTTAATTTGCTCAGCGGCAGAAACTGCCGCTGGGCCTGCGCCGATTATCAGGTGGTGCATTTGCTAGTTCATCCCTTCCAATGTCAATAAGATTTCTAAGTAAAACCTGTTTAAGCAGACACTTACCCGGGCAAGCCAAGTCGTGAATGTGTCTCCACAGTCACGCTGCCATCGCTTGTCCAACCGCGTGCTGCGTAATACTCAGGCAACATTTTATCGAGTTCAGATACCCGACCTGTCGCCGGACCAACATTAGCAGGCTCTGACATAAGCCGCTTCGGTAAGTTATCGTCAGCACCGGTAAGTCCGGCTTTCGCGTTGTACTCGCGTTCCATATTCCAGATTCGCTCACCCACTTCCATCATTCGGTCAGTAGACCAGTCGCCTTCACAAGCCGCATCTACTTGAGGGGCAATATCATCCATTGTCCATGCAAATGTAGTGAATACACACAAACCAGCAGAATCGACCGCGGCGGTAGCATCCTGGAAAGCCTTCACCAAACCTGCTTTGCCATCAGACTCAAGTGGATCAGTTTTCTCTGGTATGCCCAAAATTTCTGAGGCAACCGTGTAACCACGTAAGTGACAAGCACCACGATTAGAGGTGGCATAAGCCAGGCCCATACCCTGAATACCACGCGGGTCATAGGCAGGAAATTCCTGGCCTTTTACCGTCATAGAAAATTCTGGTTTGCCGTACTTTTCGCACAGGCGTTTTGAGCCCAGCCCAAGATCACGGCCGAAGCCTTCACCTTTTGCGGTTACTTCAGCAGCCCAGCACAAAGCTTCAGCGGAACCAAACTTCAATTCGACACCATCAGTTTGAGCCGTAGTTATCGCACCACTCTCAAACAACTCCATGGCGGCAGCAATAGTGGAACCAAGTGAAATCGGGTCCATGCCATCTTCGTTGCACAAGAAGTTAGCGTACGTCAGCGCATCGATATCATCGACACCTGTATCAGGTCCTAGTGCCCACGCTGCTTCATACTCTAAGCCACCAGAATTAATCCAGTACTCCGGCTTATCTTTTACCGAGAAGTGTGTTCGATCAATGGTAGAGATACGGCCGCAGGCAATAGTGCATGCGTAGCAAGCGCCATTGGTTGTCAGGTTAGGTTTGCCATCAGTTTTTCGTGGCTCTACCATTGCTTCAGCCGATACATTGGCAGCACCTTCGAATTGCGTTTCACGCATGTTGCGCGTTGGCAGCGCACCCACTTCATTAATAACGTTCATCAGAACCTGCGTTCCATAGGCAGGTAAACCCTGGCCAGTAACCGCGTTTTCAGCTAACACCGCTTTGCCCGCTTTAGTGGTTGCCATAAAAGCTTCTGGGTTATCGATATTGCCAATGCCCAGTGTGCCTCGAACGACAACTGCCTTAAGGTTTTTGGAGGCCATAACGGTACCTACACCGCTTCGACCTGCAGCGCGATGAAGATCATTAACCACCGCTGCATACAAACAACCCTGCTCGGCACTTCGGCCAACACAGGCAATGCGGGTTTGAGGATCCTGGTGTTTAGTCCGTAGCGTTTTGTCCGCATCCCAGACCGATTTTCCCCAAAGGTCATCAGCCGGTAACAGCGTGGCTTTTTCGTTTTCGATGCTCAAGTACATGGGGCTTGCAGCACGACCTTCAAAAATAACCATATCCCAGCCAGCAAACTTCAGCTCAGCGCCAAAAAAGCCACCAGAATTCGAACACGCGATAGCATTGGTAAGCGGGCTTTTGCAGATAACTGAATAACGACCGCCAGTGGATGCCATGGTGCCGGTCAACGGACCGGTGGCCATGATGAGTTTATTATCGGGCCCAAGCGGGTCACACGCCGGATCAGTTTCTTCAACCATGTAGCGCGTAGCCAGACCGCGTTGACCCAAATAATCATTGGCCCACTCCATGTTGAGCGCTTCTTCAGTAACGGTACCGTTGGAGAGGTTGACTCGCAGTAATTTCCTAGTCCAAGACATAAGTTTCTCCTTTAGCTGTTAGTGGCGTTATCGGTTTTTGAGGCCCATGCGCGCATTTTGTCCAGACCAGTTGCGTTAGCGTCAACATAGGTAATGGCTTGGGTTGGACATGCATCGGCACAGGCTGGATCACCGCCACACAAGTCGCACTTGACGACTTTGCCAGACGAAGTGTTGTAGTTAATGGTGCCAAAGGGGCAAGCAATCGTGCAAACCTTGCAGCCTACGCAAACGTCTTCCAAAACATCTTTGGAGCCAGTTGCCGCATTGATCACGATGGCGTCCACCGGACACGCTTGCATACACCATGCTTCATCACACTGCGTACAGGTGTAGGGAACAAATCGACCCTCGTCGTGAAAATTAAACACCTTGATTCGAGATTTCGCGGGATTGAACATCCCTTCATTTTCTAACGAACATGCCGACTCACACTGCAAGCACCCTGTGCATTTACCCGGGTCAATGTGCAGAGACTTTTGCATGATGCTCCTCCATATATGTGTTGTAGCGACACACTTATTAAGATAGGCGCCTTACTAAAAGGAATAATAGTTGTGAAATCAACGACTTGGCTTTTGAAAGTCGACAATATCTGAAGATAACCCTACTTTTTCTCAGGTAACACTAATTAATAGCAACGCAATTTGCAAGACAATGATCTGCGCAAGCGGATTTTTAATTCGGATACTTGATCAAAATGCACCAGATTGATGGCGCTTTGGCGCATTTGGAGCAGCGCCCACCGCAGCTTAGCTCTCAGCCAGGCTAAAAGAGGTGCGCAGGGCCTTACCCAGTTCATTCACACTTAAATCGGTGGACACCTCGAAAATGGCTTCCGGATTACCGTAATAGTTGTTTTGACTGCCTTTTTTCGTCATCGGATGAAAAACAACTCTGCCAACATAACATTGCACCAACACTGCTAACGCCGATGCATGAAATCCACCGTGAACCCGCGTATTATCCGCGTTCGTTTCAACAATTTTCGAATCAACAATCTGCATAAGGCCACGCTTGCCTGACAAGGTTCCTGAAGGCTGCGATTTTTCAACTTTATTTTCTGTATGCAGCAAACACGAAAGCAACGACTCACCAAGGCTGGACAATCGACTGCCGATATTCTGCTTGATTATGGGTGAACTCGGGACAATCCCGCCATGCGTTGAGGTCAATTGCGGGATAAAGTAGAAGCCGTCGGGCCGCCGGTAAATATTGGCCGTCTTATAGAACAGCTCTTCAGCGCCCTGTAAGTCATTGTTTACATATTGTTTAATTTTTTCAATCAACATTTGTGTGTATTCCTTTACTTGTACCAAGAGAAACCTTTCTCTATCTCGGCGGGATGTTGTTCCCGTCAACGAGGTACAAGTTTATACAATCCAAATTCGTTTGAAAAGGGATATTTATCCTACTTCGCAAACTCCTGATTTCCTTAAGAAATCAGTTTCATAAAACCGTGGCTAAGTCTGACCGTAAGAAACCAGTCCTATGGTTGTAGAAGTGTAGGACACAAACAGACAAGGCGTAGAAGCGTTACGCGCAATTAAGCGCGGGCATACTTGATTTCCGAATCAACTTGCGGAAGTAGATTTTCAGGGATTGTTGCATTAATCGATCAGTGAGCTTAGGCTGATTCTCAATGCCCCTTTTCGAAGCAGGTTTGGCTCGTACAGAACTCGAATACTATGGCGTATACCAGTCGCCAGGTATCCGACGTTCTGCGTCTAAATCGCTAATGCGCCTCTTCCCAACTGTTACCAACACCAACATCCACCTCTAAAGGCACAGACAAAGTCGCAGCTGCGATCATTCTTTCCTTAATTTTTTCACCAATGTCATCGGACTCACCCGCGGGGACTTCAAGGACAAGTTCATCGTGCACCTGCATGATCACTCTGGCATCAATGTTGTCGTCGCGAAGCCAATCGTCAACCAGCAACATGGCCTTTTTAATGATGTCCGCAGCTGTGCCTTGCATGGGTGCGTTGATGGCGGTTCGCTCGGCGTATTGCCGCAGTTGCCCGTTACGCGCATTGATATCAGGCAGGTACAGGCGACGACCAAAAACGGTTTCTACAAAACCGGTTTCTTTGGCATTGGCTCGTGTGTCATCCATATATTGTTTTACGCCCGGGTAGCGCGCAAAATATAAATTGATGTACTCCTGCGCCTCTCCACGGCCAATATCGAGCTGCTTTGCTAAACCAAATGCTGACATACCGTAAATAAGGCCAAAGTTGATCGCCTTCGCTGCGCGACGTTGATCGGCGTCGACAGCTTCTACATCGGTTGCAAACACTTCAGATGCGGTTGCTCGATGCACATCCAAACCCTGTTCAAATGCGTTCACCAAGCCTTCATCAGCTGATAAGTGCGCCATGATACGAAGCTCTATTTGCGAATAATCCGCCGCCAGTATGCGATAGCCTTTATCCGGTACAAACGCTTCTCGAATACGACGTCCCTCCTCGGTTCTTATCGGAATATTTTGCAAGTTTGGATCGGTGCTGGATAACCTGCCGGTTGAAGCCACTGCCTGATGATAAGACGTATGCACCCGGCCCGAATCATCATTAATTTGCAGTGGCAGCTTTTCAATATAGGTGGACATGAGCTTTGCTAAAGATCGATGCTGCAAAATTAATCGCGGCAGCGGGTAATCAACCGCCAGCGTCTCCAGCACATCTTCAGCAGTTGATGGCTGGCCCTTCGGGGTCTTTCTTACTATCGGGAACTGCTTTTCTTCAAAGAATATTTCCTGAATTTGTTTTGGCGAACCTAAATTAAATTCTTTACCAGCATCCTCATATGCATCTGCTTTTATTTTCTCAAGCTTTTTGGCAATCTTTTTACCCTGAGCATCCAACATTTTTGCATCTATTTTAACACCACCGTATTCAATACGACCCAGCACCTGCAACAACGGTATTTCTATTTCAAGATAAAGCTTTTTTAACTTATCGTTCTTTTCCAGTTGCGGCCAAAGCGCTTCATGAAGCTGCAATGTAATATCGGCGTCCTCTGCTGCATAGTGGCTCGCTTGCTCTAGCGGAATTTGATCGAAGGTGAGTTGTTTCTTGCCTTTACCTGCAATGTCCTCAAAGTGAACCGTTTCGATACCCAAATATTTTCGGGCCAATGAATCCATATCGTGGCGGGTGGCCGTGGAGTCCAGCACGTACGATTCAAGCATGGTGTCGTGTGCGACATTAGTCAGTTCTATATCGTATTTTCTCAGCACATTAATATCGTATTTAATGTGTTGTCCAACAATGTTGCCCGTTTTACGTTCCAACAAAGGCTTCAATTTGGCAAGCACTTTATCTCTATCAAGTTGTTTGGGTGCATCCTCATAGCTGTGTGCAAGAGGAACGTAAGCAGCCTTGCCAGGCTCTATGGCAAACGACACACCCACTACTTCGGCAACCATATAATCCAGGCTGGTGGTTTCGGTATCAAACGCAAACAGCTTGGCCTTATCAAGTTTCTTTAACCAGGCATCAAATGCCTTCATGGTGAAAATCGTTTGATAGTCTTGGTTATCGCGCGCGACAGGCACAACATCTGTAGACAATGCAGAACCAGCAGCAGCTGACGACTTTGAAGCTGGGCCTGAGAGCAAAGGGGATTTACCTTCGGCCAGCTCACGCCGCCATGTTTTGAATTCCAGCGTGTCGTAAAGTGTTGCAAGTTTTTCTACATCCGGTTCATTAAGCTTTAGATCGCTAATATTCTGTGGCAACTCGACATCGGTTTTGATCGTAGCAAGCTCATACGACATGGGTAAAAATTCAATGCTGGCGCGTAGCTTTTCGCCAATTTTACCTTTCACAGAATCGGCATTTTTTATAACACCATCCAGCGATTCGTTTGCTGCTAACCACTTGGCCGCAGTTTTGGGTCCGCAACTGGGTACACCGGGAATATTGTCTGAGCTGTCTCCAACCAAGGCAAGGTAGTCGATGATCTGTGAAGGTTTCACACCAAATTTTTCAGCTACACCCGGCTCGTCCATTACGGTGTTGTTCATGGTGTTTATCAACGACACTTTGTCGTCGACCAGCTGAGCCATGTCTTTATCGCCGGTAGAAATAACCGTTGTTAAGCCGGCCTTACTGGCCTGCACTGCCAAGGTACCAATGACATCGTCAGCCTCGACACCTGGCACAATCATTAGCGACATTCCCATGCTCTGCACCAATTGATGTAATGGCTCAATTTGCGAGCGCATATCATCAGGCATTGGGGGCCGGTTCGACTTATACTCTTTGTAGATATCATCGCGAAAGGTTTTACCTTTGGCATCAAAAACAACCACCATAACGTCTGGTTGATAATCAGCCACCAGGCGACGAAGCATATTCGCCACACCGTATATAGCACCGGTTGGCAGACCTTTTGCCGTGGTTAATGGCGGCATGGCATGAAATGCTCGATACAGATAGGACGATCCATCTACTAGTATTACTGGTTTGGCAGCGGACATACCGTTCTCTTTAGCCTGATAAACCGACAGTGTACGACAACACGACCTAACCGTTTCAAGGAATCAAATGCGACAATTACCCGAAAACACTCAAATGAGCGCTGACGCTCGAGATCGTGCACTCACCCGCGATTCATGGAAAATATTCCAGATCATGGCAGAGTTTGTTGACGGTTTTCAGCATTTGGCAGACATCAGTCCGTCGGTGAGTATTTTTGGCTCTGCGCGTTTTAAACCAGACAATCCTTATTACCAGGCCGCTGAAGACATCAGCAGAAAACTCTCAGATTCGGGCTTCGCGGTAGTCAGCGGAGGTGGTCCAGGGATTATGGAAGCTGCCAACAAAGGTGCACTTGCAGGAAAATCGGCCAGTGTTGGCCTGAACATTCGTCTTCCACACGAACAATCCGGAAATGGCTTTCAGGATATCAGCATCAATTTTAAATACTTTTTCGCTCGTAAAGTGATGTTCGTAAAATACGCATCGGCCTATGTGGTTATGCCAGGTGGGTTTGGTACGCTTGATGAAATGGCCGAAGTACTGACATTGGTTCAGACAGGGAAATCGCAACAGGTGCCTATTATTCTTTACGGTTCGAGCTTCTGGAATGGACTGATAGAGTGGTTTCAAAACACCTTGGTTGTAGAGGGCACCATAAGGGCTGCGGATTTGGATTTGTTTCATATAACCGATGACCCGCAATTCGTTATCGATACCATATTCGACTTTTATGAAGGTGTAGATCTGGAAACCATCATTAATCAAGCACAGCTGAAAATGGATATTTAGCTCGTTCACTGATTTGATCAAAGCGTGCTCTGGCTACAGTAGTAATGGGTTAAAGGGTAATTCAGATACACGGTCTGTGTTGAAACCGTAATTGACGCACATAAATTTGATGAGTGGCGCTATGGAAGGCACTACTCGTTTATCAATATCGCGTTTTCCCCACTACCGTACAGAACCACCACTTTCGCAAATTCAAGCAATTTATCCCCTCAGATCATCACCGCGTCACAACCTAAAGCAACAGCGCTACCCCACCATTACAGATAATTTCGCACTGGCCGTCTCCTGTAGTGAAAAACCAATTAATAGGTTTGTACGGCATGGTTTCGCGTTTTATCGATCATCTGTCTCTGAAGCGTTACACGTTTCTGGCTACGGGTACGGTATTTTTAATATTCACCCTTATCGTGTGCGAGAGCGCAAGGCGTGCTGCCGAGCAACGCTTTTACGACAACTTTGAAGAAAACGCCAGCCTGGTCACATCGACAATTGCCGCCTCAGCGAACTACGACATCAGCTCTAAAAACACTACTGCTCTAAACCATATCGTGGCACGCATTGTTGATACTGTGCCAGACATAAAATCCATAATCATCTACAACGAGCACAAAGAAATTCTTAGCGCATGGGGACTGTACGTATTCGAAAAGGCCGACCAAATTGATACAGTTGCAGGTTTTGAACGGTCAGTAATATCGAAAGGCAACATTAACGGACATATCGCACTAGCGTTTGATTTGAGCCAGCAACAAGCAACGCTTCGCGCAAGTGCTTTCAAAATCTACACAAGTGGCATCGCTATAATCTCGGCTTGTGCATTGCTTATTCTTGGGTTACTTAATCATATCGTCGTTAATCCTATACAACGCATACACCAACATCTATTGGCTGTACAGGCTGGAGAAAAACCAGAACAATTGAAGCTTGCATCTAATACCGAGCTTTACCATCTTGGCAATACGGTCAACGAGTTTGGTAATTCACTTGAGCTAAGCAAGCAGAAAGAGCGGGAATTAAAAGAAATCTCTAACGCCAAAACTGATTTCCTGGCGAACATGAGTCACGAGCTAAGAACCCCAATGAACGGAGTTTTGGGCATGTTGGCATTACTTGCCGAAACACCACTCAATCCTGAGCAAAACGAACAAGTACGAATAGCCACAAGCTCAAGTAAAAGCCTATTAACATTGATCAACGACATACTGGATTTTTCAAAGCTTGAAGCCGGCAAACTTCAATACGAAAAAATTGAGTTCCAGCTTGAAGCACTTGTGGATGAATGCACTCAAGCACTCTCTGAATCGGCACACGGCAAGAATATAGACTTTGTTTGCAACATCGATCCCAACATCCCTGTTGATGCAATCGGCGACCCTACCCGCCTGCGACAAGTGATAACAAACGTAACCAGCAACGCAATTAAGTTTACAGACAATGGTTGTGTGACCATTCATGTTTCGCACTCAAATGAGGCGCAAAATCCTGATTTGGTTAAATTTTCGATTACAGATACTGGGGTTGGCATCAGCAAAAATGCTCTGCAAAAACTGTTCAAGTCTTTTGCACAAGCCGACAGCTCAACCACAAGAAAGTTTGGTGGCACAGGACTGGGCCTTGCCATAAGCCGGCGCCTGGTTGACGGCATGGGTGGGCAAATTGGTGTTAAATCCGAAGTAAATAAAGGCAGTGTGTTTTGGTTCACGCTGCCATTGCCTGCTGCAAACGGGATTACAGTTCGAGAGGCGAATCAAATTGTCGCCACATTACCCTCAATCACATCATCTTTAGCCGCAACTGACAAAACCGGCTTAAAAATATTGCTGCTTGAACACATCCAGACCAGCCAGGAAAACATAGCACAACTATTGGGTGAGCACAGCCCAGATGTCCACACAGCCAATTGCGGCGATGAGGCATTGAGTTTGATAACCGAAGCTATTAAAGCTCAAGACCCCTTTGATGTCGTTTTTTTTAGTACCCATATTCTGGATATGTCGGCGCGCGAATTTATTGCTGGTATTGAAAAATTGGCTGCAATTGATCAACAACCTGATTTTGAAAAAACCACATCGACGGACAAGGTAAAACTGATTGCCTTAAACACAATAAGCCAAACCAGTAAAAATTTATACACGCATACCAATGAACAAATAGCCGCGCAACTTTCCAAGCCAGTAAGACGAAGCGAAATCTCCAAGGCTCTGCTAAACGCCTTGGTGCCGAGTAGCGAAGGCGGTGAACACGCGCTAACCAGCAGTACAGCATCGCCAAAAATACACACGTCGAAATCACCATCCCCGGACGAAATTGCATTAGATGCAACCGATGTTCAAACAGCAAACGACTCTGCGCTGCAATTTGAAGAAATTGTGATTTTGGTTGCTGAAGACAACCTGATCAATCAACAGGTCGCTATGGGTATGCTTGAGAATTTGGGTTTTAGCTGTGTCCTGGCCGATAACGGGCAAATAGCTTTAGACTTATTAAATGAGTACGATTTTGATTTAATTTTGATGGACTGCCAGATGCCTGTTCTGGATGGTTTCGCCACAACACAAAAAATACGCCTCAGCGAATCTGAATCAAGAATACCCATACTCGCGCTTACGGCAAATGCGATGCAAGGAGATGCAGAAAAATGTCTGGCTGCAGGGATGGATGGATTTCTGACTAAACCAATTGAAAGAGATAAATTTGAACAGGCCATTTTTGGTCTGCTAAAAGATCGAATAGATGTTCTTAATCACAACCCGCCAGATTTAGGTCTGGCCGCCTAGTCGTATCAATATGCTAGCCAACAAAACAACAAATAAAAATACAGAGGCAATTATGCAATCGGAAAATCAAGATACAAATTTGGACAAGTCACAGAGTGAATACCAGGAAAGCGAGTCGGAATTCAATAGCTTAGCCGCAGTCGAATCTGTTTACAGCGTTGATTCAATCGATATAGTGGATAGTGTAAATGCGCACGCTGTTATCTTTGATGCAGGCGCAGGCGCGGCGGCTGCTAATGAGACGTTCACGGAAGCAGAAGTGTATTCGCTGGATTGCGCTCGCATGGCCAAACACGATCGAGCGCTGGAACGTCGCAGCAGCAAATGCCGGCTGACCGATCGTCGTCAAAGCGCTCGACTAACAGCTGATGGAGATATTCAGCCAGACAGACGAGCGGCAAATCGCGCCGCGAACATCATGGCCCTGCGCGACGGCTATCAAATCCGTGACATCGAAGATTAAGCCAGACGGTTAGCAACTGGCGTCAGTCAAATAATTGGCGTAACACAATTTTTAACCTGAAGGCACTATAACTGGCTTGCGAATTGCCGTTTTAACACTATCGTAATGTAGAGCGTGTAATGTGGTGCCCTGTTGCAGGCCAGACCGTCGTACTATGAGTATGCTTTTGAACAAAAGTGCATAATTTTTATTTCATTACAAAAGCTAAGCTGGCTGTAAGCCAAGACGACACGCTCTAAGTTAATTCGCACCATTGATGTTCCAGTAAGGGTTGTCATGAGCATTCTGAATTTATAATGATTAATCTATTGAAAACGCTAAGCTTTCTTGCTACCTGTTTGGCTATTTGCCTGTTCGCCTCGAGTATTCGGGCTGACACCAATCACACGTTTACTACCGAATTACAGGAAGTACGCACCGGCTCAATTGATGGCAAAGTCTTTTTGGACGTGCATATCAGCTCCTCTGTGGGCCCATCTAACTGTCAGGGCAACGTACTGCGGGTCGACACAACAGCTAGCGTCTCCCAGCCTGACAGACAAGGTATTATGGAATCAGTCGCACTAGAGGCAATGCTGACCTCAAAGCCTGTCATCATCACTGTTCCCACCACATGGAACGAGTGTGTTGATGGAATGCCGACCATGTCTTTCATTAACCTGCTTAAGCATGCTCAATAAGCATGTTTAATTAGCATGTTTAAAGAAACGGATAAACAGCTACCTAAAAAAACAGGTTTGTTTGTAAGCATTTTAGTCATACTCAGTGCGATTAAAGCCACTCTGGCTGATGAGGGCCGTTCAATCACGGCACTTCATTTTCAAAAATCTGCATACTAATCAATGACATATAACTATTCGAGTCAGATTTCTCTGTAATCGGCTTAAGATGTAGCCACAAACCGCCGAAACATGGGATAATATTCCCAACTTTTGACCATTTTTGCGAAAGAGCACCATTTTTGTACTGACTGGAAGTCGTACACTAAGTGCTCGAATTGGCTGATATCGAATAATGCACGCAACGCTTCAAAAAGCTGTCACCCGCATGCTTGCCCCGTTGGTAAGGGTGCTTTTGCGCCACGGTGTGTCCCATGCCGAGTTTGCCAGCTGGGCAAAACAAAGTTACGTCGAGGAAGCCAATACTCATTTTGGTATAGATGGCAAAAGCCCAACGGTATCCAGACTGGCGATTGTCACCGGTATCAACCGCAAAGAAGTCAAACGCATATTGGATTTACCCAGTGATGTTGTGCCAGCCGTTGCAAAGCACAACAGAGCCATAAGGGTTGTCACCGGCTGGCTGCAGGACAGTGAGTTTAATTCAGCAAAAGGCGAACCCTTAACCCTGACGTACGGTGATGCCGATGCAGGGTTTAATAGTCTGGTCAAGCGCTACGGTGGTGATGTGCCAGCAAGAGCAGTACTAGATGAACTGACCCGTGTTGGAACCGTTAAGGAAAAAGACAACAAAATATCTTTGGTTGCAAAGGGCTATGTGCCACACGAAAGTGAAGAGGCCATGCTGGACCTGTTTGCCACCAGTGCAAGGGATTTACTCACCACACTAGATCACAACGTCAGCGGTGACGTAAAGCCGAGATTACAAATGAGTGTCGCATACGATGATGTAGGTGAGGAAGGGTTGGAAGCTTTCCGAAGCTTAAGTTCAAAAAAAGCGCTGGCACTGTTACAAGAACTGGACAGCGAACTATCGCAACACGATCGCACAAAAAATCCACAAGCTGGTGGAACCGGCAGATACAGAACCGGCCTGGGCGTGTACCTGATAGAAGAGACACTGGAAGATGAAAAAGCCGATGAATAATAATAATGGTAAGGGGCTCACCCCGAAGACATTGGCCATGTTCGCAGCCATGTTGTTACTCACGGCTTGTGATGGCGGCATCTTTGGCACCGGTGGCGGGCCAGACATGATTCCGCCAACTGAAAACGATTCCAGTATGGATGCAGGATCACCTCCACTCACAAGTGAAGCAGGCGATACTGATGATGCCGCAAGTTCCGGCACCGCAACGTCGGGCACAGAGGGAGCACAGAACACTACCGGTGGCAGTACAACAACCGATGGGGGCACGGTCGGCTCAACAGATGGTGACACAACAGGACAAGGCACAACAGCAGATAGCTCAACAGAAAACAGCGATGGGGCGATGAACCCGTTTCCTGAAACTGAAATTACAACAAACGCTCAATTCATCAACGAAACAGCTGTCTTATCGACGGCCGAGGCTCGGCTTAACGTTGTTAATGCCAGCAACCTGACAATCAATGTTTTTGAAACCAGCGTACAGCCGGATTCGGTGCTGTTCAACGAAAATGGCATTGCGTCGCAGAGTATAAGCAACAGTGTTTCACTCATGAATAACGAAAGCAGTCTGGACTTTGTCGATAACAACGCGCTTGGTGAACTACTGGGATCGTACAGCCAGTTCGATGCAGCAGACGCAACGCTATCGACTGTGTTTGTCCGCCAACTTGATGCAACATTCTATTTAAATGCAGCAGCAACTCAAACATCAACTAGCGATGCCGGCTTGACAAAAATTCGTGTAGTGCAGGCCAGTGCCTTGAATAACGCAGAAACCAACGCTCAGTTTATGCTATTGGCAACAGGCGATAATTCAAGTGGTGTTGATGCAAGCTTTGACCCGATAAGCTTTTTTACCCCTGTGTCGCCCTATCTGGAAGTTCCCGCCGGCGACTACGAGTTTACAGATGAGTTGGGCCGCAAAGACAACGAAACTTTTAGCTTATCTGGTGGTACGGTATATACAATAACGGTACTCGGCCCAGATGCAACACCTTCGTTACTCAATAACGACAGTGCGTCTGCAAACTAATCGTGCCGAGCGACGGTTGCAATAATATCTTGCAGTTGGTCAAGCCCTTGCGTTAATGCTGCGGGTCCTGGTTGCAAAATATAAGGTGACTTGATTTCAAACAGGTGGTCGTTTTTTACGGCAGTGATTACATTCCACCCTGAACGCGCTTTGACTTTTTCGGGTCTAAATTTTTTACCGCACCAAGAGCCAATAATAACGTCAGGGTTGGCATTAATAACGACCTGCGGGTCAGCAATAATTCTATCCTTACCATGTGAATTCAAACCCAGATTGCTAAAACAATCAATGCCACCAGCGAACCCGATAAGCTCTGACACCCAGCGTATAGCCGATATCATTGGTTCATCCCATTCTTCAAAGTAGACACGGGGACGGCGCGGAAGCGTTCGGGTTTGAATGGATGCAGCCTTTAACCTGTCACTGTAATCGTTAACCAAATTAAGGCCTCGTTCCTGAGCGCCGACCATGCTGGACAAGGTTAATATCATGTTCAGTATTTCCTGTACTGAACGATGGTTCATGACCAGCACATTAGCGCCAAGGCGTATCAACTCTGCAGCAATATCAGCTTGTAAGTCTGAAAAACCAATGACAAGATCAGGTTTCAATTCCATAATACGATCAGTCTTGGCTGACGTAAAAGCGGATACTTTCGGCTTGTCACGGCGCGCCTCTGGCGGACGCACCGTGAATCCCGAGATTCCAACAATACGATCCTGCTCGCCAAGTAAGTATAAGAGTTCTGTTGATTCTTCCGTGAGACAAACGATACGTTCGGGATATTTTGCAGGCATATCTACAGGCATATCTGGGGGATACCAGCCAGATCTATTTTCTGGCTCATAGAATGAATTGATAAACTCAGGATAAATAATGACAGTCAGTATGTGTTCGTGGGTGCAGCCATACTGCCGTCTTTAACCGAGTTTAGCGTTAATCTTGGTAGAAATTCCACCTGGTCGAGACAATAATCAAATATCTGGTTAACATGGAAACGATTCATGCGTAACACCAATCCAGCCAAGAGCCATTCAACACGTGACCCTATTTCTCGCGATTAGTGCACTACTGCTTTGTCTGGCAACAGTGCTGCCAATATCTCAGGCTAAAGTATGGTGGGTGCGCGTCCTGGACTTTCCTCGCCTGCAAATTGCATTACTTATCGCGGCATGGCTGCTGATGGCATTATGTAGCCTGGCTTTGGGTTGGCGAGTATCGATTTTTTTCTGGGTGTTGATGCTGGTGTCGCTAATCTATCAGTTGTGGTGGATATACCCGAATTCGCCCCTGCATCGAAAAGAAGTCGTTGGCATCGGTACCGATCATAAGTTACCGGAGATTACGCTGTTGGTGAGCAATGTACTGATGGACAATCGTGATTCAAAGCCACTGATTAGTTTAATCGAGAACTATCAGCCGCACTTGTTTGCCACTCTGGAGTCTGACAGTTGGTGGCAACAACAACTGGACACGCTTTCTGACTACCCTCATCGTCTTGCCTGTGCACTGGATAACAAATACGGCATGCACGTGTACTCCCGTATTCCCATCATTGAAGGCCATGTCGATTTTCTGGTTGAGGATGATATTCCTTCAATGAGTATGCGAGTGCAACTCGAGCAACAAGCCACCGTGCGCATTCATATCGTGCATCCTACTCCACCTGTTATCGGTGAGAACCTAACATCTACCGAGCGAGATGTGGAGCTTCTGGTGCTGGCTAATTCACTGAATAATACGGATGAACCAACCATAGTCACGGGAGACTTGAACGATGTAGCGTGGTCCAAAACAACACGCTTGTTCAGGCGCATAAGTGGATTACTGGACTTGCGTACCGGTCGGGGTATGTTTAACACCTTCAACGCCAAGTATTGGTTTGTTCGCTGGCCTCTGGACCATATTTTTGTGTCGTCGCATTTTCGTGTCGTTGAAGTAGACCGTCTGCCGTACGTTGGGTCGGATCATTTTCCGGTGTTCGCCAAACTCGCCTTGGGTAGTGCTAACCCGGACGCAGCTCACCTGGAACTTGAAGATGTTGACCACGATTTGGTTGATAAAACACTGGATACCACGGCTGCAAAAAAATCCAACAATCCATCACTGTGAATAATTCGCAAAGGTGACGGTCGCGAACAAGAAAAGTAATCAGGGATATGGGCGTCGAACTTTAAAAAGGATGCAGGCTTGCGAGCCCCCGAATTACAAAAAAAATGGGCGATTACTTTATCAGTAATCGCCCACTTTATACTCACTTTGATAAAACTTTCACTTACCTGACTAATCAAATTGATTAATCATAATAACTAATCAACGTATAGATTAGCGACTACTCGTGTGGAGTAGCAAGGAAAGGAAACTCCGCACTGAAATCCTTGTCATTTGCTGCAGGGTTCAAAGCACCAACCAGGTCAACTGCTGTGTGTGGTGGTGTTTCGCCTGTTAATTCCAGCAACGCGACAGCAAGTGTGACATCAATGACTGGGTCAGCCAGCAACCGGCCATTCGGGAAACCGGCATCACCGGCTGAATCTATCTTGATGGTGTCCGGAATAATCAATGGTCCCGCAGCTTGTACGCAAGTTCCCATGCCATCTCCAATCACGGTACAAGGTGTGAAACCCAAACCCTGGAGCTGTCCATCCAGCGCGCCGTGCAGAAACGTTAAGCTATCTATGATTTCCTGAACATACGTACCTGCTATGTCCTGATCAGGTCCGGTTTCGTTATAACTGTCCTTACTCGCGATCAACGCAGTAGCAATCGCTGGCATACCCATACGATCGACAGTCGCGTAATCACTCGGTGCAGCAGATGGAAAATCGAACGCTGCTCCCGGGTTCTCGCCACTGGTGTCGCCGCCAGTATCGCCACCGGTATCGCCACCGGTGCTACCACCGTCATCATCATCATTAGAACTGCAGCCAGCAAGCAACAAAGTCGATGCAAAGGCTACACATAAAAGCTGTTTAAAAGATCTGGTCATTTTTATATTCCTTAGTTAGCTGCTGCTGTGGTGGTCCAGGTCTGCAGCGTGCTTCCATCTGCATTGATCGACGCGAAGGGAAGTTGCACGGCTATGGCGGTAATGTTTGCTCCGGCCACATCGTCGTTTTCGGGATTAAATGAAATCGTCCCGGTTTCAATTGTGGTGTTAAAACCTGTCAGGTCAAAGAAAAACGGGTCGTCAGCAAGACCAGACCACACACTCACGTCACCGCTGGTCAATACTGTTTCAACAGGGCCTGCGACTGGCTCAGCGTCTGCGCCAGTAACTTGCACACCCCAGTTTCCCTCTGTGTCTTGAGCAAATACAGCATAGATACTGGACTCGGCAATACCATCAGCAGGCGAAGAGGTGTCGAAGTGAAAACCGTAAAGAGTTTCGCTGTTGAAACTCGCTGGCGTACCAGGAGCTGCAAATGGTCCAAAGGTCAGAATGAGGTTCAGCTGAGAACCGTCATGCCAGGCATAGTAGTCCCCGATATCAGCATTAGGGTTTGCCTCAGTATTTGGCGCTTCCTTATGATCTGCTGCATGTACAACAGTCCCCATGGTAAAAAGCGATGCAGCAACCATAATAATGGCTTTGCAGGATGGTCGTTTTTCGAACATTTAATTCTCCGGTAATGTGAGGAACGGCATTATATTTCTGGCGCTGTTGTTATAAAGCTTTGCCAAACTACAATACGCAAAGCAAAGGTAATTAGATGCGTGGCGTATAGTCTGCGGTGCGTTGAAGCACTGCAATTTCAATTACGGTTTTAAAATAAGTGATTTTTAGCTGGTCAAATCGCTAGACGTTTGAAAACAACGCTGTAGCACTTTCAGCCCTGCCACGCGCACCAGTACAGAGTGTAGCGTGTTTATGGTCTAAAAAAAGTATACGATGCCCACAGCGTTTCCCATTGTACATTTTCCTCAGTTGATTGTAATAATTGCACAGCATTAACAAGATATTCACCCGATTTTGACACCGTCAGCGAAGCGATGCCGTCTGCATCGGATTGATAAATGTCGCGAGTGACTGATTCCGCTTTGTGAAATACTTCTATCTGCCGTTCAGACAGCGGCTCTCCTTCTAACAGGAGCTGCACCCGAAGCAAACCATCAGATAAATAGGGGTTGTCCAGCATTACAATCTCAAATTTTAGCCCTTGAGCATCAAGTGCCATATCGATATCACGTTTGTCTTCTGCAGACTTGTTCGTACCAGTGGCGCCTGCCGTGGACTTGGATACATCATTCTGTGACGGTATAGCGTCGGTATCCCCTTTCAGGTCAACAACAGTCACCAGTGTTTTTGCGTACCGATAGTAATGTTCTGTTATTTTATTATCGGGAAAGCCAAGCTGCTTGTGTTTTGCAGCGTAGCCATCGAAACCATGGTAATCAAGAAATCCCTCAAACTTTTCTTTACTCGCGTATTCAAGTACGCGCCTGGTTGACGATAGTGACACTGTGTACAGTCCAGATTCGCGAATCACTTTATGAATCGCTGGATAATCGCCTAATCTGCTGTTGCTTATTGTTTGTCTGACCAGATTGCCGGCCAGCTCTATAGATTCGAACTGACCAGGATCAAACGCCAAAGCGCTGCCTACAAAATCCTCGCCATTGCGTATATCAATTAATGCTATTTTGCCAGCTTCAACTTGATAGTTGATTGGCGATAACCAATACTCGTGGGCGTGAACTGGTGAAACAATACCAAGCCCGAAAACACTGAGACCCAAAAACCTGAGCTTTCTCAAAAAAAAAGCGGTAGCCCGCGAGCTGCTGCGCCTCTTTATAAGGTTAGCCGGTTGAACATATCTAATCATCACACTTCCCGATCGCTGCCTGTCTAAATTAAAGCCCCAGACATTCAACTTAACAAATTACATCCGGCTCGATTACTTGAATCACCTAGAGAACAGGCATCGATATACGGTCGAAAAAAAACACAAGGCCTACCCCAGCCAAAAATATGGAAAGTACTGAAGTCAAGCGGCTTCTATACCAACTCTTATCGCGAAACCACCATCCAATAAGTAAAAAACAAAACAATATGACACTCAGTTGTCCCAGCTCAACGCCAATGTTAAAAGACAGCAATGCCGTAATAAACGTATCGGTAGGCAAGCCAATTTCACCCAGTACGCCGGCAAAACCTAACCCGTGCAGAAACCCGAATCCAACCACGATATAAAGTCGCCAGGCTCGAATTTTTGTCGTTATCAGATTTTCCAAACAAACGACACTAATAGACAGTGCAATTAATGGCTCTACTATGTGGGCAGGAATAGATATGTAGCCCAGGACACCAAATGCCAGTGTGATGGTATGAGCGACAGTAAATGCACTGACTTGCCATAGTATAGGACTCCACCGCGGCGACAGTAAAAACAAGCCAATGACAAACAAGATGTGATCTAAACCTTTGGGCAGTATGTGCAAATATCCCAGTTTTAAATAATCCAAAGCCACGTCAGCCACCGAGCGCGTAACCACAGAATCGTTTGAAAAACTATCGCTTTGCTTTGCATCAGTCAGGTACTGACTAAAAGAATTTTCGGTGACCACTTCAGCCATTCGTAAAATGACTGCCCCATAACGTTCATCCCATTGCCATGTCACCCTTGTGGATTCATCTGGAAGTTCTACTTGTAGTATGAGTTCGGAGTCGCGAGCAATTCGACTGTCCCCTGTTTCAGGTATCAGTACATCAACAATTCGTGCATCGAGCACCTCATTGCTATCGGTTCTTAACGTTACGTTCTTCTCAAATGTCGGTTTGTATTTTTCAAATTCCTCTCGTAGCTGCGCTGGCGCAAGCGTGCGAAGCTGATCGTATTTAGATGCGTTTGGGGAGTCGTCCGAGTCTTCGTGATCAGCACCCAGATCGGCCAGCAGCGCCTCTAAATTTAGCCGTAGATTTACTTCAAGAGTAGATCCACTAAATAAGATATTGGCAACGGCCGGTCGAAGCTCATGCGCCGGCACAGACATGGCACAAGACAGCAATAGCAGCAGACACAGAACTCGTGCTAACGGTTGAATAAGAAAATTACAACGCTGTTTGTACATCGCTTCGTTCATCAATAATCGCCAAAAAATGCTAAGGCGACTATTCTATAACCCGCTTTCTCTAATAACAAACAACACACTATTTTCTGTTACTTCACTGTGGGTAGAGACTCTGGACATGATTGGCGCACCACCAGAAAAGTCCGCGCCGAGCTGTTCACGAATATCTGCCGGAAAGCTAAATTGTCCGGTATCGGGAACGATGCAGGTCACTGTCATACCATCTTCGAGAAAAAACCCGCCTGCGGTACTCGAATATATTCGCACTTGCGACTCGGATGATGATTCGGCATCCCAGAAAAAGCTTGAAGATGAACTAACAGCGTCACCCGTACTAATAGATACTCCAGTTAAAGTTTCTACTAACGGTGCGGGCACCGCGCTGAATGCAGGGAATTCGTCCCCCGGTATATCAACGGTTAATGACTGCGGGATCGCAGCGTCCGGCAAGCTTTGTCCGTTAGGTAGATTGTAAAGCAGGAATTCGCCTGTTGGCTGTTGTGTCATTTCGGCGTAGGTACCTTCCATACTCGACAAAATCAATGTCTCCCCTGCGCTGATTGATTGTTTATTCACCCCATTTAGGCTTGGAATGTATCCGGCACTGATTTCTTCAAAGTCGATATTGTCATCACTGTCGACAGCACAATTAACACTGTTTGGACGACGCAACGAATCAAAGTAGCCTGCGTCAACACCGCTGGCTAGTTGAAAAAAACCACCTACAAGGTCGCTCGCCACACCAGCATCATCACCTATAGTGACGGCACCGAACTGCATGATGCTTCCAGGAGGTAGTTGATTCTGGACAATAGATTCTGTTTCCACGTTATTATTTTCGCCAGGCACTTCAGTACCTGTCCCACCCGAAGCACCTGAACCGCTCGAGCCACCACACGCACTGAGTGAAATCACTGCAGTTATGAACGACACTACGATTAAATTTTTTTTCGCACTCATATTGATTCCCATAAAAAATAGACCTTCCTCCACCAGGGAGAAAGGCCTATTCACACTAGCTAAAAAGCATTATTGAACAACCACTACTGAGGTGAGCCAGTCACCGGCGTTGTCAGGTATGGAAAAGTTGCATCAAATTGCGAAGCATTTTGAGGTGCACCATCGGTCAGAGCAGCAGTTCCTACCGGTGCATCCGATGGGGCGCATAAACCGAGGTTATCACCCTCATCACCAGGTGTGCCACTGCCATCCAAATCAACCGCTATAGGGTGACAAAGCGCTCCCATCATCACGCGAAGTGCGATATCAGTGACATCATCACCAGGACGTCTTCCATTTGGAAAACCTGCCAGATCTCCAGCGACTACACCAAAGTTGCTTTGCTCATCTTTCGCTGTTGCCGGTACACCTGTATTGAGTCGCAACATTTCAGATGCTGTGACCGTTGACATCTGATTCACACCTGGAAATCCAGTTAAAAATGCAGTTACCAGATCTAAACGAGGTAAATTACCTGGGGCGATTGAGTCAGGCGCTCCCAGTGCATCGCGAAACAAGATGTCCAGAATCGCGGGTAGCGTTGGCGATGTAACATACGTTGCGAACTGACCATCGTCCATTGGCTCACTGGCATTAAACTTATTTTTGTCAGGTAAACCAATAACCACTTCGTTCACTAATGGATTACTTAAGCGAGATACCTGTCGATACTCACCAGAGTATTCAACCGGTTGACGATAGGTTGGATCGCTACTAATGGTTTGGGTACTACGCACACTAGAAGTAGTCCAGGCACCAATAACCCCATTGCCCTCGCCAGTTAAGCAGTCCTTGTGGACCTCAACAGCAAGCGTGGTTACGTTTTTATCAGCCAAGTCATTTCGGGCTGGGTCATCTGGCAATGCTTCTACCAAAGGAACGAAATTTACTAAGTCGAATACTTCTGCCAATGCCACTGAAAAACTATCTTTTCGCTGGCCAACAAACACCCGACCATCTCGCGCACCAGCAGGACATTGATCGAATTCTACGTTGTAATACAACTCCCCTGAGTTGGTCAAACTTTTAACGTAGTTATCATAACCTTCTGGATACGATTTATCACCAACATAATCATATGGTTTTGAAAAGAGGCGCAAACCAGAATCAGGTCTTACAGCCCACACCGGTGATTCTGAACGTCGATCACCCGTGGTGACACCAACGAAATAGGTTTCGTTAACGTTTAGTACCCCTTGGTTATCTCCCGTACCAAGACCACCGATATTCTTAAGCGCTACAGGAACTGTATCGTCACCAATCTGAAGCGCGAAACCAGTATCACCGTTGCCTAGACCGTTATCAAAGTCAAACAAAAAAGTGATGTCCTCAACCGCGTCACCATCATTATCAACATGAATTTCATAGATCGCATCAGGGTTCATTGAGAAGTAGTTTGGGCCGCCATAACCATCTTGAAGAGGTTGATAATTAGCAATTAGCGTTACGTAGTTTTCCCGACCAGCTTCGTAGCTTGAAAACACGTAGAAATCACTGGCATCCAGCTTTGGTCTTGACTTTATAAAGGGTGCTTCTGCATGCGACGATGCATGCGCACTGCTGGCGATCGCCGCAGTGAGTATTGCACATGACATGGCACTTAGCACGGCATGTGGGGCGGCTTTAATAGCCGGCTTGAAGTTGAAACGCATAATAGTTAGTCTCCGAGCAGCGAAACGAATTTCCGCTTTCACATTGACTACGCAATAAGATACACAGGAGATGCAGAGCTCAGTATAACTTTAGCGATTTTGTTGCAGATTCTGCCGTGAGTCACAAATTTGGTTAATTTGCATCCGGGTCAGCAGGTGGCACTATAGGATTAATGGCGACAACCGGACCATGCTCCGGACCGGGCACACCGCCAAATGGTTCCAGACTAACCGCAAATGAAGTTGAACTTGACAATTCAATTGGCAACGAAAGTATTTTAGTCTCACCCGGATTGTCTGGCATCAGACCCACTGATTGCACACCGCTCTCGTCAGATAAAACCATCCACAACTGGTGGCTCTGATCTGCCTGAAGTGGAATCTGGCCCAAAGCTGAAATAAGCAATTCACCTGCACCGCTACTTTGCTCGATTTGCTGGCCTGGTTGCTGGCCTGATTGCTGGCTAGGGGGTTTGTAGCTAATCGCCCAGATTGGCTCGCCACTTTCGTTTTCTAATACGGAGACAGTCGTAATTTGAGCATCCGTTACCGCCGGAGCTCCACTTGTAGGCAGCAGTCTTACCGGATTAAACACCAGAAAACCGATGAGTACGGCAGCTGCTGCCATTACACAACCTGATATCGTACGCCAAAATCGGACGTGCTCTCGCCACTCTTTTAGCGATACTAAGTCTGTATTATGGGGTATTTGTTGCTGGTTACCACTAGCATCAGCGTGAAGCCCAACACGTGCCTTTATTTTTTCAAAAACTTGCGGTGATGGCTCAACCGGACGCGTGTTGCGGTGTAAAGGATCGAATCGAATTTCCCAGTCAAGCACGCGCCGCTGAACGTCGGGGTCGGATTGCAGCAGTTTTTCAAAAACAGATCGGTCTTCTTCGGATAGCGACCCCAAAACATACTCTGCGGCTTGCAGGTCCCACCATTGGTCATCACGAGAGCTCATCTAAGCACTCCTTCAAACTGACCAACCCTCGCCTAATCCAACTTTTAATAGTACCTAATGGGCGCTCTAGCGTTTTACTTAATTCATCCTGGGTAAAGCCTTCGCAATACAGCCCAACTATGCATTGTTGAGACTCTTGGTCAATACGATCAAGACAAAGCGATAAACGTTGCTCATCGGCTAGCTGATCTTGCATGTTGCGATTATCTGCAGCCAAGTTGTCTGGATTGAGTTCTGGCAAAACAACACTGACACTGGCACGTGTTCGGATGCGGCGCAGATGATCAAGCGCCTGATTCCGCGCCATACTGTTTAACCAAACAGTGGCATTGGCTTTGACGCTATCAAATTGTGCCGCGTTGCTCCAAACTTTGACAAATGTCTCCTGTAACGCATCTTCTGCAAGTTCCCTGTCTTTTAAGATACGCAGCTGAATGCCAAGCAGACGCGCAGATACTTGTTTATAAACAGCAGAAAATGCGGACTCATCCCCATTTGCTACCATTTCAAGTAATTCATTAAGATTGTCTGGTTCTGAATTCATTGCCGTGAGTTTCTAAGCCACCTTCCGATGTCGTGCGCTGCCTGATTCAACTTGTGTCCAGATTTACGGCCACACATTTGCGTAACTGCTGTGGTGAGGGTAGCTCGTAATAGCTGGTTAAGCCAACACTATAGCTTGCCTGATCGAGGAAATATGGGTTTTTCCAGATGCGTCGGGATTCCCGCAAAGGGTGACGTCAACTGTCTGTTCAATATTTGGCAGAAATGGCAGGATAATTACAGCAAGTTTAAACGGTGTGGTTTTTTATTTTTTCGCATGGCCACAAACGAAACAAAAATAAGTAACAGGCTTCAGTGTTTTATGCGGCAACTGGTAACTTTGCAAATCTAAACCAATATTCACAAAACTGATTTGCTACCTCCTCCATACCTTGCTTGCTGACAGACTTGCAGATATAAGAGTTAGCACCGAGTCGGTAGGCTTTTTCGATGTCATGCGTTGCAGACGATGTGGTTAGCATCGACACCGGCAAAGTAGAAAAACGCTCATCTGCACGCAGCCTCTTTAAAACTTTAAATCCGGTTTCCTTGGGGATATTGATATCCAGCAATATGACATCAGGCTGATGCGTTAACGGCTCGTTGCTTTCGTACTCACCTCTGCAATAGAGATAATCAAACATTTTTGTGCCACTCGACACGTTATTAAAGACCAGGCCATCCTGATGCTGGCAAAAAGCGCGTTTTGTCAGATAGACGTCTTCCTCATCATCATCGACCATCAACAGAACCGGGTTTTTTCTTGCTAGAGTCATTTTTTTCTTTTTGTTGGAAATCAATTGTAAAGGTACTGCCAACATCCAGCTCACTTTGGGCTGTTAACTTCCACCCATGTTTATCGCAAACTGTGCTGCAGATCGCTAAACCAATCCCATTTCCTTTATATTCGTTATTTCTGTGTAGACGATTAAATGGTTCGAATATGCGTTTTGCAAATTCCATCTCAAACCCTATACCGTTATCGGCGATACGCACACCGTTCTTTAAGGGACCGGGCACAGCAGACACATCAATAACTAAAGACCGCTTCTCAGATCTGTACTTTATTCCATTACCAATTAAATTCACGAATAGTTGTCGCAGCATTCCCTTGTCACCGGTAACGTTTGGCAAGTCTCCAACGTTGATCTTTGCACCCGATTCTTTGATCTGCATCTCTAATGCGGTGACGACTTCTTCAGCTAACGCGTTTAGAGAGATCGCTTCTGATTCAGGTTGTTCCTGTGTCGCTCCTGAAAACCGGAGCAGGTCGTGAATAAGCGTACTCATTCGATCAGATGCATCAACGATGACATTTAGATGATAGTTTGTGTCTTCACTTAAGGATTCTTTTAAATCCTCCTCGAGAAAGCTGCTGAATTGCTGAATTTTACGTAGCGGTTCTTGTAAATCGTGCGACGCGATAAACGCGAACTGATTCAAGTTTTCGTTCGCAACCTCCAATCGCCGATTTTGTTCTTCCAGGCTTCGAGACACTCTGTTGCGATCAGATACGTCTGACAAAACAACCATCCGAACACCCTGGAGCGAACCGAAGGTTTTTATACTACTGTTTAATTCCACATCTAAAACTGTCCCGTCATCCAGTGTAAATGTTAACGGTTTGCGCTGAGCTTCCCCTTGGGTTAATGCGTTTTTTAATCCTTCTACATCATCTACATTAAAAATCTCATGACAGTTAGCCCCAGGTAAGGCATTTCGATCAAAGCTGAACTTCGAGCATATTCTGTTACTGGCCGAAATAATAAGCCCATCGGGATCGCACAACAGCATCATCGCAGGCACAGCTTGAAATAAGCTCTGATAGTATTCATTCTGCGACGACATGAATTCCATTTGTTCTTCGTTTTCCAGAAGAAACCCAATCCAACTGCCGATAAACAAACATAGGTTTTCATCCTGAGCACTAAACTGTTTGCCACGTGCCACGGTTGATGAGAAACTCACTGTCCCATAAGGGCCATTGGATGCGTGCACGGCCGCACCAATGAAACTTTCAAGTTTGGTATACTTGTGGCACGCAAAACCAGCAATCTTACTATTAGTTATATTGTCAATCGCAAAGGACGCTTCAATATCGACAAATTGTCCGCAAATCGTGTCGTCCAGACGCAGTACTGAACCAGTTTTCAGTTCAGTTTTCCTTCGAGCTTTTAGATACTTTACTTCATATTTTTCGCCAATAATCATACTGGTCAGTGCGATATCGAGCCTAAAATGATCAAGTCCAATGTCCAGCAGATGCTCGATTTTCTGTTTAGTATCAAAATCTTCATCAGAGAATGCAGCAAACAATCTTTCCAGCGAAGTTCGATAATGTAGTTCTTCTGTTACGTCATAGCCATTAGATTGGTATTCATCGATAACCCGGCCATCTCTGGATACTGCTCGTAAAAAGACACGCATTGCCCGCTCATCACCATCGGCACCGGTTGAAGCACGGTTTAGTATCTCGGTGCCATTAGGTGGCAAATTTGCAACTGATTCTCGAAATATTGCTTGCTCGTTCACATTACGCAGTTCTACTACATTCTTGCCAATTAGCTGTTCTGGCTTAGAGTTCCATATGCTTGCGTAAGCTTTATTGCAGAATAATATAATTTCAGTTTTCGCATCCCAACGAACGAAAAAACTATCAGTATTTTCAATTAAATCTCTATATTGAACATTAAGCTCAGCAAGTTTTCCGCGCACCTGTTCGACATCAGTGATATCAATAACAGTAATTAAAACACCACTGGGCTGGTCTGACTCTGGCCTGTACGGCATGATCCTCAGCAGATAGACATTGTTGCCGACGACAACCTGCGTCTCATGGGTATCTCTGGATTCGTTCGCGCTTTGAATAAACGTCGGAATATCCAGGGCGCTGGCCCTGACAGTAATGTGATCTATTGGCCGGCCCACATCCTGGGGCAAGATATTAAATACACTGCGAGCATTATTAGTATATCGGCGTAGTTGGAGCTTATCGTCGAGGTGTATTGTGCCGATCTTCGAAGACTGTAGAAGTACATCGATATCGGTTTCTCTTTCGGTGAGTTCTTCATTTTTTCGCTGATGCTCTGCGCTTACTGTGTAGAGTTCCTCGTTCACAGAGTGTAATTCTTCATTGGTGCTCTGCAACTCTTCGTTGGTCGACATCAATTCTTCATTAGTACTCTGAAGCTCTTCGTTACTGGTTTCTAGTTCTTCTATTGTCGATTGCAGACTTTCCTCCGAGGACTGCAAACTGTGCTCAAGAACCGATATGCGTTGCTGAAACACTTCAGACGAATCTATCGCCACCAAGTCTTCCTTACTCAAAGTAAGTACGGTGCCAGCGTCGCTTTCTACAGATTTTGCTTTCTCTATAGACAACAACTGAAACCTGAGCGCCTCTCCTGGCAGTTCCATCGGAATCAAAGATACTTCGTACGTGGTGGCCAGCTCATTGCTCTCTTTGACATAAGCCGCACGCCTAAAACCGGTAAAATCCTTATGCCTGCTGTGATCAAGAGCAGCAGTAACAATCACTTTGAGCTCCGGTCTTATCAAGTCCACAATGCGCTTGCTAAATGAACCCGACTGCAGAGGAACAAGTTCTCCTGCGTTACCAAAAATATGTACAACAACACCGTCGTCTGAAAGCAGAAACCCGGGAGGCGCATACCTTGCTACAATTTCCTCAAGTGCAGCCTTATGCGCTCTCTTGAACGGAATAGTGTCATCACCGTAAGTGTTCTGGTTTTTGGAAATGCGCGGCGAAAGGTGCTGTATACGGGCGACACCGGTTGGCATGTCGGTTCGATGAAAAATCGATTCTGATTCCAGTAACTTAACATCGCGCCTTTTCTTGTAGATACGCCACTTTTCGTGAACTGGATCGAATTCATGAGCAATTGCACCAATATGCTCACTAGGACCAAGAAACAAAAAACCATCTTTGCGTAGCGAAAAATGCAGCAAGTTCATCACTTTTTCTTGCGCATCTTCTTTTAGATAAATCAACAAATTGCGACAACTGATTAAATCGATACGAGTAAATGGAGGATCTCGTGTGACATCGTGCGTACTAAAAAACACCATGTTGCGCAAGTTAGGTTTTATCTGAGCCTGACCATCAGCACAGTCAAAATAACGTTCAATAATGTCGCTAGGCATATTTCTTAACGCATCCTCCGTATAAATTCCGGAGCTTGCCTGACTCATTGATCGAACATGAATGTCCGTAGCCATGATTTTCAAATGGAAAATAGTGCCCAATGTTCGAGCTTGTTCTTGCAACATGATTGCGATTGAATAAGCCTCTTCGCCACTGGCACACCCTGGCACCCAAACCCGCAGACTGTCCCCATCTTTAAGATCTTCTGTTAACGGGGTAATTACGTTTTTCTGCAATTCAGCGAATGCCTCCTGATCTCTGAAAAACTCAGTGACTTCAATCAGTAAATCAGCATACAGCTCTTGCAACTCGAAATTATCCGTCGACAAAACATCGCGATAATCATTGATGTCAGATAATCCGCGCATGTGCGCGCGTCGCTGAATGCGTCGATGAATGGTTGCTTCTTTATATTGCAGAAAATCGGTGCCGTGACTGTGCTTGAGCATCGATAAAACATCGGACAATGGGTCATCCATGGGTGCACGCTCGCTTGCATCCAGACCAGCCAACGATTCGTTTTTCAGTAATCGCTGAACAGATTCAGCCAGAACATGCGGTGCTGCGACGAGCGTCGAGTAGCCTTCGGCGAGAACTGAGCGCGGCATACCATCGAAACGCGTGGTAAGGGGGTCTTGCACCAGAATTTTTCCGCCGACACTTTCAATCTTTTTACTTCCGCGAGTGCCGTCCGAGCCAGTGCCCGACAGTATCAGGCCCAATGCATTGGAGCCACGGTCTTCGGCCAGCGAATCGAAGAAAATATCGATGGGCAAGTATACTGAGTCGGTGTCAGAAATTTGCTCCACCTTTAAAGTATTACCGGATAAGGTCATGACAGAGCGTGGAGGGTTTAAATATATCGAGCTCGGCTCAATCACCAATCCATCGGTAATTCGAAAAATTGGCATGGTTGAATGCCGAGCAAGCAATTCATCCATAAGACTGCGAAAATCCGGGGAAAGGTGTTGAATAATGACAAACGCACAACCTGAATCAACCGGCATTGCATCGAAAAATTGCTCTATCGGCTCTAAGCCTCCGGCTGATGCCCCTATCGCTGTAACCGGGACTGGTTTGACCAATTGCTGTGAGAGAGTACGCTGGGTCGACGCAAATTCGTGCCCCGAGTTATCTTTATGGCTGAATTCATTGTCGGATTGACCAGCCTTTGTGGTGGAAGCGTCAGCGGCAGAGTTGGCAGTCAGAACAAGACCATCAGTGTCGGGCTCCGAATTTAAAGGTGCACTTCCAGCTACGGCTCGCTGGGTGTATGCAGTGGCGTTTTTCGACGTTTTGTTGGTTTTCTTTTTGGTGTTTTTTCTAAGTTTTGCCATGAGTTATGCACCGCAGTTGAGCTGATCGATAGATACGTTCGATTTGCATTCACACTATTATTGTAGTGAACCTACAACAATCACCAATTGCCAGCAAAATATTCGTATGTCGTACTGTTACCAAACCAGCAGCGTGTCTATAAAGTATTTCGACCCGTGTTGGCAATAAAGAATTATTCGGAATGGCTTTTGTTAGCCGCTAAAATGGCGCTAGCCAGGGATTCGAACGTTTCATCTACATTAGAGTCATTCTTAGCACTGGTTTCGATGACAGCGCTTGCGGTATTTTCCAGAGCTGCCAGATCACTGTCCTCAGTAATCCAATTTTCTTTCAGATCTGATTTATTTTTGACCAGCACAAAGGGTAAATTTCCGACAGTCTCTCTGACTCGGTTGTTTAGAACCTCAGCTTTTTTTACCGTGTTTGGTCTGGTTGGGTCCACCACTAACAAATACCCGGCCATTCCTCGTAAGTAGGCTGGCATAACTGATTGCTGATTGTCTTCGCCATAAACGTCCCATACAACCAACGTTACTTCTTTTTCAGATACTGTAAGCGTCTTTTTATCGATTTTTACCCCAATAGTGGTGATGTATTGTTCCGAAAAAATACTTTCAACACAGCGCCGCACTAAACTTGTCTTTCCCACAGCGAAATAACCAAGCATACATACCTTTTTTTGCAACACTACCTCGTACTCCCTATTACTACTTGTTACCTGTACGCCCGACACGATGTATAACAATTCGGCTGTGTGACTTTAAGAATAGTGCCAAAAACACATGCAAATCAGTATTCTACACATGTTCCATCTATATTACATTTGTCATAAGCGATGTTTCGAACTGTCACAAAGTGATGTCACAATGTAAATGCTGCGGACTTTTTTAGCCCAGGCTTAAAGAAAAGCACAGTTCGCCCGTTCACTAATTTACTCACATAGAGTAACTAAGAAATAACCTGGTTATACATAAAAAATAGAACCTTTTTTTAAAAAGGCGTAGGAGAGTGAAATGAGAAAGGCGCCAAGAGTCGTTATTCGCATCGCCACAACCCAGGAGAAAGGATATGGGCAATAAAACAAAAACCAGCATTATTAATTACTACGATAATGAGCTGGATAACGAGATGGCAGAGGCCATGGAACAGTTCGCGCAATGCAATGTTAGATTCAGATCGCCGAACCGAAACAACGGCCCAACGCACCAACAGAAGAATTTTAAACCAAACCGCGAGACCTGAAACGAAAAACGCTATTCACTTGAACTGGAGTGAATAGCTTTTCTGTTGAACAGATAGTTGAATTTACGTTAATGAAGAGGTTTTACGGTAGCGAGTAATTAAGTTCAGGATAATAAATCACGAGCATTACCCCGACCTGCCTGTAAGTAACCAGTAACTTTCTAACTTGCCCAGCCCATGCGCTTTCGTCCAGAGAGTTAGTTCTACTGTTTTAACAACAAACTACGGTGTAACACCGGAGTCGAGTAAAACGCCATTGAGCACTATTAACCGGTGCTCTATTGGGGTGATCTTGTTTTGCTCTGGCAAAATATCCAGCTTTTGAATACGCAGAGGTATTTTGGACCCAATAGATTCATTATTTAGCCGAAAATACTACAACATTGGAACTATCCGGCGTTTCAAAGCGCGATACAACACGCGGTATTGAAAAACTAGCTGGGGTCATACTCCGCGTTAACCAGTCGCATTCCATGGCGATAAACAGGCTCCAGGCGCCAACCATCAAGTCCTCGAAGGCCCATCTTCCGCTTCAACCGTTGCAGATCACTTTCTAGCTGCCGGGGGGCGTCATGATCAAGTTTGCCCGGCCTTTTTGCCAGCAATTGGTCATAGGATACAACTTTGCCAAAATGCCGAAAAAGGGTAGAGGCGAGCACATACTCATCGTTAGACAGGTCCACTGGATCACCCTTCAAAGTGATACGCTTCTGGATGGCGTTAACCTGGAATGGAGGATAGTTCTCTATCGTTGATTGATGCGCTACCGGTCGCAGCAAACGATGAATATGGTTCAGTAATACTCTGCTACTCAGCGGTTTTTCTAAAAAGTCATCAGCGCCGCAGCTAAGCGCCTGTTGCCCAAACGCGTTTGCTGACATCATTAGAACAGGCGTCTGCTCAAGACGTTCATGGCGGATATGGTGTAACAGCGACAGACCGGATTCCTCACCGCGTATCTCTACATCGAGCATGATCGCATCAAAATTAATTATTTCAAGGGCTTCTCTAAGCGCATCAGGCTCATCATAAACAATGCACTGGATGCCCTGCGGCTCAAGCCACCGAACTACAACATCAGCCTGTTCCTGATTATCTTCCAAATAAGCTATTGTCACTAAGTCACGCATGGGCCTGATTCCTTGTCATTTTGGGTGCAAGCGTTTGCATTGAACATTACGCGATGCTCCACAGCTATTCTGCTACGGCTGTGTTGTTGATCGGCGTTTGTATCCGTTCCTAAAATGCTTGTGACAATGGATTGCATTTCACAGCAATATAGCTGTGTCTATAGTTTTTTCAGACTATTCAACTATCACGACGGATAAAGGAATAGCCGTGCTTTGCTTTTCGAAAAAATAATTCAGCACCATCAAATGCGTACTGCGCCTCATTAAATAGGAGGTTAAATTCTTCGTCTGTCAGCATCTCTTCACTGGTACTCATGCGTATCTCCTGGGGGACGTTTTTATCAGTGCGTTTCGATTAAAATCGTTGGTAGGTTTACAAAGACACTACGCTTAACAGCGTAAGGAAAGCCGTACCGCAGAGCATCACACTCTGCATGAACACCTTTTACAGTACTGGGTTCCAGTGAGCCCCGACTTTTCGCACTTTGTATATTGGGTAAATCAGTCTCTCGCATCGTCATATTTTTTCGTCTGCTATAGAATTGGTTGCGCACTCAAAGCGTGCGTCACGAAGTATGTTTAATATCGGTGACTGCAACAGCCGAATTTAATCAAAAGTGCAAGGTGGCTGCGGTGTTTACGTTGCGTTACCTTTGAGAAACAGTGTGTTGCAAAAGAGCCGCATTTTGTGATCCACGCGATATTGCTCACTTCGTTTTTCATAATGTTCTCCATCTTTTCCTGATTAATAATAAGTTAATGATTGCTCAAACACCGGCTATTCTCTGTTTTTTTTAAGTTGGGATTCGATCTTATCGCTTTCTGATTCAATGTTAAGGCGAATCGTATTCCAGTAAATCACTGAAAACAAATCGACAGACTCATCCTTGGTTGGGGTCTCTGTGCTTGGCTGTTTTTGCATAAATGGTCCTCATCTTGTAGCGTACATTACCCGCGGCCGCTAATAGCTTGTTCGCAAATATGCCTGTGACTGAACTCACATGACCGCGGGTCTTGGTCGGATATCGGCTAATATAAAATCCATATTTAAATCAATATTCTCAACTTATGTCCGTGTTTACACTGCGTAACACGCGCGAAACAATGTGAGACAAGTGGCTGCGACGGCATCGAAATGACCGCGCTAACTGCTGACGTGAGCTGAGTGTCTTCTGCAGTCGTAGTAGCAGCGACGGTGATCAATGTGGTTTCGTTGACTTTGGGTTTTAATGCTAATAGGGCTTTAGGGCACAAACCGGACTTAGTTTTCCATACCGGTCGAACAATGTTTCATAGATCATGTCCAAACCTTTACGAATAAAACCTATGCGCTAAACAATCTCTTCAATATTATTTTTTGTTCGCTTCCAAAACCATTCACGATCTTCCTCGGATACAATCGATCGTATTTCGCCAACATCGTTTTCATGCAAAATGGTTGTAATGCAGAGGGGATCTTCAGGAATAACTTGCTTTTGCTCGCGATGACCGGATTCGTCGAAAACTAGTACAGGAGGCAGATCATTCACAACAAGATGAAAGACTTCTTCAAAAAGTTGAGCGTCTTTATTGTGAATTGTAGCAACAGCAGTGACGCCTGACATTGACTCACCATTGACAAAATTCATTGTAAATCTGTCGGGCACTTTAAATCGTTTTGCTGTCCTATAATCCGTTAACGACAAGTGCCGCAACATGTTCAGTTTTTCCTCATCTGTCCCAGACAAGTTATATGCTTTTCCACTCAACGCGTAAACGAATTGAGCAGAGCCATCGAAGATAGCCCACAAATTGAAAACAAGTTCAGACTTGATAATGTTCATCTCCTGCAAACTGAAAATTCTGCGTACGACTAGCGATTACTGAAATTACTAGCTATATCTTTAAACCGCAGCATATATACTTCTCCCTTCACCCTGATAACTGTCATAGACATGCTGGTACACGGTATCGCATTTCTGTTGATAAAGTTCAGGCGAGTAAGCCCTTGGCAATTCATCGAGTACCGTCTTTACCGTCGTGAATACGTCAGCACGAGTGCGTTGCTTCTTTCGCCAATCCAAGACCAGTTTTGCTTCTTTAAGTGTCTGCAGAAGCATTCGAGCTACTTTTTTAACCTCAACCATTTCTTTATCGGTAATGTCGAAATCCGGCTTAGTCAAAATATCATAAAGAGCTAGTTCTTCTTCCGATAACTGCTCGGCTACTCCACGTTGGTCTTCTGCACTCAGGTCTTTTACAAAATCGGTTAGTTTTGCGAAGAAGCTGTCGACATCAAGTCCTTTGTTATACTCGTCGATTAGCTTTTTGAATTTCTCCATAAAGTCAGTTCGCGTCTTATTCAAATGCACCATACTTTGCAACTTATCACCAACTGCCATCTTTAGTTTTTCTGCTTCCGTGCGCTTTCTACCATTGTCGAAAAGAGACTTTAAAGCTTCGAAGTCAATCTGACTTAAATCCAACAGCGACTCCTGATCAGTAGCATGAATTGCATAACCCTTTGTTGATATTGATTCATCTAACAGCTCACCGACTTGGTCCATGATTTCGTCGATGTTGGCTTCTTCTGTGAAAGTGCGTATTTTTTCCGCAAGCACCGCAAGGCAGGTCTTTATTGGAGCGAATTCATTTGCCGAAGCATCGGGCAATATCGCCTTGTAAATTCGAACTACTTGATTGGACAGTGAAAGGTACTTTTTCTTTAAATCTTCGTTAAGTATGACTTTTTCAACAGCATCGTCGACGGCATCGCCTACCTGCTTGTCTACTAAGTTGTTTGCAGCGTCATCAAGGTGAGCAATCTTTTCAAAGCCATCTGCATTCAGTATTGCATCCAAATCCACTCCCCGTTCTTTGCAGAAATCAACCGCTTCGGCTATTGCAAGACGTAAGTCATCGACTAGCGCCTCTTTTTTCTCGATTGGGCAATCGCCACTATCGACGCCACTACCTGATGTAGAGCCGTAGATTGCTAAAGCTTTTTCCAGATTACGAAAGACGCCGACGTAGTCCACTATGAGACCATTGAGCTTATCTTCGAACACTCTGTTTGCTCGTGCAATCGTCTGCATCAGTGTGTGGTTCTTCATCGGCTTGTCGAGGTAAATAGTCGACACGGACGGCGAATCGAATCCGGTTAACCACATCGCGCACACAAACACCAATCTAAATGGATCGTCAGCGTCCTTAAACTTCGTTTCCATATCCTCTTTAACCATGCGAACGCGGTGCGGCTCTATATCAAGTCCCTTTTCCTTAAAGTCGTCTATCTCATTCTGTTGGGACGACACAATCACGGCCATGTCTGTTTCTTTCATGAAGTCGATTTGCTTTTGCAGCTGAGGTCGAAACAACGGGTCTGCTGCAGCCAACTGTGCTTCCAAATCGGCGAGGTACGTCGCCCAGTACTGCTGGACCTTGTCGTACATCTTCACAGCCGTTACCTTGTCAATACAGATGACCATTCCCTTACCGCTTTGCTTCCGGCCAATGAAGTGAGACACAAGGTCTTCAGCCACTTTCTCTAACCGATCATCTCGAGTAATCAGGTGGTATTCTCGGGCAAATTCCCGCTCGAGCTTTTTCTCCTGCTCTTCGTCCAGTTCCGCCGCCTCGACCAACGCCTCCAGATCCTCATTGAAGTTCTCATTGGCAAGCTGAAGCTCAGGAATGCGGTTCTCATAGAACAACGGAACAGTCGCCCCGTCTTCAATCGATTGCTGAAAATTGTAGATGCTGACGTAGTCGCCAAAGACCTCTTTGGTCCTCTCTTCGCCCGCCATTAAAGGGGTACCTGTGAAGCCAATGAATGCAGCATTTGGCAATGCATTGCGCATGTTCAAGGCCAACGTATCGTACTGACTTCGATGAGCTTCATCGGTCATTACAATGATGTCGCTGCGATCAGACAGCTCCGGGTAAGTTTCGCCAGGCTTAGTGCCAAACTTCTGAATCAGCGTGAATATGAACCGGTGGTCCTCACTGAGCAGTTGTTTCAGTTGAGCACCACTTTCGGCCTGACAGTCTTCGGTCACGACTCCCGTATTAGCGAAGGTTTTATAAATCTGTGTATCCAGATCATTGCGATCAGTGATTACCAGAAACGTCCAGTTGCCAGTCACCTTTCGCAGCACTTTCTGCGAAAAGAACGCCATTGAGTAACTCTTTCCACTACCCTGCGTATGCCAGAATACGCCGAGCCGACCTTGGTTCTCTTTGATCTCGTCAAGAGCATCGACGGCGTTGTTCACACCGAGGAACTGGTGGTTTTTAGCAGTGATCTTGGCAACACCACCTTTGGATTCGTCGAACATCGTGAAGTTCTCAGCTAGATCAATTAGTTGTTCTTTACTACAGGTACCGCGGATTAGTGTCTCTAATGAGATGACACCTTGCTCGCCTTCGGAGTTAATTCGTTTCCAATCTGCAAAGTGCTCCCAGCCTGCAGTCATGCTGCCTACTTTAGCTTGCGATCCATTGGACAGGATGACGAATGCGTTGTACCAGAACACCTGCGGAATAGTGGATTTGTAGTCTTTAAGATTGTGCTTGTAGGCGTGTTCGATTTTGCCGTGACTTTTCTTAAGCTCGATGAACACCAAGGGCAGGCCGTTGACGAATCCGATCAGGTCGGGGCGCTTCTTGTAGATACCGCTAGGTGATCTAACCCAAAACTGTGAGGCGAGAAAGAAGTCGTTGTTCTCAGGATCGCTCCAGTCGATGATGCGAACCGTCTCGTCGGTCTCTTCACCTTCGTCGTTTTCGAATGTGACCTTCACACCTTCTTTGAGCAGCTTGTAAACCTCACGATTAGCCTGCACCAGACTCATCGCACCACGATCACGGGTCAGTTCTTCGATGGCCAGATTGATTGCTTCACTGTCCAATTCTGGATTGAGTTTCTGCAGCGCACTCCTAAGCTTTGGGACCAGCACAACCTCTTCGGTCGTTTCACGTCCCAGCCATGAATCGCGAGCACCGACCTTCTCGTAGAAACAGTTGGCGGTTTCGTAACCGAGCTCTGAGAATAGGGCGATTGCCGGTTGTTCGACCAGTGTGTCTTCGGAGTAGTCAGAGGTGTTCATCACAATTCCATTCTGTTTGCATAGCAACGCGCTGAAACACCTTCGTTCACTGTCAGTGATCGCCCATCACGTGACTCCCAATTGCCGCTCTCAGAATTGAGCTGAAAGATCGACAGCTCTGGTTCTGTCAAAGTACTCGTAACGGTGCACAGCCGAAACGAGTCTCGATTTTCGTTCATCTTGGCGTATTCGTTAGGCGTCAGTTCTACAGCTATTTCACTACCGGAAAGCCCTTTCACCTCTAACTTCAATCTGCGTTTGTCGAGCGTAGCTTCCAAGTCCCAGCCGACATTGTCGCGTTCGACTGACTTAACTTCGTAGCCAAGGCCAATGTAGTGCTCCGCAGTGGTCTCAATCGCCACTTTTTCAACTTGCTGACGTCGAAGCACATCATGTTGTCGAGGCTTAGAGCGACGGCTACGTCGTTTGGTTATCGGTAGGTCGTGGTCATGAATAGCGTCAAGCATGGCCTGTCGTAGTTCACGATGCGTTCCGTTATTCAGATCATCGGCATACCACATGTTTGATTGGCCGAAGTTCCCCTTGCCGCGTTGCGGGACTTCGATGACCCGTTCATCCTTTGGTATCAATACCGCATCGCTTGCCTTTGCCGTCGTTACGTAACCAATGGGCTTGCCGTCGTGCTCTCTCTGCGAGCCTTCAGGAGCTTCTTGTGGCTGGAGGAAAACGGTCGCATTCCGGTACCAGCCGACAACGTACGCGCCGCCCTCCGGCGAAGTTGCAACCCATACGACGATGACATCGGAAATAGATTTGTCGGAATCTGAATCGCCAATTCGCGGAAGATTTATGTTGGCGAACGCATTATCAGAAAACTCAGTTGACAACTTGGCTGCTCCACCGGGTCTACCCGGCATCACCCAACCGTACACGTTTCCATTGAACGGCTTGTAATTGAATACTTCAAAACCAAAGCCATGCGTCTCGACGTAGGCTCCACCACCGGATATGGTGTCTTTGGTGGTCACGCCGCGATACTTGTCCATCCAACCAACCCGAAAGAAGACCATGCGTGTGCTGAACGGGTCGAGCGTGGCATTCATACCGTCGCCTCCAGCAATTCCTCGGCGGCTATTCCTGAGTCGATGTCGAGGTCTTCCACGTCGAGCTTGCCGGAGATTAGTTTTGGGAGGAGCAAGTCACGGGTTGTGCGAAGGTTTTGTTGTTTCTGAATCAGAATCTCGATGTCCTTACCAATCGGGCCGACGATTTTGTTGAACTGTTCGGATACGTTCGTTGGCGGTAATAAAAATTGAAACTTCCTAAAGTTCCCCTTTGTGATCTCTTTGAAAGTGGCGCCTGTTGCAACGTTCAATATTTTCTGTGTTTGTTCTCTCAACCAGAAAAAAATCTCCAACGCCGAAACACGGTCATTTGGAACACAGGTGATGAAGCCCTGATTTGTGCAAGCAGGTACCGTGTTGATTGAAAGCACGCCAATCGTGGCACGGCTTGTAAGCATTACGCTGTACGCGGGAAACATCTTCGCGGAACTTTTCTTCAGTCCTACGTCCGTTATGCGGGTTCCAGAAGTCGCGGAATACATGTTCCCACTTTTAGTTAGATCGCTCGGGGCAAACCAAGGAATTTGGCCGCCCGTCCAATACTCTTCAACCTTTTTTGATGGTGTTCCACCGCCTAAAGTTTCGAAGACTTCGGAAACCTGCGAACATTCCCATCCCTCAGGAATCTGCCCAAGTGGTGAATTAACGAGCTTGACGTTCTCAAAGCCGGGGAAGCGGAATTTGACGACCCATTCCCGGTAAATCGCCTGCGCCATCTCTTCGAGTATGGCAATGCGGCGGATGTTGTTTTCGATCAGGTCGTCGTAGGTCGACAGGATTGCGGCGATTTTGCGTTGGATCGCAAGAGTAGGCAGGGGAATTTCTAGCTTCTCACAATCAGGCACTCTCATGTGCTCTACGGTCGAACCTGAGCCAAGAGATCTGATCTGACCCTGTAGCTCATCGCCCATTAGCGAATACATCAAATATCGATTATCCAATAGCTTTCTATTTGCTCGATACATTACAAGCCTTTGGCCAAGAAATACATTATCCGTCGATCTAAGTAATCCTATTTCACCAAGAGGTGCTTCCCTAGTGAGCAGAACATCACCACGTTGTGGCCTCCCGCGGCGTGTCCATTTTTCATAGATCTCTTCAGTTACGTATCTGACTTTATCGAGCTTGACATACCCATCTCGGACGTTAGTTGTCCGAATCATCTTAAAGCTCGTAGGGTCGTTGGAACTAGGTGCTGTTTTATTTATGCAATCAATTATCGTATCGCAGATGCCGGATACAGCGACCCGCGGCCAATTAGCCTTCACGTAATTGACTCCAGCAACTTGGCGACGTTGTTCGCAATCCGCTCTTCCAGTTCATCCGCTTCGCTGTTCAACACCTCCAACTCTTCATTGAGCTCCTGTAACCGCTCGGCGAATATGAAGTCGTCTTCCTCACGATCGGCCACACCGACATAGCGGCCCGGATTTAAACTCCAGCCCTGTTCTTCAATCTCCTTCAACGTGGCAACTTTGCATAGTCCCGCAATGTCCGCGTATTTCAGCTTCGGGAAGGTCGATTTCAATTCCGGTTCTTCGCCAGGCACTTCCTCATCTTCCCCTGCCACAAACTCCGGCTTATCACCTCGATACAGTCGCACGATGTTGGCCA
>ENA-ORXR01000336-ORXR01000336.1-marine-metagenome-genome-assembly--contig:-NODE-336-length-68867-cov-12.302326_pt1 | contig 68867 bp, 68 predicted proteins | sample MGYA00237866_ERZ511479 | MGnify/ENA metagenome assembly ERZ511479 | reverse complement strand
GGAAAAAACGGAGTAGGCCGCTGCGCCCACCCAAATCGGCAGCATGAAATTCACGAGAATGGATATCCATTTCAAGGTTTTCTCTTTTTGGAACACCTTGCGCCGCAAATTCCAAACTCTCATCCGTTCGGCCTTTGTCTTGCCCAGCACGAAGCGTAGGCAAAACAGCGTCGCCAATACCCCAAACAGCATTCCATTGGTGATTTCGACGTAATAAGCCGCCGCCAGACAAAGAACCGTCACGACAAAATTAACGGCGGCCAAACGTGTGAAATAATCGCGCATCAGACGGGTTTAGCCTAGAAACGTCAGATAACTGTTAATTCACCGGGTAAAAACCGGGCCAACTGACCAGCCGGAATGGCAAAGATTGATCCGTGACGTTGACTTAATCGAAAACCTCATATCCAAATTTCCGGGTTATACGCGTTAGGTGGATTGCAACGCAGATAGATACTGCCAAGGTTGTTGAGGACAACCCCAGATAAATCAGCTGCACAGGCGTATATTCTGTACCTGAACGTGAAAGAAACACGATGGTCCCAACAAACAAAATTCCGAACGGAATAAGTGTCCAATTTCCCCATCTATATTTTGAAACTATGGCCTTACGGACGGCGGGGTCTAATCGGTAAAAAGGATTTCTCTTTCTATTTTTAACAACAACTAGACCCAGAAAGAGTATCGCAAAAACAAGAGCGACGAACTGAAAAGGTAAGTCCGGTGACGCGACAAGAAAGGAGATCAGGGAAATCAGTCCGTAGGCGATGGCGGCCACACCGAAGCCGGTCTTCACGCTTTGAAAGTCCGTCACGCCTCAATCACAGGAATAATCGTCACGCTTTCCCCGCACCCACAAGCATCTGTCTGCTGTGGGTTTTTGAAGGTGAATTTGGACGAGAGGATATCGACTTCATAATCGACCACGGAGCCGAGCAGGAAGAGAACGGCTTTTGCGTCGACAACGATCTGCACGCCTTTATCCTCGACGACCTCGTCAAATTTGGCGGGCTCGGCGACGTAATCCATCAAATATTCCATACCCGCACAGCCGCCATTCTTGACGCCAACACGGAGATAGCCTTCGCCGCGTTCTGCGAGAATTTCACTCACGCGCGCGGCGGCCTCGTCTGTCAGAGTGACGAGCTTAGGGCGCGGACGGCGTGTTTTGGTGGTGGTCGCAGTCATAACATATTCAATTCTAATTTCGCCTCATCACTCATGCGGTCGGGTGTCCAGGGTGGGTCGAATGTCATTTCGACTTCGACGCGGCGTACGCCCGCGACGACTTCGCAGGCCTCCTGAACCCAGACCGGCATTTCTCCCGCTACGGGGCAACCCGGCGCAGTCAAGGTCATCGTCACTTTCAACACGCGGTCATCTTCCAATTCGACTTTATAAATCAGGCCTAACTCATAGATATCAGTCGGGATTTCCGGATCATAAACGGATTTTAGTTGACCAATGACATCGTCGGTAATTCGCTCCAGCTCTGCGTCTGTCGGGGCTTCCACGGGCGCACCGGAGACGTCCAGCACGTCTCGTTTTGATTCCGCGACGATATTCCGCTCGCCCGCTTCATTTTCCGGCGTTAGGCCCGGGATTTGCGCGTTCGCGAGCGCTTCGGCTTGGCGCTGTCTGTCTGTGACTGAGTTGTCCATGGCTTGAATATAGTCCTTATCAGCTAAGATAGAAAGGTGGCAGCTTTGCGCACCGCTGAGACAAAGCGTTCTGCCTCGTCTAATGTGTTATATATCCCGAAACTGGCCCGCGCGGTGGAGTGGATACCGAAGCGGTCCATGAGCGGTTGGGTGCAATGCTGCCCTGCCCGCACGGCGACGCCATATTTGTCGAGGATTTGCGCGATGTCATGGGCGTGAGCGCCTTCCATGTTGAAGGACAGCACCGGGCCCTTATCGGCTGTTGTGCCGAATATCTTGACGGAGTTCATATCGGCGAGCCCGTCCCGCGCCGCGTGATAGAGCGCCATTTCATGCTGATGCACGTCTTCGATGTCGAACTGCCCGACCCAATCGATTGCTGCGCCTAACCCAATAGCTTCCAAAATGGGCGGTGTGCCCGCTTCGAATTTATAGGGTGCGTCGTTATAGGTCACGCGGTCTTCATAGACATCTTCGATCATCTCGCCGCCGCCGTTGAAGGGTTGCATGCGCTCCAGAATTTCGGATGTGCCGTAAAGCGCGCCAATGGCCGTCGGGCCATAGAGCTTATGTCCCGTCATAGCGTAAAGGTCGACGCCGAGGTCCCCCACATTCACGTCCATATGGACGGCCGCCTGGGTGCCGTCGGCAATCATAACCGCCCCTGCGGCCTTTGCCCATTTGGAGATGTCTTTGATGGGGTTCACCGTGCCGAGGACATTGGACATATGCACGACAGAAACGATTTTCGTTTTCTCGCCGAGCATAGATTTGAAAGCGTCGAGGTCGAGTGCGCCGTCTTCGGTGACGGGAATAAAGCGGATGACCGCGCCGTACCGCTCGCGCAGGAAATGCCACGGCACGATGTTGGAGTGATGCTCCATCTGGGAAATGATGATTTCGTCGCCGGGCTCAATCAGGTGCGACAGACCGTAAGCGCAAAGGTTCAGCGCTTCCGTCGCGCCGCGTGTGAAGACGATGTTCTTTTCGGATGGCGCACCGAGGAAGTCCGCGACCTTCCCCCTCGCCGCTTCAAACGCCTCTGTTGTCTCGTTGGCCATTGTATGCAGGCCGCGGTGGACATTGGCATAAGCATTCTCGGACTGCGCCTTCATCGCGTCCATAACCGCCGTCGGCTTCTGCGCCGACGCCGCATTATCGAGATAGGCCAGCGGATAGCCGTTTATCTCGCGGGCCAGGACCGGGAATTGGTCGCGGATGGATTGGAGGTCAAAAGTCATGCAGGAAATAACCCTAGTAAAGGCTTGAAGTTCACCACGACCAAGGCACAAAGAAAACCGATTAGAACCGTAGACTTTGTCATAGCTGATCTGCCACGGCGCGAGTTGATGAAATTTCGTAACAATACATACATCGCCATAAAAACGATGAGTATTAGATTTGCTTTTAGTAATTCGTTCATGACTTTACTAACCATGCTGGCTTCTGCGCCGACGCCGCATTATCGAGATAGGCCAGCGGATAACCGTTTATCTCTCGACACAGGACCGGAAATTGGTCGCGTATGGATTGGATATCGAAGGTCATCTTAAACCAACCAAATTTAAAATTACGGAAAGAACTAAAGCGCTTAAAAACGCAATGCCGAGACTCTTAGCCAATGCGATACTTTTGCTGTCGCCCTTTTTCAAAAACCGAATTTGAAAAATATAGAATATGGCTAACCCTATTCCAACGACAGCCAACAACGTGATGTCTTGCGTGCTCACCGCGACAACCACCCGCGCAGCTTCTCCAGCAAGCTTTCGCGCATGACCTCATCTTCCAGTGTATCGAACACACTGCCGAGGAAGGCTTCCGTCAACATCGCCTTCGCTTGTGCCAATGGTATCCCTCGCTGGCGCATGTAGAACAGTGCGCTGTCATCCAATGCCCCAATCGTATTCCCATGGGCGCATTCCACGTCATCGGCATAGATTTCCAGCTCCGGTTTTGACCGAATTTCGGAGGTGTCGGAGAGCATCATCGCATCATGGCGCATTTCCGCATCCGTATGCTGCGCAGGGCGGCGCACATGGAATTTACCTTGGAAGACCCCGCGAGATTTATCTGCGGTCACGCCTTTTACGGCTTGGCGAATGAGCCCGTCGGGACAGGCCAAATCAACATAGCTGGTCATGTCGCAATGGCGCGTGCCGTCGAGGAGGTAAGCGCCGTTCATGGTCGCTTTCACGGCTTTGCCCATGCCTGCATAGCGGGTTTCCAAACGGGAGAGTTTCCCGCCAAAGGCCAGAACGTGTTGCACAAATTCCGTATTTGCCCACGCCGTGACATGGGTTGTCGCGATACGAACGCAGTCTTCCGGATCGGTTTGCACGATGACACGGTCAAGCTTTGCGTCGGCAGAGAGTTTCACATTTAGATGCGAGTTCGAGAATGAGCCGGTTTGCCCGTCATAATGCTCGACGAGTTGAACCTTCGCCGCTTTGCCGAGGGTCAAACTTATCTGCGCATGGCCGTGAGTCAGGCCTTCGATTTGGATGGGGTGCTCGGACGTAAATCCGTCCGGCACCTCAATAGCCCAAATCTGCCCAGCATATTGCAGGGCGAGCTTTTGCAGCGATGTGTCATTAGCGGCGGGCGTGGCATCAACCCGCGTGACCGCAACGCCTTCGGGCACAAAGATTTGCACAGGCGCAGCGGTTTCGGCCCCGCGCAGATCGCCGGCGGCGGCGCGGCTAACGTCCGTCCATTTCCAGGCCTCGTCGCGGCGTGTGGGGAGTTGGTGGGTTTGGGTCATGAAAACCGCTCCTCTCCCGTCATTGCCCCCCTTGTGGGGGCAATCCATGCGATGTCGCACCTTGGGAATGGATTACCGCCACAAGGGCGGTAATGACGAGGAGAAAAGAAATTAAGCGGCATATTTGTCATATCCCTCTTTCTCTAGCGTCTTCGCAAACTCCGCATCACCGCTGGCCGCGATGCCGCCATTGGCGAGGACGTGCACGCGGTCCGGCACGATGTAGTCCAGCAGGCGCTGATAATGGGTGATGATAAGCATGCCGCGATCAGGCGAGCGGAGCTTATTCACGCCATCCGCCACAATGCGCAGCGCATCCACGTCGAGGCCGGAATCCGTTTCGTCCATGACGATGAAACTCGGCTCGAGCATCATCATCTGGAAAATCTCCATACGCTTCTTCTCGCCGCCGGAAAAGCCGACATTGAGCGGACGTTTCAGCATCTCGGGTTTCATCTTTAGCTCGGCGGCCAAAGCTCTTGATTTCTTGAGGAATTCCGGCGCTTTCATCTCTTCTTCACCGCGCGCTTTACGCTGCGCGTTGAGCGCGGTTTTTAGGAAAGTCATCGTCGGCACACCGGGGATCTCCAGCGGATATTGGAAAGACAAAAAGACCCCCGCCGCCGCGCGCTCTTCCGGGTCCATCTCCAGTAGATCCTTGCCGTCTAATGTGACCGTCCCGTCCGTGACCTCATAACCGTCACGCCCTGTCAGCGCATAAGACAGCGTCGATTTCCCGGCGCCATTAGGCCCCATAATCGCATGAACTTCACCCTTAGGGACGTCGAGGGACAGACCCGTCAAAATAGGTTTCTGACCGTCATCAACGGCAACGTGGAGGTTATTTATTTTTAGCATTATTACGGCCTATACTGGTTTAGGTGTCAGGCCCTTTGGAAACCTGTCGTAGTCATTGGTAATTAAAGTTGTCGGAATGAAAAACTTTGCATTAACTTTCGCTTGTTCGACGAAAGGGAAACCTCTTTCGAGCTCCCCCCATATTTCACGCGCTACAGCTCTGAGCTTGAGGTCATTCCCAGCTCTCAACGAATGAACCCAAACCATCAATCCAGACGCGAGAACTTCACCGTCCGTCCGTTGAAGATCTTGGATTTGCTTGATGATGTCTATAACCAAGCTAGGATTCAGATTATGCGTCACAATCGGGTCAGAGACATCTATACCTTTTTCAGACCACTCGTTTCTAAAATGGGTTGCCAAAGCGACAGTCAACCCAAGCTCTTGTCCATCAGCAACTTTTAGGTTCGCCAAAAAATTTTGAGAGTCCTTGAGCTGCATATTGATGAATTTTTTTGCCATGAATTTTCGGAACATCACACCCACTCCTGAACGGATAACCACTGATTTGTCATCCTCGGGCTTGACCCGGGGATCCATGGTGCGGTTTCGAGATGGACCCTCGGGTTATGGCGTTTGCAAGCAAACACCGACCCGAGGGTGACGGTGAAGAGTGGAGAAACCATCACACCCATTCCCCCATCGGTGCATCATAAACCGCCTCAACATCCGTATCGGCATTAATCTTCACGCCGTTCGGCTCTATCAGAAAGATCAGGCATTCCTCTTCGGCGCGGGGGCGGTGACGGACTCCTTTGGGGACGACAATACATTCGCCCTCTTTGACGAGAACAGAAGGCACCCATGCCGGCACAGCATTAACCTGAACAGAGTCCTGTTCAGGCGCTTCGCTGCAATCCATCCCCCGGATGGATTGCGGGCGCTCCGCGTCCTGCCCGTTCAGCTGCGCGACGATTTTTGGTCGCCAGTGTTCGCTAAACTTTGAGAATTTCTCATTTATGTTGATGGGTTGGTTCATAAAATCATATTTTTATCGACCCGTCATTACCGCCCTTGTGGCGGTAATCCATACGATGTCGCGTGGATTACCGGGACAAGCCCGGTAATGACGGAGGAAATAGCTATCCCCTATAACACGTCACTTCGATTTCGATCTTTCCCTTTGGGTCGACCATCTCTGCCAACACCATCGTCGCGGCGGGTAGGATATTATCGAAATGCGCTTTGATGATGGGAAGAACCTCTTTCACATATTTCCGGTCCGAAACCGTGTATTGCACCCGCACCGTATGGCCGAGTTCGAACCCTGCGGCGTCGAGCGCTTGGCGGATGTTTGTGAAAGTGTTCATCGCTTGCTGCGACGCGCTCTCGGGCAGTTCTTGTTTCTTATAGTCATAGCCCATTGTGCCGGAGACAAAGCACCAATCGCCCTGCACGACGGCGCGCGACATAGCGTAGTTTTTCTCGCCTTCGGAAAGCTGGATGAATTGACGTGTTGGTTTGGTTTTAGCCATTTTATTTTCCTTTAAGGGCAAAGTTCAGTCGTCCATTCCATCGCATTCTCGCCGCGACGGCATTTCAGACGCAGGCCATAAGCCTCGAGCGTTTGATTAAATTTATTCGCCTCTCCCGGTCCCGAAAAGACGGCGTAGATTTCCTGTGAAAACACAGAATCATCCGGCAGGTCATGCCTTGCAAAAAGCATGACAGCTCCGTCATCCAGTTCAAAAGTAGAAGACGTCAGATTGACCATGTTCGTTCCCGGCTCGGGCGAGAAATAGAGACGGATTTTATCGATACTGTCGAGGCGCGTTTCTCCCAGCTGCAGGTCGAAGATACTTGCAAGCTCGGCCGAATAGGCCTCAAAATCGATATCATTCACCGTTCCGGCGGGTAACATCGGCACAGCCGGTGTTGAACCAGCATCCGGCGCTCGCGGCACGTCTGGCACGGTCGGTGCGTCGGGCTTCTCCGGCGGCTGACATGCGGAAAGTAAGACTGCCGCGATAAAAAGTGTAAGTGCCTTACACATTACCCCACGCTCCCCTCAAGAGAAATCGCCACGAGCTTTTGCGCTTCGACCGCAAACTCCATTGGCAATTCCTGCAGCACATCGCGCACAAACCCATTGACGAGCAGCGCCACGGCATCTTCTTCCGATAAGCCCCGTTGGCGGCAATAGAACAGCTGGTCGTCCGAGAGTTTCGTCGTTGTCGCTTCATGCTCAAAATGCGCCGTCGGCGTATTGCTCTCGATGTAAGGCACAGTATGCGCCCCGCATTGATCGCCGATCAGCAGCGAGTCGCACTGCGTGAAATTTCGCGCGCCCGTGGCTTTCTTATGGGCGCTGACGAGGCCGCGATAGGTCGAGTTGGATTTCCCCGCGCTGATGCCTTTGGAGATGACGCGGGATTTCGTGTTCTTGCCCAAATGGATCATCTTCGTGCCGGTGTCGGCTTGTTGATGCCCGTTGGTGATGGCGATGGAATAGAACTCGCCTTGGGAATTATCGCCGCGCAGGATGCAGGACGGATATTTCCACGTCACGGCAGAGCCGGTCTCGACTTGGGTCCAGCTGACTTTGGAATTATCGCCGCGGCAATCCGCGCGTTTCGTCACGAAATTATAGACCCCGCCCTTGCCGTCCTTATCGCCCGGCCACCAATTTTGGACTGTGGAGTATTTCACTTCGGCGTCTTCATGGACGATGATTTCCACGATAGCGGCGTGAAGCTGGTTCTCATCCCGCATCGGAGCGGTACAGCCCTCGAGGTAGGAGACGTAGGAGCCTTTATCCGCGATGATGAGCGTGCGTTCAAACTGGCCCGTGCCTTGCGCGTTCATGCGGAAATAGGTCGACAGCTCCATCGGGCAACGAACGCCCGGCGGGATATAAACGAAAGAGCCATCGGAGAAGACAGCGTTATTCAGCGTCGCGTAGTAGTTGTCCGTCAGAGGCACGACAGAGCCCATATATTTCTTCACCAGCTCCGGATGTTCTTTAACAGCCTCAGAGAAACTACAGAAAATCACGCCTTGTTTCGCGAGCTCTTTCTTGAATGTTGTGACTACAGATACCGAGTCAAAAACCGCATCAACAGCGACCTTCGGCGCACCTTTAACACCCGCCAGAACCTCTTGTTCCTTCAGGGAAATTCCAAGTTTGTTGTAGATTTCAAGAATTTCAGGATCGACCTCATCGAGAGAGTCCAGTTCCTTCTTCTTCACGGGCGAGGCGTAGTAATACATATCCTGAAAATCGATCTTCGGATACTCAACCATGGCCCATTCCGGCTCGTCCAGTGTCAGCCAACGGCGGTAGGCTTCCAAGCGCCAATCCAGCAGCCATTGCGGTTCGTCTTTCTTCTCGCTGATAAACCGAACGATGTCCTCATTGAGGCCCTTAGGCGCGAATTCCTGCTCAATATCGGAATCAAAACCATATTTATATTTATCGGCTTCAAGCGACCGAACACCCTCAACGGTTTCCTCGTCAATACTGTCTTTGGCAATTTTTACTGTTTCAGTCATTTTTCCCAAACCAATTCATCATGTGCGTATTTCGCAATAACTTCGATCTTATCGACAATAGCCGCATTGAAATCCGCTAGCTCTTCAGCAGGCACCCAAATTTCTTCATGCTCTTTACCGCCCACAATTTCAGGCTGATACTGATCTGAAACAGATTTTTTCACCTTGAACCGCGTGACGTACCCTTCTTTGTCGTCATTCAAGCGAGAGTTCCATGTCTTTGCAATCTGGCGAGCGTATCCTTCATTTAGGACCGGATAAAATATCGGTTGATCAGGCAGGCGCGGCGGATAAGCGGTAAAACCACTTTCCTCGATTAAGGCAAGTTCGTTTTTCCCTACAGGGCGAAACATGGTAACTGTCTCGGTCATGCGGCGGCTCCTTTGGCCTCTTGGCTCTCGGGTTTAATACGGCGCAGGGTCATCCATGTGCTGATAAATCTGTCGACATCTTTGGCGGTCGAGTTTTTCCCGAAACTTACGCGAATTGCGCCCTTCGGGGCCTCGTCGCTGCGTCCCATCGCCGTGATGGCGCGGCTCGCCCCGACCTTACCTGATGAACAAGCCGTGCCCGTGGAAACGGAAATACCCGCGAGATCTAATCCCATCATGAGCGTCATCGACGACGCATCGGGCACCGCAAAGAATGACGTATTGGGCAGACGCTTAGCGCCCTCACCAAAGATCGCCACATTGGGTTCGATGCGCTTGAGTTCGGCTTCGAAACGGTCCCGAAGCTGGGCAATATGATCGAGGTTTGTGATTTCTGCGCAGGCCGCGCCAAAGCCTGCAATCCCGGAGACATTATGCGTCCCGGACCGGCGGCGTCTTTCCTGCCCTCCGCCTGCGAGTAGCGGGGTGTAGGGCGCGGACGGCGCAACATACAGCGCACCAATCCCGCGCGGCGCGCCGATCTTATGGGCAGACACCGCCAGATAATCCGGCGTGGCAGGCATGGTCAGTTTGCCGAGGACTTGGGTCGCATCAATGAGGATAAGCCCGCCAGCCTCCGCCACGAGGTCAACGGCGGTTTCAACATCTTGCAAAACGCCAGTCTCGCTATTGGCCGCGACGAGCGAGACGAACAAACGTCCCGCCTCTTCCGTCCAGTTTGCGATCCGAGTTTTGAGCCAACCCATATCCGAGCGGCCCTGATTATCGGTCGGAATGAGCTCATAGGACAGCCCAAAATTCTCAGCCGCATTGATCGTTGCGGGATGATCCATGCCGGAAATCAAAGCGTGTTTGCAGCCTGCCCGCATGGCGGACCAGATGGCTGTATTGCACCCTTCCGTGCCGCCGCTGTTAAAGACAACGTCTTGCGCGCAAACGCCCATAGCGAGACCGACAGCCTCGCGCGCGTTCTCGATTATCGCATTGGCCGCGCGGCCATTACTATGTTGCGCGGTTGGATTACCTGTTACCGCAAGTGCTTCCGTCATGGCATCAATAACGCCCTGAGAAACAAAGGTCGTCGCATTGTGGTCGAGATAGAGGCGCTCGGTCATTCTGCTGCCTCCAACACAAAACTAACCAACTTGATTCCTTCAAAATCGTACCAGCTTAAAATACCCGCACCAATATCCAGCTTCTGCGAAGTCATTTTATTAGCTACTGATGGAAATATGCGATCAACGACATCACGCGAACCATGAACATGCTCACGGTTCCCGTCTGGTCCATTCATCAACCGAGTGCAGGCCACCTGAGTAATAGACCTTTGCCAATTATGGCCTGATGTGTCTGCATCTAAGTTACTTACCCCATTACATGAATAAACACGATTACCCACAACCAAATTTTGGTCGGGATAATATGTAGCGCTCATTATCGTATCATTGACTGAACCACTTATCATACCTTTTGGATAGCCTTCTGGAATGGAAGTCGCCCATGAATAACCGTTCGGCAAAGATAAATTATCATAGAATTCGTCAAAGCCTTGCAGGTACTCCATACGCCAGCTTTGTTGAACCGGTTCAGGCGTCGTTTTGCAGGCTGTCAATGGCGTTAAGGACAGCGACGATATTAGAATACCAACCCTCATTCCGCCGCCTCCATCATAGGAAGACGCCCATCCAACACGTCTTGCACGGTGATCGACGCCAGAAAGCCCTCAATATGGCTTTCAAGCGCGCCCCAAAGATCATGGGTGAGGCAGCGGTCTGTTTTACCCGTACAGGCAATTTTCGTTTCCGGCGAGCACCCATGCGCTTTGGGCGAGGCATCAACGGCGTGAATGATGGCGTCGAGCGAGATTGCCGCCGCCGGCCGCGCGAGGCGATATCCGCCCTGCGCGCCGCGAACTGAATCTACCAATCCTGCGCGGCGGAGTTTGCCGAAAAGCTGCTCTAAGAACGTCACGGAAATACTCTGCCGCGTTCCAATTGCCGTGAGCGACTCGCAGGCATCAGGACCCTGCGCGGCTAAATCCGCCACAGCCATCACGGCATATCGTCCTCTTGCTGTGAGTTTCACGGGTTGAAATCGCTCCTTTAAACGCCCCGCTATATATAGAGGGGCGCATGTTTTTGTTGGTATTTTCCGTGAGCGCTTGATAGAGGCGCGCACGAAAACAAATTCATCGGGCGGGACCTATGTATTCCGACTGATTTAGTCAAGATTGAATGTGGCGTAAAACCTGCATCTTTTTGACGCAAAACACAGAGGTGAACACATGCCTGAAGTCATTTTCAACGGCCCGGAAGGCCGCCTCGAAGGCCGCTATCATCCGTCAGATGACCCGCAAGCGCCTTGCGCTCTTATCCTGCCGCCTCATCCAAAGGCTGGCGGCCACATGGATCACCGCATTCCCGTCGCGATGTATGAGCAATATAAGCGCCGGGGCTTTTCCGTGTTGCGGTTCAATTTTCGCGGCGTTGGCCGCTCCGTCGGCGTTTACGACAATGGTCAAGGCGAATTGCAAGATGCGGCCTATGCGCTGGATTACATGCAAAGCTTCAACCAGAACGCGCCGTTTAGCTGGGTGTCCGGTTACAGCTTTGGCGCGTGGATCGGTATGCAGCTTTTGATGCGCCGTCCGGAAATCGCCGGTTTCATTTCAATGAGCCTGCCGACCAACACTTATGATTTCGCGTTCCTCGCGCCCTGCCCGGCGTCCGGTTTGGTGACTTATGGGTCGGACGACCCGATTGTTCCGTGTGATGATGTGGACCGTATCGTGTCGAAAATCCGCGTCCAGAAGGGCCATGAGATTGAGACCTATCGTATCGAAGGCGCCGATCACTTCTACACCAACCATTTGGAACTAGCGATGGACGTTATCGAAGACTATCTCGATGACACGCTCGACCCGCGCTATTCTCCACCGCGTGAGCCGAAGTTGCTAGAGGGGTAATGAAACTGCTCTTTCCATTCTACTATCGTCACCCTCGGGCTTGACCCGAGGGCCCATGTCATAAGTTTGCGATGGATCCTCGGGTCAAGCCCGAGGATGACGAGTTTGGGTGTTTGGATACACTACCGTGCCGCCCGTCATCGGACGCGGAGCGCCTGTCGTCTGAGGAAAACTGATTGGCAGGCCTTTCAGGGCCCGCACGGCGAGATAAGCGAAAGCTTGTGCTTCGAGCATATCGCCGTCCCAGCCGACATCTTCAGCTGACATCACCGCCGCATCCGTGTGCATGTCCAGCATGTCCATGATCGCGGGGTTCTTCCGCCCGCCGCCGCAGACAATGACGCGATCAGGATTGAAAAGCGCTAAATCGCGGGCGACGGATTGGGCGCAGAACGAGGCCAGCGTGGCCGCGCCGTCCTCCAGGGACATGCCGCCTAGATCATTCAGGACGTCAAAGTCATATCGGTCAGCGCTACGCGGAACCGGACGCGTGAAGAATTGACGACTAAGCCACTGATTTATAAGCCTGTGATCTACTTGCCCTGTAAACGACGTTGTGCCGAATTTATCATAATTTCCGGCTCCATTTCTTTGCATCCAGCTATCCAACGGGCCATTTGCAGGTCCACAATCTGTAGCCCAAGCAAGCTCACCGTCGATAACTGCCGTTACATTCGCCACGCCGCCCAAATTCAAAACAGCGATACGGCCTTCAAGCTTGGAGTAGCGCACGAGCGCCTCATGATAGATGGGCGCAAGCGGCGCACCTTGCCCCCCGGCCTCAACGTCAGCCGTTCTAAAGTTATAGGCAACGGGGATACCAAATTCATCCGCCAAAACTTGCCCGCGCCCCAATTGCAACGTCTGTCCCCTTAGGCCGTCCACAGGGGGGTGATGCAAAATAGTCTGTCCATGATATCCGATGATATCGGGAGAATTCATGTCGAATATGTCAATTCCCTCCGGGAACATCCATCTAATGGCGTCGCTATGCACCCGATCAACAATGGCCACGCCCCCCTCGAAACTGTCCGGCGCATCCCCTTTAAACTGCCAACCTAGCGCATCACGCGTGACAGCCTGCAAAGCCTGCCGGTCTTTTTCGTCAAAGGGTACCTCTGCAGCTTCCTGAAAACCTATTATCTCTGTCCCGTCCGTCTCAATGATGGCCACATCTACCCCGTCCAGCGAGGTGCCACTCATCAGGCCAAGTGCAGTGTAAACCTTGTCATCCATACAGAATGCTTTGACACGACTCGCCTTGCCGTTAGAAGCACGAAATTATGACAACTTACGCTTCGAAATTAATGCAGACCCTCGTTGGGCGCGGATATCTCTATCAATGCACGGATGAAGCCGGGCTGGATAAGCTCGCGCAAACGGAAAAACTGGTCGGTTATATCGGGTTTGATTGCACGGCGCCGAGCCTGCATGTCGGCTCCCTCGTGCAGATCATGATGCTGCGCCATCTACAGCAAAGCGGCGGCACGCCGATTGTCTTGCTTGGCGGCGGCACGACAAAAATTGGCGATCCTTCCGGCAAAGACAAATCACGGCAAATGCTGACACAGGACCAGATCGACGCAAACAAGGACGGCATCCGCCGTGTCTTTGCGAAGTTTCTCTCTTTCGAAGGCAAGAACGCCGCCATAATGGTTGATAATGACGACTGGCTCAGCGGGCTTGGCTATCTCGAATTTCTCCGCCTTGTCGGAACAGAGTTCACCATCAACCGCATGGTGACGATGGACACCGTTAAGCGCCGCTTGGAAAATGAGCAGCCGATGACGTTCCTCGAGTTTAATTACCCGCTGCTTCAAAGCTATGACTTTGTCGAGCTTTACAAACGTCATGGCTGCCGCCTGCAACTTGGCGGCTCCGATCAATGGGGCAATATCGTCACCGGTGTCGACTTAACACGCCGCATGGAAAGCGGCGAGTGTTACGGGTTTACGACGCCGCTGATCACTACCGCTTCAGGCGGGAAAATGGGCAAGACGGCGGATGGTGCGGTTTGGCTGAATGGCGATCCATCATTAGGTGAGAATTACACGCGAAGCCCTTATGAATACTGGCAATTTTGGCGAAATACCGAAGACGCGGATGTCGGTAAATTCCTGCGTCTATTTACAGATATGCCTGAAGACAAAATTGCTGAAATGGAAGCCTTGGAAGGCGCGGAGATCAATGCCGCCAAGACCGCCTTGGCAAATGCGGCGACGACGCTTCTGCACGGTAAAGACGCCGCCGATAAAGCCGCGGCAGCCGCGCAGCAGACTTTCTCCGGCGCAGGCACGTCAAAAGATCTGCCGTCCGTCGATGTCTCAGCAGCCGATTTAAACGGCATGGGTATCTTGAACGCTGCGACACTTGTGAGCCTCGCCGGGTCCAATGGCGAGGCGCGCCGCCATATCAAACAGGGTGCCTTGAAATTAAACGACGCCAAGGTCGAGACGCATGACTACGTCCTGTCACCGTCAGATATCATTGACGGCGTGGTAAAAATTTCTGTTGGGAAGAAAAAACACGCCCTCTTGAAAATTATATAGGCCCGCAGACCGCTAAGGACCTTCAGCTGGCTTAGGAGTGACGTCCTCGATTGCCTCTCGCATCGCGTCATCAATCCCGGATCTGTCGCGTTTAAATATACCTCTCAGAAAACCGGGTGTCAGCGCGGATAGCGGATTTACCGCGATCTGTGTTTTCTCGAAGGGTCCGCTAACGGTATAGGTCAGCGCGAAAAGACCGCCGCCTTTTTCTTGAGCGAAAATTTCGCCTAAAACAGGGATATCTCCTAAGATTGAGTTGGCGGTGTAAGCCGGGACGAGTGTTCCGTCGAAATCCAAAACCCTAAGATCCAAATTTACATCTCCATTTGCTGTCATGCCCAAAGCCGGTCCGTATAAACGGGCATCACGAATGGCGATATCGTCGCCCAGCATCGTAAAGGGCAGTTGAAATCGGTCGAATTGCATACTGCCGCTCGTGAGTGTGTCCGCTAGCCCTGTCAAAGACGCCAATGATAGCAGCTGCGCCATTGCAGGAGCCTCCGTAAGCCTAAAGTCCCGCATATTCGCCTCGCCGACATAAGCGCCCTCCTCGCCCGCCGCAGGCAAATTCATTGTGACCTCTAACTGCCCTCCTGTCGTATTATCCATCCCCAAAAAGGCCTGCACGGCTTTCGAGGCATCGGGGACGGTTGCGACAAGCTGGCGCTTAAGATCTTCGCGAGTTGAAAGTTCGAGCTGCAAGGGCTGGCCATCGGATAGGGCTTCCAAGCGGGCCGTTTCGATCACCTCGCCCGTGTGGGAAAAATCAACAGTCGAGTCCGTGACAGTGTAGTTTGGGTCTAAAATCAACTGGTCGATTTCACCCCGCAATAATAACGGCACGTCCAAATTTGATTGCCTTTGAGCAAATAGATCATCGGTCCAAGGGCTTATGTCCAGATATCGGGCGTCAATCTCGACCCCTAATTGCCCGACGAGTCGATTTGGCGTTATGCGCAAGGCGCCGTTGATGAGGGACTCAATTTGGACATTGGTCAAGTCGATTGTCTGTGTTTTAAAGTCCGCATCTAACTCAGCACGCCCGCTAACCTCTATGCCTTGTCCTGTGAGGGCCAAATCCTCAAAGATATAGCCGCTGGATGCGGACCGTTTTAAATTACCTTGCAGACGTGCGGGTTCCGCCTCCGGCTTCATCCAGACGCGCTCAGCAGACAGTTCGGAATTCGACAAATCCACGTCGAGTTTCGCGGAGACAATATCCCTGCCTCTGCCCTGCGCTTCGATGGAAACGTCGGCGCTTCCATCAAACCAAGACCGTGAGGCATATCCTAATTCGTCAAGGACGTCCGCCGTGACCACGCCCGACACCTTATATTGCGTAAGGCTGGCGACATCTCCAAAGGTTTCTTCCCAACTGATGTCGGCACGCCAAGGCCCGATATCCACGGGTCCGGACATAATCACGCGATCGCGGTTGGCGTCCATCTCAATCGTTCCATTCGTGATTTCCAGCGGACCGATCTCGAAGGGCGCATTTACGCCGGAGAAACTGCCGTTGACTTGATAGAGAATTTCTTCGCGCGGGAAAAACTCTAATAGCGGACGCGTGACTTGAAGCGAAATATCTCCCTGACCGTTTAGCGCGCCGGGATCGACGTTGTAACGCGACGCAATTTCGAACGGTGGATTATCAGCCAACCTCAGTAAGTCCGAGGCTTGCCCGGTGCCGTTGGCGGAAATAAGAATGTTCCCGCCTTTCGGTAAAAGAACAGGTATTTCTACGGTCCCGGTATTCAATAATGCGCCGTCAATGTTGCCTCCGCTAAAGTCCAACGAAAGACGATTGCCGATGATTTCGCCCTGCCCTCTAACTCCGGCAGCTTTTGGCAAGGTGAGCATATATTGGACGTCTATATTTTCGCCGCCAAAGAACAGCTTGAAACGCTCATCCGTTAGAGCGGGCGCGGCGAAGAAGGCCTCGTCCAAGCTAATTTCAGCATCAAGCCTCGTAATATCTCCGCTAAGAACAGCGCGGTCGATCCACCTTCGGGCACCGCCAATTGCCTCAACAGGCCAGAGAGACAAAAATTCATCGGGAAGAAGCGTGCCGGACATCGCGGTATTAAGCTCGAAGGCTTCAAGCTCATTGATATCGTTCACCTTCAAGCGGCCGTCAAAGATGTGGCGACTCTCGAAAATAGCCATTAATCCGCGTTCGATTGTCAACTCGCGGCTATCGGCATCGGCTTGGCCAACTACATTGAGCGCTTTGATATTTGTGACTTGAGATAATCTCGGCGTAAAATTAGCCTGGATATCCGCGAAGGAAAGATTGAAAGTAGGCGAACTATTTTCGTCGCCGTCGCTCAACTTTCCTAACTCGGTCATGAAACCCGATGCCTTAAATTTCAAGTTTGGAGAGTTTAAATCTAATTGACCGATGTCCATACGCTCTTCACCCCGAGCGAGAGACGACCGCATCGTTAGACTGTTTAATGGAAATGTGCGGGGTTTTTTGTTCCTCAACAATGTAAAGCTACCAGCGCCTACATTCATATTAACTTCGGCTGACTTCAAACCATCTCGCCGAGAGAAGTCCACTGCTACCGACAAATCCATAGGCGCGGCCAAACCCTGCAATTCCCAAAACCTGCCTTTTGTCGGCGCAACTTCGTCAAGGCGTGCATCTTCAATATTGAGACGCATTTTAAAATTCTGAAATGCCGGATCCAACTCACTGGTAAAGGTAAAAGGCATTTGGCCGGACGGTTGGTCAACGTGCCCGTTTGAAGATAATGTCACGACATCATTATCTGAGACTGCGGCACGAAAAGAATCTACATTAGATTTAAATTCTACGCCGGATATAGCATTTCGAACATAGATGGCGGCGTCATTAATTTGTATAAATTCAATATCTTGCAGGATATTTCTATAGTCATTATCCGACTTCCGCGCATCGGTGTTTCGATATACGGGGCCAAACTGACCCACGGCGTCCGGCATACCTAGTCCTGCAATGATAAGCCCGTCCTCATCTTCCAGATAACTAAGAATACCGCCTTTAATTTCGGCATTGACGAGCTTTGGCGGCTTCAGCCCATTGCCGTCTTTGACGAGCGTAACCCGGATTAGATCAAAATGCTCGAGCCGCTCTCCACTAGCCCCGAGGACTTCGGCGTCCTCAAGAGTCACGACGAACCGATCAGTCGCGGGCAGCCACCTCAGATCCAAACGACCAAACTCTGCATCCCGTCCGGCAAAAGCCTCCGCAAACCAAATTTTTATGTTCGGCCTTAAAATAGACAGATCGAAAGATTGCTTGTCCAGAACGACCGTCGCCATCCAACTGAAAGCAATCGCCAGACCAAGAAGAACGGCCGTTAATTCTCCGCCCAGACGAAAAAGCCGGTACACCACGGCGGCGATGAAACGGCGAAAGGCCGTCCCTCCTTTTGAATACCACAAGTCACGAAGTCCCTTAGATGCGGGCGGTTCCTTGGCAATCGATTTGTCCAAATTTAAGTCCATAATGCAAGAACTGCCTATAGGCACGGGACGTATAAATCTATTATCAGACCCATTAATATCCTGCCACCATTGGCTATCTAGGAGTAACCCTATGCCTGTAAAATTAACAGACCTGAAAGCCGGAGATACGGCCCCTGCCTTTTCGATGCCGGGAAGCGGCGAGAGCGGAACACTGGCACTCTCTGACTATGCAGGAAAATTTCTCGTTCTGTATTTCTACCCAAAAGACAACACGCCGGGATGCACAACAGAGGCAATTGATTTCACGAGCCTTCAAGATAAATTCTCTGACCTGAACGCTGAAATTATTGGCGTATCTCGCGACTCCATCAAGAAACACGATAATTTTATCGCCAAGAAAGACCTCGGCATCGTTCTCGGCGCCGACTTGGACGGGAATGTGACCGAAGACTATGGGGTCTGGGTTGAGAAAAGCATGTATGGTAAAACCTATATGGGCATACAGCGAGCGACCTTCTTGATCGGACCCGATGGTAAAATTGCAGAGGTTTGGCCAAAGGTCCGCGTCAAAGGTCACGCGGAGGCCGTTTTAGACCGGCTCCGCGAGCTGTCTGCTTAATATGGGAGCCTTAGCCGATGCCCGAGAGGTCTTACTCACGTCCGACCCTCGCGCAAAAGCAACCCGTGCACGCACAATGCGCAGCGACTGGATGGCGAATAAGGCAATTGGCGCTGCGCCGGAGTCGCTGCCGGAACAACCGGCCCGCCCCTCGCGGCCAGAGCTTGTAGCGCCAACAGATGTGCCGCGGCGGAGACTGGGTACGCCTCAAGGAAGAGGCGCACTCTTACATGCGGTCGCCCACATTGAGCTCAATGCCATAGATCTCGCGGCCGATATGATCGCGCGCTTCTCCGAACACGACAAATTGCAGTCTGAGGATGTCGCCGACTTCATCACTGACTGGTCATCCATCTGTGATGATGAAGCCCGGCATTTTATTATGTTGGCAGACCGATTGGAGGCGCTTGGCCTATCATATGGCGACCATCCCGCTCATAATGGCCTGTGGGAGGCGGCACGGTCTACGCGCGATAATTTCCCGGCTCGCGTTGCTATCGCGCCTCTCGTCCTCGAAGCGCGCGGACTGGATGTCACGCCGGGAATGATTACGAAGCTTAAAGGTGTCGGAGATCACGATAGCGTGGCGATTTTAGAAATAATCTATGAGGAAGAAATTGGCCACGTCGCAATAGGAGCCAAGTGGTTCAAATACCTAGCGGCGCAACAGGACGTGACAGCCGAATCTTATTTCCATTCGCTGGTTCGGACGCACTTCAAAGGCCAAGTAAAATCGCCATTTAACGACAAAGCCCGCACAATTGCGGGGCTCTCTAAAGCCTATTACGAACCTCTAGCAATAAATTTACCGAAAATGCGGTCAATAATGGATAAGTGAATGAAAAATTAAGTTTATTTTAACCATAATTACCATCAATTCCCCTTGAAGCGTTATGTGAACCTATGATTAATAGTCAGAGGCTCAAAATTAGTCCGGGGATATATGTTAAACGACGTAATGAGTGATGTGCGAACGCATGTCATGCGCCATTTTCCAGAGCGCCAGATCTATCTCCGTTCAGGGGGTGAGGTAAAATATTACGTCCTCTCGACTCGATTACAGGTCTTAGTCAGCTCTCTTTTATCCCTCATGGCGCTGTGGTGCATTTACACGATGATCAACCTTCTCGTCGGTCACAATCCGCTTCGCACATCCGGACAAGCCATGAAGCATCAGAAAGCAAACTATGAACGCATGGTCGCAGACCTCAAAGCCAAAGAAGAAAACACCCGCCTTATACTGGCCGAACAGCAAGCCAATTTCGCTGCGATGGCAAACCAACTCGAGCAGAAGCATCAAACGCTCTCTCAAATAATGGGATCACAATCCGGAATGCCTGCCGTAACAGGCCCGACTTCAATTGAATATGCCGAAGAGCGCGTGCTGATGTCCCCCGCACCGCGAGACACGACGCCGCGGGTCTCGCGTAATGACGTCATCCAAACGGCGGCGCTGACCACCGGATTGAATTTTGATAATTCCCTCAATGCTGTTGGCGCGAAACAAAACGATTTTCTTATTAAGGCTGAAAACGAAACGCAGGATAAAATTGAGCGTAATCGCGCCCTGATCCAATCAACAGATATGGATATTGAGACGATTTTAAGCGCCGCACCCGGCGGGACGGGCGGCCCCTATATTCCGGCGGGCAGCCTTGTAGCTGGTGAAGACGGCTTTATTTCGCGAGTGGAAGCCATTCAAGCGCGGGCCGTTGAGGCGGATATTCTGGAAGCGGCGATAGAATCGATTCCTCTCGGCCACCCCGTCGGGGCAGAAACTTATCGAACATCAGGTTTCGGTCTGCGCCAAGACCCGTTTACGAAACGCCCAACGATGCATCATGGTTTGGATTTTGGCGGTCGGCGACATACGCCTATCGTTTCAACAGCAGCAGGCATTGTCACGCGCGTAGGCCGGAACGGTGCCTACGGTCTCATGGTTGAAATCGATCATGGCCATGGATTTAAAACGCGTTTTGCACATTTGCAGAAGACATTTGTAAAACGCGGCCAAACCGTGGATAAGGGTGAAAAAGTAGGTGGAATGGGTTCGACGGGCCGAAGCACGGCTAATCACCTCCACTATGAAATACATTTCCAAGGTCGGGCCTATGACCCGAGTAAGTTTTTGAAAGCAGGACTTTATGTTCAATAAGACCAATAGCCCGTCAGCAACACCCTCTGCGGCTAAATCACCTTCCACGTCATCGGCACCGCGTGTCGTGTCTGCCGGAGCGCCGTCCATACTTGGCCGTGACCTGGTCATCACCGGCGATATAAAAACGGATGGGGACGTGCAAATTGACGGACGCTTGGACGGAAATATCACAGCAGGAAATGTCACAATCGGCGAGCAAGGTGCCGTAAATGGTAGCATCGTTGCCCAAAACGTAAATATTCGAGGCAAGGTCGCCGGCAAGGTAGAAAGCAACATTGTTGAGCTTTCAGAAACCGCGAATGTTCAGGCAGATCTTATCCAAGACCAACTGATGATCGCGAATGGCGCGTTCTTTGACGGAAAATGTGCAAGGAAGTCATCTTCGCCGACCCCAATTTCCTCTGCGAAATCTGCTTAAAACCCAAGAACTTAGAAACTAAAAAAGCCTCGCGGAATAGCGGGGCTTTTTATTTACCTAAAATTTGTGAGGTCCCTCACAAACCTCGCGACGGGTCAAAACTAGACTTGCGAGAGAAGCCGCGCGGCGCCATCCGGCCCGCTTGTGCCCGCTTTCCTTCCAGCAAATTCCATTCCGGCACGTCATTGCGGCGCGCAGACGTATCCAAAAAGCTCAAGCCCTCTTCCGATTTAAACGTTGTGATGTCCGACAGTCCGCCATCTTTATATTTTTGCAAGCGAACGCCCTTGCCGCGTGTCATCAGGGGTAACTCTTCCACATCAAAAACAAGGATTTTTCGGTTCTCACCAATGACGGCTATCTTATCACCTTTTGCTTGAACAACGCGTAAAGCTTCAGCATCGCCCTTGACGTTTAGTGTTTTTCGTCCGCCGCGCGTGCTGGCGATTATTTCACTTTCTGAAACGCGGAAACCATAGCCATCATCACTGGCGACAATGAGTTCACGCTCAGGATCATGCACAAACATGCCTATCGGCGCATGATCATTCTCCATGTCGACCAGCAGCCTGATAGGCTCACCATTCCCGCGCCCGCCCGGCAATTTATCCGCGCCAAGCGTGTAAAACTTACCATTGGTCGCGAAAACAATGATTTTATCGGTGGTCTCTGCGGGGACGGCGAAGGCAAGCTTATCGCCCTCCTTGAACTTCACGCCGGAAAAATCATCCATCTTGCCTTTCAAAGCTCGAATCCAACCTTTTTCCGACATAACGACCGTAATCGGTTCTTTTGTTATGAACGCAGTCGATAGGTCGATATCAATGTCAGGGGCTAATTCGAATGTTGTCCGGCGGCGGCCCAGCTCTGTCTTTGGACCGTAAATATCGCGAACGTCTCGGACCTGATCCGCAATAGCGTCCCATTGCAAGCTCTCTGTGGAAACGAGTTTATCCAGCTCATCGCGCTCAGCAGACAGTTTGTCATGCTCAGTTTTAATTTCGAGTTCTTGCAACTTATTCAAAGCGCGGAGGCGCATATTTAAGATGGCGTCCGCTTGTCGATCCGTCAGGCCAAAGGCTTTCATCAAATCCTGCTTCGGATGATCTTCAAATCGAATGATTCGAATGACCTCGTCCATATTTAGGAAGGCAATCATATAGCCGTCCAAAATCTCCAAGCGGTCCGCTATTTTAGAGAGACGTTGGCCCGCGCGCCGAAGCAGAACGACCCGCCTATGATTTAACCAAGATTGAAGCACCTCGCGCAGATCCATGACCCGCGGCGTACGCGTATCGTCCAGCACATTCATATTTAGACTGACCCGGCTCTCCAGCTCAGAGATTTTGAACAGGCTCTCCATGAGCAAAGCGGCGTCAATATTTTTACTGCGCGGCTCTAGGACAATACGAATGTCCTCGGCACTTTCGTCGCGAACATCTGCCAAGCCGGCAGATTTTTTTTGCTCAATGATATCGGCCAATTTCTCGATGAGCCGGGATTTTTGAACTTGATAAGGAACTTCCGTTATAATGATTTGGTACTGCCCGCGGCCCGTATCTTCAACGTGCCAGCGCGCCCGGACCTTAAATCCACCTTTACCGGCCTTGTAAGTCTCCAACATCGACTCGGGTGTCTCGACGATAATCCCGCCTGTAGGCAGATCAGGCCCCAACACATATTTCATCAATGTCTCGACGCGCGCATTCGGAGTCTTGATCAGGTGCAGGGCTGCATTACACAGCTCTGCGGCGTTATGAGGCGGAATTGACGTTGCCATACCAACAGCAATACCTTGGCTGCCATTGGCCAGAAGATTCGGAAATCCCGCGGGCAAGACCTGAGGCTCATCATCTTCTTCATTATATGTCGGAATAAAATCTACAGCGTCTTCATCCAGACCTTCGAGCAAGGCAACGCCCGCAGCCGTCATCTTCGCTTCGGTATATCGCATCGCGGCCGGGCTATCGCCATCGATATTGCCGAAATTCCCCTGCCCGTCGACAAGCGGATAACGCGTCGCAAAAGATTGAGACAACTTAACCAGTGCGTCATAAATCGAGGCGTCGCCATGGGGGTGATATTGACCCATCACGTCACCAACGATACGGGCCGATTTCTTATGGGAATTTTCCGGATTTAATTTCAGCTGGCGCATGGCGTAAAGAATGCGGCGATGGACCGGTTTCAATCCGTCCCGCACATCCGGAAGCGCGCGCTGGGTAATCGTGGAAAGCGCATAGGCAAGATAGCGCGTGGAAAGCGCCGTATCAAAATGCTCCTCGATAATTGCATTTTCGGGGACGCCATTATCTCCACCGGAACCTGAGGATTTAGACTTAGCTTTGGGTGTCTTCGCCATGAATACTGCGGACCTTTCGAATCACTTGGTTAAAGCTACCAAAAGGAAGGGCTGCATGCGCCTCCCGCTACAGTTTTATTGGGGACGGCTTGCATGTCCCTTGGCTATCAGGCGGTCCACCATAGCGGTTCGAGCCTCCGGCAAGGTGCGATTAATTTCCCACTGCACGCGCGTTTCCAGAAAATAGCCCGTAAGGCGCAGTCCGTCCCAAATATCTTCGGGTGTCGCCGTTCCCTCACCGCGCATGAAGCCCGGCAAGGCGAGCATTTTATCGCCATATGGCGCCGCAGCCTCCGAACAAACAGCGCGGCCTGACCGCGGCGAAATATGCGTTAGATTTTCAGTCGTTCCCGTTGCGGCGCATTCACTCAAATCTAGTCCATATCCCAAAGCCGCCAGGAGCCCCGATTCCCAGCGGATATACAGCGCGGGCCAAACCAGCGGATCATGGAGCTGCGAGACAACAATCGAAAAGACGTCGTGCAGGGCGGGATAGGCCTCACGCTCCGGTAAGAGCTCTCGCGTCATGACGCAAAGCGCATTTAACCCCGCCAAGCTTAAACGCTCTTCCATCAATTCTGCCGCGCGGCTATCGATCGCTTCCAGCGTAAAATATCCTAGCTGATCTTCTAAACGGCCGCGCCATTCAACGTCCACATGATTTCCGGGCTGGAGAACCGGGCGCATACGCCGTCCAATACCCCCGCGCACCAGACCGGCGTGGCGACCTTTTTCCCGCGTAAAAACTTCAATGATTGCAGATGTTTCGCCATGCTTTCGCACGCTTAGGATATATCCGTCAGCCGACCAATCCATCAATTAAACATCAAACTCCAAGCCCATGCCCGTGTAGCGCGCTTGGTCATCTTTCCATTTTTCCCGCACCTTTACAAAAAGGAACAAATGGACTTTACGTCCGAGCCAATCCTGCATATCGCGCCTGGCAGAGGCCCCGATGCTCTTAATGGTCTGGCCGGATTTCCCAAGCACAATCGGTTTCTGTGACGACCTGCGAACATAAATCACCTGTTCAATACGAACGTCGCCGCTCTTCAACTCTTTCCAGCTCTCAGTCTCGACCATACTCGCATAGGGAAGTTCATCATGCAGGCGTAGAAAGAGTTTCTCGCGCGTAATTTCTGCCGCCATGAGACGCGAAGGAATATCTGCCGCTTGATCAGTTGGATATAAAAGCGGACCCTCTGGCATAGCTTCCGCGAGAGCCAATGACAGGGCGTCGATACCTTCACCATTAGAGGCCGAGGTCATAAATATCTGCGCGTAAACGTCCATTTCATTGAACTCAGCTATCAGCGGAAGCACTTGGTCATGGGGAATCTCATCCACCTTGTTCAAAACCAGATACGGCTTTGCTTGGCGTTTCTTCAGGCCTTTCGCGACACTTTTTGTATCATCGACAGATAGGCGGTCCTGCGCACTGCCCTCGCCTGCGGCGTGGCGCAGCCAAGCCGGAGCATCGACGACATGGACAACAAGATTGCTGTCGGACGCGCCTGTCCAAGCGGCATGAACCATAGATTTTGCCAGCCGGTCTGACTCATTCGGAGAGAATATCCCCGGCGTATCAACCAGAACGACTTGCGCGGGCTGCCCGGTTTTAGTCTTCAGCATAGCGATTGCCCGTATTTGAAAACGGGTCGTCTGGACTTTATGGGTTACGATTGAGACTTTTTCACCAACGAGTGCATTCGTCAACGTCGACTTACCTGCATTTGGGGCACCGACAATGGCTGCGAAGCCTGCTCGGCTCATGACGGCCAACTTTCAAGTAAATGTGTCGCGGCAAATCGTTCTGCATCACGTTTCGACTTACCTGTGCCTCTGGCGGAACCGATGCCCTTCACATGAACCTCGATAATAAATAATGGTCGATGATCGGGTCCACTCCGTTCGATAATGTCGTAAATTGGCAAAGCATGACTTGCCGCCATAGCACGCTCTTGCAGTTCCGTCTTTGGGTCTTTTGCAGATTTTTTAACCACTTCAGCCAGAATAGGCAGCCAATGCGTATCATAAAACCGCTTCGCCTCCTCATAGCCGCCATCCAGATAGATGGCAGCAATCAAAGCTTCGCAGGCGTCACCCAGAATGGACGTTTTCTCGCGGCCGCCTTGGCGGTCCTCAGCAGACGACAATAAAAGCACGTCCCCAACACCGATTTTACGCGCAACCTTTGCACAAGTTTCTTTGCGCACTAACGCGTTTAAACGGCGGGCCAGCGTGCCTTCGGATTCTTTTGAATAATCATAGAGAGCCGCCGCGGTCATCAGTCCCAAGACGCGATCTCCAAGAAACTCCAACCGTTCATTATCCGGCGTGACACGTTGACCGTCGCCGTATGAGCTATGCGTCATAGCGCGAATGAGCAGAGCCGGCTGTTCAAACTTGTAGTCCAAGCGGTCTTCGAATGTCTTGAGGCGCGGGTATAGTTTTTTTGCAGATCCGCTCATCTAATATCCTTAAACCAACGGTCCTTGCGCACATTGAGCCAAGTCCAAGGTTTAAAGAGAACAAAATCTTCATTGACAGAAAGCAGAACAATTTCAGCGCGCCCTATGATATTCTCCTTGGGCACCATGCCCGCCCCGCCTTTACTACTCGAAACACGGCTATCGAGCGAGTGGTCGCGATTGTCACCCATGAGAAAATAATAACCGGACGGCACAGTTTGTACCTTCGTTTGATCCAGAGGATTGTCTTTTTGCGTGTCTAAAACGTCATGCGTGCGGCCATCGGGAAATGTCTCGGTAATTAAATCCCCGTTTTCGGTTTTTTTATGTCGGTTCATGTAATCATATTTTCCGGACATTACGACAGGAACCGGCTCACCATTCAGATAGAGCCGGCCTTCTTTCATTTGAACCTGATCACCGGGAAGACCGACGACGCGTTTTATAAATGTGATTTTACTGCCTTCAGGCTTGAAAACGATAACGTCGCCGCGTTTTGGTTCTTTCTCAAACAAGCGGCCCTCATTCACAGGGAACGGAAATGGCGTCGCAGCATATTTGCCATATCCAACGCTGTATTTCGATGTAATAATGTAATCACCTGGCATCAAACCAGGAGCCATTGATCCCGTCGGAATATGAAAAGGTTGAAAGATAAACGTTCTCAACACGAATGCGATGCCTAACGCCCAAAGAACGGTCGAAAATAATTCACCTATTCCGCCCTTGGATTTTTCGTCCTTAGATTTCTTATCTTTGGCCGTTTTTTCATCTTTCTTACTCATACGGACTGTGTAGCGACTGGAGTCGCTTCGGCAATCGCAAATGCCGTTGCGTAAGGATAATCATCCGACAATGAGAGATGTATATTCAAACTGTGGTTTTCAGGACACAGTAAATTAGCCCTAACTTCGGCATCATCTTTCAATACTGCAACAGGACGGCCCGACGGATCATTTTTCACGTCGACGGATTTCCAGCTTAAACTTCCCGTATTTGCCCCGCCGAGCGCTTTCGCGACGGCCTCTTTCGCTGCAAATCGCTTCGCGTAACTCATGGCCGGTCTGGCCTTGGTTTCGCAATAGGCCTGTTCTGTTTTTGAAAAAGTTCGGTTTAGAAAGCGCTTCCCGTGCCGCTCAATTATCTGTTCGATCCTGCGAATGTCGCAAATATCAGTTCCTATGCCGATAATCACGCCTGACGGGCCTCGGTTACACGTCGCCGCATCTCGCCGATAGCTTTGTCGAGCCCCAGAAAAATCGCTTCGCCAATAATGAAATGACCGATGTTCAATTCCATGCACTCCGGAATCGACGCGACATTCGCCACATTATCAAACGTAAGTCCGTGACCAAAATGAACTTCCAGCCCGAGCTCATCCGCGAGCCGAGCCGCTCTTCTAAACATTTCGAGATAATCTTCAGCCTTATCCGTCATACCGTCATCAAGCGCATGTGCATACGCCCCGGTATGAAACTCGACAACGGCGGCACCGGTGCTTGCGGCAGCTCTAATTTGAGACTCGACAGCTTCGATAAATAACGAAACGCGCGATCCATTTTCGGACAATGTTCTGACGATTGGCGTAATGTGATTATGCCCGGCTGCCACATTCAAGCCGCCTTCCGTCGTGCGTTCTTCGCGGCGTTCCGGAACAATGCAAACGGCTTTCGGTTTTAAGTCCAAGGCGATTTTTTGCATCTCTTCTGTCGCCGCCATTTCCATATTCAAGGGAATGTTTTCGCTTTCGCAGAGTTGCTGCAGACGAACCATATCATCATCGCGCATATGGCGGCGGTCTTCCCGCAAATGGGCCGTTATCCCGTCAGCACCGGCCCTGATGGCGGCGTAAGCGCCGGCTACGGGATCGGGATGCGTGCCGCCGCGCGCATTTCTCACAGTCGCAATATGATCGATATTTATACCAAGCCGCGGTAGTTGCTTCACGATAAGCCTCGACTACCCGGCTTGATAGCCGGAATATTTTCAAGCTCAGGCGGGAGATCATTGGCGTCATAATCAGGAAAGCGCCTTGCCGCGAGACTCACGAGCGGCACGCCAATATCAGCTTCGCCGTTGGAGCGGTCAAAAATACAAGCGCCCGCAATAATTTCCGCGCCGGTTTCCTTTGTGATAGCAGCAATACATTCCCGCGAAGACAATCCCGTTGTGACGATGTCCTCAACCATCAGGACTTTGCTGCCGGGTTGAATTGAAAATCCGCGGCGTAGCGTAAATACACCATCGACCCGTTCAACGAAAAGCGAGTCTATACCCATGTGTCTGGCCGTCTCGTAACCCGGTATAACGCCGCCCATGGCCGGGGCAATAATCACGTCGGGTTCAATACCTTGCGCCTTAATTTTTTCTGCCAAGGCTTTACACACGATCTCGGTCAATCTCGGGTTCTTGAAAATCAGAGCTTTTTGCAGAAACACCGAACTACGGCGTCCGGAAGACAAAATAAAATGCCCTTCCAGTAAAGCTCCGGCTTCGCGGAATACGTCCAAAACGTCATCAGTATTCATCTTTTTTAGCTTTCACATGGGTAGGCAGCGCACGGCTGCGATCAACTTTCACAACGAAGGCAGAAGCCCGTAGCGCCGCAATAATAGACATGAGGTGACGATTGTCGCGAACTTCAATATCGATAATCATATCGAAGAAATCGGAGCTACGATGCGTCGTTTTTATATTTGTTACATTGCCCTGCGACTCACCGATGATCTTTGTCGCATCCGCAATCGCGCCCGGAATATGCTGTAAGATCAACACGAGGCGTCCGGTCGACGCAGCTTGGGTAGCAGCTCTGCGCCAAGCGAGATCAATCCAATCGTCAATCTCATCCTCTTTCGTTGCTAATTCCTCACAATCAATCGTGTGAATCAAAATGCCGCGCCCGGGGTCTTGCAGACCGACAATTCGGTCTCCGGGAATAGGCGAACAACACTCCGCCAAGTTAAGACCGTGGCCGGGGTTCAGGCCATCTCCCTTAACGTAAAGTTCTACCGACTCATCATCAATCAGATCTAAATCTTGGACGCTGTTTTCCTCTTTTTGGTCATCACTTCGTCCCGGAAACACAGCTTCGATGAATTGCTTCATGGACAGATCACCTCGTCCCAAAAACTCGAAAACAGTATCCTCATCCGTCATTTTCAACCGTTTAAGCGCGTCGGTTAGGACAGCGGAATCCAGCGACTGCCCTTCTCTTTTAAACGCATGCAATGCGAGGGTCTCTCCAATGCGGCGGAACTCTTCGGACTCGCCTGTTCTTGTTAGTCGCCGCAGAGCTTGGCGCGCGCGGCCGGTAATAACGATGCTCTCCCAACCCGGAGGCGGCTCAGCCGTTCCGCCCCGTACGATTTTCACGACATCACCGTTATCGAGACGTGTCCTCAACGGAACGTCTCGCCCATTTACGATAGCTCCAATGCAGGTGTCGCCGACCTTAGTGTGTACAGCGTAAGCAAAATCAATAGGCGATGCTCCGCGCGGCAAGGCAATCAAATCGCCTTTCGGCGTAAAGGTGAAAACCTGGTCCGTGAACATTTCGAGCTTCACATTGTCGAGGAATTCATCTGCATCCCCGCTTTGTTCCATCATCTCAATGAGCGGGCGAATGCGCCTAAGAGGGTCACCGCCTGACGCCTTCGCGCTGGCAGGATCGTAAGCGTAGCTTTCATCTTTATATGCCCAATGTGCGGCAACCCCGCGATTGGCGACATCTTCCATCCGTTCCGTGCGGATCTGTATCTCGACCCGGCGATTTTCCGACGTTCGGATCGTCGTATGAAGGGATTGATAGCCGTTAGGTTTTGGGACGGAAATGAAATCTCTAAACCGAGAGGGTACGGCGCGAAACGCTTCGTGCAAAACCCCCATCGCTTCGTAACATTTTGCCCGGCTGTCAACAATTACGCGAAAGGCGTAGATATCAGCAACATCATCGAAACTAATCGATTGGCGCTGTAATTTACGCCAGATTGCATAGGCACGTTTCTCTCGGCCATACACCCGCGCTTCGATACCCGCTTCCGTCAAGCTATTCTTCAATGCCGTGAATATCTGGCTAATCGCTTCGCCCTGCGTTGACCGCCAATCCTCGAGTCTTTTTTCGATGCTCTCGTGAGCTGCGGGGTTGATATGTTGGAAAGAAAGCTCTTCCAGCTCGGAACAGATTTTATCGAGCCCGACCCGCCGCGCGAGCGGCGCAAATATCTCTAAAGTTTCGCGTGCAATACGTTCTCGCGAGGCAGCTTTTGGATGATATTCAAGCGTGCGCATATTATGCAGTCGGTCACAGAGTTTCACCAGTAAAACCCGGACATCTTTGGACACCGCAAGGATGAATTTTTGAAAATTCTCGGCCTGCGCGCGCTCTCGTGAAAGATTAGGACGAGACATCTCGACTTGACCCAATTTCGTGACGCCGTCGACGAGTTCTGCAATCTCAGGCGTAAATTCAACCGCCAGTTCATCAACGGTCGCGTCCGTATCCTCCAGCACATCATGGAGCAGCGCCGTGCAAACTGTGGCTATGTCGAGATGTAATGAGGCCACAATTCCGGCGACTTCGATCGGATGCGCGTAATAGGGATCACCGGAATGACGAAGTTGTTTCCCATGGGCCTGCACTGAGTAAACATAGGCTTTGTTGAGCAGCGCTTCGTCAGCGGAAGGATCATATTTCTTCACGAGTTCGACAAGTTCATACTGCCGAAGAAACGTCTGCGCAGTTTTGGGCGGGGCTATGTCGATTAGCTTATTCACGAAGAGAAGATATAGGCCTATATTTCACTATCGGCCAATAAAAAAAGCCGCTTCAAAGAGCGGCTTTTTCAAATAACTGCATATTCAGCTTAGAAACGAGACGAGCTGTCATTATCTCTGTCGCCTTGCAGGGCGCGCAACACATCAGCCTCTGACATTTCTGCCTGTGGTTGGGTTTCGCCGTGCTCTAGGTTCAGGACCGGCGCGTCGTCTTGCTCATCAGGCAGATCATCGTCTTGAATAACGCGCTGGAGACCGACAACGAGAGATTCGCGCAGGTCATTTAAGTCGAGTGTCTCATCAGCAAGTTCGCGAAGCGCAACAACCGGTGTTTTGTCATTATCACGATCAATCGTGAGCTCAGATCCAGCCGCGATGTTGCGCGAACGATGCGAGGCCAGCAGGACAAGATCAAACCTGTTCGGGACTTTTTCGATGCAATCTTCAACAGTAACGCGGGCCATAAGTACTCCAAAGCAAAAAGGCCGCTCCAAGACGACCTTATATTCATGGGCCTTCTATTCGTTTAGTGCGAATCAATCAACCTATTTTACCATGGGCCTACATATCGCGTTTCACGTATTTTTTCGTCTGGGAGGTGCCTCAGATCGGTGAGCCATTTTGTCTCCAACTCAGCTGCCGGCACAAGAACGAAAGCCCGGCTGGTCATGCGGGGATGCGGAAGTTCCAATGTTTCGGTTTTGCAAGTCACGTCACCGAAAACTAAAAGATCCAGATCGAGAGTCCTCGCTGCATTGGGCACGCCTCTAACGCGTCCATGAGTATCCTCTATAGAGTGAAGCAGCTGCAGCAAGGAGTTTGCATCGCCTTTATACCTGCCTTTTACAACGGCATTCAGATAATCGGGTTGCCCGCTGCCGGTCGGCCACGCGGGTGAACGCCAGAGACCCGACTTGCGTTCCAATTCGAACCCCTTTGAACAGAGCGTATTTAGCGCGAGTTGAAACGTGACTTTAGGGTTGGATAGATTGCCGCCAAATGCGATAAGACAGTCGGTCATGATTGACTGCATCTAAAGAGAACGGTTTTCATTTCATGGCCTTTTATCCCGACGAACGCCTCGCAATTTTCGTAGATGGCGCCAATCTTCACTCGGCAAGCAAGTCACTTGATTTCGACATTGATTTCAAGCGGATGCTTGAATTATTTAAGGGAAAAGGTCGATTAGTCGCAGCCAAATACTACACAGCACTGTTGGAGCACGATGATTATTCGCCCATTCGGCCTCTGATCGACTGGCTGAACTATAATGGCTATCAGGTTATCACGAAGCCCGCCAAAACATACACTGACAGAGAAGGTCGTAGTCGCATCAAGGGCAATATGGATATTGAGCTTGCGCTCGATATGGTCGAACTTTCGCACCACGTCGACCATATTCTATTATGCAGCGGAGACGGAGACTTTAGAGCCGCTGTAGAAGCTTGCCAGAGGAAGGGCACGCGCGTGTCGGTTATTTCCTCGATGAAAACCAAACCCTCAATGTTGTCCGACGAACTCAGACGTCAGGCCAATGACATAATCGAACTGGCTGACATGGAAAAGCTTATCGGACGCCCGCGCCGTGAATATGCTGACTATAGCGATGAGTAATATCAACGCGCCCTATAACTGCCGAAGATGCCCGCGATTAGCCGAGTTTCTGGATGAGCAAAGGCGAGACAAGCCTGACTATTTTAATGGTCCTGTCCCGAATTTTTATGCGCCCTCACCCAAACTTATCGTCATTGGCCTTGCCCCAGGTATGCACGGCGCGAATCGAACGGGCCGACCCTTCACCGGAGACTGGGCCGGAGATTTACTTTATGCGGCCATGGACAAATATGGATTTACGTCCGGACATTATGACAAACGCATAGATGACGGCCTTACGTTGCGGGGCGCAATGGTGACGAATGTGGTCCGCTGCGTTCCGCCTCAAAATAAACCTGTTTCCAGCGAAATAAATACCTGCAGAGACCATTACCACAAATCACAATTGGACGCGTTGCCCGAAGCCAAAGTGCTGCTTTGTCTCGGCAAAATTAGCCATGACAGCACAATACGCGCATTGGGTTTGAGGCTTGCCGAATATAAGTTTGGACATGGGACGGAATATTCAGATCCATTGGGCCGAACGATACTGTCCAGCTATCACTGCTCAAGGTACAACACGAACACCAAACGCCTAACCGAGAAGATGTTCTTCGAGATTTTTGGACGCGCCCGCGCGCTCTGCGACGCGTAAAGTCATCCCCGTCAGTCTTTAACAATCGGACTATCGGAAAATGGGCTAATAGGGGTCAAATTTCGCGCTTAAATAAAACGAAATTTCACTAGCCCTTTTCACGCATAAGCCGGGCTTTTTGCTTTTGCCAATCGCGTTTCTTATCGGTCTCGCGCTTATCGTAATGCTGCTTACCCGTCGCGGTTCCAATCAGGAGTTTTGCTCGTCCTTTATCGTTGAAATAGAGCTTTAAAGGGACGATCGTTCGGCCTTTACGTTGAGTTTCCCCCATTAACTTATTGATTTCTCTTCGTTTTATCAAAAGCTTGCGCGGGCGCGTCGGATTGTGGTTGAACTGACTTGCCGGGGCGTAGATAGGAATATTCGCGTTGATGAGCCACGTCTCATTACCCTCGACGGACACATAAGCCTCGGCGATATTCGCGCGCCCTTCTCTAAGTGCCTTCACCTCTGTGCCGACAAGCTGAATGCCGGCCTCCAATGTATCTTCGACCGCATAATTATAACGGGCACGACGATTATCCGCGAGAACCGTATCGGTTTCTCCGGCCTTCTTCTTACGTCCGCCAGCTTTGCTCGACATGCTAGAAAGAAATTCCGGCCTGCGTCATCGCCGCTTTTACTATGTCTTTCGTCGTCTCACGACATTCCGTGATCGGCAGGCGTACAGTTGGCTCCATTTTCCCCAGTAGAGACAAAGCATATTTTGCAGGCCCGGGGCTCGGGTCGACGAACAGATCTTTGTGGAGTCGATCGAGTTTTGCATTCCAATCTCTCGCCGCCGCAATATCGCCGGCCAATAGAGCGTTGTGAAAGGCGGCATATTCGGCGGGCGCGATGTTCGACCCAACGGAGATTGTCCCCCGTCCGCCATGCGCGCTGTGGCCGAGCGACGTCGGGTCATCGCCGGACAGTTGGATGAAATCTTCGCCGCAGCGAACCGTTAATCCTGCCACGCGCTCAATCTCGCCCGTCGCATCTTTGCACCCAATCACGGTGGGCAATTTTGAAAGCCGTTCCATCGTATCTTGTTCTATGTCCACAACGCTTCGACCGGGAATGTTATAAACAACAATCGGAATATCGACCGCTTCAGAGATCGCTTTGAAATGTTGGAAAATGCCCTCTTGGCTTGGCTTGTTGTAATAGGGCGTGACAACCAGCGCCGCATCAGCCCCCATGGCCTTTGCATGTTCTGCATATTTGATGGACACACGCGTTTCATTCGAGCCTGCCCCGGCGATGACCGGCACGCGCCCGTTCGCTGCTTCAGATGTCAGGCGAATTACCCGCTGATGCTCTTCGTCAGTCAGAGTCGCGCTTTCACCTGTCGTTCCGCATGGCACCAAACCATGTGTTCCGGAGGCAATTTGCCACTCGACAAAATCCTGAAATGCCTGTTCATCTACACGCCCGTCTTTGAACGGTGTAACGAGAGCTGTAATTGAGCCGCTTATCATGTTTGTCATTCTCAATCCGGTTGTATAGGCCTTGTTAAGTTAACGGGTGATAGCGTCGATAGGGACATGGGTTCAAGGAAACGTTTCTTACTTTTCATACTCAAAAGGACTTATCTTATGCGGCACAAAACGGCGGCCAAATTTAGACCAACTGTAGTCGTTTTTGCGGCCATTATGGCTTTTGGCAGCCTATCAGTTGTGCCTGCAGCCGCTCAGGCCTCGGTGCCCTCACCGCGCTTAAAACCGGCGCCGCCGGCCATGTCGGCCTTTATGTCGGAAACCGATGCGCGGCTCTTTAGAAAAGGCCTAAGCGATGTAAAGGCCCGTCGATGGACAAATGTAAGCCGACTTATTAGCCAAATTAATGATCCGACAGCGAAAGATATCTTGCGCTGGGCCAGAGCTGCAAATGATAGAAATGCGCCCGTCGAAACCTTGATGTATGTTCACAAGAACCTAGCCGATTGGCCAAGGATGACAACGGTGCGGGCTGAAGCCGAGCGGCGTATGTTCGATGAAAACTGGTCGTCCGCGCGCGTATTTGACTGGTTTTTAGGGGAAACTGAACCTGTTGCCGGCGAAGGACGGGCGGCGCTCGCTCGCGCTTACTATTCGAAAGGCGACCAATTAAATGGCGACAAATATTTAAAACTGGCTTGGCGAGAAAGCCGCCTGAACCGAGATAGGCAAAAGAAAATTTTTGGAGCCTATCGCGACAAGCTGACAAAAGATGATCATGCTGCGCGCGCGGATCACCTCCTTTGGTTGGGCTATCGGTATCACGATAGCGCCCGCGCGCTCCTCTCCCACATGGACCGCTCAGACCGCGCGCTCATTGATGCGCGAATGAAGCTAAATCGAAACTCGTCAGGTATAAATTCCGCTATTAACGCAATCCCGGATCGTTACTTGGATGACCCGGGCTTTCTCTATGAACGTGCGCGCTGGCGACGTCGGAAAAAATCAAATTCCTATGCTCTGCCCGTGTTTATGTCGGCGCGTACTTTCCCCGAATCAGACTTGGGAAAAAAGGCGGTTTGGCGCGAGAAGAAATTAATGTCCTATTGGGCCATTTCTGAGAATGATATCAAGGAAGCGTATCAGCTTACGCTTCACCACGGGTTCGAGCGAGGAACGGAATTTGCGGAGGCCGAATTTCTCGCGGGTTGGTTGGCTCTGACAGGCATGAATGAACCGGATCGCGCGATACGGCATTTTACCCGCCTGAGAGATGGCGTGGGTTCACCTATTTCACTTTCGCGCGCAAATTATTGGCTAGGCCGCGCATCAGAAGCCCAGGGCGACGGACAGGAAGATACCCATTACCGCGCGGCGGCCCAATATCCGAATACCTATTACGGTATGTTGGCAGGTCTGGAAGTTGATGGAAGGTCTCATTACGTCACCCTTCCGCCAGAATTCGTTTTTGAACAAGACAGAGTGACTTTTGCGTCTGATAACCGCATCCACGCCCTGCGCCTTCTCGGAGAAGCCGGTGAAGAACGATTATACTCTCAACTGAGTTATCATATGGATGATGAAGTCGAGAGCCTGTCCCAACTCTCGCTCCTTTCGGAATTAGCAAAAGACTACGGCTTCATGCGTCCATCCTTGCGCGCCGCCAAGCAAGCCGGTCGTTTTCAAAGCATGCTGACGGACAGCGGATATCCGCTGGTTAGCGCGATTGATGCCCTACCTAAACAGACATTTGAGGAGGCCTTCGTCTACGCGATTGCCCGGCAAGAGAGTGAATTTGCTCCTAACGCGGTCAGCTCCGCGAAGGCCTATGGTATGATGCAAATGATCAACGGCACAGCAAAAGCGACAGCTCGAAAGCATCGCATTAAATATGATGTCAATAAACTGGCGAGCGACGGAGATTACGCTGCCAAAATGGGGGCTTTGCATCTCAACGATCTCCTGAAGCAATGGGATGGATCTTACATTCTGGCCGCCGTCAGCTACAACGCAGGTCCGCACCGTGCGAAACAGTGGATAAAAAAATACGGCGACCCGCGCAGCGGTAACGTCGATGCGATTGACTGGGTTGAAAAAATTCCGTTCTCAGAAACGCGTAATTACGTCATGCGGGTCATGGAAAACATGCAAGTCTACCGCGCCCGGCTGAACAATAATTCAGTGCCCAACAGGTTGGAACAGGATCTAAGGATAGGTCAGCAGGGCTTTTAAAACCCGCCCTGACCCAACTTCGATTCTCAATAAATCAGAGCGACGCCATCATATCACTTGACTGACAGAGTTGTTCAGTGTTTGTTCTGTATTTGGGAGGGTGGATAAGTCTGTGCACAATAAACGTATAAATTCTTTTCTTATCTAATGTCGGCGCGGATCCACCATGGGCATATTCGGAGTGAGCGCAGAAGATTTCGCCGCGCCCAAGAAGGCCGCGCTTGGTCGGTAAAAGATCTACCGCAATATTATTATCATAAGAATTTTTCCGACATAATCGCTGGCGTTGAAGCTGACCTGCCTCACCTTCTCAACGACGCCGCATCAAATTTTATTAAAGCCTATCAGACCTTAGCGTTTGCCGAACAATGCGCCTATGCTCGACTGTGCGGCCGCAAAGGGTTTGTCTTTAACATTGATCGATTTGACTACCCGGAAATCGAGGCTCTGCCTGAACAATATAAGTCTTTGGCGAAATTCGGTTTCGTACGGGCCGTTGAAGAGAGAGACTTTCGATTATACTTAGCCAGCCTCACAAAAATTGATCTTACAGTCTTGATGTCAGACGCGCTTTGTCCAAGTAAATTCAGAAAATCTTGGACCAAGGACAGACTTATCAACATCGCTGTGGAAGACATAGGTTTTGAGACTGTCCATATCGACGAAAATATATGGGTTCGTGACCATATTGATGTTCTCGATTACATCGTTTTCCTACATTCCGGACATATTGAAAATGGACTGCAAAAGCGCACACTTCGGGATCTGGGGCTTATAAAAGCACCCAAATCTGATCGAAAATACGGGGAACGGTTTGAGACGGCAGACAATGCTCAGTCCGTTTGGTTTTATGCCAAGCGCCTTAGACTGGCCTCTCAGCAAAACGACGCAGATGTCACAGAGCTTATCCACTCAATCGACGATTGGCCTGACCCGCTCTGCAATAAAAGCCGTCGCGACAAAGACGCACTCCTCCATATAATTGGCCGGGCTTTCGAAAAGCAAACCGATTTGGACCACGCTTTACACGCCTATTCCCTCTCGGATAGTGAGCTCTGCAATGAACGGTCTGTTCGTCTGCGCTATAAGTTAGGACACAAAGACTGGGTGAAATCCCGCTTGATTGAGATGATCGAAAACCCGAGTTCAGATAATGAGCACACATTCGCGCGCGATTTTTACGCAAGGAAGTTCAAGAAAAAACGAACGTCTTTAGTTACCGATATGTTGAGGGAGGCCAGGTGCATCACGCTGGATGAGGCATTTAAGCACCAACCCGAAAATGCCGCCGTAAAACACTTTGAATCTGAAGGCTTCATCGCATTGAGGGCCGAAAATAGACCTTGGAGGGTTTTGTTCGGGCTCCTGTTCTGGGACGAAATTTTCTCAATTCAAGGCGTCATGACGCCTTCCCCTGCGTTGAAGGCCGGAACATTTTATGAGCAAAACGAAGCGGCCATTGAGGCTAAGTTGAGCGCGCTGGACACGCCCGGCAAAATCATCGTCCAGCTCATGCAAACCTTGGCCAGTCATCACGGCACGCATCAAAGGATATTTCGGTGGGGGTCACGGAGTTTAGACCGTTTGAAATTGCTGATCGAGCACTCTCCAAAAGGGGCACTAACAAGTATGTTGCGGCTCATGGCCCGGAATTGGGACGAAACGAAAGACGGGTTCCCCGACCTCATAATTATCGAAAACAACTTGTGTAAATTTATCGAAGTCAAAGCTGCGGGAGATGTCATTCGGCGTCACCAATTAACGCGGCTGAAACAGTTGAGAACGGCCGGTTATCAGGCTGATATCCTTCAAATTGAATGGGCTGTCGATCCGGATCAAGTATATGTCGTTGTCGATGTCGAGACAACGGGCGGACGTCCGGGTTTACACCGGGTTACGGAAATTGGCGCCGTGAAAATTCAAGGCGGCGAGGTCATTGATGAATGGTCGAGCCTTATTAACCCGCAGCGCTCCATCCCGCCCAATATCACCAGGCTGACAGGCATCACTCAAGAAATGGTCACCGACGCGCCCATTTTTGTCGAGGTCGTCGACAGTTTTGAGGCCTTCATGGGAGACGCAATCTTTGCAGCGCATAATGTAAATTTCGATTACGGGTTTATCAGTGCCGAATTTCAAATGGTCGACCGACGTTTTCGGCACCCAAAAATATGCACCTGCGCGTCCATGCGGAAACTCTATCCGGGCCACGCTTCCTATTCACTGAAAAACCTCTGCCGTGATTTTAGGATCGATCTTTCAAGCCATCATCGGGCGCTTTGCGACGCAAAAGCCGCGGCTGAATTACTTGGCCTCATCAATGAAAAGCGTTTGGAAAATCAAAGCTGAAACGAGGCTTTCACCGCAGCTTGCCATGTGTCAAAAGACTCTGACTCGTCTATAGGATTTTTGCATTGGCCATTCCGCTTCCAAATACTGATACAGCAAGCCGCACCGATACCATTCGCGGCCTCATCGAAGCGCGTCTTTCCCAAATTGTACCTTCAGATACAACTTGGCCGGTCCGCCTTCACGAAGCGCAAAGGCACGCGCTCCTTTCGCCCGGAAAAAGGTTCAGACCCTTGCTCTGCGTTTTTATCGCGCAAGGCGGCGGCATCACGCAAGGCCCTGACCTCGACGCCGCCATTACGACGGGCTGCGTGGCAGAAATGGTCCATGCCGCATCGCTAATACTGGATGATTTGCCTTGCATGGATGATGCGGACCTTCGCAGGAACCAACCGACCACGCACATCGCTTTTGACGAAAGCACGGCGATTTTATCTGCGACATCTTTGCTTAACCGAGCCTTCGGCGTGCTGTCCCGAATGGACCAGGTCACGGCTGACCGTCGAATCGAAATCATTGATTTGCTGTCTTACGCCGTCGGTTCAAAAGGCCTGATTGCCGGACAAATGGCTGACCTCGCGAATACAAATCAAGGCACAACGATCGCTGAAATTGAACGGCTCAACACGCTAAAAACGGGCGCGTTATTTGACTTTAGCGTGGATGCCGCCGCCGTTTTATCAGGCCTGCATGCGTCGCAGAGAGCCGCCTTAAAAGATTTTTCGCATCACTTGGGCCTCGCGTTTCAACTGCTCGATGATGTCAAAGATTCCGTCATGAGCGACGCCCAAGCCGAGAAATCTGTTAATCGAGATATTGGCAAAGCGACCATCCTGGCGGTTGCAGGTTCCGAAGCCTCGAAAGAGAAACTTACCGATTACCTGTCGCATGCAAAGGCGGCGCTGAAACGCGCTGAACTGTCAAATCTAAAGACCCTTCACATGATCTTGGATCACCAGTTTGCCTTCCTCCGCAGCGCATAAAGCCTTGACGTCAACGGTCCTCAATGTGCGCGGCCTTACGGTCGATTACGGCAAGCACCGTGCGCTGGATAACTTATCTCTCGACATTTCTGCTGGCGATCTTGTCGGCGTGATTGGTCCGAACGGTGCCGGAAAAACCAGCTTCATCAAAGCGCTTTGCGGACGACTCAAACTTCAGGGCCAAATCAATATTAATGGCGTAGACCTCAAAACCGGAACGGATAGGCGACAGCATATCGCCCTCGTCCCGCAGGATATCGGGTTATACCCTCACCTCACAGCCCACGAAAATCTCGACGTGATCGGACGATTGCTAGGCTTGAAAGACAAGGCTGTCATAGGCGCAGCCTTGGACGAAGTTGAGATGGGCCAGCACGCCAAATTACGCATCTCGGAAATGTCAGGCGGCATGAAAAGACGCATCAATGTGGCTGCTGCGATACTAACAGACCCGTCGCTTATCATTTTTGATGAACCCACGGCGGGCGTAGATGCGCCCGCACGGGACACCGTTCACAGGTTGGCGCGCAAGCTTGCTGATGACGGCAAGGCGGTCATACTCATCACGCATGAGCTCGCACAAGCCGAAGCCGTTTGCGACAAAGTCCTCGTATTATGCGGCGGGAAACGTCTCGCCTATGATACGCCCGCCGATATTTTAGAAGCCAGTTTTCAAGGTCAACGCGAAGTCATGGTCCGTTACAGCCGACCGCCTGCTGAAGACGCATTCAAAGCCATGACACCTTTCAATTTTCAACAAGGTGAATTGCCAACGATCTGGGTGGCCTTAACGGAGGCTAATGAGGTGAGTTTTGTGTCCGCCTTTACGACTGCGTTGAAAGGCGGCGAGGATCTCATTCGCGAGATAAGTGTCCGCCGCCCCGGCTTAACGGCCCTGATGCACCGCATCGAAAAAACCGGGCAACTGGCATCATGATTTTTGCTGTTTTTAAAACCATGTGGCTCAGGCTTTGGCGAGACAAAGGCGCGCTTGTTTTGGCGTTTATCCTGCCCGGATTTATTTTCGCTGTATTTGCCGCCATTTTTTCAAACGCATCGGGCGGAAATTTGGATTTGCGGGTCACGCTCGCGGTCCAATCTACATCTGAAGCAAGCCTCGAATTCGCCGAAGCCATAAAAAAAACTGACCTTTTCACCGTGAGTTTCGATGAAAATTGGACGGCCGCAGAAGTCAGCGAACGTATTAGATTGGGTCAGGATGACGTCGGGGTCGTTTTGACAGGGTCATTTACGGACCCAAACACGCTACCGATAAAAATCATACAGGACCCAAGCCGCAAAGTCGCGGCCACAGTTTTAAAGGGTCAACTCCGCCAGATGCTCGCAGGGCAATCTCAGACAGAAACTCGAGAAATTTTCGAAACAGTCTCGGCTTTGAACGCGCAGGCCGCTTCCAAAATAGAAGACCCGACGGTCACCTATTACATCGGCGCGACGGCGATTTTATTTTTGCTCTTTTCCGCCATGCAGGGCGCGGCCATTTCCATAGACGAAAGGCGCAACGGCATCAGTGATCGCCTTATGGTTGGCCCGTCGGGCGCTTTCGGCATGTTGAGCGGAAAATTTGTCTTCCTGTCTGTGATAGGTTTTTTTCAAGCCGCAATAATATGCGCTGTCGCCGCCATATTCTTTGACGTCCCTATTCTCTCGCATTTGCTGCCCGTTGGGTTAGCTTGTCTGGGCGCAGCGGTTTTGGCAGCGGGTCTATCGCTTCTCGTCGCCTCATTCTGCGACACGCAGGCCCAAATGAATACGGTGAGCACATTTGCGGTATTATTGCTTTCAGCCGTTGGCGGTTCGATGGTTCCGCGGTTCATGATGCCGTCCTGGCTACAGCAGATCGGAATCGTGACACCCAATTATTGGTCGATTGAAGCCTTCTATGGCATTTTGGCGCGGGGACAGTCGGTTATTGATCTGCTACCCGTATGGGGTGTGTTGTTTGGCGGGGGCTTTATTTGTCTCGGTCTGGCAGCTTTCGTGTCGCATAAATTGATGAGGGTCTAAGTGGAATCCGCGCCTTTGGCAGATAAGCAAGTGAATATGGGGCCGGTCTATGCGGCGCTCATTTTTACCGCTTGGGCCGCCGTGCATCTCTATAGTTTGTTTATACATGATCTCTCGTCGCCGGTTTGGATAACCCTTGGCCTTATTGCGCTACAATGCTGGCTTTATACGGGCCTCTTCATTGTGGCTCATGATACGATGCACGGCTCTTTTGCGCCCGGTAGCGCCCGCCTAAACGCGTTTGTCGGCACAGCCATTCTGTTTGTCTATGCAGGATTTAATTGGCGCGAGATGAGAACTGCGCATCACGCTCATCATGATTATTCCGGCACTGAAAAAGATCCCGACTTCAATAATGAGAACCCGATGGCGTTCTGGCCTTGGTATTTGAAATTCTTCCTGACCTATTTTGGATGGCGTCAATTCGGCATTCTTTTCGGCTTTACGATTGTCTATATTTTGCTCGGTGCCAATTATTTAAATACGATCGTTATGTGGGCTGTGCCTGCGGTTCTATCGTCCGTGCAACTTTTCTACTTCGGCACATATCTCACGCATAGGCATAGTGACGCATTTCCGGACCATCACAACGCCCGCACAAATGAATTTCCGTGGTTGTTCTCCCTGCTGTCATGTTTTCATTTCGGCTATCATCACGAACATCATCTGTTTCCTTACGAGCCTTGGTGGCGCCTGCCGAAGCGAAAGAAGGACTTGAGAACATGAGTATCCTCGCCAATATCGCTATTGTTATCGGCTCCGTGATTGGCATGGAGGTTTTTGCTTGGGCCATCCACAAATATGTCATGCACGGCCCCGGATGGGGCTGGCATGAAAGCCACCACACCGAGACAAAAGGTTTGTTTGAAAAAAACGATCTTTACGCGGTTGTTTTTAGCTTCATTGCGGCCGGGTTTTTCATCTTGGGATCCATGGGCATCACATGGCTGTGGTATGTTGGTTTAGGATTGACAATTTACGGCATTCTCTATGCTGTTGTTCATGATGGGCTTGTGCACCGCCGATTGCCTTTTCCTAAGAAAGCACGCGGAGCCTATATGAAACGATTGGTGCAAGCCCATAGACTTCATCATGCCGCCCATACGAAAACAGGCTGCGTTAGTTTTGGCTTTATCTGGGCTGAAGATGTGAGAAAGCTGAAAGCCCAATTAAAAGCCAATATGGCAGATCAGGGCCTCTCCCTTCAGTCAGAACAAGCAGAGTAAAGCGGCTTGCCTGAAGGATTTGATCCGGATGACCTCATCGCCTGTTACAGGCGCGGCGTTTTTCCCATGGCTGATAGCCGAGACGATGAAGCCTTCTATCTCGTGGAACCCAAACTTCGCGGCATCTTACCGCTGGACAGTCTCCATATCTCAACATCGATGAAAAAGTTTATGCGGAGGACCCAGCTGCGGGTCACCCATAATCAGGCTTTCTCTGAAGTGATCAGGGCATGCGCCTCGAATCATGGCGGAACATGGATAAGTCATTCGATTGAGACGCTATATAATCTCCTCCATCTGCGACATGAGGCGCATAGCGTTGAGGTTTGGGACGGCGAGACTTTAGTTGGGGGTCTATATGGCGTCACGCAAGGCGGTGCATTTTTCGGGGAAAGCATGTTTTCCAAACAAACCAACGCCTCAAAACTCGCTCTGATTTATCTCGTTGAGAGGCTAAAAAGCCGGAACTTCAACTTATTGGATACTCAGTTTTTGACGGATCATCTCAAGTCGCTCGGAGCGATTGAGATTCCACAATCAGAATATTTGGAAAAATTAAATCAGGCTTTACAATCAAACGTCCGTTTTGATTGACGTCAGCTTTTAGATTGCACAATACATCAATATGAAAAAATTTATCCCCCTTCTCCTCTCCGTAACTGCCCTTACAGCCTGCGAGCCCAATTCTGACAAAACATCAGACGATAAAAGCGATTCGGACGGTCCCGCTTTTGAGAGCACTTATACCCCGCAGACTCCCGCAGATGTGCTGCTGAGAAATGCGAAAATAATAGACGGGGTGAGTGCAGAAATTCTCGAAGGTGATCTGCTCATCTCAGGCGGTAGAATCGGCTTTGTTGGATCAGGCGAGATACCGGACGGCATAACCGAGTTAGACTTGGACGGACGATATGTGACTCCGGGAATTATCGACATTCATTCACATCTAGGCAATTATCCTTCACCGGGCGTGCAGGCACATGGCGACGGCAATGAAGTTACGAGCCCTGTTACCTCTGAAGTCTTTGCAGAACATGGTGTTTGGCCTCAAGATCCCGGCTTCGACGAGGCGTTGCAAGGCGGCGTCACAACGCTCCATGTCTTACCGGGGTCAGCGAACCTATTTGGAGGACGCGGCGTAACGCTTAGAAATGTGCCATCACGAACTGTCCAAGGGATGAAATTTCCGGATGCGCCATATACGCTAAAGATGGCCTGCGGTGAAAACCCGAAACGCGTTTACGGCAATAAGGGCGGCCCCGGGTCGCGAATGGGCAACGTTGCCGGATACCGCAAAAACTGGATTAAAGCGCAAGGCTATAAGGCCAAACGCGACAAAGGCGGCGACTTCGACAGAAACCTGCAGCTCGAAACCTTGGCCGATGTCTTGGACGGAAAGATCCTCGTGCAAATGCATTGCTACCGCGCAGATGAAATGGTTCAGATTTTAGACATCGCCAAAGAATTTGATTATAAAGTCACGACGTTTCACCACGCTGTCGAAGCCTATAAAATCGGCGATTATCTGGCCGAAAATGATACCTGCGCAGCGATGTGGGCCGATTGGGGTGCATTTAAAATGGAAAGCTTTGATTATATAAATGAGAATGTTCCCTTCGTTCACGCTGCAGGCGCTTGCGCGATGATACATTCTGATGACCAAAACAATATTCAACGCCTCAATCAAGAAGTCGCGAAGACTTGGGCCGACGGAAACCGGGCGGGTCTAAATATTCCCAAGGCAGAAGCTTGGAAATGGTTGTCGACAAACCCGGCAAAGGCACTTGGCATTTTAGAGGAAACGGGAACCTTGGAAGAAGGCAAGCGGGCAGACGTCGTTATTTGGGACGGAGACCCCTTCTCCACCTATTCTCGACCCGCCACGGTAATGGTCGATGGTGTTGTCCTATTTGACAAAGAAACAGGCCTTAAACCAAAGAGCGATTTTCGCCTCGGATATGCGGATCTGACGGAGGGCGCGAAATGAAACAGCTCTTACTCCTAACCGTAGCGTTAGCTTTCTCATCGCAGGCACAGGCTCAAACGTTTTTTGTTGATGATGCGACGGTCGTCGCGAAGAATGGAACCCAATCAAAAACTGATATCATTGTTGTCGACGGCGTTATTCAAGGTCGCGGCGCAAGACTAGTTGCCCCTGACGGCGCGACCGTTATTTCAGGCGGTTGGGTTACGCCGGGCCTCTTCGCCTCCATGTCCTCACTCGGCATGACAGATATCGGCTCATCCGGCCCCGGAAATGACGTTGCATCTGAATCCTCGAAAACCAATGTGTCCGAATATGCCGTGGATAGTTTCAATCCTCGCTCCGTTCATGTCGCAAACGTCAGGCAGAGCGGTATCACCCATGCCGTGATTGCACCGCGTAGCGGCAGCGACAGCATCTTCGCAGGGACCGGCGCTATTATCTCACTGACGGGTGAATTTGATTCTGTGCTCGACCCTGAAGCCTTCGTCATGGTTGATCTGGGGGAAACCGGGACACGGCGCGCCGGCGGGTCGCGAGCTGCGGCGATGTCTCAACTCCGTTCGGCAATTGAAGATGCAGAGAGCTTTACGAAACGCTATGCCGAGAGCTCGGATGGCGGCGATGTTCTAACGCGCCAAGATGCACAGGCCTTCGCACGCGCTGTTAAAGGCGAAATCCCTCTTCTCATTCGGGTCAATCGTGCAGCCGATATTATGCGTCTTATCGACATCAAGCAGAACAATCCGTCGATAAAAATGATTCTCGTTGGGGCCGCCGAAGCGTGGGAAGTAGCCGATGAGATCGCGGCGTCAAATATCCGCGTGATTATCGACCCGCTGAAAAATCTACCGGACTCTTTCGAAAGCGTTGGGTCCAGATTAGACAATGTTATATTTCTGGAAAATGCCGGCGTGGATTACGCCATTTCGAACCTCGGCGCCCTCGGCGTAACGAAGCCCGCTACGTTAGCCCAGCACGCCGGAGCGGCCGTTGTCGAAGGTTTGCGCTGGGATCAAGCCTTTGGCGCGATCTCCTCCATTCCGTCGCAGTGGTTTAATGTGCGCGGCGATTCTCTTGTCGTTTGGGACGGAGACCCGATGGAGGTGACGAGTGCGCCTATCGCGATGTCCATTGGCGGGGTCGATCAGTCGATGACATCTCGGCAAAAGGCGCTGAGAGACCGGTATAATCCGTCCCGTTCCGATGACCGGCCCTATAAATATCGCTAAGGAATAGTATTTACACGCACCGTATAAGGCGTTTACGCCGCTTGACCTTATTTCAGCGCGCCCTATGTTGCGGCAAATTAACGAAGGGCTTGTGGATGTCTGCACGCCCGCGCCGAAACGAGACACATTGAGCGACATATCCAAGCCTGTAGAAATTGATGCTGACGCGAAGATCGATGTGACCTTCTCGGAGCTTGGCCTTGACCCAAAAATCCTCAAAGCCTTGGACGATCTGGGATATGTCACGCCGACCCCCATTCAAGCCGAAGCCATTCCCGCTGCGTTAAAACAACGAGACGTTCTTGGCATCGCCCAAACAGGAACAGGCAAGACGGGGGCGTTCACCCTTCCAACCATGCACAAACTCGCATCCGGCCGCGCGAGAGCCCGCATGCCCCGCTGCGTGATAGTTTGTCCGACGCGAGAACTCGCCGCGCAAGTCGCAGAGGATGTCGAAAATTACGGAAAATATTTGAGGCTTGAGATGGCGCTTTTAATCGGCGGTGTTTCATTTGCGGAACAAGATCGAAAATTGATGAAGGGCGTCGATATTTTGATCGCGACGCCGGGTCGATTAATCGATCAATTTGAGCGCGGAAAAATCCTAATGACGGGTGTTCAAACCCTTATCGTGGATGAGGCGGACCGCATGCTCGACATGGGCTTTATTCCGGACATCGAGAAAATCTTCGACATGACACCTTTCACGCGTCAGGTGCTGTTCTTCTCTGCGACAATGCCAAATGAAATCAAAAGACTGGTTGATCAATTTCTTCATCAACCCGTCAGTATTCAAATTGCGCGAAAGAACATGACCGCGAAGACGGTGACGCAACGTATCGTGCGTGTGCCCTCCTCCGATGCGAAACAAAAACGCACGGCCCTTCGTTGGATCATTGATAAAGAAGATGTCGATAACGGAATTGTATTCTGTAACAGAAAACGCGACGTCGATATTGTTGCGAAATCCCTGAATGTCCACGGTCATGACGCGGCACCCATTCATGGTGATCTTGCGCAAAGCCTCCGTACTGAGACACTCAATCGATTCAGAAATGGCGAAATCAAATATCTTATCGCGTCGGACGTCGCGGCGCGTGGGTTAGATGTTCCATCCGTAAGCCACGTTTTCAATTATGATGTTCCCAACCATTCTGAGGACTATGTTCATAGAATTGGCAGGACCGGACGCGCGGGACGCAAAGGCGACGCGATAATGTTAGTCGCGCGTTTAGATGAGAGAAATTACCAAGACATCCTGGATTTAATCAATGTCGACTCCATTGAAGAAATGGAAATCCCCGGCATTGAGAACTTCCCTAAAGATGACGGACGTCACAAAAGACGTGGCCGCGACGGCGGAAAGAGCCGAGGTCGCAGAGGTGACAGTCGAAAGCGGAATCACGGGCAGCGAAATGACGGAACCTACCATGATAGTGCCGTTTCAACTGAAAAGGTTTCGACTGAAAAGCCTTCAAGAAAGTCGGCCCCGAAAAGCAAGTCAAAGCCTGCAGAAAAAGTTGAAGCTAAAAAGCCGATAGAACGCCGCAGACCTGCACCCGGCAGAAAAAAGGCGCCTGAAGGTAAAGCCCCCAAAGCCAAGGCTACATCACCGGAGCCGGTTCTCACGGAACAGACAGATACAAAGCCAAGGCGAAATACGTCGAGACGCAGAGCTGCGCCGGGAAAAAAATCGACGGCTCCAGCGTCTCAGGAGCCTAAAGCGCAATCCGGCAATCGCCGCGAGAGAAAATCCGAGACAAGACCCAAGGCTTCAGCGGCTAAACCTACGCCTAAATCAAACAAGCCGAAAAAAGCTGCACCGCCTGAGAAAAGCGGAAAATCGCCAAAAGGGAAAACCCCATTCGGCGATGATCTACCGGACTTCTTGAAATTCTAAGTAGGCTGCTTTTCTATCCGCGCGACGGTTTCGTCGAGGGCTTTGTAAATTCTATCTAATACCGGGTCAGTTTCTTGCATGAGGCAGTGCCCGGTCTTTGGTATCGCGATGGACATACAATCCGATAGCCGTGTCTTACAAATTTTTTCATTCACCTCCGTCACAACAAAATCATCCTTTTCGGCATGGATCATTGTTACGGGCTTTTCCAAAGATTCGGGAAATCCGGGCTGTAGAACAAAATTACTACTCCGGTAAAATTCCCGTCCCCAGTTAAATGTCACCCCGCCAACTCGCTGTTCAGGCCTCAGCGTAAATACAGCATCCCGCATGGGCAGACGTTTTGGAGACGAGGCGCAATAGTCGATGCCAACCTTCAGCAGGTCATCTTCAGTCGCGGGCTTCCAATTTGAATTTCCGGGAAGATAGCGCGTATCTTTCCCGATCGCATCACCCCATCGCAACATGCGCGCGGCTTCCTCAAAACTCATATCTCCCGCCTTCGGACGCAAGGCAGGCGCAATAAGCAGAAGCCCATCCACCAGATCAGGATGCTCCGCCCCAACTCGAAAGGCGACATGCCCACCGAACGACATTGCGAGAAGAACAACCGGCCTGTCCTTCGGCACTTTCAAATCTAGTAAAAACAACGCGACATCATTGGCGTATGTTTTAAAATTCTCGACCAAGAGTTTTTCCGGTTGAGATGGCCTCGGTCGTTCGGATCCGCCCTGCCCGCGTAAGTCAAATCCAACGACATGATAACCACGCGACGCAATCTCACTGGCTTGCTCACCATACATATCCATTGTCGATGTATATCCCGGAATGATGACAACGGTCGCTCGCGCAGAGCCGGAATTCCCCGTCTGGCCGTAACGCATGCTAATGCCGTCTTCGCTCGTGAACGTCTCCCATTCCCACTCAGCAGGCATATCCGGAATGTTAAACGCGTCGACTTGCGCGCGATAAGCCCGACTAACTTCAAAAGGCTGATAAGATCGTTCAGGCCAAGCAAAGAAAGCGAGGACTGAGATAATAAGTAGGCCTAAGAGAACAAAGACGAGCTGTTTCATACCTCGGCCCCATCATAAGCGTTTGTCTCTTTCCAAAGGGACGTTTTGCTGAAGCGGGCGTGCCAATCGCAGAGTTTGGGGGCTGCAGATCTCCAGTCAAAATGGTGCGCGCGATAGCTCGCATAATCCAAACCGCAAATGATAGCGATATTTCCAAATGTCCAATCCTCGCCTAGCCAAGAACTAATTTTGTCTAATGTCACCACAGCATTTCGAATGGCTTGGTCGTGCCGCTCGATCATTTCGTCCCAATGCAGCTCTTCCGGCCGCGCGGTCTCGCTCCGGTAATTATAGACCGCGTCGGACAGCCCATCTCCGAGTGCGTGTTGCCAAAGCTGGATATATCGGTTGCGGCCTTCCGAGGGGAGTAAAGGTTTATCTCGGAGGCTATCCAGATATTCGCAGATAACAGGACTATCGAAAAGGAATTGCCCGGGCTGCCATTCCAGCGCCGGAATTTTCCCGAGAGGGTTGTCCCCCGCCAAATAGCCATGCGAGCCGCCCTTCTCCGGTGGGCACTCATCCAAAGCAATATTGGAGAGGCGCGCCAAAATCATCACTTTCCGGGCGTAGGGGGAGATAGGCGAAGAATATAATTTCATTTATTTACCTTGTACCGAAAGCGCCAAAAAAATGATTTCGTGAAAACTTTAGTCATCGGTCGTTACATCGCCTTCTTTGAACGAAACCCGAATAATTCGGTTTGTAGCGCTTTGGTGGATCAAAAGATCACCATCCTTCGTCGCCCGAATATGCCTGGCTATGCCCGCATGAATATTACCGGTCGGAATAGGCCAACTTTGGAAAGTTTCAGTTTTCGGATCAAAGCGAACGAGAGGATCCGGGCGCACGCCGGACTCATTATACCAAACAATATCGTCGATAATCGCAAGCGCATAGGGATGAGATTTAGGGCCGCTCGGCGACGGCCACTCTTTGGCTTCGCCCGTTACAGGGTCCAAACGTCCGAGACGTCCATGGGAGGAATTTACGTACCAGATTAATCCTAAGCTATCGATATCCAGTCTTCGAACCGTGGTCTCCGGTATCGGGAGTTTAAATTCTTCCAGACTCATATCCTGCGGATCAACCTTAAGAAGACAATTGCTACCGTTACAGGCCACCCACAGCGCGCCCTCTGCATCTACCCTAATCCCGTAAGGCTTGGACCGTTCCGTTGGCGCCGTAACCAATTTGATATCTCCGGTATCGGGATCCAAACGGCCGATCATATTACTGTGCTGAAGCGTGAACCAAAGAATACCGGCTTTATCGAAAACAGCCGTGTGTGGGTCCTTGGCCGCAGGGTCAGGCATTTTAAATTCTGTAATCTCGCCCGACGCGACATCCAGTTTACCGATGGTGCCGTTCTTATTTCCTGTGTACCACGCGTTCCCTACTGCATCCATTGTAACGCTATGCGGCTTCGCATTATCAGGTAGAATATATTCTTTCATGTCGCCCGTCACCGGGTCGAGACGTCCTAGGATATTGCCATATTGCCCAACCCACCAGATGGCCCCGTCAGGGGCTTCGACAGGATCGCGAGAGCGTTGCCCCAATGTCGGGACTTGCCATTCCATAAAACTCACCTCCATATCACCCGCAACAAGGGTTGATTTACGGTTTGTATTTGGCGGATGATTGGTTGCGAGATAGTCGACAATTTCCAATTGAAGCTCCGGATCATCCGACAAATCAATCATTGTCGCGATAAGTTCCGTCCAGCCCTCGTTTGTGTAGCCAGAGCTACGCTCTATCAAACTGTAACGATGGCAGGACGAGCAGGTGCTTTCGACAAGCTCCCGCGTTTCATTTGCGAGAGGCTCGGAAGCGCCGGATGTTAAATTCTGCCGCTGGGGTTGGCACGCCGTTAGTCCCGTCAATAACGCAAAAAGCATGACTGAGGATAGCAGCTTAGGCATAGTTCCGACCTTACGAAAATCTAACTCCCGATACGGATATGTTCAATCATGTCCGGAAAGAAACGTAAAGCACGAAGCAAATTCATGAAGGCGACCTTCTCGTCGGCTTATTCCCACTCAATGGTTCCCGGGGGCTTTGACGTCACATCATATACTACCCGGTTCACGCCGCGAACCTCGTTAATGATACGTGTCGCAGTTTCGCCTAAGAACTCATGACTATAAGGATAATAATCCGCGGTCATGCCGTCAGTGGAGGTCACAGCTCTCAGCGCAAGGACGAAATCATATGTCCGGCTATCGCCCATAACGCCCACGGTTTGCACGGGTAAAAGCACTGCAAAAGCTTGCCATATATCATTGTAAAGGCCGTGTTTTTTGATTTGGTCAAGATAAACTGCATCGGCCTCACGCAGGATATCCAAGCGAGATTTTGTGATCTCTCCGGGGCAGCGAATGGCGAGTCCCGGTCCCGGGAAGGGATGACGTTCGACGAAATCAGAATGCAGACCAAGCTCTCGGCCTAGCGCTCTTACCTCGTCCTTGAATAACTCACGAAGGGGTTCAACTAATTCCAAATCCATACGGTCAGGCAATCCTCCGACATTATGATGGGATTTAATTGTTACCGATGGACCACCGTCAAAAGAGACGGATTCGATAACGTCAGGGTAAAGCGTGCCTTGCGCAAGAAATTTCGCGCCGCCAACTTTCTTAGCCTCGCGTTCAAAAATATCGATGAATGTCCCACCGATGATTTTTCTCTTCTCCTCAGGATCTTTGACACCAGCCAATAATGACAGGAACTCGTCACCGGCATCAACGTGGATCAGGTTGATATCGTAGTGATCGCGGAACAAGGCCGTGACTTGGTCGCTCTCGCCTTTGCGCATCATGCCAGTGTCAACATAGACGCAGGTCAGTTGATCACCGATGGCTTCATGAATGAGGACCGCCGCAACTGAACTATCGACGCCGCCGGAAAGCCCGCAAATGACCTTGCCGTCGCCGACTTGGTCGCGAACGGCCTGTATCATTTCGTCTTTGAACGACGCCATGCTCCAGTCGCCTTTGAACCCGGCAATGTCATGGGTAAAATTGCGGAGCATTTTCGCGCCATTTGGTGTGTGGACGACCTCCGGATGAAATTGAACGCCGTAATATTTGCGGGCTTCATCTGCGATTGCCGCGAAAGGCGCATTGGGCGAAATACCTATGACTTCAAACCCTGCAGGCAGCGCGCTTACGCGGTCGCCATGGCTCATCCATACCTCTTCGCGGTCAGTCAATCCTTCAAAGAGTGGACTGCTGCCTGACGTATCCACAAAGGCGCGCCCGAACTCTTGCTCATCAGAGCTTTCGACACTCCCTCCGAGCTGCGCGCACATAGTTTGCTGACCGTAGCAGATACCGAGAATTGGAATGCCGGAAGACCAGATGGCGTCATCCGCTCTAGGCGTTCCAATGCCTGTGACAGAGCTTGGCCCCCCCGATAAGATGATGGCTTTCGGCTCGAATTTTGAGAGGAATTCACCGTCGACTTTATTAAAAGGATGAACTTCGGAATAGACGCCGCTTTCGCGCACCCGCCGCGCAATCAGCTTTGTAACTTGGGACCCAAAATCAACAATGAGAAGCTTTTCATGAGCTTTTACAATGTCTTCATGCGCAGTGTTCACGTCGTTTTCTCCATCACGGCAAAGAAAAAGCCATCAGTATTTGTTGAAGCTGGGCTTAGTGTGAGCGTGCAGCCGTCCGCCGACCAAGGCTTAGGCGCATCCACACCGAAGCGATCTTCCCAGACTTCACCGGCTGACAGCAGGCTGAAATCAGAATCCCGCTCAAGGAAGGCGTAGACTTGTGCTTCGTTCTCTGCCGCTAACATCGAGCACGTCACATAGAACAGGAGGCCGCCGGGTTTCACAAAATGCTTCGCCTCGTCTAAGACTTTGACTTGTTCCTGCATACGCCGCCCGAGCGCATCTTCCGTGAGGCGCCATTTCGCGTCGGGTTTACGCCGCCATGTCCCGACGCCAGTACAGGGCGCATCAACCAACACGCGGTCCATAGACCCGCGTAGGTTATTTAAACTCTTTGCAGGCGGCTGCACGACTTTGATAATGGTCGCCCCTGCACGCGCTGCACGTTCATAAGTCGGCGCGAGGCGGCGCTTATCTATATCAAACGCATGTATTGCGCCCTCATTATTCATCTCGGACGCCAGCGCTAAGGACTTTCCGCCCCCGCCCGCGCAGTAATCAAGAATTTTCTCGCCGGGCTTGGCGGCTACTAAAAGGCTGACGATTTGCGAGCCCTCGTCTTGTATCTCGAGTTTCCCTGTCAGGAATTCCGGATCGGATTGAATATTGGGATGACGCGCAAAGCCTTTGACCGGCTCAAACCGTAGTCCAACAGGTGAAATTTCGGTTGGCGTCGCCTCATCCATCGACAAATCATCACGGTTTGCCTTGATTGTATTAGCGCGAATATCGAGCGGCGCGCGTTCCGTCAGCGCCGCGCCTTCAATTATCGCCTCTTCATCGAAATTCGTCTCGAAAGCGGGCCATAACCAATCGGGAACATCCGCTCTTATCCATTCCGGCGCTGTTTCGAGATCGATTTGACCTTTGAGTTTGGCAATTTGATCTTCGGTTAAGGGCGCACCGAAATGCTGATCACCTTCGGTCTGCTCCAAAATATCTTCAACCGAGACCCCGCCTGAAAACACTGTTGCGCCAAGCGAGAGCGCACGCGGGCTGTCGTCGTTCATACGAAAGGCGATAGAGGACTTACGCCGCAACGCATCCAACACAATGTTGCCTATGGCGGAACGGTCTTTAGAGCCCGCAAAACGATGCGCCTTGCCCCAATCCCGCAGCGCCATGGTCACAGGGGTTCGGCGTTGGGTGACGTCCTCAAGGACCTCCGCCGCAGCCTGTATGCGTCCACCAAGTCTCATGAGAGAACCTTAATTGTAATCACGATCAGCATTTGAACAACACAAATTGCGCTCAAGACAAAACTACCAAACCGCCAAGGGAATATAATATTTGGACCAAGTTGAATGCCGGCATGAAAAACCCGGGCGACAACGAAGACCCAAGCCAAAATTGTCAGATACCCGGCAGTAATGCCGGACATCATGGCAAAAAGACAAAGCACATAAAACAATACGGGCAGTTCAAACTGGTGCTTAAAGTTATCTGAGGCTTTTTCCGCTCTTGCAGGAAAGCCGGTTTCCAAAACCTTCGCCATTCCCCCTTTTTTGACCAAAACGGACACGCGTGTGTAGGCAAGCCAAAGCAAGACTGCCAGCGTCAGGCCAATTTGCGCCAAAAACGGCAGAACGAGCGGATGTTCAATCATATCCAAGCTAAGTCGGCATTGAATAGTTAGGGGCTTCGCGCGCGATATGGACGTCGTGGACGTGGCTCTCCCGCAGGCCAGCCCCCGTAATTTTCACGAATTCCGCATTCTTATGAAGATCATGGATCGTGTGTGATCCCGTATATCCCATCGTCGCACGAATACCGCCGAGCAATTGATGAAGAATTGGCGCAACGGGCCCCTTATAGGCAATGCGGCCCTCGATGCCTTCCGGCACGAGTTTCATCGTATCATTGACTTCTTTTTGAAAATAGCGGTCCGCAGAGCCACGCGCCATGGCCGAAACAGAGCCCATACCGCGATAAGACTTGTAGCTACGCCCCTGATATAAAAAGACTTCACCCGGTGTTTCTTCCGCACCCGCCAAGAGCGACCCGACCATGGCGCATTCAGCGCCGGCGGCTAACGCCTTCGCCATATCGCCTGAGTATTTAATGCCGCCATCCGCGATGACAGGCACATTCGCCTTCTTAGCGGCCTTACACGCGTCAATAATCGCCGTGAGCTGCGGCACACCTACTCCTGCCACGATACGCGTTGTGCAGATAGACCCCGGCCCGATGCCCACTTTGATCGCATCCGCGCCCGCTTCAATGAGAGCTAACGCCGCCGCTTCGGTGGCAATATTACCCGCGATGATTTGCGCATCGGGATAGTTTTCTTTGAGGCGCTTAACTTGTTCGATAACCTTGGACGAATGCCCGTGCGCCGTATCAATAACAATAGCATCCGCACCCGCCGAGATCAGCGCGATGGCGCGGTCATATCCTGCATCACCAACGGTAGAGGCGGCGGCGACCCGAAGACGTCCTTGCTCATCTTTGCACGCATTCGGATGGCTCAGAGCTTTGTCCATATCTTTAACGGTTATCAAGCCGACACAACGATATTTATCGTCCACGACGATAAGGCGTTCAATGCGGTGCTTATGCAGCAGCGCCCGCGCCTCTTTCTCGGTTGCGCCAACTTTCACAGTAACGAGATCCGTCGTCATCAAATCCGATACTTTTTCGTTGGGATCAGTAGCAAAGCGAACGTCGCGATTCGTCACAATGCCAACCAACGTGCCGTCATCTTTCACGATCGGAATGCCGGAGATGCTGTGATGTTGGCCGAGTGCGCGGATCTCTTTCAAAGTGGCCTCAGGCCCAATCGTGATTGGGTTGACGACCATACCGGACTCAAAGCGTTTCACTTTGCGAACTTCTTCAGCTTGCTCTTCTATCGATAAATTTCGATGAATAACGCCAATCCCGCCGGTCTGCGCCATCGCGATAGCCAGCGGGGCTTCCGTGACAGTATCCATAGCTGCGGACACCAAGGGCACATTGATATTTATCTTTCTGGTGAGCCGCGTTTTCAACGACGCGTCAGCAGGTAGAATGTCAGATGCCTTGGGTTGCAAAAGGACATCATCGAAGGTGAGGCCTTCTCGAATCTCCATGGGAGTCTCCATCTCTTTTGCAAGCGGCAGTTATCAGCCTTATACGCGATGTGCAAAGGGTTTCCTGCGTTGAAGCAGGTCTGTCCACAGTTAAGACGAATTATTCGTCGCGGCTCTGCAAATTTAGGGCGACTAAATAGATTTCAGGGCTGCCCTTACGCGAACTTTCGGGTTTTGCGTGCTGCACCTTTTGAAAATTGCGCTTCAAACGTTTCAGAAGCTTTTTCTCCGCACCGCCTTGAAAAACTTTTGTCACGAAATGCCCGCCGGGCCGAAGGGTTTGCATCGCAAAATCGGCTGCAGCTTCCACAAGGGCGACGGTTTTCAAGTGATCCGTCTGTCTATGGCCCGTCGTATTGGCCGCAAGATCAGACATAACTAAATCAGGCTCAGCGCCAAGCAAGGCCTTAATTCGTGCAGGCGCTTTCTCATCCATAAAATCAAATTCTATGAGATCTGCGCCTGAAATTGGGTCAACGGGCAAGAGGTCAATTCCAACAACACGGTCTGCGCCGCGTTTCATCGCGATCTGCACCCAGCCCCCGGGCGCGCAGCCTAAATCTACGATGAGTGATCCGGGTTTAATCAGACCAAATTTATCGTCGAGTTCTTCAATTTTAAAAGCCGCCCTGGAGCGATAGCCTTTTTCTTTGGCCTTACGCACATACGGGTCGTTAATTTGACGCTCCAGCCAGAGCTTTGAAGATATTTTCCGTCCGCTGGCAGTTTTAACTTTCGTATGCAACATTCGCGTCGCATCGTCTTGGTCGCTTTTGCGCGTCACGCGGCCACGTTTCTCACCCTCAACCTTTGAGCCCGTCATCTTGCGTTTTGGCGGACGATTTCTATGACTCGTTGGTTTACGCGCCATCACGCGCCCCTGTAGTTTCCGGCGAAACCCCCATGTCTGTTTGGCTTGGCTTACTCAGCTTTTGCGACTTTTGCATGAGACCAATGAGGATACCTTCCCTCAGTCCACGATCTGCGACGCGGATCATTTTAGACGGCCACATCTCGCATAAGACATCCGTAATCGCGCAACCCGCCACCAATAAATGCGCGCGGTCAACGCCAATACAAGGCTCATTCGCGCGCTCATCAAAGGTCCGGGACCCCATATCCCGCGCAACGCTCACGGCGTCAGCTGACCGTAGCCAAAGGCCGTCTACCTTTGCCCGTTGGTAATACGGCAGATTTAAGTGAATGCCGGCCAAAGACGTAATCGTTCCTGACGTGCCAATTAAATGACCCCGCCCTTGCTGAAATACATTCGTAAACCGCGTTTCACATCCCTGCTCTTTGATGGTTTGGCGAACCACATCACGCAGCGCGTCATACCAAGCTGTCTTGTCATCGGTTTCCGGAACACGTTCTGACAAGGTCACGACCCCAATTGGCAAAGACGCCCAGGCGCTGATGGGAGGTCGGTGCAGCCGGTGCTCGGCTTGTTCGTCTTTTAATTTTCGTACGTCGACCCAAGACAGCTCCGTGGAGCCGCCGCCAATATCAATGACGAGCGCGACGTCTTTTGTCGGATCGACGAGATTTACGCAGCCCATTACAGCGAGGCGGCTTTCAACACGCGGACTAATAACTTCCAAGGTTATGCCCGTCTCTTCTTTCACGCGCCGTAAAAATGCTTCGCCGTTGCTGGCACGGCGGCAGGCTTCGGTTGCGACGCATCGCCACCGCTTGACCCGTTTGGCTTTGATCTTAGCTGCGCAAACGGCAATGGCTTCAACGGCGGCGTCCATACTGTTTTCGCTTAGCATCCCGGTCGCGGCCAGACCCTGACCCAATCGCACTACGCGGCTGTAACTATCGATGATGCGGAAACTTTCGCCTTGATCTCGAGCTACGAGAAGACGGCAATTATTCGTGCCAAGGTCCAATGCCGCGAAGGTGGCAGAATTTCGCCCATTCGAACGATTCCCGCCTCCGCGTTTATGTCTTGGCCGTCTCCTAGCGCTGCGTTCAGTTAACGCAACCGCATCGGAGCCGGCTTTCTGCTCATCCGGCATGGCTTGTCTCTCATGTAGCCGCAGGTCGCATTAATTGCGCGCGCACACGGCATCTTCCCGACCTTGGTAGGGCAAAAACTGTGTGCTCGTAAAGGTTTATCTCAATTTGAGATCAATGAATATCGATGTGATCAGAGAATTGCGCCCAGTCAGGCTCCGGCTGTAGGTCCATCATCGCGTCATGCTGGGATAAATACAATTTTCCGCTCAAGATTTCGAAGAAATTTGACCGATATAGCCGCTCCCGCACCGGAGACTGCATTTCCGAGAAATGTAGTTTGATCTTCAACCGCTTCAAACGTCGATTGATCTCCGTCAAACTGGACAAGGCACTCGCGTCAATACGGCTCACACCCGTGCACATTAAGATCAAATCGGTCATCTCCGGATGCTTGGAGACTATTTCTGCGACGCGGTCTTCGAGAAAGCGCGCATTCGCATAATAAAGCGATTCATTTATTCTCAGCGTTTTTACGATTTCGTCTGTCTCAACGATGAACCTATCGGCGTCTCTATAATGTTCCGTTCCCGGGAAACGGCCAACCAATGGCATTCGCGGCGTTAAGCTCGAGCGTATATGTAAAGTCATAGCGAGTACAACACCAGCCAGAACGCCCCATTGAACGCCCAAGACTAAGACGGCTAAAAACGTTGCAAGAGCCGTCAGGCCGTTCTCGCGAGAATATGTCCAGGTCCGCCAAATACTACCGAAATCCAAGAGGTTGAAACACGCCACAATGATCAAGGCCGAAAGCACGGAAAGTGGCAGACTATAAAGAACGGGCGTCAGTAAGAGCGCCGTGAGCGCCATGAAAGCGGCAACGAGCAAACTGACCAACGGCGTTTTGCCGCCCGCTGAAAAATTGACCGCAGAGCGCGACATGGACCCGTTAATGGGATAGCCGCCCGTCAATCCGGCAACCGCATTCGCCGCGCCTATGCCTAATAGCTCCTTATTTGAGTTCACGCGCCCTCGGCGGCGCGCTGCAAGTTCCTGCGACGTTGACGTACTGTCAACAAACGCGACGATTGCGATAACGGCGGCGGGGATGATTAACTGTTCATAAGAACCAACTGAAATATCAGGAAATTTTAGCGGCGGCAGGCCGGCCGGCACATGACCAACAATCGCTAATCCACCCTTCCCGCCAAAATCCAAAACCGCGCTCAAAATGACAAATACGGCTATAATCAAAATAGGAGCCATCCGCGCAACGATCTTGGCCGTTTTCGCCCGCAATCCTGACTTCACCAATATGAGCGGTAAAGCGCTGCGCACAAAAATGAAAAGCACGATCGCCAAACCGCCGGTCAAAATTGCGAGATATTTGGTGTTGGGCAATTCACTGATGAGATCAGATATCATACCGAAAGCTGTCTGAGCCTCCACGGTGACGCCTAGTATGTGTTTAGCCTGACTGAAAATGATGAGAAGTGCTGCGCCAGTGATATAGGCGGACACGACGGGCCGCGAGACGAAATTCATGAGAAACCCGGCTTTCAAAAATCCGGCAATAATCAACATTCCGCCGGACAAAAGCGCTAGTGCGCCGGCGCTGGCAATGCGCGTGCCTTCCGGTAGTGTTGCGATACAAGCCGCGGTCATCAGGGATATGACGGCCGTCGGTCCGACATTTAGATAGTTAGACGACCCGAGTAAGGCATAGGCTATCAGGGGGAAGATCGACGCATATATTCCGATTTGGGGCGGCAACCCTGCTAATAACGCGTAGGCCAAACATTGCGGCACAAGAAGTATTGTGACGACAATAGCCGCGAGCAGGTCATCCGCAAAAATCTGGCCGCTATAATCATCCAGCCATTTATATTGAGACTTGAAGGCGGACTTAAGGCTCATTTGAACGTCCGAGTGCTATGCGGATGAACGCGCACGGCCTTATGCAGACTTATTTACAAGGAACTGAGTCAAAGGCTGCCGAATTTGTTCCAAATTAAAGCCGGTGGTCTGCAAAGCGTGCATCACGCCATCCACGCCGAGCTTATCAACATGCGCAAAGGCCCAAAGCGCCGCAGACCGCATGCCTGAGGCACAAAAGGCGACGATTGGCCGTGGCATAGAGTCAAATGCTGTGATCGACGCCTCAATCGTGCCTGGCTGCAAACCTCCCGCCATAGGAATGTAGTGGTAATCTACGCCAATTTCTTGCGCGGCCGCTTCCAATTCTTCGGATAAAGGCTGGATTGGCGCTTCCATATCAGGACGATTATTGATGAACCCCATGACGCCCTGCTCTGCCAAAGCCTGCAATTGGGCCGGCAAAAGCTGGCCCGCTACAAAGACATCGCCCGGAAGTTCCTTCATAATCTAGTCCAACATGGTTTTTGCGAGTTTGAACACAGCATCCGCCGTTATGCCAAAATGCTTAAATAGATCTGTGCCGGGCGCGGACGCACCAAAACTGTCCATTCCGATAAAGCCGCCCCTACGGCCAATCAATCCATCCCAGCCTTGGCGGATACCGGCCTCGACAACGATTTTAGGCAGGTCCTTGCCCGTAATTGACCGAATGTAATTTTCGTCTTGCTCTAAGAACAGGTCCAAACATGGCACAGACACGACGCGCGCAGAGACACCGTCCGCTTCCAGAGCCTCAGCCGCTTCGACCGCCAGATGGACTTCTGAACCCGTCGCCATCAAGACGATATCGTCAGCTCCCTTGCCGGCCCGAAGAACATAGGCTCCGCGTTCGCACATATTTTTCGAGGCATCATCACGAACGGCCGGAACGCCTTGGCGCGTCAGGGCCATAATCGACGGAGCCGTTTTATTTTGTAGGGCAAGTTCATAACACTCCGCCACTTCGACGGCGTCTGCCGGACGGTAAGTGTAACAATTCGGAATCGCCCGCAGGCTGGCTAAATGTTCGACAGGTTGATGGGTCGGACCATCCTCACCGACACCAATAGAATCATGGGTTGCGACGTAAATCGTTCGCACGCCCATGAGGGCCGCCAGTCGGACAGACGGGCGGCAATAATCCATGAAGACCATGAACAAGCCGGAGTAAGGAATCACGCCGCCATGCAAGGCCATGCCGTTCATAGCTGCGGCCATGCCATGTTCGCGGATGCCCCAGTTCACATAGCGCCCGTCATATGAACCAGCCTGAATTTCTTTAGAAGTCGCCGGCGTTTTAGTCTTATTAGAGCCTTCCAAATCTGCCGATCCGGAAATCATATCCGGTAGTAATTCTGTCAATGATGCCAGTGCCTTACCTGAAGACGCTCGTGTTGCGAGCTTTGGCTTTTCAGCCGCAATGCTATCTTTATAAGCTTGGAAACTCTCTAACCAACCCGCATCTAACTCTCCGGCCATTGCGCGCTGAAAGTCCTTGGCTTTTGGATTCGCCTTCACACGTTGTGACCAATCTGCGTGAGCGGCTGTTCCCGCTTCGGCAGGCTTGGCCCAGTCCGCATAGACAGAATCAGGAATTTCAAATGGAGCATGGTCCCAGCCGCGAGCCGCCCGCGTGCCGGCAATTTCTTCATCACCGAGCGGCGCGCCATGCGCTTTGTTGAGGCCCGCTTTTGTCGGCGCCCCTTTGCCAATTGTCGTTTTGCACGCAATCAGCGTTGGCTTATCAGATGTCTTGGCCTTGCGCAGCGCATCCGCAACCGCATCACGGTCATGGCCATCAATAGCGATTGTATTCCATTTCGCGGCTTTAAACCGCGCGATTTGGTCTGTTGAACTGGACAGCTCGACAGGCCCGTCAATCGTAATATTATTATCATCCCAAAGAACGATGAGACGATTGAGGCCAAGATGACCGGCGAGGCCGATAGCTTCTTGACTGATCCCCTCCATCAAACAGCCATCACCCGCGATGACATATGTATGATGGTCAACGAGCTCATCACCGAACCGGGCATTTAACTGACGTTCGGCCAAAGCGAACCCAACGGCATTAGAGATACCCTGCCCGAGCGGGCCTGTTGTTGTCTCTACGCCAGGCACATGGCCATATTCCGGATGACCCGCCGTAATCGAGCCCAGTTGACGGAAATTTTTAATTTGCTCCATCGTGACAGCTTCATAGCCTGTCAGATGCAAAAGGCTGTAAATGAGCATAGAGCCATGTCCGGCGGACAAAATGAAACGGTCTCTATCAGCCCAATCGGGCGCTTTGGGATCGAATTTCAAAAACTGAGAAAAGAGAACGGTTGCGGCGTCGGCCATTCCCATCGGCATTCCCGGATGGCCGGAGTTGGCACGCTGCACAGCATCCATAGAAAGAGCGGCAATCGCATTCGCCATATCGCGGTGCTGTTCGGCGGTAAAAGTCAAATCAGTCATGTCTATTCCAGATATTAAGGCGACGACTCGCAAAATTATATTTCAAACCGATATGGCACATTGATGAGCCCATCACTAGCCAACCGAATCGGCTGTCCACAGTAAGTCTCAGAAAAATGACGTTCTCAGGCCACTCAAATCGTCCGGGCCGCGAAAAGCGGTGGATTTAGCCTGTGCAGTGCGGCAAACGGAGGCAAATAAGAACTGCGAGATTGATCATGATGAAAGCCCGCTCTGTCCTCGACCTCATCGGGAACACGCCCCTGCTCTATCTCAAAGACGCGTCGGAAATGACGGGTTGCGAGATTTACGGCAAAGCTGAATTCCTTAATCCCGGTCAATCTGTGAAAGACAGGGCCGCCTTGTCTATTATCCGCGCCGCGGAAAAGTCCGGTGCATTAAAGCCCGGCGGCATCGTCGTAGAGGGCACAGCAGGCAATACGGGTATTGGGCTCGCTATGGTTTGCTCCGCGCTCGGCTATCGCTGCAAAATTGTAATGCCGCGAACACAAAGCCAAGAGAAGAAAGACGCCATCAAGTTGCTGGGTGCAGAACTTATCGAAGTTGATGCCAAGCCCTATTCCGATCCCGACAACTATATTCACGCGTCGGAACGCCTAGCGGAAGAGTTGAATAAATCCGATCCAAATGCCGCGATTTGGGCCAACCAATTTGACAATACCGCCAATCGCGATGCGCATATCCAAACAACCGGTCCGGAAATTTGGGAACAAACCGAAGGCAAAGTTGACGGCTTTATTTGCGCCGTCGGATCGGGCGGCACACTTGGGGGCGTTTCAATGGCACTTAAAGCCAAGAGCGCCGATGTGCAAATTGGTCTCGCAGACCCCTACGGATCTAAAATGTTCGCTTATTATGAAAGGGGCATACTGGAATCCGAAGGTAATTCGATCACGGAGGGTATCGGACAGGGCCGCATCACGGCTAATCTGAAAGATATCATTGTTGATCGCCAATATCAGATAACCGACACCGAAGCTTTGCAGGTCATCTTCGAGCTTAACCAGTTGGAAGGCATCTGCCTCGGCGGGTCTTCAGGTATCAATGTCGCCGGCGCGATCCAGATGGCGCGAGATATGGGTCCGGGAAATACGATCGTCACTATCCTTTGCGATTACGGGCAGCGATATCAGTCAAAAGTCTATAATCCCGAGTTCCTGCGCGAAAAAAACCTGCCGGTTCCAAGTTGGCTTTGCTAGCGCAATGAAAAAAGACGCAGATCTCAGCACCAAATTCACCCATATGGGTCGTCCGGCGGCCGGGCTTGGTACGTCCGTGAGTCATCCGCTTACGCGTGCCTCCACTTTATTGTTCGAAAAGGCCGAAGACCTGTATCGCAGCGACATTCGCGGTTACGGACGCCACGGTACAGCCGTCCATGATGCGCTGGCGGAGCTTTTCACGGAATTAGAATCCGGCTTTGACACGCTTTTATATTCGTCAGGATTAGCGGCCCTTACCGGACCGATCCTCTCCATCGTCAAGCCGGGCGATCAAATATTGCTGACCGATTCTGCCTATGGTCCCACGCGATCCTTCTGCCTGACATTCCTCAAGCGAATGGGCGTGGAAACCGTCTTTTTCGAACCACGGGCCGGAGCGGCAATTGCAGACTTGATCACGGATAAAACCACTCTAATTATTCTGGAGAGCCCGGGGTCCCTCACCTTTGAAATTCAGGACGTTCCGGCCATTGCGAAAGTCGCGAGAGCACATGACGTGAAGACGTTGATCGACAATACTTGGTCGGCAGGAATTACGTTTAATCCCTTACCCATCGGCGTTGATGTATCCGTCCATGCCGCAACGAAATATTTCGGCGGGCATAGTGACGTCATGTATGGCGCTGCGGTATTCGCCAATGAAGGCGATTTTAAGAAAGCCCAACAAACGGCAAAGCAACTCGGAAACGCGAGCTCGCCCGATGATGCCTACCAAATTCTCAGAGGCTTTCGGACCGTCCTACCGCGCTTCAAGCAACAAGAAGCCACGTCCCTCGCTTTGGCGGAATGGCTCATGACCCGTGACGAAGTTCAGCAGGTTCTCCACCCTGCAGTAACGGATCATCCAGATCATGAGATATGGAAACGTGATTTCACGGGAGGCGGATGTATATTCTCCATCGTTCTTCAACCCCTATCAGAAGCTGGCGTCTTGAAATTCATCAATGCGTTGGAACTCTTTGGCATAGGTTATTCCTACGGCGGGTTTGAAAGCCTGGCTATCCATTGCGACCCGCAATTACGCCGCAGCTGCGCAGATAAATTATCCGGGCCTCTTGTGAGATTTGCCTGCGGCCTTGAATCTACGGCTGACCTAAAAAATGATATAGAACAAGCTCTTGCGAAAGTTTTTTAAACTCGCTAATTTTCTACTCTTCGTTTTGGTCTTTTGGGGCGTCATTGCATTGGGGTCCTACGCACCCGCTCGTACGATATTAAAGCAAGCGGATTTAAACCCACCACGATTTGACCCCGCAAAATTGGAAAATCCCGAGGAAAGCTACGCGGCACTGGAGCGTGCAATATTCGGCAAGTTCACGCCCCCCGGTCTTTTTGAGCTGACGTCCAAAGAGACACTTGCGTCGGATTGGCTAGATGGACGGGCCAAGGTTGAACGGCGCGTCTACAGCGTATCTCATGGTCAGGCACCTCAACTGGTCGAGTACGTCATTGTCACACCCCTAAAAAACCCGGAGGCGCCACTCATAATTTCTCAAAATTTCTCATCCAATCGATCTGTAATATCTTCGGGCAAGACCTCTCCGCTTGGCGGTAAAGTTAGCTCTATGGGTCCGCTAGACGGCGTGTTTCGGTATTTCTTTGGTCGCTATATATCTCGTCCGCCCTTGGAAGATATTTTGGACAAGGGGTATGGATTTATAGCCGTCCATCCCCCGACCTATGTCGCAGACCGGGCCAAAGACGGCACGGCGCAACTCAATGCAATGTTTGGAGACGTGAAAGATCGTCCGGGCGCTCTGACTGTCTGGGCCTCTCTGACGACGGCTCTTGCGGATGAGTTGAAGACTGAAAACCCCAACCGCCCTATTATTTCTTACGGACATTCACGATACGGGAAAACCGCGCTTCTCGCAGCAGCTCATAGCCCTTCAATTGACGCCGCCATTGCCCATCAATCCGGGACTGCGGGCGCGTCTCTCATGCGGGATAACACCGGCGAAAGCCTTGGTGAAGTTTTGCGCGCCTATCCGCAATGGCTGACGCCGATGGCCGCGGAGTATGGTGATAGTCCCAAACGCCTCCCAAGTGATGCACATGCCCTGCTGGCGGTCATTTCCCCAAAACCTATCTTCCTCGGAAATGCGCGCCGCGATGTCTGGTCTGACCCGGAAGGCGCCTACCAAGCCGCGAGATGGGCGGCCAATAACACCACACAAACGTTCTCCGCCACACGGTTGGATGATTTCAAACCAGCAGATGATATCGCTATTTGGACACGCCCGGGCACGCACGGCGTTGTCAAAGAAGATTGGCCGGCTTTTCTAGCGTTTTTAGACGCTCATTTTGAAGTCAAATAGAGAGAGAAAGGAGTGGCAGACCCATCAGGACTCGAACCTGAAACCTGCCGCTTAGAAGGCGGCTGCTCTATCCAGTTGAGCTATAGGTCCCCAAAAAACCCTAATGGGTCCAAGGTAATTTCCGATCATAATCGAAATTTTCAGCGTATGATCTTGGAATACGCTTTGTTTTAGGCCGGTCAACTACGCGGTGCGGTAAATGATTGGCTTTGGCATAAGACACCGCATCTTCTTTTGAGTCGAACTTCAACTTGAGCTGAGCCCGCGTATCAGAATTCCGTGTATTCCCCGTCAAAGGATCGATCGTTCGAGATTGCGAAGATTGATACTCCAGCATCCAAACACCCGCAGTCGCACGACCCGAGGTCATGGCAGAAGGTTCAGCTTGGTAGATCTTAGCATACATAATAGCGCGATAGCGCCGGACTCCGCAGGGGTCAATCAAACGATGCTAGATGTTCTTATGAAATGCGGAATTCAGCATAGATTTTACATCTGACAGCGTTTGCGGCACAGTAGGAGGGGCACTCGCCTTGGCTTTCAGGCGATCTCGGACCTGCGACGCGATCGCACCGGATTGCCGCGTGACTGACCCGCCATGTGGATTTGCAACGCGCTGCGGCGCTCGGGACAGCATTTGTCGCTGAGAGCCACCTTGGTTCACACCAGCATTTTGACGGACGTTTGAGCGCGTATGAGCGGCGGCCGGTGCCGCACGCGGCGCAGATACTGGAATACTTCGTCCACCGGGGTTCATTTTACGCGCACGCCATCGGTCAAAGACTTTTTCCATAAGCTCAGGCGTTGCCGTATCTTTCTGCCAAAGCTCAGTAAATTGTGCGCTCGAACTATGCGGACGGTATTCGGCCGCCAACGTGTTTACAATGACGCGCATAGGCAAATTGACAGACTCGCCGAATACCATGGTTTCCGCAGTCCCCAGAGAAGGCAAAAAAGATAAGAGTTCGGCTGCGCCATCGGGAACCGCTGCTCTGACAAAATTCTGATCGAGTTCGTTTGACAATCGCATAGAGAATATCGTTGAACATTGCGAAAGCGTGGAGGGCTCTAGCTCCGACGGCCTTTGAGAAATTATCCCGAGAGAGACGCCATATTTTCGGCCCTCTTTTGCTATTCTTGAAATTATTTTGCGCGTTGAGTGAAAACCCATACTTCTGTCGCGCGGAATATATCTATGTGCCTCTTCGCAGACCAATAGGATCGGGATCTTACGCTCTGACCATGTTGCTAGCTCGAAAGCAAGACGGCTGACTACAGCCACAACGATATTCAAAGCTTCTGACGGAATCCCAGAAAAATCGAGACAGGAGATTGGCTTACCTCTGACAGGGAGGCGGAAAATTCGCCCGACGATATATTCGATAGGACGTGGGGACGCCTGATTCTTAAAGATAAAATCGTAACGAGGATCAGCAATTAAGGTCGCGATACGGCGTTTAAGACGCTTGTACGGCGCTAGATTATTGGCATTTTCCAATCGACCCATTGCGTGATCAATTATCTTCGAGACGTCCCGAATCCGGTAAGGCACCGGGCTGTCCAGTGTAATATGTGTTGCGCGCTGAAGTTCGGCCTCAACATCGTCAAGCTTCACTTGAGAACTCGTATCGCCGCTCTTTAAAGAGCGATCATAAAGCCGTTTAGCCTTAAGCAGTACCTCATGGAGAATTTCGGTTTCTTCACGGGCTTGATCTTCGATTTCTGAACATAACAGCTCACAGGTCTCGACGAAATCGAATATCCAGAGGGGTAAATCGAGAGATTCCTGATTAATCACTTCGGCGCGGTCGCCGAAACTCTTGGAATACTCATTATGCGGGTCGAATAAGACGACGTGACCCATTGGGTTTTTATCTAATATCGCCTGTAGAACCAAAGCCACGGTACAGGACTTACCGGACCCGGTGGATCCGATAATAGCGAAATGCTTGGAAAGGAGATCATCCACACGAACTTTAGCAATAATTGAACTATCTTGCTGAAGCCTTCCGATTTCGATACAGGCTTCGTTCTCTCGGTTGAATATCATCGACAACTCTGCAGATGACATATTGTAAACGGCCTCTCCTAATACGGGGAAGGACCGCACGCCGCGAAAAAACTTTGTTTCCCGAGTGGTCTCATTCGTCGTAATTTCGCCCATGATATTTAACTGAGCGAGACATCCATCAGACATACCATCTTCATCTTCGGCTCCAATCCGCAAAGAGCTCACCATCGCAACAACGATTGATTTGCTGGTCACGACCTTAAGAATGGTTCCGATTTGCGCGAGATGGAGCTGACTATTACGGATAACGGATTTGTTGATTGAAATCGTCGCCATTGACGACCCAACGTTTCGAATTCTGCCAATCTCAACTTGCTTGTATGCAGCTGGTGGCTGAATCGCATTGGCCGTCTGAATCGCTTGAACGGTTGTCATAGAAAATTATCCCTTAATCAGGGACATCTTTAAACATAAGGCCTTATCAAAGCCTTACTCTCAATCATCTTATGAAAATCCGTGGTCGGGGCGGCAAGATTCGAACTTGCGACCCTCTGTTCCCAAAACAGATGCGCTACCAGGCTGCGCTACGCC
>ENA-ORXR01000335-ORXR01000335.1-marine-metagenome-genome-assembly--contig:-NODE-335-length-69033-cov-7.052135_pt1 | contig 69033 bp, 64 predicted proteins | sample MGYA00237866_ERZ511479 | MGnify/ENA metagenome assembly ERZ511479 | reverse complement strand
AGGTCGTTGTTGCTCGTCACGCATGGATGTTCATCCACTTGATCCTCGCGCCTAACCCTCGATCACATGAGGCTCCGTGACGAGTCACCGCCTTTTTCAACACCCTGCTAGACCACAGCAACGACGCGAGGGCGCTATAACATGACGCTTAAAGTATCGACCGATGAGGCAAGCAGTTGGCCTGAACCCGCACACACTCTTTACGATAGCCGGAATGGTAGTGAATATTCCTGTCTGTCGCCGATGGGTAATGAACACGTAGGAATACTCTATGAAGGGCCGCACATGATTTATTTTCTTCGGATACCGATCGATGAGTTAGTTACAGGCAATGCAGCTCTTGACGGTGGTAGATCTCGAGCCGCCGTTCCTGTTAGTTTCAAGCCTGCATGGCCTTCGGGTGGTGTTGATCCCGGAGGCTGACAGTTCGTGGCATTAGATTCGAGGTTCTTCGTTTGGCGAATAACGTTAGATCGGCCATTACTTGGCTATCTCGTAGCCAGCATTTTCCCAGGCCTGAAAGCCACCGTCGAGGTGATAGACCTTACCCGCACCAGAATCCTCTAAGATTGCCAAAGCCTGAGTACTCCGTCCTCCGATCGCGCAGTGGATAATCCACGGGTCATTTTGGTTAAGGCCTGAGAGACTCTCGGAAAATTCATTGGATTGGAAGTCGATGTTGATAGCTCCCTCAATGTGTCCGCGACTGAATTCGTCGGGTGTTCGGACATCAAGGACGACTATATTTTCGGAACCTGCGATCAACTTTGATGCATCTGCTACGTCAATGTGAGTGACGGAGTAGGGGATTGCAATCTTTGGGCTCTCTTCACCTGTCTGTGAATTTGAAGCCACGGGCTCTTCTAATGTTGATGAAGGAACTTCGGGGTTTTTTTCGCATCCGCCGAGTGCGAGCCAACAGAGAGCCGAGATCAATTGAAGTAAGGTTGTTCGGATAGAAGGTTTCATTGTTAATGATACTCGGAGATTAGACTATTGAAGGCCACCAGATTTTTCACTTCGAGGGCTACCAAGTTCGTAGAGGGATTTGTTGCGTTCGTCTTTGAGTGTTGGGTCACCTCGAAGAATTCGTGCAGCGAGTTTTCTTGCAAGGTCGCAGAAGTCAGCGTCGAGCAAGAGTTCAGCGAAGGCGGAGTTTTCGTAGCCACTTTGGGCGACGCCTAGAATTTCACCTGGGCCCCGTCGCCGGAGATCGGCTTCAGCGATTTCAAATCCATCGCCGGTTCCTTCCAAGACAGCCATTTTGTCTCGAATGTCTGGGTTGTCAGATTTTGGCACGAGAATGCAGTAGGAGCGATGCTCGCCTCGCCCAACGCGCCCTCGAAGTTGGTGGAGTTGCGCCAGTCCAAAAGCGTTCGCACCGAAGACGAGCATCACTGTCGCATTCGGAACATCGACGCCGACTTCGATAACGGTTGTGCATAGCAGAACTTTTGTCTCCCCCGTTCGAAAACTAGTCATGAGTTCGTCTCGGTCTGCAGTGGGAATCCCGCCGTGCACCATTTCGACTCGGTGAGGCGAGAGTCTCTTTTTCCAAGTCGCGATGTTGTCTTCGATCGCGGGAAGTTTGCTGCCTTTTGATCCTCCATCGATGACGGGAAATAAAATGTATACTTGCCGATCCGCTTCGAGTTCGTCTTTCAGGAACCGAGTTAGTTTTCTCAGGTCGGGTTTAAACCTAGCAGCCGTGCGGATTGGGGATCGGCCAGCTGGCTTGTCTGTGAGTGTAGAGACATCGAGATCTCCGTAGGAAGTGAGCACCAAGGTGCGGGGAATCGGCGTCGCCGTGAGAACTAAGACATCGGGTGGAATGTCATCGTTGGATCGCTCGATGAGAGACTCGCGTTGGCCGACTCCGAATTTGTGCTGCTCATCAATGATGACCATTCCCGGCTGAAGTTCAGGATCATCAGAGTGGAGAAGTGCGTGTGTTCCGATGATGAACTGAGGTTCTGTTCCTCCGGATTGTTGCGGTTGGTACGAATCTTCCTGGCGATCAGCCGTTAGCAATCGGAGTCGAATATTGAGTGGGCAAAACCAACTCTGCAGAGTCGCGAAGTGTTGTTCGGCAAGGATCTGAGTTGGGGCCATCAGAGCGACTTGAGTTCCGCGCTCAATTGCTAAGGCCGCAGACGCAGCAGCAACGACCGTTTTACCAGCGCCCACATCCCCATGTAGCAACCGGTTCATGGGGTGCGGCTGTTGGAGGTCAGCGGTGACTTCTGCAATCGCTGAGGTCTGCCCCGGTGTCGGGTCGAAGGGGAGGTCGGCCAGAAAGCGATCAACCAGACCGGGATTGATGATTTCACCCCGGCTTCTTCGGGCTTCGCGATAGGTTCTTCTGCGATCGAGGATGCCGAGGTTGAGGCCGACGAGCCACTCTAGGGCGAGATAGCGGCGGGCGCTGTTGATTTGATCATCGGTTTCCGGAAAGTGAATGTGCCGGAGTGACAGCGCCCGACTGCAGCCCGCATAACCCCCGTCGGCTGAGGGTCGCGGTAAAAGATCAGGAAGGGCGGAATCTGATATCGAAACGAGAACCGCTCGAACGACTTCTCGATAGTCGCGGGTTTGAATGCCTTTCGGAGAGTTGTAGATGGGAACGAAGTCGCTGACCTGCTGAGCCTCCGATCCTTGGCGGACGACCTCGTGTTCTGGGTGGTCGATTGTCAGCCGTTCTTTGATGACTTTCGCTGAGCCAAAGAAATAGGCGATGTCCCCCACCTTGAAGGCTCGGTTCATGAATGGCATCCCGAACCAACGACAATTGGCAGTCGACCAAGGACTTTCAGGTCTCGGGTTTTGCAGTTGGATCTCGACGCTTACGAATGACTTAGGGCCTATACGGCGCGTCTGAGCACTGGTCACGAGGCCACCTATCAAGACCGGGCCAGATGGCAAGACTGCTTCGAATCGAGGAAGGGATAGTCGATTGTCGTGACGTTTTGGCAGCCGAAGTAAGACGTCCTCGACGGTGGTGAGGCCGCCTTTCCGGAGTGCGGTGAACTGGCGGCTAGTCAGTTGCAGCCCAGGAATGGATGCGAGGTCGTCTTGAAGATCCATACCGCGTCGTGCGACTACTTTTCGATCCGGTAGATTTCTCGCAGCGGATGGTTATCGACGACATTGGTCTGAATTCCGCCGATCTCATCCGGACGGTAGAATTGGACGCCGACGTAATAGTAGATCGGCATAATCACAGCATCTTCTGAGATGAGTAGTCGCTCCGCTTTTTGGAAAATTTGGTAGCGTTGAACCGGGTCTGGCTGTGCTGCAGCGTCGGCGATGAGTTGGTCGTAGGTGACGCTTTCGTAGCCGGTTCGATTGTTTCCACCGCCGCTGACGAACATATCGAGGAAGGTGCTCGGATCATTGTAGTCCCCGACCCAACTTGAACGGCAGAAGTCGTAGGATAACTGGCGCATCGATGTGTAGTAGACTTTGGCTTCCTGCTTGGTCAGTGAAATATTCACGCCGAGCGTTTCCTGCCACATGCTTTTCAGTTCCACAGCGATATGAGTTTCGACGCTCTTCGCCATGTAGAGATACTCAACAAGTGGAAAGCCTCGTCCGTCGGGGTAGCCTGCTTCGGCGAAAAGAGCCCGGGCTCCTTCGGGGTCGAACTCGGTATCGCTGCGCGGTGGTTGGTAGTTGTCGCCCGTTCCCGGGGGAACCAAGCTATAGGCTGTTTTTTCTCCAAGCCGGGTGATCTTCTCTGTGATCCGGGTTCGGTCGATGGCCTTGGCAAATGCACGCCGGACGAGCGGGTCGTCGAATGGTGGCCGCGTCACATTGAAGCGGGTGAAGTAAGTACCTAGGAAGTTGTCGCTGTGGAAATAGGGCTTCTTCCGGAGTGCGTCGACCATGGTGTTGGGGATCATTCCCTTGTCCATGATCAGATCGACTTCGCCAGTCAGGAAGAAGTTCATCGCTGTGTTCGGTTCACTGACTGGTCGGATGTCGATGGTGTTGATCGAGACGTTATCGTGATCCCAATAGAGGGGGTTTCGTTCAATTCGGATTCGTTCGTTCAACCGCCAATCAACCAGCTGATAGGGACCGTTACCGATCAATTTCCCAGCTCTAAACCAATCTCCTTGTTGGTCTGTCAGGGCGTCACTATGGACAGGAGCCAATGTGATGAAGGCGCACAAATCGAGAAAGTAAGGCGTCGGGTTTTCCAATTCAACCTCGAGGGTCAGATCGTCCGTCGCTCGCACTCCAACTTGGCTGAAATCAGTGAGAGTTGCTTCTGTGTAGGCCCTGGCATTTTTTACGACGTAGAGAAGAGCGACGTACGAGGCTCCGCTATTTGGGTCGAGAACTCTCTGCCAGGAAGTAACAAAGTCAGATGCGGTAACCGGATCGCCATTCTGCCACTTCGCTCCTTCTCGGAGATAGAACGTGTAGCGAGTTCCGTCCGGAGAAATGTCCCATCGCTCGGCGATTCCTGCTTCGGGTCTTCCGGCTTTATCGATGCGTGTCAGCCCCTCAAAAAGGGACGAGGAAATCCTCATATCGACCTGCGCCGTCATGATCGCAGGGTCGAGCGTTTCGGGCTCGGCACCGTTGATGAAGACGAGGTCGGCTGGAGTTCCGCGATCGGAACAACTGATGGCACCTACGAGCGCCAAGACTAGACCGAGAACTCTGGCCCCTAATTTCCAAGCGCCGGTAAGAGCAGCGCGGGAGTTCATTGGGGAAAGTGGGTCATAGTTAGGCTACCTATTCAGTCACAGCTTCGACGGCGGCACCTGCACCGTCTTTGACAGCACCAGCAGCTTTCTTGAGAAGGCCACCTGCGCCTTCAACGGCGTCGCCTGTAGTTTCGGCGGCAGCGCCCGCACCGTCTTTGATGAGGTTGCCCGCGCCCTTAGCAGCATCGCCCGTTGCTTCAGCTGCGGCACCTGCACCGTCTTTGACAGCACCAGCAGCTTTCTTGAGAAGATCACCTGCACCTTCAACGGCGTCGCCTGTAGTTTCGGCAGCGGCACTCGCACCGTCTTTGATGAGGTTGCCCGCGCTTTTGGCAGCGTCGCCCGTTGCTTCGACGGCAGCACCTGCACCGTCTTTGACAGCACCAGCAGCTTTCTTGAGAAGACCACCTGCGCCTTCAACGGCGTCGCCTGTAGCGTCGACTGCCGCACCTGCGCCGTCTTTGATCATTCCGGCACCGTCGTTTGCGGCGTCGAGAGCTCCAGTTGCCGCACCTGAGGTGGTGTCGGCTGCATTGTCGAGAAGACTTGGGTTCACGACATCTGGCCCTGAAGTGTCGGGGCCGGTGACAGATGGAGATCCAGCGTCGACGCCGGTATTGATTCCAGCTGGGGCGATCGGAGTTCCAGCACTGCCCAAACCTTCGGGAAGTGTGATGCCATCCGTGATGGGAGTTCCTGTAGCAGTATTACCATCGCCGGTCAGGGCGGCCCGTGCTGCATCTGTAATGTCTGCGTCTGTGGAACCAGTCGCAGCAGTTCCTGTAGCTCCAGAAGCGTCGGCGCTCGCGGTTTTGCCGCCAGTGATTGAGAGGTCGTCATCTTTGCTGCCATTCTTCGACATCAGAACCGAAAGCAACAGTGACAGAACAAAGAACGCGATCGCCAGCCAGACCGTTCCCCTCTGCAGGACGTTGGACGCGCCGGCGCCAAAGGCTCCGTCCATCATGCCGCCTCCAAAGGCTGCACCGAGTCCATCCTGTTTGGGGCGCTGCATTAGCACCAACAGAATCATGAGAAGACAGACCACTACCATGAGGACAGTGAGCAGAGAGATGAAGATATTCATGAGCTTTGAGCCGCCGTTCGAGCGGGCGCGCAATATGGGTTACTCATACCGCCTTGTAAAGCGGGTTCCGTAGGGCGGGATTCGCTCCAAGGTAAAGAATCATCGCTTTTGGGTGACCTTGTTAGAGTTGAGAATGTTTTTTCTCCTTTTTGAGTGATTTTTTCAATTTTTGAAATTCGCACTTGATTATTTTGAGATCTTAACTATAAATAAGACGTATAAATCGTTTCTGGTGTCTAAAAATTCTAATACATCAAAAAAATTTTTGGCAATGACCTTCGACATGGGTTATCTTTCAATTCGAAAGGGTTATTTAGATCTGCCAACTAAAACAACTCACAACTGACCGAATCCAATGGTAAACAACCAGAATCAACAGGAAGAGGCGGCAAAGCTGGCGGACTTTATAATGTTCTCCCAGCGGTCGTTCCTCTTAGACCTTTCTAAGGAGCTTAACGCGGGGAAGATTTCCTACGCTCAATTCTTCCTCCTTGGATATCTTGCGAGTGAAGATTGGCTGACAATGTCGGACATCGCCCAGAAAATGGGTCACTCGACAGCAGCAGCTACGGGACTTGTTGATCGGCTTGAGAAGCTTGGCTACGTCGAGCGTCGTCACGCCGCCGATGATCGCCGCAAGGTGATGGTTCAGATTACATCGAAGGGAACTGACATTGTGAACCACCTTCGGGCTGGTATTCAGGATGGCGTTTCCCAGCTTCTTGCAGGCGAGAATGCAGATTCTCTCTTGGATTCGATTTCAAGCAAGACTTCGTCCTAGGGCGCTATGTCTGCGATCGGTGTAGAACCGATTCTTTCATTGGGGTAAATGAGGCAGGCTTACGGCCTGTGATGGACTCCGCAGCTTAGCAGCTGCGGAGTCTCTTTATTTTGAGGACGGACTCAACTTCTCCTAACTAGGTTTCTATTTCTTGGCCTTCCACGCTTTAATCTGCTCGTAGACCAGACCTGAGAGAAAGCTATAGAAAAAGATATTTGCTGCACCAAGGCCAACTACCTGGATCGAAAATCCATCCTCGAGCCATCCCCGATACACAATCCAAGTGAAGATGGGGCAGATGAGCAGGAGGATACTCGCAACAAGAAGCGCCTTCTTATTGAGGGACGTCTTTCGTTTTGGAGTAGGAAGTGGTGGTGATTTCGGGACTCGGCGAGAGACCAGAAATTCGCGATATTTCGAAGACTGAGCACTAAACGACTCGGAGCTCGATCCATCGAATCCACAGCCCATTGCAATCGGATCGTGGGAATCAAAGTATCGGAGTTCGCCATTCTTTGCTCCGGACAGAATCGCGACCTCGCTGTCCACGGATTCGATGAACTCGTCCAAGGACGTGAAGTTGGCGATCTCAATGAGATCGAGTCCAATCTCAAAATGAGCTTCGTCTTCTAGAAATTGGATAAAGTCATCAAGGAGTTCGTCTACTCCGGGGACTAGTTTTTTGATGGTGTCGCGAGCAGCATCGAGGTTTTTTAGTCCTCGATCAGCTGAAACTTCAATGGAGTAGTCGAACTCTTGCTGTTCATCTTCGCTGAGCAGCGCGATGCGCCGCCACTTGTTCGCGTGGGCTTCGAAGATCTCTTGATCGAGAAGTCCAATCCAGAAGCCGGGGAGGGAGTTGTTTGCTTCGAAAACCGCTTCTCGATCGTCGATGTTAAGATTGGCTCGATTGCCCATTCGAATGTCGAAATTTGTTACAATCCACTCGACTGAAGATGCCAGTCAAGGTTGTCGAGGAAGTCGATCACCGCCCGTCTGTAAGCTTCCTCCCAAGTGAACGTAAAGGTAGCGCCGGAATCCTTGATGCCATGGCCGCGGATGAGCCGAGTGCGATTGTTGATGGTGACACGCGCCTGAATCTCCGTCTCGATTGAAAGGGTCATCATTCCGGGATTCATCCAGCCCCAGAATTTGTCGATTCGAATATCGATTGGGGTTGCCCCCTGGCGGACTGCAACACCTCGTCGGGCTAAGCCTTCAGCGACAATTGACCGCATCAGTTCTTGAATGGATTTTTCATCGTACAGTTCGACATTGCCCATCGCTCCGCCGTAGGCATTTCGTTGACGACCGACGAGTTGAGATTTTCTCAGTCTCGACAATTTCTGGACACCACCCGATGCTGAAGGATCTGACGGATCAGAGGAATCATCGACGAAAGTCCGTAAATCGACGACAGACCGAATTGCAGCGCTTTTCCGAAGGACTGGTCGGTCTCCAGACTCAACAGGGATGACAACACCGCGGTTTCCAGTCACGCAACCAGTTGCGGTAATGAGGCTAAGTGCCAGAAGCGTGTATAGGCTCGAAGACTTGAAGTATCTAACTAGGGCGTAGGTATTATTCATATGTAGTGAAAATGACGGAACAGAGCATGAACGGACAGCGAGCGCTACTACTTTTTACGTCATTTGATGACCTCAGTTCTCTGTTTCTGGGACGTCTCAAATACTATTTACCCAGCGCCATTTTAGCAGCTGCGTGGCAATCCATGCGCCCCCAGCCGAACATCGGATCCCAGCCTTTGTCGCCGAGATCGACTGCGGTGGTGTTGATGATGTGCTGGATGTCCCAGGGCTTCAGATTGGGATTGGCTTCGAGAAGGAGGGCCGCACATCCGGCGATCTGTGGGCCGGAGAACGAGTTGCCGTTTGCCCCGACTCGCGCCTTGCCGACACCGTGGAGAGCTGCGTGCACTCCGAGGGCGCAGGCTGAGACATCTGGTTTTTGCACATCGTCCGGATCTGCATATCCTGAGACCTCTTCCAAGACACCGGCCCCAGGCTGCTGAACGGAGCTCGTGTTCCATCCACCTGCAAGCCTGCTCCGGCCATCACGCAGGGAATGCTTTTGGGAATACAGATCTGCGATTTGTCGGGGTAGCGCGGATTGGTGGCGAAGTCACCCGCTCCACCACAGAGGAAAAGACCCGCTGCAGAAGCGTGTTCGGCTTGTCGCCTCCAGAGGGCACGGAGGGCATAAGGCTGCTCGCCCATAAAGCTCGCTACAATAGAAAAGAGGCAGGCAAGAAGGCGCAGCGGGTGGTTCGGACGAGTCATGTTCCTTTTGTGCTGCCTTGAGGAAACACGAACGAGCCAACAGGGAGCTTCAAAAAGATCGGGAAGCAGAACGAAACATATCGCCGAAAAGTCCCGTTTGCGGTGAGATGGCAATGATGGAGTCACCAAATTTTCGTAATTGGCTGGGCGCCTTAGGTTTCGCGCTTTGCTTGATCACGCTGCCTATGAATGCTCAGGAGGCTGGCCGGGCTACGATCGTCGAGGATCGAGCGGCGAAGAAATTGCTCGAAGCCGGTGACGCGCGTCTGGTTGCTGATGAAGCAGACAAGGCGGTCGAGATTTGGGAATCAGTGCTCGAGCGATATCCCGCAAGTCGACATCGTTTCGAGGCTAGGGCGCGCCTAGGCGAATACTTGCTAGAGAACAAACGAGCGTTCGACGAAGCACGTTTGCATTTCGAAGTCGCTTCTTCCGACGAAAATGCCGACGACGAGGCAAGAGCCCACGCGATGCTTAAAGTCGGCGAGTGTTTGTTTGAGTCTCGGGATTACAGCCGGGCATTCTCTGTTCTGCGCGATGTGATTGAGCAGTATCCGGCATCGGAGGAGGTTAACCACGCCTACCACTTTATTGGATTGGGGCACTTCCGGCAGGGGCACTACTCGCGGGCCATCGAAGCTCTCGAAAAAGTTGGAACTGCCTTTTCGGAGAATGACGCACGGCTCGATCGAATTGAAGCCGGTCGAAGGTTGTTTGTGCGGATCGATGATCGCGATCTCAGCACTCTAGATCTGGAGGAGGTCGTTCGGGTTACCTGCCGATCGCAGGCTGGCGATGAAGAGAAAGTCGATGCCGTCCCGATTGGTCGCGACGCAACGTTGGCAATTGGTTCGATCGCTACCCGCTTGGGGCCGGCAGTTCCGGGGAACGGAATTTTGGAGGTCAAAGGCGGTGACAGGGTCAAGATGATCTACACTGATGAGCATACCTCTGACATGAAGTTCAATCAGCAGCGAGAAGTTGGAGTCACTGTTGTCGGGACGGCACAGGCCCAAATTTTGGATGGCCAATTCGCGGAGCCACTCGGTGGTGTCGTGGTTGGGCGATCTGCGAATCTTCAGATCACCGACGCTGACGGCGACCGTTCGCCAGGAGTCGATCGTATCCGTGCTGCGGTTGAAGTTTACCGACGAAAAACTGACCGCGAGCTTGAGGACGAGACCGCCGCATTGATTGCAAAAGGCACTCAGCAAGAAGACATCGATGTCGATTTGTGGCGTCGTATTGATCGCTTGGACATCGATCTCACGGAGGCGGTCAAGGCGGCACCCAAACAAGAAGAGAGAACGACTTCGGCGAACCCTCTCCCAACTCACTCTCCATACTTTCAAGTCCGTGTTCCAATCGTCATGGCGGATGAGCCCAAAGACGGAGGCAAACTTGAAGCGCGTCCTGGCGACCAGATCCGCTTGATTTATCGTGACGAAACGAATCTCCTCAACCAGCCAGTAGACCGGATCGCAAGTGCCGCCTGCATCGAGGGAGATCTGGGCGATGTCCGGGTTTCTAAGACTCAAATTTCTGATCGGGAACTACAAATTAAGACGTCGCTAAGAACGGCAGCAGCCTTGGCGAACATCGGAAACCAGTATCGTGACTTTGGATTGGCGGATCCGGCTGAAGCGAAATACTCCGAAGCGGTGGATGTTTGTAACTCTCTGCTTCCGGAAGCGCGGAGAATTGGGGGTAGCTTGTTAGAGGAATCCTATGTGCAGTTGTGGCGAATCTATTTCGCAATGGATGAGCACGGGCGCGCGACATCAATGGCTAATCTCTTGCAGCGGGAATTTCCGGAGAGCGCATTCATTGATGAGGCCGTCTTGCAGCAAGCTGACGTGGCCAGAGCGACGAACGACTTGGATCGAGCCATCGTGCTCTATCGCCAAATCGTCGGACTGAAAAGCTCAGACCGGCGGGGGGACGCCCAGTTTGGAATCGCTCAGTGTTACGAGGCTAAGGCATTGGCTGCGGGGGCCGAGAAGGGAAAGGCGATGTTCGATAAGGCTTTCGAAGAATATAAGCGGGTCTACGAAGAGCATTCGGACAGTCCAAAAGTTGGCGAAGCAGTCGCCAAAATGGCGAACTTCTACTACCAAAAGAAGGATTACGCCCGAGCCGTTGACGTCTTCGAAAACGTTCTGAGCGATCATCCTGACGCTGGGTTTCTCGATGTGATTCTCTACAACTACGGTCGTTGCCTATTCCGCTTGGATCGGAAGGCCGAAGCGCAGCGGCAGTTCGATCAGTTGATTGCAGAGTATCCGGAATCGAAGCTGGCGAACGAAGCCAAGCGCATCAGTGACGCACTTCGCAAGCAGGCTGCCCCGGCACCAACTCCGGGCGAGTAAGCGCTACCAAGACACCGTTTTCTTCGGGCTAGCTGGGCTCGCAATAGTCGCGATTTGCGAGGCTGGATTGATGCTGATCGTCGCCTTCCATCGTTTGCCGTCATCCCCATCAATCACGGTTTCGTTGACCGTTCCGTCAGGTGCCGTGATTTGGACAGAAGTGGTATAAAAGTCTACGTAGTTCCATTGTTGGATGACTCTGATTTCGTGTCCCGATGCAGTGGAGGTTTTGGCGAGTTCGTTGGTGCTCCCTAAAAAATCTAAGACCCAAACTCCCGAGGCCACCGGCATACAAATCGCCGATGCGAGGATCAAAGGAATCCCTAGACAGGCAGATATGCCCCAAGGGCGTTTTCGAATGAGGTATCGGATCACCACCAAAACCAAGACAACGGCGATGGTTGGAATGAGGAAAATGAACTCCAATATCATCTAGAGATTTTCGGACTGGGGTGTCATTCGAAGCATCACAATAAAAACAGTTCCAGCAACCAAGCCAAAGCTACAGTCGATGAGTTGCCAACCCAAAGGGATTCCGCGAATCGGTCCGGCGATGAACGCGAGGGCGAAGACCCCAATGCTCGCCCAGAGACCCATTGTGAGATTGGCGCGATAGCGAACCGGATTCTTCCAGACAGGGATAAAGAATAGGGCGATCACAACATGGCCGAATGCTAACCAATCGGTTCCATAGCCGATGAACGGGTAGGCTTGGTAGGTATTGATAAGGCCCTCTCGCACGGTCAGAATCCAATGTTTCAGTCCACGATGGTCGGCGGGTGAGAGGCTGCCCTCTGCTCCGACCGCGAAGTGACCGAGAAGTCGCAGTTCCGCTTCGAGAGGGAAGGCGGTAACGCCAGACAGGATAAGACCAAGGATGATGAATCCGGTCATCCACCGAAGTTTTTTGAGATTGCTAGATGCTAAGGCTTCGCGTTGTTTCGTCATCGGATTGAAGGATGGGCGATGAACGTGAAGAAGGTGTGAAGCCTCAGTGAAACCGTTGAGGAAACGGGCTCAGACGTCATTTAGCGATGCGCAGCCGTCAGGCTGCCGAACCGCTCTCGAAGTCTCAAAAACGGGCGCTCAACCAAGTAGAAGCTAAGTGCCGCGGGAATCACGGTAAGTAGAAGCGCACTGGTAACGAAGAGAGGGGTGCCGAATTGCTTTTCGATGAGTAGCGCCGTGAAGTGGGCGGCTGGAAGATGCCAGAGATAGAGGCCATAGCTTGTTTTTCCCAACCACCGCAACGGCCTGACTTCTAACAGCTTGGTGGCGATCGGTTGTAGAGCGACCCATCCGTAAAGATTGGCAAACATCAGGAAGAGCCCAGCGCCTTGAAGCGAAAATCTCCAAGTGTAGCGAAACTCAAAATTTCGGTAACCGAAACAGAACAGGAGAAGAGCGCATCCGATCCCGAACGGAATCCAGCCGACTAGTCGATCAACAAGGCCGTGGCGGATTTCGAGAATGAGGCTGAGAAGGCAACCCCAGGCGATCGAATCGATGCGTGCGTCGGTCATCACGTAGTTGTGAACCCAAGTCACTTCGAACACATTCCAGAGGGCGGAGCGCCAGAGACTGCATCCAATAATGACTGCCAAACAGAACCAAATCGCTCGGCGAAGTGTTGTCTTGAGCGCTAGAAGGATCGGCGGGAACAGGAGGTAAAAGTGCTCTTCCACAGCCAAAGACCACAGGTGCTGCCACCAGACCTGCTCGTCGTAGGTCATTGGCATGTAGGCCTTCACATAGTTCATCGTGTAGGTCAGAGCACCGACGATCTGGCGTGTCAGGATCGGGTGGCCGATGATGAGATACGCAACCGCAGTAGTCCCGAGCATAACAAAGAGAGCGGGGAGTAGGCGCAGGAATCTACGAGCGATAAACTGTCGCAGGCGAATCGTCTTCGTTCGCCTGATTTCAGCTAGGAGCAGCCGGGTGATTAGAAAGCCGGAGAGAAAAAAGAACACCGTCACGCCGAACCCTCCAGGCACAAAATCACCAAAGCCGATGTGGCTGACGGTGACGAGACTCACCGCTAATGCGCGAATCCCATCGAGTCCCGGAATGTAGTTCGGCTCGGCTTCGGCCGTGATGACGGATTCGTCGAAGTCGGTTTGGGGCTCTAAAATCCTCTTCATCATAACCCCAGCGGCGGCCCCGCTACCCCTTCAGTGCCTCGAGCACATCAGCAAGCAGAGCCGGGGTGGTTGCCATGGCTTCCCCGGCATCGATGACTCCTTCGTTGCCAGACCAATCACCGAAATAGCCGCCAGCTTCGCGGAAGATCACTGGCCACGGGCCGCAATCCCAGACCGCCATGACGGGATCCAGCATGATTTCTGCCCTTCCGGTTGCTACGAGTAAATAGCCGTAGGCATCACACCAACCGGCATTGTAGTAGACGGATTTTTGAAGGCGATCCCAGGCGTCGCCCTTGCCGTTTTTGGCGAAGTAGGCGGTGTCGATGTGGCAGCAAACAGACCGATCAATAGCGGTTAGGTTGGAGACAGCAGCTGGTTTGCCATCCCACCATGCGCCTTGGCCAGAGGCCGCCGAGAGCATTTCGTTGAGCGCAGGAAAGTAGGCGCAACCGACTTCGACGGAGCCATCGATCTCTAAACCTACTAGAACGGAATAGAGCGGAACGCCCCGGGTGAATGACTTGGTGCCGTCAATCGGGTCGATGATCCAACGGTGGGTCGCCTTGACGGTTGAGTCGGGATTGGCAGATTCTCCGAACTCTTCGCCGACGATCTCGTGCTCTGGATAGGTTTCTTCGATTCTGCGACGAATTAACTCTTCGGCCTCACGATCAGCTCGGGTGACTGGCGTGTCATCGGACTTGTATTCAGCCTGCGCGTCATCGGTCTGATAGTAGCGCATCGTCAGAGCCCCAGCTTCTCGGGCGATTTCTTGCGCGAACTGGTGAAGTTGGTTTAAGTCGTCGGGGCTAGGCATGATGGCGAACTTAGGGACAACCGACGCCTTGGCAAACTTTCCGCCGATCGAGTTTGTCAGATCGCGTCAGACTTTGGAGCTATTCTGTGCCCTTTGACGCCCCTCGTTTGCGGACGATGACTTCCCGCTCGTTGGCGATCTTGCTGGTTGAAATAGAACCGGTCGTAGGGGTCTTCACCGAAATGCTCTTAACAAGATTTTCTTCGCTCCAACGAATCTTTCCAACCTCGATGGTGAGATCGATATTTTGCCTCTCGCGGTCTTCATTTCCCGCGAAACGCTGGTACAACTTGCCGTCATTGATCCAAAAAACAATGTCGCCAGATTGTACCTCGAACTCAACGGTTTCGACCCATTTCGTGAACGCTGCGACGTCCGAAAGAATTTTTGTTTCGTCAACCTCAGCAGCTTGGTCTGGAGCTGACTCGGATTGAGTTGCAGGGGAGGCTTCTCCCTGCTGCAGGGCACTCAATTCCTCTACCTTAGCCTTGATCGCTAAGGCTCCATCTAGATTGCCAGCTTTGGTCTCCTGGGTTTGATGGGCGATGAGAAGTTCGATCACTTTGGCTCGCTTGGTAGCGATGTCATTGTGAGCCTGTTCAAGGCGCTGCTTTTCGAACAAGAGCAGTTTGTCCGTTAGATTCTTACTGCTCTCTGGCAATTGAGCATCTGCGCTCCCAACAGAAAATAGCGCGAATGCTGCGACGATCCGGAAGACGTTCATTCATTTGTGTCTACAGTATCTTGTTTGTGATCAACTACAGGTGACGAGCCTATAAGGCTCTGAGTTCAGGGCTGCGGGATGATCTGGAAGCCATCCTAGATTGAGATTTATCAGGTTCGTCCTTCTTGCTGTCGACATTGACGACTAGACTCACGCCATGCGACGCACCCTAGCCTGCTCACTTTTGATCACTTTCAGTATTTGTTTAAGCGGATGTAACACCGCCACCAACCTACTCAATATCCCCTCCCGAATCATCAACGGTGTGACTCCTCGTGGAATTCCTAACATCCCACGCATTAAGGTGCCGAGCTTGGGGCATGCTGATCAGGCGCTCAAGCCCAGCACGAATGTAGTTTAGTGCCACTCCTTTCGTTTCGAACGCATGGCGGATCGTCTGGATCGGATCCTCGCCCGAGAACTCCGAATTGGCCGACGTCAGATCCGTCAGCTGTTGCGCGATGGTGAGGTCGAAGTTGGCGGAAAGCCTGTGGCCAGTGATGGCTGGGCGTTGCAGGTCGACGGCTTTGATCGAGTCGTTGTTCGTGGTGAAATTGTCCAAGATCGCACAGCCCGCTACGTCATATTAAACAAGCCGGCGGGTTATGTGAGTGCGACCTCTGACTCAGATCACCCGACCGTGATCGACCTCATCACAGAAACTTGGGCGGCCGAACTTCATCTGGCAGGTCGTCTGGATCGGGCGACCACTGGGCTGCTTCTGTTAACCAATGATGGCCGCTGGTCACCGCGGGTGACCGAACCCGAGGTGGCGGTTCCGAAACAGTATTTAGTGACGACAGAAGATCCGATTTCGCGGCAGATGATTGACGCTTTCTCGGTTGGTGTTGCGCTACCAGGAGACGGAGTTGTCACCAAGCCGGCTGATCTTGTTTTCGTCTCTGAGCACCAGAGTCGCCTGATCATCTACGAAGGCCGACACCATCAAGTGAAGCGGATGTTTGCTCTGTTTGAGAACAAAGTCATTGGCCTACACCGTGAGCGAGTGGGGGAGTTGTTCCTCGATGAAAAGGCGCTACCAGAGGGCGCGTTCCGTGAACTGACCGCAGCCGAGGTCGCTGGGTTTTAGGGGAATTACGCCAGCGCCAAATTTGGATCGACATCTTGATCCAGGGGGGAGGTGATTCCACGAACGACCATGTGGTGGGCGGCGAAGGCGATCATTGCGGCGTTGTCCGTTGTTAGGCTGGGTGTCGCCATCAGCAGTTCAAGCCCTTCAGTCTGGCAGCGGTTCTCGAACGCTTCACGAAGATGGCCGTTGCAACTAACGCCTCCGCTCAGTCCGATTGCGTCGAACCCATGAGAGCGCGCCGCCTTGATTGACTTGGCGACCAACACATCGGTCACGGCTTGTTGGAACGAGGCGCAGAGGTCGGGCAAGCGTGCTTTATGCTCCGGCTCGGGGAGCTTCTGGAGGGTGTACAAAACCGCCGTCTTTAGACCACTGAAACTGAAGTCCAAGCCGCCGTCGCCCGTCATCATGCTGCGCGGAAAATCGAAGGCTTTTGGGTCTCCACCACGAGCAGCGCGCTCGACTTCAGGGCCACCCGGATAGGGTAGCCCGAGCATTTTTCCGACCTTGTCGAAAGCTTCGCCGGCTGCATCGTCCCGAGTCTGTCCGAGAATTTCGTATTCACCTGGAGCCCGCAATGCGACCAACATCGTGTGGCCGCCACTGACGATGAGCGAGAGGCACGGGCGAATGCCATTCTGGTCACCAACGAAGGGCGAGAGAAGGTGGCCTTCCATGTGATTGACGGACACGAATGGCACTCCGCAACCCATTGCCATCGCCTTCGCGGCAGTGTTTCCAACGAGCAAGGAACTCGCGAGACCCGGACCAGCTGTGGCTGCAAAGGCATTGATCTCGGTGATCGAAACCTCAGCTGCGGCCAAGGCGGCTTCGACCGTGGGGCGAAGCGCGACGAGGTGATTCCGCGACGCCAACTCTGGAACGACTCCGCCAAACGGCCGATGAATCAGAATCTGGGAGGCGACCTCCGATGAAAGGATGACGCCATCGCGACAAATCGCGACGGCGGTCTCGTCACAGGAAGTTTCTATAGCGAGCAGGATCATTCCACAAATCACCGAAGTGCGGCAACTGGCTCCGGCTCAGGAACCGGCTCTGGCTCTGGCTCTGGCTCTGGCTCTGGCTCTGGCTTCGGTGCGGCTGGGAGTTCCTTGAGGCCGGGCTTTTTCTTGTTCCCGTTCGGCTTGTCGCCTGTGTCGGGTTTCTTGGGTGACTCGGGGGCGGCGTCACCATCCGCTGGCTTCTCTGATTGAGGGGTGTCTTGATCTACTTTCGGCGGTTCGACCTTCTTCTTAGGTTTCGGCGGCTTTGGGGGATTGTAGCACAGCAGGGCTTTTAAGACGTCGGCTCCCCTCTGAAGTTGGGGGTCTTGCAGGCGAACCAATCCGCCGGCGATGTCGTCACCTCGATTGTTTTCGCGCCACCAGCTGAACAGGGCTTTTTCTTTTTCAGCAGGGAGAGCAGCAATGATGTTCGGCTCGACTCCGTGTTCGTGAATCGTGCGCTCGCCGGGTGTGTAGTACTTCGCTGTGGTGATCCGGATCGCGCCGCGACCAGTGGGAATCACCGATTGGACGGAGCCTTTCCCGAAGGTCGTTTCGCCGACGATGACGGCTCTGCGCAGATCCTGAAGAGCGGCCGAAACCAGCTCTGAGGCACTGGCGCTACCGTGATTGACTAAGACCACCAGTGGGTAGTCGCGGCGTTTGAGTTGCTTTTTCCCGGTCCGAAGTGGTGGTGGCGTGTGGGCTGCGTGGCGGCCGCGGGTTTTGACCACTGTAGTTTCTGGAGGCAGAAACAACCCGAGAATTTCGACTGCAGTCGATAGCAGACCTCCGGGATTATTTCGCAGATCGAGAACCAAAGCCTGCATGCCAGCTTTCTCCAGCTTCTCCAGCTCCCGTTCCATTTCAAAGGCCGACGGGCGGCTGAATTGGGTCAGCCTGATATATCCGACCTTGTGGCGTCCGACGATCGCAGGTGGTAGCAAAGTCGCGTCGCGAACCGTCGATTCCTTCATCACACTGCGGGTCATTTTGACCGTCATGTGGTCGCCAGTCGAAGGGCGTCGGAGGGTGAGCTCGAGCTCCTCCCCGGGTCTTCCAGAGAGTAGCTGAATCGCTTCAGCCGCCCCGATTCGATCGGCGTAGATTTCTCCGATTCGGATGATTTGGTCTTTGGGTAGAACCCCCGCTGCGGCAGCTGGGCCGTCTTCGCGCACATTGATGATCGTTAGGGTGCCATTGCGGACAGCGACTCCAATCCCGACTCCATCATAGGTATTTGAATCCGTCGATTTCTTCATCCGCTCATAGATGCTCGGCGCCATGAACTGGCAGTGGGGATCGAGCCCTTCGAGCATGCCATTGATCGCGCTATCGACGAGCAGGTTGTAGCGCACCTTATCATCATCGACATACGACGAGCGGATCAGCTCCATGGCTCGCGTGAAGCGTTCGATTTCAGCGAAGCCATCATCGTCGGGATCAGACTGGGCAAAGCTGACACCTGACGTGATTGCGAGCCCGAGTCCGACGACAGCGACGTTGCAGGCTGTGCGGAGGGCGAGATAGGGGAATCGATAGAACGAATTCACACCCGAGTATCCAATGGCACTGCGCCCTCGGCAAGGTTCCTGATGAGAGGAATTCACTGATGACGAATCCGAGCGGTTGCTTGCGGTTGGTTAGGTGTGAGTCGAGGGTTCGTCATGAGGATTGCTACGTTTGCGGCCTTCGCTGCTCTAATCGCGACAGCTACACAAGCCGTTGCGCGGACTTGGACGAGCAGGGATGGAAGTCGTTCGTTTGAGGCGGAATATGTCGGTAGCCACGATGCGGGCCGGATCGTTGTTCGCTATCCTGGTGGCTCTGAGGGGCGGTTTGCCCTCGATGCGTTGAGCCAAGCCGATCGCGAGTTTGTTGCGGCTAACTCTTCACCGACCTCGCCGTCGGGATTGGTGGCAGCAGAAATCGCTGGGAATCTGGTTCGGTTGGACGGGGATAAGTTGGTTCCGTTTCGTCCGAAGGCGAAACCGGCTCACTACTTTGTCTACTTCACTTCGTTCTATTGAGGCTCCTGCGTCGAGCATGCACCGCAGTTGGCGGCGCAATACCAGAAAGTTCTCGGAGACCGCAAAGACATCGGTTTTGCCCTCTACACCATGGACAGTGAAGAGTCTGATTTGATCGGATTTCTCAAGGCAGCGCAGCTTGCCGATGGGCGCACACCACTGCCGGCCATGACTCTTTCATCTCGCGATGCTGCGGCCCGACTCTACGAGATTTTCGTTAAGGAGTGTGCTGAAGAAGCGCCTGCCTACGTCTTGATTGATGCCGATGGCAAGGTGCTGGCTAAGGGCGAAAAAGAATGCTTCGAGAAGGCGGCCTCGTTGTAGAATTTCCCCAATGCCTGCGGATCCATCCCTCAATCAGCGGCTGTGGATTCTCCAGCAGCCCGACCCCGATCGGCTAGCGGCGGTGGTTGGGCATCCGATTGGCTCTACTCTGTTGCCGGCGTTGCAGAATGTCGTCGCCCGCCGTGCGGCCAAGTCGGAGGAGCAGATCGGCGCGTTTCTGTCGCCGCAGTTGAAGTCGCTTTCCGATCCGTTTTTGATGCCGGATATGGAGCCTGCGGTAGAGCGGATTTTTGCTGCAATCGATGCTGGCGAAGCCATCACGTTGTTTGGTGATTACGATGTCGATGGCGTGACGTCGTCGACGTTGATGAGGGAAATCCTCATGGCCTACGGAGTTTCTCCCGGGGTCGTTTTGCCAGATCGGCAGGCCGAAGGCTACGGGGTAACTCATGCGGCTTTGAATCGGGTCTTGGAGCACTTTCCAGAAACGAAGTTGCTGATCTCGATCGACTGCGGAACCAATTCTCGCGACGAGATAAAGACCCTTTCGGATCGGGGAATCGATACCATCATCCTCGACCATCACGAACCGAGTACCTCAGGTGGGATGGCGGATTGCGTGGCGGTGGTGAACCCAAAACGCGACGACTGTGAGTTCAGTTACCTCTGTGCTGTAGGAGTGGTTTTCAAAGTCGCCCATGCCCTTCTTAAACGCCGCAAGGTCGACGGGTTTGACCTCAAGGATCATATCGACTTGGTCGCGTTTGGCACGATTGCCGACATCGTCCCACTGATCGAAGAGAACCGTCTCTTGGTGAAGAAGGGCTTGGAGCGAATGAAGGTTTCGACAAGACCCGGAATCATCGCCTTAAAGGAAGTTTCGGGAGTCACCGCAGACAAGGTCAAGGATGCCAGTTCGGTCGGTTTCCAACTAGGGCCGCGTATCAATGCAGCAGGTCGGTTGGCAAGTGCTGAAGATGCTCTGGAGCTTCTGACTTGCGACGATTTGGATGTCGCGACGGCTTCGGCGAAGGCTTTAGATGTTCTCAACAGCAAACGTCGGCAGGTCGAAGAGAAGATCCAAGAACAAGCCTTCGAACTCGCCCAAGAAGCGATGGCTGCCGAGTTTCCTCCACCGGCGTTGGTTCTTGGGAATGACGGCTGGCACTCGGGGGTTGTCGGGATTGTCGCTTCGAAGATTCAGAAGCATTTTCACCGACCAACATTCATTGTCGGTTTCGATGAAAATGGACTCGGTAAAGGCAGTGGCAGGAGTATCTCAGGAGTCAGTCTGGTCGACGCCATCGATGCGTCACGCGAGCATTTAGTAAAAGGCGGCGGGCACGCGATGGCAGCTGGAATCACAGTCGAAAAGGATCATTTCTCGGCGTTTCGCGACACCTTTGTCGCGGCAGTTGGAGCCGTCGTAACGCCCGAAATTTTGCGTCCAAAACTGCGGCTCGATGGAGAGCTTCCCCTTCGAGATGCGGTTTGGAATCTCCTCGAAGGCTTACAAATGGTTGGGCCGTTCGGCGCTTCCAATCCGACTCCGGTGTTTCTCGCCAGGGGAGTAGAAATGCTCGGGCCACCGAAGGTCATGAAAGGCGGACACCTGCGCCTGGATGTCGCACAGAATGGTTTCCGAAAGCAGATGGTCTATTTCGGAGCGCCAGATCCTGAGGAACTTCCTTCACCGCCTTGGGACATTGCGTTTGGGATCTCGAAGAACGTGTTCCGAAACCGAGTGAGTGTTGATCTTCATGTCCGCTATCTGCGCTCAGCCGGGGAAATTTTGGAGAAGCTTCCCGCTGGGTAGTGGCTGTACACAGAAAAGGCGGCCTTAAGTAGGCCGCCCCTTCATTTCCTCCGAGTCGGTGAAGCTAGGAAATTTTAATCTTCCGAGCGCTCTCTTTGGCTTTGCGTGGCAGTTTGACGGAAAGAACCCCGTCTTCGGCGCGAGCGGTCATCGCATCGGAATCGACGCGAGCGTTGACCTTCAGACGCAGGCGATAGTTGGTCTGGTCGATCTCGCGATTGATCGTTTTCCACTCTTCAGGAATATCGTTCGGGCGGATGCCAGTGACTGTGAGAAATCCGCCATCGATGACGGCTTCGATACCATCTTTACTCACGCCAGGGAGCATGACATCAACTGTGTAGGCCTTTTCGCCAGTCGTGATCAGGTAGTGAGGTTTGACGAATCCATCGCCTGAGTCGGCTTTGGCTTGGGTCGCATCGGTAGTTTTAGCGAGTTGAGTATCAGTCATCAGTATTTGTGCAATGTGTGGTTTAAGAATTTGGTTTAGAGCCCGATGCTCAGCGGCTGCCGAGCATCGGGCTTCATCATCAGCGATTGTTTAGCCGATCTCGATGTTGCGGGGCTTTGAATCCTCGAGTTTGGGCAGAGTGAGAGTGAGGATTCCGTCGGCCAAGTCAGCTTTCACAGCTTGCCCATCAACAGATTTCGGAACCGAGAGTTTCCTAGTTAGGATGGCGGTTGGTGCAGTTTCTGGAGCGGGCTGCTGGTCGGTATCCGCCTCGTCGGTGGAACTTTCGGAAGTGTTTGCTTCTGTCAGGTGAACTGGGCGCTCAGCAGTAACGTTGAGTACACCGGCATCGAGCTCGATATCGATTGCGTCGCGTTTGACGCCGGGGAGTTCAAGTCGAACAACGAAGGTGTTGTCATCTTCAAAGATATCGACGGGAATGCTTCTCATAGTGCTCGGCCCGTCCAGAAGTCCCTCTAAATCGAGGAGTCTTCCAATGCCAGGAAACTGGCTGAAGGCTGAGCGGAAGAGCTGGTCAACTTCACCCAAAGGGCCGTCGACTTGTGGTTGGTTGCATCTTGTCATGTTCATGTTCAATCGTCTTGGTAGGTTTTCGTTTGAATTGGATGTTTCAGTTAGATATCCAACGCAGATTCAGTGCCAAGTCGTCTGACGCTTAGATAGTGCCTGTATTTTCAGGGTTTGGCCATTACAACGGGTGGGGTCGATTGTAACGCGGTTTGAGCCATGATGGCTCAATAGCGACAAGCTAGCTCTGGGGAATAGTGTCAATATGTCTCAGGCTTCAATGGGTTCCATTGTTTGACACGTGGTTGTCTAACCGAGACCGTGTGATCGAGAAACCCTCATTGGAATGTCCCCTGACGAATTAATCGCTGCCGAAAAGGCCCACCAGTGGCATCCCTTCACGCAGATGGAGGAATGGTGTGCTGCCGACCATCAACCGTTGATCATCGAGCGCGGAGATGGTTGTTCGCTGTTCGATTCTAACGGTCTTCGTTATCTCGACGGCAATTCGACAATTTGGACAAACATTCACGGCCATTCCCATCCGACGATCACCAGTGCGGTGGCTCGGCAGCTAGGGAAAATTGCCCATGTCTCTTTTCTCGGCCAGACCCATAGACCGGCCATTGAGCTGGCGAAGAAATTAGTCTCTCTGATCGATGGCGAACCTCTATCGAGGGTCTTTTTCACCGATGATGGGTCGACCGCGATTGAGTGTGCCTTGAAAATGGCCATTCAGTGTTGGCAGCAAAGTGGTCGTGCCGACAAGACCGAAATTCTATCGTTCGACCAGGCCTATCATGGCGACACTTTTGGCGCGTCATCCATCGGTGGTATCCCCGCTTTCCATGATCGTTTTGATCAACTCGGGCTCAAGACCCACCGGATTCGTGGGATTGAGGATTTAGAGAAAATCCCGAAATCGACCGTCAAGCGATTGGCAGCTGCGTGTATCGAGCCGCTCATCCAAGGCGCTGCTGGGATGCGGATTTGGGAGAAGGGGATGCTGCGGGAACTCTGCGAGTGGTGTGAAGAGAACGAGGTGCTTCTGATTCTGGACGAGGTCATGACCGGCTTCGGTCGGACTGGAACGATGTTCGCTTTCCAGCAGGAGGGGATTGTCCCCGACTTTCTGTGTTTGGCCAAAGGTCTGACGGGGGGAACGATGCCGCTCGCCGCTACGATGACTTCGGAAAGTGTTTACAGTGCGTTTTTAGGTGGGCGTGAACGGGCGTTTTATCACGGCCATAGCTATACGGCGAACCCGCTGGGCTGCGTCGCGGCGTTGGCGAACTTGCAGATCTTTGAAGACGAAAATACCCTCGAAAATTTGGCTCCGAAGATCGAGTACTTAGAAGCTGCGATCGGCGCATTATCTTCCAGTCCGAATGTGAGCGCGGTCAGAAACTGTGGATTCATTGCAGCCATCGATCTGTGTGGTGCCGACGGTGACGCCTTGCCCGTCGAGGAGCGATGGGGTGAGAAAGTCTGTCTTCGGGCTCGAGACTTAGGGCTACTGACACGTCCAGTCCGAGACACGGTTGTGCTGATGTTGCCGCTCAGTGCGACGGTAGACCAAATTGATGAAGCCATTGTTGCGATTGCTCAGTCTCTTGATGTGTTTCCGGGTGTTCTGGATTGAGTGATGCTCTTTCGGCCTCAATAGAGATTGCGCTTTTCGGTCGATTCCCGCAGCATCGGGTCATGGCAGTTCGCTGGAGAGAAAAGATCGCGCCGCCTAAGGATGGCGAGCCGACGACGCATCAGCGCATTCTTGTTCCGGCAGAACGCAGTCAGCCGTGGGCCGGAGCGCTGGTCGACCTGTCCTTTCCACCGACTTGTCCGTCTTGCTGCATTTCTTATCGACCCGAGGAGGGAGCTCGAATTCCGCTCTGTCCAGAATGTTCCGGAGATCTCCGACTGGTAACGAAGCCGTTTTGTCGGGTTTGCGGTGAGCCTTATGGAGGAGATCTCGACGAGGAGTTTCGGTGCACGAACTGCAGAGATTTGGATTTTGCCTTCGATTTCGCTGTCGCTAAGTACCGCAGCATTGGACCAGCGAGAGACCTGATTCACCGGCTCAAATATCAATCCGAAAAGCACCTGCGGTTGCCGCTAGCCCTAATGATGTTGGCGGGACTCCACGATGAGCGCGTCGGACATCCTGAGGAGGCGGTCTTCGTCCCAGTCCCAATGCATCCAAGGAGACTCCGAAAGCGCGGGTTCAATCAGGCCTACGAGATTGCTCGAACTGCTGCGACTTGGATCGAAGTGCCGGTCGTGAATTGCTTGCGGCGAACAGCGAAGACTATCCAGCAGGCTCACCTAGGTCGGGATGCTCGATTGGAGAATCTCGAAGGGGTCTTTGGGTTTCGGAGATTCGGCGCTGACAAATTTCGGAGTCAAATAGCTGGGCGGACGGTAATCATCGTTGACGACGTCTTGACCACCGGAGCCACAGCTCATCACGTTGCCCGTGTTTTACGGGAGAATGCCGAACCAGATCGAGTCATCGTCGCAACCTCGACACGGGCTTAAGGCAGGGTAAGGTCGGACGAGGCATCTACTCCTCTTCTGCTTCTCGTCATGACTCAACCGACAGAAAACTCCAGTAACACGCCCTCGTCAGGAGACGCTCAATTGTTTGGCCACAGCCGTACCCACGTCAGTGCTCGTCACGCTTTGATTGCACCTGATGGTCACGTTCCGAGCGCGCTGCCAGGTTATTCTGGAGCGGTTCCGTATTACATGATTTCACTCGGTATGGGTGCAGGGGTGTCGCAGATCATGGTTAAATTCGATCCAAACGGCCGGGCTCTCTTGCCGGGCGGTGGTCGCGAACAGGCATTTTATGTCGAGTCAGGTTCGGTTCGTGTCGAACTTGCGGCGAAAGCTCGAAGTGTGCCCACCCTTGGGTTTGGTTACATTCCAGCGGACAAGCAGGCAACGATCAAAGCTGAATCCGATGGAGCGCAGATCACCATCTTTGAAAAGACCTACCAGCCGCTTGATGGCGTCACCCCTCCTGGTGCCACGTTTGGGGTCGCGTCGGAGGTCGAGCCAGAGCCATTTCTTGGTTATGAGGGCGCGATGTTGAGGACTCTATTTCCGACGAGCATCGAGTGGGACTTGGCGATGAATGTATTCACCTACCGACCCGGAGCTACCCTGCCATTTGTAGAAACTCACATCATGGAACACGGTCTCCTGATGCTTGAGGGACAGGGCATCTACCGACTGGAGGACGATTACTATCCGGTCATGGAAGGGGACGCGATTTGGATGGCTCCGTACTGCCCGCAGTGGTTCGTAGCGATGGGTGATGGCCCCGCTTCGTACCTCTACTACAAGAACGTCAATCGTCACGAATAACGACTGTGGCATCGCAAAACTTTACGGGCCGGACGGCCTTGCTCGTTCTGCTACTCGTCGTCGTTGGTGTCGGGTTGTTTAATGGGGTTCGGAGGGTCGATCTTGACACCGACATCTTGGCGGCGATGCCGAACGAGGTGCCTTCCGTTGGTGGCCTCAAAATTTTTCGGGAGAGGTTCGTCGATCGTGGCGAGGCGGTTCTTCTGATCTCTGATAAGACGATCACTGAGGATCAAAACGGCGAGTCTTCTGGAATCAGCGACGACCGGATGGCGTCCCTCGAATTGGCCGTCGAAGCCGCTGTCGACGGTGCCGACTTGCGTTTTCGCAACCCGTGGGAAGAGGGAATTGATGACTTTGCTTTCGTGCTCGCCCAACTTTGGCTTCATAGTGCCTCAGAAGATTTTGAGGCCTTCGCCAAGCCACTCGCGGATGGGCAAGCAACGGCCATCGCGTTAGAATCTCTTGAGACGATTTCCGAGTCATTTGATCAAGCTGAGATCTTTCGGGCGAGCTATGACCCAATTGGATTCTTAAACCATCCGGCAATTGCCGCCCTGACTTCGGGGGGCTCTGAACAGGGAACTCTGATGAGTCGCGATGGCACCGCGCGGTTGTGTTTCGTTACCGGCGGCGAAGCTCTGCCGTCATACCGGGAGAAGGCGATGTGGGTACAGAATCTACGTGACGCGATTGAAGGCTGGAGGTCTGAGTTGGTTGCCTCTGGAGAAGTTCCGCCAGAGATCCGAATCACTGGCGATCCTGCCTACGCTTCAGAGATCGGTAGCGGCATGGAGAATGACATGCGCAACACGGTGATTCTGACATCGAGCTTTATCGCATTACTTTTTCTGCTGGTGCTGCGAAGTCCTCGCCAACTAGTTGGAGCTGGAATTTGTTTAGTCCTGACCCTGTTCGTTGTCGTTGGGATTTGGGGTTATGCTGTCGGGCATTTAACGATTGTCAGCGTCGGATTCGCCGCCATCCTCATCGGCTTGGTGATTGACTATGCTGCGGTGCTCGGTCGTGAGGCTTCGTGTGCGATGGCTGAAGACGGTATCGCTACGACACCAAAATCTGTTCGGCGGGCCGTCGGTCCTGGGATTCTTTTGGCCGCCGTCACTACATCTGCGGTGTTTGGTATGCTGGCGATCAGTACGCTACCTGGCGTCTCGCAACTTGGGTGGCTGGTCGCGATCGGGCTAATTGTTGGCGCGGCGATTGTGCTCCTCATTTACCCCCGCATCGCTGTCCACAAACCTGGAACTGGATTTCTATCGCGGCTTCCCCAACTTCCTCAGCCAAAGATCTCGCCGCGCGTCGCCGTGGTGTTGAGCCTCGTTTTGTTTGTCGTCGTTGTGGCTACGACCTTTCTTCGAGGCTTCTCTGGGATTGACTTCGATTTCGGTCATTTGCGCCCCCGTGATAGCGAGGCCTACGACACCTTCGAGCAGATCCGGAAAGACTTTGATGGTTGGGGGGATGAGCATGTCGAATTGCTGATTAAAGGTAAGAGCCGGGCTGATGTTGAGGTCACGATCGAGTCGCTTCGCCAAGACATCGCAAACAAACTAGGGGAAGGGGCTGCGAATCGATTGACTGCTAGTTCGGGTTTCTGGCCAGATCCTGCAGCTGCCAAAGCGAACCAAGAGTTGGGCAAGGAAATCGGTGATCCCGCTGCGATTGCACGGATTCTAGCAGGCATCGAAGAGGTAGGTTTTGCGGAGGAGGCAACTGGGCTCGCCAGAGCGGTTCTCGGTTCAATGACTCAGATTGTCTCGGATTCACCCGAGCGGACATTGGAACGTTTGGCGGGCTGTGAATTGTTTTCGCGAACCTACTCTCCAGAGCCAGACGGCGGGGGACTCCTCAGAGGTAGCTTCGTTGTCGAGAACGCGATGGACGAGGCAACGGCTACGAAGGTCAACAATATCGCCGCGGGTCACCCGAACGTGACGGCCACTGGCTGGGCTCTAATGGGCGAAACCTTGCGCCCATTAGTGAGGGAGGACGCGGCCCGCCTAGCGCCGCTTCTGGCCTTGCTGTTGGTGGTGGCCCTGTCGATCGCGTTTCGAAATTGGCGCGATGTGGTTCTGACTCTGGGGCTAATGACCGTGGTGCTTCTCGGAGTAAATGTGGTCGGCTCGCTGATCGGAATCCGATGGAACTTCCTGAACATATTCGCGATCCCACTGGCGGTCGGAATTGGTATCGACTACGCGATTCACTTGATCTTCGCGCTGCGCCGATCGAAGGGCAATCTCGCTTACACTTGGAACAGTGTCGGGCTGGCTTTGGCGTTTTGCGGAGGCTCGACAGCGATTGGTTTTGGTTCTTTGTCGATGGCATCGAGCGAGGCTCTCGCGACTCTAGGCTCGCTGTGCGCGCTTGCGGTTTTGATGACGATGGTTCTTGCGATCGGTCTGCTTCCTGGAGTGTGGAAGGCCTTGCACGGCTCAGATTGATCGCGGCCACGGCTCGGGCTATTGTCCGGTCATGCAGCGCCCCCGCAGGATGATCAACTTTAGCCCTCCGCGGCTGCTGGTTTGGTCGATCGCAGTTCTGATGGTTTCGCTTTCTCTGCCAGACTTCGGGCGTGCCCAAGACGCGCCAGTTTGGGGGGACGCTGAGACCCGCCTCGCGAACTCCTATCTCAGTCTGCTCGTCCAAGACCCAGAAAACGGTGGCGTGGTAGACCTTCTTTGGAAGCTCTACGACGAGCACGAATCGACGGAGCTGCTGCTTCAGACCATTGATGCCCAGGCCCAGAAGTCGCGCCATCCGAACGCCTGGACGGTTCAAGGTCACCTGCTTAGCAAAGCGGAGCGTTTTCGTGAAGCGGCAGAGGTTTATGATTTAGCTCTCGCCGCCGAACCGGATCATCTCCGAGCTCTCGAGGCGCGGTCAGAAGTCGCTCGGATTTTGGGCGATTCCGAAGTCGAGTTGCGGTGTCTGCTGCAGATTCCCGACTTGTTAGCGACGGATTCTCCTGAGCAGCTCAGCGCTGTCATTCGCGTCGCCGAAGCGCTTGGTGCCGCGAATGATGAGGAGGGGGCAGAGGAACTTTGGCGTTGGGCCATGGCTGCCGTCCCGGACGATGTCGAGTTCCACCGGCATCTCGCACAGCGCATGCTTGGAGCTGGATGGATCGATCTTGCCCGTGAAACCTTGGCGGCAATGGCGTCTTCTGAAGACCCTGCCGTACGCATTGCCATCGCTCCAGAACTCGCTCGCCTTCACGAAGTAGCTGGTGACTTCGACGAGGCGATTGGCGCTTTGGAAAGAGGAATCAAGCCAGTCCATTTTCGGGATTGGCGTTACACAAAACTGTTCGGCCGGATCGTCGACCTCCACGAGCGGACTGCGCAACTCAGCCAGATGGCAGATCAACTGGTCAGCGAGGCATCGGTCAACCCAAATGGCCGTCCAGTTACCGAGGAGTCGGTTTTCCGGGCCGCCCTATTTTTTCGGCTGACCGCAGACACCGAATTGTCTCTGCTCTGGAGTCGAAAACTTGTCGAGATATCCGGTGACCATTCTGCGGATCGTCATCAACTGGTTCTCGCTCTGATCGCGGCTGACCAAGATCCTGAGGCAGCAACGGTGCTAGACAGTTTGATCGAATCTGGCGGCGACATATCGACGGCTCTCGTTCTGCAGCGTTGCGGGATCGATCTGCGAGCCGGGCAGACCGAGGTGGCGGAGCAGCGGTTGCGTGATCATCTCGATGCTGCACCCGACGACGATTCAAGGCTCAGCGAGGTGCTCGCCTTTGCCCGCACGAAACACCTCGATTCGCTGGCTGAGTCGCTCTTAAAGAATGCGCTTTCTGGCGAGTCCGAGGAGGATGCCCGAGCATTGCCAGAGTTGATGTTGTTCTTGTCTGAACGCGGGCGCGACGATGACGGTATTCGCCTTCTCCGTCGTCGAGTTGAGCAAGCCAGCCCAGAAAATCTGCCATCCGCTGTGGCCAAGGCGACCTCACAGTTGATTGGTTTAGGACTAGCAGAACCCGCCGTCGAGTTCGCTAGGCAAGGCACGGAGTTGTCACCTGATCGTCGGGAGGCTTGGCTACAACTGGGCGAAGCTCTTGTTTTGAGAATTGGTGGCGGAGATGATCCGAAGCATGTTCGAGAGGCGGTTCGGTCGTTTGACCGAGCTTGGGAACTTTCGGAGACAGCCGTAGATCGCTTAGATGTCGACGAGAGATTGTTGTCGCTTCTTGAGCAAGTTGCTGGGCAAGACGACGAGAAAGTCGATGCCTCGGGAGCTGCGCCTGATCAGCAGGAACTTCTCGAAACGAGGCCCCGTCCGAACAGCTTGGCCTACAAGCACGCAAAGCAATTGGCGCAGCAAGCAGTTGCCGCCGATCAACCGACTGAGCATCAGGTCTATCGCGCGGCTTGGTGGGCGCTCCACGTGGTTGACCATCAAGGAGCCTACGAACTCTTCGCACGCTACCTGTTTGACGAAGACAATCTGCCACCCGCCAATCAACTGCAATGGGATCAATTGATCGCAGATCTGGCTTTGCAGAGTGGCAATGTGTTGCTCGAGCAGCGGCAGTTATTGAAGCTTTGTGATTCTGAACCCGATCTCGAAAGGCAGCATCGTCGTCGTCTTGCTGTCATTGATTTCGATCATGGTTACACCGCCAGCGCGATCCGAGAGCTTGAGGGATTGGCTGCTTCTGATAGTCAGGATCTAGCGACGCTAGAAGTCCTCACCGAACGCTATCTGCGGTCTGGCGGAATTCGTTCCGATGGGGAAAGTGATCCGTTTGCTCCGGGAGGAATGTCACGAATGCTTTCCTCCAAGGCCAAGATTTTGGCACTTTGGGAGCGGGCTCATCGTGAGTCGACTCCGGCCAACTCTCTGGTCATGGCGAAGCGCTATGGACATTATCTGATGCAGGAGCGCCGAGCCTCTGAGGCGCTTGCGCTGTTCTGTGAGTTGCTTGAGCGACCATTGGATCCTGCGCGGCGGAACGAGATTCATGCGCAGCAGGTCGACTTGCTTGGGCAGGTCGAAGTATCTGACCAGATCGCCTTGAACAATGGTGCTCGCGCGATCCTGCCTGGGCTTCTGCGAGGTCTGGTGACGCGCTATCAAGCAATGGCAAAGCGAGCCCCGCTCGACCCACTCTACCAGCGAGCACTCGCCGACCTCTATCAGCGATTGGGGCAGGCCGACGAAGCGTTTTCGGCGATGCGCCAAGCATACTATTTAGCTCCCGAGAACGACGCCGCGATCCCAGCTCTCAGGGACGCTGCTCTGGCTGCGGGAGACCGAGACGCGGCGATTTACTTTCAGCGACAACTTCTGTTTTCTAGTTCTCCAGCAGCCGGGCGAGCTGAGGCGAAAGAGCGGCTCGGGCAGTGGCGCGATCTGGTCGAGTTGCTTGAAGAGGATCTGAGGATCGATGAAGCCGATCAGATTCGGCGGCGCTTTGAAAGGCAGTTCACGCAGGATCCGGTCGTGCTTCAGCAAGTTCTTAGCGACTATCAGAAGCGTGACGATCCTCAGGCAGCCGTCAGGATTAGCGACGCGCTTCAGCGTCTCCAGCCCTGGAACCCAGAACGGGCTCTTCTTGCCGCACTCGCGCGTCAGGCCACAGGTGATAATGACGGCGCTCGCGAACTGTTGCTTCAGGTCGTCGAATTGACCAAAGACGAAACCGATCCCGACCCAGACTTGGCTGCTCTCGGCCCAATTTATCCGATCGTCCCACCGGGAGCTGACGCGGCATCCCAGATCGGCTTAATTGTCGAGTTGATGGGCGAAATGCTCCCAGTGAGTCGTGAACTATTAAAGAACCGACTTCTCCCGACCAGTCCGCGATTCGCGGATGTCCCGACTCAGCGCATCGATCTGCGACGTCGGGCACTGTATGCTCTGGGTCAGATCGACGGAGCTATTGGAGCTGATCTAGCCGGTGAGTGGCCTGACTCAACGGACGATCTCTGGTATGCGATAGCCACTGGGGATCCCAAACGTGCTCTTTCCTCGCTTCGCGCTGCTTATCTAGCTAGCCCCGGGCCTGCGTCATTCGCGGCTGCAGCGGCGACCGCAGCGCGCGTTGGCTGCTCGGCGGATTTCTACCGCTGGCAGGAGACTTTAGGCGGTCAAGATCCCGCTCCTCGGGAGATCCAGTTTCATGCCGAACTCGATGCGTTGTTGGCTGTCGGGAAGGAAGATCTGGCCGAATTGCGGAGCTCTTTTCGAAAGATTCGTGAACCCAATGAAGATCGACTTCGTCAACTGATCGAACTCGAACAACGCCCACCCGGGCCGACGCTGCGCCACCAGATCTTTGTTGGCGCGATCAGCTCCATGAAGCCTGTTGGCGTCTCGAGCGAGGTGGCAAACTTGGCGGAGATAGCCGATCGATTCAGTTCGTTCGAGTTGATCCGCATTGGTGGGCTACTGGATCTGTCGGCTGCCTACCAGATCACTGCTCCGATCGCTCAGCGTCCCGGGCGCCTGAGGTCGATGGCTTGGGATTTGCTGTCCCGCATAGCCTACGTTACGGGCGACAGAGCTTCCCACGTTCAGCAGATGGATGAGGCTCTCGACCAGAGCTTCTACGAAGTCCGAGCGTCTGGAAAGAACCTGTTTCTGCAACAAATTTCCTATCTCCAGAGTTATGGACTCAGCGACCAGTCCATCCGGAAGGCTGCGAGTCAACTCACTGACATCGATGACCCAGAAGTGCAGGCTCGTCGGGCGTTTATTGTCGCCGGTGAGGGCGACACAGAGGGGGCTTCCCAATGGCTCCGCCACTATTATGAGCGGGCCGTCGGATCTGCGCTGCCCGGACAGCGAAATCTCGCTCATTTTAGTTCGCAACCAACGGAGATCTGGGAACAGCTAACCATTCACACTAAACTGTTTTCCGATCGTGGATTCGGCAGGTTAGCGGCGCCGAGTATACGCGAGCTGATTTCCGAAATATCACTTCGGTCGGTTGAAGGCGACCGCTACACCGGAGGCATTGGCTATGGTGAGACCTATCACAATGGAGCTGTCATCGACAGGCCTGAGTCAGGCTACCAGCGCAGGGTGGTCGACTATCGGCTCTTAGCTTGGAAGCTCTACGACATTCCGAATCCAGAGCGCAGGCTGTTTGAGGTGATGCGCTGGACGGATGGGTTCGTGGATGCTAGCGAGGTCACGGATCTGGCAGATTTTCTCAGCATGGAAGGGTTTCGCTACGAGGTCTGTGCGATCTACCGCGACCTTCTACGCCGCGCTCCTTCCAACCCCACCTACTGCGAAGCGTTTCTCAATGCGGCGGTAGCCGTTGGGCAGGACGAGTTGGCCCTAGAGTATCTCAAACCGGTGATGTCCGGAGTTCGATCAATGCGTCCCCAAGGAATGGATGAAGACTATCTGGCTCGCCAACATGCTTTACTCCTCCGTCGCAGCGGACGCATTGACGATCTGCGGCAGCGTGCGATGTCGGGCGATCCTGCCGCCAGTAGGCGGGCTAAGAGCGGCCGTTTTGATGAGCAGCTCTTCTACCTCGCGGAGTTGCTTCGCGTCGAACGACAGGCTGGTAATTTGGAACAGGCGCTGATCGTCGCCAAGCGGATCGTTGCTTGGGATTCGGGAGACCCCTACGACCGACTTGAGGTATCGCGGGCGCATCAGGAACTCGGTCAGATCCAAGCCGCGATCGATGCCTTGCCGGATTGGAATACGCTCGCCGAACCGTCTCACGATCTCTTGGTCACCGCCGCTGAACTCGAGATGGCTTTGCCGAAGAACGGGCGAGACCGCGAGCGACTACACCAGATTTTGCGATTGTCTGCTGGTCTTTACGAACCCGAATCGCTGTTCCAGTTAGCCGAAATTTTGGACAGTGAAGTGCCGCACGAAGTTCAAGGCGCTCTTCAGCTTGCCGCTCGTCGGTCAACAGTTCCTAGCTACCGATTTCAGCTTCTGTCGAAGGCATTCAGTCATGCAGTCACTGGACAGGCGATCGGAGAATTCGACAGGGATAAGCTCCGAAGGTTGGCATGGCAGACTCTAAGGATTCGCGATGCGGATCGGAACCTGCTTGAAACGTTCTTTGAGGAACTCGAGAACCAACCCCAGCCAATCCGCCAACTCGTCGCTGAAGTTGCCCAGTCCGTTCCCGGCAATGGCGGTGACTTGGCGCTTCTAGCTCTCGGGACGGATCTCGACAAGGCGCAGCTATCTGAAATTGCGGCTCGAGTTGGCAAGTTTGCGAGCACGATCCAGAAGCAGGTCGCCGTCGACATTCTTCTTCGCAATGACCGATCAGATATTGCTTTCGAGATTTGGACTCGCCATTTATCCCAGCGACCGAATGTCCGCTTGCTTCCGGCGGTCGACCTAAAAATCGCGATTGCTGCGAAGGACGAAGGGGTGATTCAGAAGATCCTGCGCGATGAACTGACCGAGCCGCTCCACATTACGAGTAGTGCCCGCCGCTACTCGATCATTGCTGAACTTCGCTCAGCCGGACGGCTGGACTTGGCTAGAATCTTGTCGCAGACGCAATACGATGGGCTTGTCTCCTGCCACCGAATCGAGTCGCAGTTCTTCCGTCGCCATGCTGCGTTGTTGATCGAATGTGGCGACTATTCTTCCGTTGAGCGAATGCTGATTGAGCAGTCTCGAACCCTGCCCGAACCAAGGATGATTCGAACCGTCGTCGACCTCTACGAAGCCCAGGGCCAGCTCGATAAAATCCGATCGAAACTCGACCGCTTCTATCCGACGACCGGTTGGATCGCTGAGGTCGAAGCGGAAGCTGGGAGACGGCTCAAGGCTACTTCCGAGGTGGATCCCGGACGATGAATCGGTTGCCTTTCTCGTAGGTGAAATAGTTACTAAACCAGTGTGAGACCACTAGAATTCGTCCACGGGCACCGACCAGTGAAAAGACATGAATGAAGCACCAGATCAACCAAGCTGGAAAGCCTCGAAGTTTTAGGCTTCCGACTTCGGTTACCGCCTTCTGACGTCCGATCGTGGCCATCGATCCTTTGTCATGGTAGCTGAATTCGCTTAGCGGTAGATTGCGCTGTTCCGCGAGTAAGTTTTTGCCAAGTTGCTGAGCGTGTTGAATCGCTGCAGGTGCGACCATCGGATGACCGTTGGGAAAGTCTTCTTCAGTCATATAGGCGACGTCACCGATAGCGTAGTGATTCTCCATTCCTTCGATTGCTGAGAAGCGGTCGACCTTGATACGATCTCCTCGGACAATGGCGTTTTTATCGACACCGGCCGGAATCATTCCTTTAACCCCAGCCGTCCAGATTAGAGTCCGAGCTTGGATTTCCATGCCTGTGTCGGTGTTGACAGTGAGGCCGTCATAGCTCTCGACTCGGTTGCCCATTACCAATTCGACACCCATCGTTCTCAGGTCGCATTTGGCGGTGTTGGAAGAGAACTCTGACATTCCTTTAAGCAGTGAATCGCCGCTTTGAACAAGATAGATTTTCATCATATCAACGATGAGATCTGGATAGTCTGATGCGAGAATGTGGGAGCGGAACTCGGCGAGGGATCCGGCGGTTTCAACTCCAGCGGGACCGCCACCAACGATGACGAAATTGGTCAGTGCTTCGCGTTCGTCTTCATCAGTTGTTGCTACAGCGCGCTCAAGGTTGTGGAGCACTTGAGAGCGAATATCGAGTGCTTCTCGGATGTCCTTCATGCCAATCGACCAGCCTTCCAAGGTATCGTTGCCGAAAAAATTGGACACACTCCCGGTGGCCATCACCAGTTTGTCATAGGAGAGCGTTCCAGCGTTCGTGCGGACAGTTTTCGACTTGGGGTCAATCCGCTCAACCTTTGCCATCCTGAATCGGACGTTGTCATAGATCGACATCAGCTTGCGCAGTGGAAAGATGATCGAATCGGGTTCCAGCCCACAGGTTGCGACTTGATAGAGCAGCGGTTGGAACTGGTGAAAATTGTTCTGGTCGAGCAGGACAATCTGATAGTCTGAGTCGCGTAACTCCTTAACGAGGTTGATCCCAGCGAATCCTCCGCCGATGACGATAATTCGCTTTTGTCCGGTATCTGGAACGAAGATGGGCTCCGTTTTTTTAATGGCCATGGCGCGGCATCATAGCACAGGGATGATCACAGTAATGTCCGAATTTGCCTTCGGGTTGCTGGGTGTCGTGCATCGTCGCCAGATGAATAGTATGAGCGCTGAGTTTCGCCTTTAGGAAGGCGGATTTTGCTGTGCAAAACGCCGCTTCTCGGGTTCGGTAGGGAAGCCTCAAGCCGACTAACATGGACCGTTCCCAAGCCGAATCTCGAATCGACGAACTGCGCACCGATTTGCGCCGCCACAATCGTCTCTACTACATCGAAGCTCGTCCCGAGGTCAGTGATGCTGAATACGATACGCTGCTGAGTGAGCTAAAGAAACTCGAGGCGGCTCATCCAGATCTGGTAACATCGGATTCTCCGACCCAACGCGTTGGCGGTGAGCCTCTCGAAGGATTTGAGCAGGTTCAGCACTTGGTTCCGATGCTGTCGATCGAAGATATTCACGAGCTCAAAGACGAGGAGATGGAGGAACTCGGTACCGACAATCGTGCGGCGAATTTAGAGGAATGGCATGAGCGCTTCGGACGCAACTTAGGCACTCGGGACGTGACCCTGACAATTGAGCCGAAGATCGACGGTGTCGCGGTTTCGATTCTCTATCGCGATGGGTTGCTCGAGTATGCCGCCACTCGCGGAGATGGAGCGACTGGAGACGACATCACCCAAAACGTCCGGACGATTGAGAGCATCCCTCTGCGTTTGGACGGTGATTTTCCCGCAGTGTTTGAAGTCCGCGGGGAGATCTACATGGAGGATGAAGGCTTCGCGAAGCTTAACGAACAGCGCCAACTGGCCGGGGAGGAAGCCTTTATCAATCCCCGAAATGCTACCGCTGGAACGCTGAAGCAACTTAATCCAAAGCTCGTCGCTGCTCGGCCACTCGACTGCATCTTTCACAGTTTCGGTCACGTCGAAGGGGCGACTTTCGACACGATGTGGGACTTCCATCAAGCACTTCCAACCTACGGGCTGCGAGCTAGCGCGTGGCTTGAGCGCGTTGACAATGTCGAAGACATGATGGCTGCTGTCGCCAAGCTAGACACCGACCGTCATGGCTTCGCTTATGGAACCGATGGCGCTGTGATTAAGGTCGACGAGATGGCTCTGCATAAGAAGGCCGGAGCGACTTCCAAGTTCCCGAAATGGGCAGGAGCCTTCAAATTCCGGCCGGAGCAGAAGGAGACGATTCTCAAGGCGATCACCATTCAGGTGGGAAGAACGGGAGTGCTGACGCCGGTTGCTGAACTCGAACCGGTTTTCGTGTCCGGCACCACGGTTTCTCGGGCGACGCTTCACAATCAGGATGAGATCACCCGAAAGGATGTTCGGATCGGCGATACGGTCGTTATTGAAAAAGCCGGCGAAATCATCCCGGCTGTGGTCAAAGTCATTCTGGAGAAGCGCGATGCGAAATCCGAGCCGTACTCGCTTTTCGACGCGGTCGGAGGGAAGTGTCCGAGCTGCGGCAGCCCAGTCTCGCAGGCAGATGGTTTTGTCGCGTTGCGCTGCACTGATCTAACTTGCCCAGCTCAGGCGGTGACGCGGATTCGCCACTTCGCGGCTCGCAAGGCTGTCGACCTCGATGGAGTCGGGGAAGCTGTCGCTGAGAAGCTGGTCGAGACTCGGATGGCGATTTCGCCCCTAGACTTGTTCGATCCAGAGAAGGTCGACTTGAGCAACCTGGCCAACCTCGAATTAAATCCGGCCAATCTCCAAACGGGCATGGAGTCCAAGCCGCGTCGGTTTGGTGAGAAGAAAGCGCAGAGCCTTCTCGATAGTCTAGACCGCGCCCGAAGCGAGCAACCGCTCTACCGCTGGATCTTCGGTCTGGGGATTTCGAATATCGGTGAATCTGCAGCGAAAGAACTGGCTCGGCTGCACCGGACGTTTGGCGAACTAAGTAGTTCTGAGATCCTGCCGGTAGTTGTTGAAATCGCTGATCTCAAAGAACAACAAACCCAGATTTCTCCCCGCAATCGATCGAACCCGCCCAAGGATGAAACGGAGAAGGCGGAGCGTCAGAAGAACTACGATGCCCTCAAGGCCCAGATCGCTGAATTGGAATCCGGGCTCGCCAGCTTCCAGGTTAATGCCGACATCGGCCCGGTCGCCGCGCGGTCGATTCTCGATTTCATCGCGTCGCCCTCTGGATCTGCTGAGTTCGCCCGGATTGCAGAACTTGAGCTCGACCCCCAGGCTCATAACTACAACCCGAACCGCGAACGTCCGGGTGGTGCTGGAGCAGGTGCTAGCCAATCCGCTGGCGTCGACCTGAGCGGGACGACTTGGGTGATCACCGGAACGCTGACTCAGCCGCGCGACTACTTTAAGGGAGTCATTGAGCAGCATGGCGGCAAGGTCGCTGGCTCGGTTTCGGGCAAGACCAGCTTCCTACTAGCGGGCGAAAAAGCCGGTTCCAAAATGGCCAAGGCCGAGTCGCTCGGGGTGGCGGTCTTGGACGAGGCTGGCTTCGCGAAACACATGGCGAGTGGCGGTTCTTCTGGAGCACCAGATGGAGGCGCTTCGCCTGAAAATGCGGCCACTTCATCGGGCTCCGTGTCTTCACCTGCCCCAGCGCCCGCAGCCGGACGAACCGATCTCACCGGAACGACTTGGGTCATTACGGGCACCCTGTCTCAGAACCGCGATCACTTCCAGAATCTAGTCGAGAGCCAAGGAGGCAAGGTCGCGGGCTCGGTCTCTGGAAAGACGACCTATCTGTTGGCCGGGGAGAAGGCTGGCTCGAAATTGGCGAAGGCCGAATCGCTCGGAGTCACCGTTCTGGATGAGGCAGGATTCGATGCAGTATTGGCAGGAGATCCGCCTGCTGCCCAGGGCGAGCTCGGTTTGGGATAGTTCTAAGGTGCCGGAGAATTAGGGCAATATGCTCCGCGCCCTGGATCCTCTGTCGACAGGAATCCCGGACGGGCTTGGCGGATCCGGTCGAGGTCAGCTTCCGAAATCTCACCTTCCTCATTTACCAGTACCAGCCGCTCCAGTTCAGACCACCCAATCAAAATCTCGGTCATCTCTGGATCGATCGGCGCATAGATGATCACGAGTTCTCGGAGAGTTTCCGAATCTCGGAGTTCTTTGAGGGCTTGTTGGTCGAATTCCTGCGCAATTTCCAAACGCAGGGCCACCAGTGGCGTTTCTGCTAATTGCCTGCACAATGAAATATATGCGTCTGCGTCTTCTGGACCCTCGCTGATCGTCAGCTTTCGAAGTTTTGGAAAGCCCCGGATGGCTTCGGCGATGCCTTCGCTCTGCCACTGTTCTGGGTAGTAGACATCAATCGAATGGATCGGGCCGACGAACAGGCTCTCGTATCGAGCCCGGACGAGCGAGTCGTAGGCGTGAGGGTATCCCGCAGCGCTATAGCGGCTCGAGATGAAGTTCATGACCATCTCATCCAAGAACGCGGGTAAGCGGTCGACGTCATGGTTGACGTTGTAACTGATTTCCCAAGCCCGATCGAAACAGGCCTGAAAACGCGCCACTCGATTCCATTTCACCGTCACCCAGATCGTGAGAACAGTGGCTACCACCAAAACCGTGAGGCCGATTCCCAGGAGTAGCTTCTGCCGAGTGCTCGCCGTCTTCATTTGAAATGAGGCTGTCGCGACCGATCGGCGGAATGTAGGAGGAAGTTTACGACCGATGAACTCGGTGTCGGGAATTACTCTCGTGCTGCCGTGAGCATGAACTCATTGCCCTCGGGATCGACGCACATCGCGAGGTGGATCAGGCCGTCTTCTTCCTGCGGCTCCTTGAGCAGATCGCCACCGGCCGCTTTGACCGCATCGACACCCTTTAGGACATCGGCGACCTGAAAGCTTAGCCCTGTCCAAGTTCGTTTGCCTTCGCCGCCGGGATGGACCCCGATGATCGAACCGGCGACAACTACCTCATTCCAATACGGTGTCTCCAGCGTGATATCTCCATCGAAGGCATCGCGGTAGAATTGGAGGGCGCGTGTGGCGTCAGCGGCCCAGATCACATACTTCGTCTTTAGGACTTCCATGGGTCAGACTATAGCGGCTTAGGAATCACTTTGGCAATCTGTGGCTGGGGATTTGCTTTCGTCTGGCCGACTTAGCTTTCGCGGGTGCCGACGATCAGGAAATTATGAAACGGCGTCCGTCCCCAGAGCGGTTCGCAACGAACTGATAGCCCCGCCTTGGTCAGGACTTGAGTGAGTGATTCCTCTGTCGGATATTCAGTCGGAGCGTCCTTCATCCAACGAACGCTTCGAGCAAGCAGGTCACCGGCAAGAGTCACTTTAAACCGCCAATTTGGACCACCCAAGCAGGAGCGAATAACCAGCCGTCCGCCAGGCCCAACTCGAGATGCAGCGGCGATTAACAGATCGTCTTGCTCTGCGTGCGGCATGAACTGGAGGATGTCCAAGATCGTCACATGGCCGAGGTGATCGGGCAGTCCCGATCGAGCATCGGACACGGAGAAGGCGGTTTCACTGGCGATTCCCAGTCGTTCGGCGGCTCCCACAGCACTGCGGATTTTTCGGTGGTCGTAGTCGACACCTTGAATGTTCGACTTGAATCCATGAGCTCGAAGAAACAGAGCCAGAAGGCCAATGCCACATCCGATGTCGAGCAACGCATGATCCGGTTCGGGAGCGGTTTTCAGAGCACCCAAAACGGCGGGATAGAGTGGATCGGTCGCTAGTTTACAACGCGCATAAACTCGGTCGAATTGGACAGGGATTCCGGCGACATTGGTCTTCATCGCAGCCTTCGCCGTTTCTTCCGATGCCTGATCGATCATGTCCGTCGATTCTAAGCGCGTTGGAACCACCCTGCCAAGAGCCGCGCGTGCATCGTTCCTAAAAGCAGGTTGTCGCGGAGGTAGCGGAAGTGCGAAATACCGCCGTCTTCAGGCCGAAGATATCGCACAGGAGTTGGCAAATTAATCGCGGGAACCCCCGCCCAGGCCAGTCGAACCGCGACCTCGGTATCGAAGTCGTATCGCCGCCCGAATCGGGTTTCTTCCATAGCAGAAAGAAGAGCGTCGATCGGATAGCAGCGCATGCCAAACAGAACGTCGTCGATGCCCCCACCTCGGGTTTCGAACTCGACCAACTGGTTGGAGATCTTCCGCCCCTGAACTCTCGCAGCCGGAGCGTCGGCGTCGAAAACTGGCCGCCCGTAGATTACAGCTTGGGGGTTCTCTGCGGCGACGCTCAGGTACTCGGGGATCTGTTCGGCGGGGTGTTGCCCATCGGAGTCAATGGTCAGTAGATGCGTGAAACCGCGTTCTACTGCTCGCTGTGCTCCCAGGAATACCGCTGCTCCTTTGCCCTTATTGGGCGCATATTCATGGAGATCAATCTGGGCCCTCAGAGCGTCACTAATCAGCTCAGTGCTGCCATCCGTACTTCCGTCAATAACCACAGAAACGTCTCGGAATTGATCGAGAACTGCCTCGATCGTCTCCGGTAGGATCTTGCCAGTGTTGTAGCTGGGGATCAGGACAACCGGCTTCATGATGACAGCGCAGCGGCAACAGCGTCTGGGGGCGGCACCTCATCAACAACGGGTGCGCTTTCGATTCCTTGATGAAACCGTTTGGCCAGCACGTCGATGGAGCCCGGATGGGTGGCAAATAAATCGGACATGTAGGTCTTGAGCGACGACTCCTCCTTCTCCGCTTCTTCGCAAATTTCAGCGATGTCGCCGTTCGGCCCCGCGTGGCGCCCCGGCGAAATGAATAGCATGGAGAGAATAACGTCTCGGTCGAATCCCGGAGTGCCTAAAAGGTTCTCTAGCAGAGGTTCGTTGAAGGCATACTCGTCGCCCTCGCGACGTTCCATGGACGAGGCGACAACCGACCCGATGTTTTCGTCGGCTTCCAGCAGTTCGGAGAGTTGGTTGGCGACGAAGTTGCGCACTAGATTGACGGCGATCCGGGGAGTGCCGTGATCAACGAGGGTGATTCCGGGATTCATCAACCTCTCCTCTGCGACCTTTTTCCGGACGATCTCAGCCAGAATTTCGGCAACATCGGTGTTGGTCGGATCATCCAAGTCGACCATGCAAGGAGCCAAGCGCATCTCCAACTCAGGCCAACCTTCTCGGAGTTCGCGGAGCCGCTGCGGAACGTATTCGTAGATGGCAGCGCTGTGCCCAAAGAACAACGGGACGATCATAAACGAATCAATTCCCTCTTTTCGCTTAGCCTTGAGAAAGGGCTCCATGATCTGTGCCGGATCTCCACCTAAGTCGGACGGGTCGACCTTGGTTGAATGTAATAGCGAAACCGGATGGATTTGGTGTCCTACCGCCTCTGAAAGCTCAGAAGCTACGCGTCGGAGATTTAGAGTCGAAGTCGCTCGGTGCGAACCGTTATCGACGAGTAAGGTGCAGGGATGATTGGGCAATGGCATGGCTGGATTAGTTATCGTCGCTGTTGTTTACGCTTCGATTCCTCCTTTGGTAATATTCTAAATGGTTTTCGGTCTGACGTGATTTAGTTGAACAGCAGGCCAAGGAGGGCGGCAACGCTTTTCCTTTGAGTTGGTTGTCACCGAACACCATCCGAAACAAGGCCAACCCTTTAGGACGCTACTGATAACTTGGGAAGTCGCGCGGCTAGAACTTTCTAAATTTTGGGTTAGAGATGAACGTCCATTCAAGACCAATGAAGCCCGAGAGCATCTCAAAATACCGTCCTTTCCCGGCAGTTGCCTTGCCCAACCGGCAGTGGCCTGACCGCACGATTACGCAAACTCCTCAGTGGTGCAGCGTAGACCTTCGAGATGGTAATCAGGCACTCGCGATCCCCATGGGGGTCGATGAAAAGGTCGAGATGTTCAACATGTTGGTCGAGATCGGATTCAAAGAAATTGAGGTCGGATTTCCATCTGCTAGCGACACCGAATTCGCCTTTTTACGTCGGTTGGTCGATGACGACCTGATCCCGAACGACGTCACCTTGCAGGTGCTCGTCCAGACGCGTGAGCATTTGATCAAGCGCACTTTCGAGAGTCTTCAGGGAGTTCCGCGTGCCATCGTTCATATCTACAATTCGACTTCTCCTCTGCAACGGCGGATTACATTCCGGGACGCTTCCAAAGAAGATATCAAAGAGATCGCGGTTTCAGGAGCCCGAGTTGTTCGTCAACTCGTACCGACTTTGCCAGACACCAACATAAGGCTCCAGTATTCGCCCGAATCGTTTTCTGATACGGAAATCGACTACGCGTTGGAAGTCTGCGAAGCCGTCATGGATGTTTGGCAACCGACGGCGGAAGCCCCGATCATTCTCAATTTACCGGCGACGGTAGAGTGGGCGACGCCCAATGTGCACGCAGACCAAATCGAGTGGTTCTGCCGCCACATGAAGGAACGCGACAAGGCGTTGATCAGTCTTCATACCCACAACGATCGTGGCACTGGAGTCGCGGCGACAGAGTTGGGATTGCTGGCTGGGGCAGACCGGGTGGAGGGTACTCTGTTTGGCAACGGAGAACGAACAGGCAACCTCGACATCGTGACGGTCGCCTTGAACATGAACACCCATGGCATCGCCACCGGGCTCGACTTTAGCAACTTAGATGACATCCGAGTATGCTATGAACGGGTTACTAAATTGCGTGTACCAGAGCGTTGGCCTTACGGAGGAGAATTGGTCTTTACGGCGTTCTCTGGCTCCCATCAGGACGCGATTAAAAAGGGCATGGATTTGCGTGACGATGCGAGCCCAGACCAAGCGTGGGAAGTTCCCTATCTGACCATCGACCCTCGCGATCTCGGCCGCAGCTACGAGGCGATCATCCGGATCAACTCCCAGAGCGGAAAAGGCGGAATCGCCTATGTGCTCGATCGTGATCACGGATTTGATTTGCCCAAGACCATGCATCCTGAGGTCGGGATGACGATCAACCAATTCGCGGACTCGAAAGGGCAAGAACTCACTTCGCCAGAAATCGCTGACTTGTTCAGAGAGCGCTTCGTCAACTTATCGGCACCACTCGAAATCTTAACTTACGAGCTCGATCACAGCGCGGGAGCCGACGGAAATGTCGTCTGCACGGGAAAGATCGCCTTGGCTGGGAAGCAGTTTGATATCGAGGGTGAGGGCAATGGTCCTATTAATGCGTTTACCGCCGCTCTGGATAAGATCGGTCAGAAGGACTTTCATCTCATCGACTATCGTTCCCATGCAATTGGAACTGGCTCAGCAACCGATTCAGCGTCCTATGTCTGCATTAGACTTGATGAAACTGGGCGGTCTAATTGGGGATGTGGCCGTGACGCCTCTATCGAAATGGCAGGTGTAAGAGCTCTCGTCGCGGCCTACAACCGCTCTAGGGTTTAGGGTTCCCAGAAACCACGCGTAGGTAACGGCTCTTTAAAGTCGGCAAATGTCTATACATTCAGCGTTTGTTATTATCCCGCTTTCTGGTAATTTACTCACTTAGCTTACCTTTAATTTTATGCCTGAGCCCCAGACCGAATCCCAAGAAGGCGAGCCGTCTTTGCCCACTCCAATGCCAAAACAGGAGTCCGATGGCTTTCGCGACACGATCGAATATGCGGCTACCGACCCTAGTTGGCCGCCGCTTCCAACGATGAGCGGTTCTGAAGAGCGCCCGCAGCTCAGCGGCGAACGGATTTCAGTGCAGCCTCGCGGCGTTAGTCGCGACCTCGCGGTAGGCAAGGGAGGACTGCCACCTCGAAAAACAGAAATTCCGACGGCCACTCCGCAGGCTCCCGTGAAAGTGGAAGCGAGCGCGCGCCCATTTGACTTTGGGTGTCCCGCCTGCGGTGGCGGACTCATTTCCACCATCGGAAATCGGGATGCAACACCAGGGCCTTGCCCGCACTGTGGAGTCGCAGTAGTCGCTCCACATATTGTCGGGTCGGAACCACAGCCCGAAAAGCGCGAATATTTCCGGCCAGACCGAGCCCGCGCAACGAATGATCCGTTGCCTTCGAAGCGGATTCGATAATTTGATCATAAGATCGTCCTCGGCTAGGGCATTTGTGATCGAACGTTTCATACCCTACGGGTAGCGTTTAGTCGGTTGCGATTCTTATCGTAGCGACGTATTGGATGGGTCATGAAACGACTCCTTATCCTCCCCGCCCTAGTCTGCTCATTCGCGATCCTGCCCCTTCAAGCTGAGACAAAAAAGTCCAGTTCAAGCAGCTCTTCAAAGACCGCGAAAAAGTCGACCACCTCATCATCGTCAAAGAAGTCATCGACCACGAAGACTCCATCAAAGTCGAGCTCGACCAAAACGCCTTCGAAGTCCAGTAGTACTGCCAAGAGCTCGAGCAAAACCGACTCAACGACTAAAAAGACGACCTCAACGAAGACTCCAACGAAGACCAGTAGTAAAACGAAGAGCTCCCCAAAGACTGGTTCGACCTCCGGTAAGACTGGTTCGACCACTCCCAAGACGAGCTCCCCGACTGAAAAGTCCTCTTCAACTCCGAAGACCACCTCTAAGACGACCCCTAAAACTGGATCTACTCGGGCGGCAGCAGGTTCAGGAACCGACGGCCCGATCTGGCAGACAATGGCCCCTGCTGCCACTCAGACGGCAGCTCAGAAATCCGTCTCTGGTCTCAGCAGTGCTCAAAAAGGTAAGCTTCTGGCGATCCTGAAGAGCGGAAAGAAAGAAGAACTCCTAAAACTTCCAGGAGTTGGCGAAGCCACGGTTCCTAAACTCCAGTCCGCAGCCCGTGCCGGGTTCTTCAAGACGCCTGCTGACTTGATCAACATCACCGGATTCGGCGAAGCGAAGTTCAAGGACGTCGTCAAGTTCGGGAAAACTCTCTAAGCCCCCGAGCATCACATCTCAATGCAAAGGCCGACGGGAAACCGTCGGCCTTTCGCGTGTCCAGAGTGCCCTGATTTCCCTTACGGGATATCCTCGATATTCGCTGTGACGCGGAAGAACAATCCCTTGGGAGAACCAGATGGCAAGGAGACTGCGACTCGGACTTCCTCAATGTTATTCCCCAGGTCGGTGGTCGTTTGCTCTACCCAAGTAAATGGAAATGCCGTTCCAGAACCGTCTTGCCAGTTATTGTTGAGGCCTTGGCTAACAAGAACTTGATACTCAATATCAGCAGCGTTCTTTGGTCGTTTGTAGTCGAGGTAGATGGTCAGGGCTGACGCGGTAAGGCCACCGTAGGAAATACCGATCGCTCCATCAGCGTTTGGCTCTGTTGGATCTGAGCCGAACGCATACTCCGCTGCATTCGTGATCCCATCTCCATCCGGGTCTGCATTGAGCCCAACAATCGCAGGATCCGCGAGTTCGGCAGGGGTGAAGTAAAGAGGTCGCCAGACACTGAAGAATTCGGGTTGGGCACTGAACCTCGCGATCAGGGAGCAGTTTGAACCACCCACCGAAATATTTCGCGATGGTTGGGTCGACGAGATCAGGCCTGCCCACCGGACAAAGAACATCCCAGCGTCCGGGGTAGCAGTGATGGCGATCGATTCATCGCTTCGATAGTAGGTCTTAATCGGGCTCACTGTGACACTTCCGGGTCCATCGATCGTAATATTCAATGGGCAGCCGTCGGTAAAAGGACCGATTCCGCCACTGAGTCTGACCGATGGGATCTGCGTAACGAATCCAGAAAGCGGATCTAGCGGATCAACGGGGTTTGGCACTGTTCCGAGGATATTGGTTTCGGGACTGTGGTAGATCTGAATCGGTGCAGGGCTCAGGGGATCGAGATTTCTGAAGTCCACCGTGGCTCCGTCCTCGGCGACGATCACAGCATCAAAGTAGCGATCTTTGAGTACCGCTCCCGCTTCAACATAGACCAGCGGGTAGATCCCATCGAGTGACTCCAAGACAGAGCCAGCCTTGACCACCAACCATTCTTTCTGAGAAGGAATTAAGGGTAGGTTACCGACTCCCTGAAACTCCAAGACAAGGCTTGGATCAGGAAGAGAGACGGTTGATCCAGTGGCAGTTTGGACAAGGACGAAGTGATCCCTGCCAGACTGCCACGGTTGCGGGAAAATGACCTCAAGCAGGCTATCACTGACGGCGTTGAAAGCGCTTGGATATTCTCCATTCCGCACAAAATCTACGTCAGTGGTATCTGCAAATCCGTTACCGGTCATGGATATCGTTCCCCCGACAGGAATGACTTCGTGATCAACGGAAGTAATGATTGGAAGGGTGCCGTAGTTGGATTTGCGGAAGATCCCGGTTACCACCTTGTTCCCATCCATGGTGAGAGGTGTGGTGGTCGTCGATGTGCCCAACAAATCCCCGCCCCAGCCCAGAAACTGATATCCAGGAGCTGCGCTGGCATTGAGCGAGATCACCTGTCCAGATGTATAGGACGCGAGAGCGGGGGTAGCTGTGACTGTTCCACCGAGACCGCCAAAGGTTTCGAGCGTAAAGCCGTTGGAGAAGGTCGCGGTCAGATTGATGTCCGTGCTTCCGGCGTAAACGGTCGTAGCCGTATTCCCTGAACTCGATGCCCCTGACCAGCCAGAGAACAGGGCTCCGGTTCCCGGCACTGCGGTGAATGTCACGGACTCGCTAGCCCGAGCGTAAATGCTATTGGGGTTGACCGTGACGGTTCCATTCCCGACGGTGGTGATGTTGATGTGGACTGCATTGGTGAATGGTCCGATATCGGGGCTCAAAGTGAGCGGAGTGATTTGGCGTCCTGCGGCTGATGGAAGACCTCCTAAAATCTCTGTTTCGGGGCTGTGGACTACCAGTGGCTGTTCGAGCAGGTTGCTAAAGTTGACGGTACGAAAATCGAGGGTAGCGCCACTTTCTGCATAGATGGTACCAAGGAAGAGATCAGGAAGCCCTTTGATGACTCCCCCGGCCTCAACATAAATCGTTTCTGCGATGAGAAATAAATCGTCGAGCGTCAGAATAGCTCCCGCTTTTACGACAATGGTCACGGCTTCGGCGCCACTTGGTAAAGTCCCGTTAGTGGTTCCGACTCCACTGAATTCTAGATAGTCAGTCTGAGTGTCGACCGTAACGGTCGATCCCGTTGCCGTCTCAACGAGGACGTTGTGGTCTCGCCCACTCGTTACGTCGCTCGGCATGACGAGTTCAACCGTCTGACCGATCACGGTCGGGGTTGCGGACTTTAGCTGATCGTTCCGGTTAAAAAAGGCTTGCTGCGTTGTCGAGAGGCCCGTTCCGCTGAGCGTAATTTTTTCACCGTGCGGAACAGCGAGAAAATCGGCGCTTGTGATCTGAGGCAGAGAGTTGTGATCAAGTCGACGGAACATGGCGACGGCTTCTTTGCTCGAATTCATGGTCACTGATGTCGACGCTAGGGATCCCGATGCCTGACCTCCCCAGCCTAAAAATTCAAAGCCTGCAGCTGGAGTGGCTGAGAGGTTGACAGTCGTTCCAGGAGGGTAGCTGGCGAGGTTCGGGGACGTTGTGATCGTCCCACCACTGCCAGTATAGGTTTCGAGATTGTATCCCTGGCTAAATGTCGCCGTTAAGGATCCGCCGCTATTACCAGTCGAGATAGTGGTTGTGGCATTGGAAGAGTTGGATGCGCCTGACCATCCTGCAAAGATGTAACCAGCTGCTGGGACAGCGGTAAACGAAGGATTGGTGTAGCTTTCAAAAAAAGGCCCAGGAGGATTGGATGTCACTGTGCCCTGACCGACAATTGTCACATTCACCTCATATCCGTCTGTGAAATAACCGATGTCCCTGCTCAGGGAAAGCGGAGTCACTTGCTTGGATCCGCCTTGCCCAATCCACGGGTCGGGTGTGGGCAATGCACCAAGAACAGTAGTGTTGGTGCTGTAGTAGACCATTGGGACTTCAAAAAACATCGAAAAGTCGACATTCCTAAAATCGAGGGTTGCACCGTCCTCGGCGAAAATGTGTCCTACGTCCCCTCCTGAGATATTTTGAAGAACCCCACCCGCTTCAACATAGACGAACTCATAGGGCCCAAACGGAAGGTCTGTGAGAACAGCCCCAGCTTTTACAATGATGTATCTAGCAAATGAAGTATCGGGACCGTTGCCGGTGAACTCGAAAAGGTCCCATTGATCGACGCTCTCAAGTGAGACGGTGCTACCCGTTGCCGTCTCGATAACGACAAAGTGCTCGCGACCGGTCTGCTGAGGCGTTGGGAAGACAACCTCAAGTGTCTGATCCGAAACTACGTTGAACGTAGCAGGCGTTTCTTCATACCAGATGAACGACACATCGGTCGTATCAATGAATCCCGCTCCCGTGAACGTGATCGTCTCTCCGACCGGCACTGCAGTGTAGTCCGTCGAGGTGATATAGGGTATGCCAGCGACGGAAAGGCCGATTGTCGAACACAAAAGGGCCAACGTGGCGGCGACAATCGCAAAGGGGGACTTAGTCATAATTGTTTGGGGCGTAAAACGCCCCCCGCTAACAGTATCTAGGAGAAGCTCCCTTAGCAAAACTATTTGAGACATTTCAAGGTCTTCGCAATGATCCTGATTGAAGACACAAAAAAGGCATTCCGATCAATTTGATCGAAATGCCTTTGAGAAAATTTAGGTTGGTATTAAGCAGCCCGCGACTTCCGAAGAGTCATCTTCTTGGTCTTGCCACGCGGACGGGGCTTATTCTTTTTCCGCTTGGAAATCGTCGAAGCCTTGGCCTTTCGATTTTGGAGAATGTTCTTGTACTCCTTCTTGTTGCGGATTTTCTCCATTGCTGCGACGACCTCGTCACGGTCGGTGCTCTCAAGCTTGCGGCTGAGAGCAGCGAGCACGAATGCGTCGTCCTCACCGTATGTGAGCGTCGACCAAGGCATACCACCACGGCTAGGGCACTCAGGCCATTTGGCAATCCAGCGGGTGTAAGTGGTCTCGGATCCGTCTGCTTTGGTGACAGTTCGTTGACCAAGTGACACTCCAACGACACCGGATGTATTTCTGCGGGTTAAGCGGCCTTTTCCGAACTCCCTTTCGGGCATCTCGGGAAGTAGCTCATCGCGACGAATGCGGGCAGCGGCTTCAGCCTTTGTCCAACTTCCGTCGAATTTCGAGAGCGCAAATGATTCGTGATACATCTCGCCGTTGCGCTGAATGCGTAGGACGACGGTGCTCTCCTGTCTGTTACGTGTGACGTTTAGGTTTTTCCTTCTCATGTCTGGGGTGTGGGTGTGGTGTTGTCCTCAGGGTGTTCGGACTTAGGCGGGGAATGATAAAATAACAAATACAGCTGTCGGCTGTTATTCGGATAGCTTACTGTAAAAGATGCTCTCCTGCAATCAGGTCGCTCATAGTCTGTCGTTCTCGGATAATGTGGGCGTTGTCACCATCGACGAGGATTTCGGCAGGAAACGGTCGAGAGTTGTAGTTACTGGCCATGACAAAGCCATACGCACCGGAGCTCAGAACAGCAATAATATCGCCAGCTTTTAATGGCGGCATTTCTCGGTCTTGGCAGAAAAAATCACCGGCTTCGCAAATCGGACCAACGATGTCTACCATCTCCGGATTGGCACTGGCGTCTGGCTTGCGCAGTGGAACGATGTCGTGGTGCCCCTCATAGAGGGCTGGGCGAATCAGATCGCTCATTCCGGAATCAATGATCTTGAAGGTCTTTGAGTTGCCGCTCTTTTCGTAGAGAACCTGGCTGAGGAGAACGCCAGCATTGCCAACCAGATATCGCCCAGGTTCAACAATGATCTTGAGACCAAGTTGCTGAAGAGCGGGAACGATCGCGGCCGCATAAGCCGCGACGGTGAGGGGTGTAGCGATGTCATCTTTGTCTTCCCACCAAGTCGGGTCTCCGCTATCGAGAGCGCCTTGATAAATGATGCCGATTCCTCCACCAACACTGAAAAATTCGATGCCATATGTTTCCTTCAGGCGCGCAGCTAAAGGAGCAACCTTTTCAACAGCTTCAACGAACGGCTTAACCGAAGTCAGTTGTGAGCCGATATGCATCTGCAGTCCACGCAGGCTGATGTTATCGAGCTTAGAACCGTTCTCGTAGGCTTCCTCGATCTGGTCGAACTCAATCCCGAACTTATTCTCGCTCTTTCCGGTCGAGATATACTTGTGGGTCTGGGCATCAACATTCGGGTTCACCCGAAGCGCAACAGGTGCTGTTTTGCCAAGTTCCCCTGCTACGCAATTGATATAGCGCATTTCTGCTTCGGACTCGACGTTGAAGCAGTAAATCCCCTGATCAATGGCGTAGGCAATTTCTTCTTTCGTTTTGCCGACACCAGCGAAAGTGCACTGGGACGGATTGCCACCGGCTTGAAGCACCCGATATAGCTCCCCTCCGGAAACGATATCAAAGCCGCTACCTTGCTTGGCTAGAAGATTGAGAATCGCGAGATTTGAGTTCGCTTTGACAGCGTAACAGATCAAATGGTCAAGCTCTTCAAGCCCGCCGTGGAGGCGGTCGAAGTGATCGAGAACTGTTTGCTTACTGTAAACGTAAAGTGGCGTGCCATGCTTTTCAGCCAAACCCTCCAAATCGACAGCTTCGCAGTGAAGGCGATCGTTCTTGTAGAAAAATGAGTGCATATAGGAATTATTGAGAAACAGAACAATTAATTGCCACTTGGATAGATGCAACCTTAGTGGGGCATCGTCACAATTTTCTTCAAAGATGTTGTATGGCCGATTGAGCGCATCATTATCTTCTAAGAACGCCGAGAGTGAGAAACGTTCAAACTCGATGACAAACACGCTGCGAAATGTTGGTTACTAATTCGCAGTTCCATGATGCGATCTCCATATGTCGAACCGATTTCAGGCCAAAAAAAGGAAGAGAGTCGGGCTAGCCGGATTCGAACCGACGGCCTCTTCACCCCCAGTGAAGCGCGCTACCAAGCTGCGCCATAGCCCGGAACTCTCTTTTTTTGGCAAAAATGGGAATTTATACCCCTGCCGGGCGTGGATTTTATGCTTTTGGGGGCTGAATGCAAGGAGTATTGGAGCGCGGGCTTGCGGAAACGGTGAGAGGTCGGCTATGTTGTCCGCCCTATGACAGATGAAGCGACTCGGGCCACCGGTGAGGAGGGCGGCGCGACCGAAGCAGCCTCGGTGATCCACCGCGTTGCGGTGGTCGGGGCTAGCGGCTACTCAGGTGCCGAGCTTGTCCGTTTGCTTTTGCAGCATCCGAACGTCGATCTGGCTTGTGTCACATCGCGAGCGAATGCGGGTTCGTCCCTGTCTGATGTCTTCCCCCGGATTCGTGGAGTCGGGGTTGCTGATTCATTGCAATTCTCGGAGCCGGATGTTTCGGCCATGTCCGCCAACGGAATCGAGGTTGCCTTCCTTGCCCTACCGCATGGTCTGGCCACCGAATTCGCTTTGCCTCTTTTGGAAGTGGGAATTCGGGTTGTTGATCTGAGTGCTGATTTTCGGTTAGACGATCCGGCGGTGTACGAGGAATTCTATGACGGGGCCCATCCAGCTCCGGAGCTTTTGCAGGAAGCGGTCTACGGCTCTCCAGAGATCCACGAGGCCTTGTTACCAGGTGCTCGACTCATTGCAGCGCCAGGCTGTTACCCAACAAGCATTCTTTTGCCACTGGTTCCATTGCTCGCAGCCGATTTACTCGATCCTTCCACCATCCAGTGTTTCAGCATGAGCGGAGTCAGTGGTGCCGGTCGTTCGGCTAGCATTCCGATGCTGTTTGCCGAGTGCAACGAAAGCGTTCGCGCTTACAGCGTGCCAAAACACCGTCATTTGAGTGAGATCGAACAGGAACTGTCCCGTGCGGCGAGGCAGCCAGTGGTCATCACATTCACGCCCCATCTTATCCCAGTTACTTCGGGAATCGCGACAACAACAACGGTGTCGATTCTTCCTGGGGCGGAGGCTAAAATCGATCAGGTTCTCGATGCAGCCTATGGCAGCCGCCCATTTGTCCGACTTCTCGGTCGAGGGAGTCCAGCCGACACAAAAAACGTCGTGGGAACAAATTTTATCGATATTGGCTGGGCGTTCGACCCGAGAACTGATCGTCTTCTACTCATGAGCTCGGAAGATAATTTGGGAAAAGGCGCTTCCAGCCAAGCCATCCAAGCATTTAACATTGCGGTAGGTCTTCCAGAGGCCACCGGCATCCAGCGCGTCTAAGCGCCAGCATTCAGCGAAACACCAATTTCTTTTTCTATCAGATGTCAGCATCCAAAAAACGCACCATCCGCTCCGTTGAGAATGGCAGTGTCACCACCCCTAAGGGATTTCTCGCCGGCGGCATCGCCTGTGGAATCAAGAACCCGAAAGACAAGAAGAAGAAAGACCTGAGCGTCATTCGATCTTCGAAGCCCTGCACATCAGCAGGAACTTTCACCAAGAACAGGATCAAAGCGGCCCCCGTTCGGTTGTCCCAGACTCACCTGCAACGCGGGAATCCAGAGGCGATCATCATCAACAGTGGAAACGCCAACGTTGCCAACGGCGACCGCGGAACTGCTGATGCTCTGGCAATGGCCACTCAGGGCGCCGAAGCTCTCGGGCTCCAGCCCAACGCGATGCTGGTCTGCTCGACTGGGATCATAGGCGTTCCAATGCCAATGGATCGCATCACTCCGAATATCCCCAAACTAGCGGAAGCGATTTCTCGAACAGGTGGCCCTGACGCCGCGGAAGCAATCATGACTTCCGACACAACGCCGAAATCGGTTGCTGTCAAAGTCGTCGACAACCGTGGTAAGTCCTACTCGATTGGTGGTATCGCCAAGGGTGCTGGAATGATCCGTCCTGATATGGCGACGATGCTCGCTTTTATTACGACGGACGTCTCGATCGATAAGAAGCGGCTGCGGGCGATCACTCGCGATGCGGTCGATATGTCCTTTAACCGAATCACTGTCGATGGTGACATGAGCACCAACGACACCGTTTTGCTTCTCGCTAATGGCGCCAGCAACTCTGTCATCGAAGAGGGCGTTGTCGGAGACGAGGACGCGGAGTTGTTTGAGGAGGCGCTAGTGGGTGTGATGCAGGAGCTTGCTCGCATGCTTGTTGCGGATGGCGAGCGGGTCACGAAACTGGTCGAAATCCAAGTTAAGGGAGCTGCCACTGAGCGCGATGCACGTTGGGTCGCGGAGGCTGTTGCCAACTCGACTCTCTGTAAATGTTCTTGGAACGGAAACGACCCAAATTGGGGCCGAATCATTCACGCTATCGGCTACGCAAATGCAAGGCTGACCGAATCGAGAATCGGAATCTCATTTGGTGGAGTTCCTGCCTGTGAAGGTGGAGTCGACGCCGGAACCCCAATTGAGCAGCTCGAAGAGGTCGTTACTAAAGGCGAGTTTACCATCGAGATCGACCTAGGACTGGGAGAAGATACTTGCACGATGTGGACAAGCGATCTGTCGCCAGAATATGTCGACTTCAACCGCACAGAGTATGCTCAGACTCGGACTAAAAAATAGACTTCGAAATCGGGCAACTTAGCAACAGGCTGGGGGAACCGCGGCTTCGTTGGTAACGAACACATCCCACATAGGAGCGCAGATATTGCACGAACGAGAAGGGTTTCTTCTCTTCGGTCTATCGTGAAATGCGTGCGAGATTCAACTACTCAGCGAACCCGATGCAATACAATGTCTCTTGGCGATCGTTGCCGCTGTAGCTAGCGGAGCGAATGTAGATCCGATTGTTCACAATTGTCGGCGAAGCGAAAATTTCGTCGCCGAGCTGGTTGGTGTGAAGCACCTCGAAATGGTCGGGGTCGGGCCGCAGCACAAAGGTATGACCACGCTCATTGGTCGCGTAAATATGTCCGCCCGCTAGGGTCGGAGAGGCACTTTCAGCACCTCCTCCGAGCCGCTCGCGCCAGCGCTCGTTTCCAGTCGCAGCGTCCCAGCAATAGGCCATGCCGTTCTCGGCGACCCCGTAAAGTTGATCGCCTACGAGCAGCATTGATTGTTCGTAGCACTGAGCCTTTTCCTGCCAGACCACTTTTTTAGTACTCGGATCAATTGCCCAGGTCGCCTTAGTCGGGTAGCCGCCGGAAGCAAAAACTAAGGTCTCGTTCCAGACCATCGTTCCCGCCGTCGTAGCCACCCCGCTCGGCACCAACCAAAGTTGCTTTCCGGTTTCTGGGTCGTAACTCGCAACCTGCTTGCCCCCGCTCAAAAGGATCTGTTCCCGGCCACCGACATCGCTCAGAATTGGTGAGGAGTAAGACGAATTAGCGAGATGGCGATCCGTCTTCCAGACTTCCTTACCAGTGGTTTTGTCGAAGGCAGCAATCCAACCCTTCTTTGAGTCAGCGGACGCAATCACTGTATCTCCCCAGATCATAGGTGAAGCGCCATAACCAAATGGATACTCAGACTCAAACCCACCAGCTCGAACCACCCATTGGAGATCACCACTTTTGACCGAAACCGAAGCCAGATGGATCGCTTTGTCGTCTCCCATAAATACCGCAAAAGCACGCTCGCCGTCGCAGGCAACCGAGCCCGATGCGTGAGTGTTCTTCTTGTGAATTTTTTCCGGTAACCCACTCCGGATCTCGGTCTGCCAGACGATCTTTTGAGTGGTCAAGTCGACACAGAGCATCGACTGGCTGCCCGCTTTTTCGTCCGCTGTCGTTAGCAATAGCCGATCTTCAACAATCGTCGGTGATGAGTGCCCACGTCCTGGAATGGGAATCTTCCAGAGGACGTTTTCAGTCTCAGACCAAGTCAGTGGAATTTTCTGCCCTTCAGGTGCCACGCCATTCCCCGTTGGCCCGCGCCAAGTCGGCCATTCCTCTGCTTGGGAGCTGCTGGTCGCGCCTATGCTGACAACAGCGGTGGCGAGAACTGCGAGAACAAGAAAATCAGGACGGCATCTCATGTTCCAACCTCCTGCGAACTGGACAGCGTGTAAATACAAACACTTCTGCCAATCGCTACGTGTCCAATGGGCGACTACAGGCTTTTGTGCGAGCCGTCACAGAGGGCTCCGTTTCCGCTTTTTTTGCAGCCGCAGAAGTAGACCGTTCCAGACTTCTCTGCGGTGTGGGGAAGAGGTGCAAAATCCGTTCCCTTGTGAGAGCCGTCGCAGAAGGGCTGGTTATCACTCTTCCCACAGGAGCACCAGTAGTAGGTTTTTCCCTCCTCCACATCGACGGGGAACGGGGCTTTCTGAGGACATTCAGGTTCTGACATACATAAAAATACGCCGCTTAAACCGTCTTTGTTGCGCGATCTCACGACTTCTTCGATCTCTCCCCCGCTTAATGGCGTGCCATTCAGTGTTGTTAGAATGTTTGCACCTTTCGAATCAACATCGACAATCCTACATGATCACCCTTGAAACATTTTCGTCTGTGGTTGCTGAGGCCGACGATTCTCGACTCGTCCTCGTCAAGCCCGATGGAGAAGTCATTCCGGCTCATTTTCATATCACTGAAGTTGCCCACCTTCAGAGAGACTTCATCGACTGCGGCGGCACCCGCCGAAATCTCTCGACCTGCGTCCTGCAAGTCTACATCGCCAATGACTTCGATCATCGGCTTGCCTGCTCCAAACTCGGCAAGATTCTCCAAGCCTCGGCTGAACTCCTCCCCGACGCTGAAATGCCGGTCGAGTTCGAAATCCAAACCGACAGCGTGACCACCTACGGGGCCGCCTCGATCGAGATGACCGATGGTGCCTTGCGGGTCGTTTTTGAACCCAAAGCGACCGACTGCTTGGCCAAAGACAAGTGCGGCATCGACGAGTCCCAAGTGCCCAATCCGTTCGCGGTTGGAGCGAGTTCTGGCAATGCGATCAATCCGCTCGGACTCGATGCGGGTTGTTGCACTCCTTCCTCTGGCGGGACTTGATAAGTCTGTGTCGGGCCCCGGTCGGGGCCTCCTGCCAAAGAGACTTGTTCGTTGAAGGAAGCCGTAACATACCACCTGATAATGGCTCGATGGGAATACCAAGTGATGCGCTTCTCTATCCGAGATGAAGTGAAATTCGATTCGGATGGAATCACTGAGACTCTGAATCGCTGGGGCTTGGAAGGATGGGAGGTCGTTTCCACTGAGACCATTGCCAGGCAGCCATACGGGACGCTGTATTTCGTGGTGACGCTGAAGAGAGAGTTACTTGCATAGGTGAAAACGGATCTCTGCTCGATGGCTTGTTCTCCGCGAGCGATTCCCTCAAGCAATTGCATCCGCTGCTCCATCGCTTCGTAAGTCTCTACGTCTAGGAGGGAAGCCGCAGGCTTACCGTGCTGAGTGATCAACACAGGCTCCTGATCTTTAGTGAGCACGCCTAATATTTCAGTCGCACGCCGCTTTTGCTCCGAGGATATTTCTCCGAGTCAAGCAGCTAGAGAATGAGCCGGAAAGCGGCTCTTGGCCAAGAGAACTTCTCCCGACGAAGATCTACAGACAACTTGTCGAGAAGCCGTGCAGAATCGATCAGACCTTCCCTAGAATCGATTTCGTGAAATCCCTTCGGCGAGCGTTGTTTATCCTTGTCGTCGTATTTGTGGGCTCGCTTTCTGCCCAGCAGTCTTCTCAGAAGCTAGCAAAGAAAAAGGAAAAGGCGTCGTTCTCATGGGTCAGTCCTATCGGCTCAGACAAGATCAAGCGGCAGAAGCTCCCAGCCGAAAATCTGAAGCACGGCACCTTCCGCAGCCCCGGAATGGGTATCGATGTCGGCTATCATATTTACCTCCCAACGGGGTTACGACGCGGCCGATAAAACGACGCGCTATCCAGTCTTCTACTACCTCCACGGCGGACGACCCGGTGGTGAATCCAAGAACGTAACTCTCACGGATCAGATCCACCAACATATCGAATCCGGAGCAATCCAGCCGACCAACTACGTCTTCCCGAACGGCGGCCCTCTGAGTTGGTATGACACCGCTGACAAGGAAAACGGTCTCGGCGAAACGACATTCGTGAAGGAGCTCCTCCCGCATATCGATGCCACCCATCAGACGATCGGAAGGCGCGAAGGGCTAGCCATCGAAGGGTTCTCCCAAGGCGGCCGAGGCACCACGAGGATCGCCTTCAAATTTCCTGAACGGTTTGTTTCGGCGGCTCCCGGAGGCTCTGGTTATGAATCGGAAATGCGGATTCGGGACAACGCTGGCAAAGAAAGTGAACACCTCACCATTGTCCCGGCCACAAAAACTGTTGGGACATTGTTGATGCCTACGCCGCCAAACCAAACAATCCTAAACTAGCAGGGTGTTGAAAAACTCGGCAACCTGTCGTTTTGAAGGAATTGTTGAATAGAAAAGCGGCTTCGCCGAATCGAAGGCTGCGCAAACCCTTCGGGCGTAACCTCATGAGAACGAAGTCGTTGTTGTTCGTCACGCATGGATGTTCAGTCGGTACTGTGGGTTGGATCCAAGGGCTTCAACTATGAGTTCAATCTCAAGTTCGGTGAGCACCTTGAGAAACTCGGCATTCCTCAAACGAAAATTGTCGTCGAGGGCGTCGGGCATAGCGCGACTGACATCTACAAGCAGAGGGGTCTCGATCTGAAGCGCTTTCACCAGCGGAACTTTGGACGGGAATAGTTGTTTCAGGTTGCCCAGTTGCTGAGATCTCGCCACCCTCAAACGATGTCGTCTCAGAGCACCAACTGGAAAGGTCTACCGCCTCGGGTAAAAGAGGCCGTGATCATCTTGGCCGGACTGGCTGGGTTGATCATTTACAGTATCCTCAACCCCGCAGAACAAGCGGCGGCCGAACCGATCGCTACTCGCCTGATCCGTGGCTTTTGCGCGGTCGGATTCGTGGGAGCCCTGATCTATTTTTGCTTTCGCCCGAACCCAGTCATTCGTCCGCTCCTCGTCTTGGTATTTTGCTTAGTCACGATCGCAGCGATCTTGTTCCTGCTGATGATGGTATTGAACGGAATCGCAGCAGCCACAGGGTCGCTCGACGAACCGTTGGGCTCGCCCATCGGTCTCGTGTTCGGAATCATCCTACTGACGTTTTTCGTGTTCCGCGTGATCCCAGTAACGTTCGCGCTGATGCGCAATCCGACGGTTCGCGCGTACTTCGCTGGCTCTCCGTCACAACCAGCCAGCTGACTAGTCGCTCAAAAGGTGGGGTCAGGACGTTCCGGCCTGCCGAAGTTGAGCCTCAGCGAAACGCCCTTCCCTAAGACGCGAGCGCTTCGACAGCTGCCTCGAGCGACTCGATGTCTTCGATAGAATGGGTAGCGGTGCCTTTCTGAATGCGTCCCAGCATCCCGGCGAGTTGCTTGCCCGGACCGAATTCGACAAACAAGTCGGCTCCACCTTCGAGGAGACCTTGCATCGATTCTGACCAGCGTACTGAGCCGGTAACCTGACGGCCGAGAGTTTCGCGAATGTCAGCTTCGTCGGTGACTGGGCGAGCATCGACATTGCACCAGACGGGAACCGACGGCATGCCGATGGAAGCTGATTCTAAAACCGGGACGAGCTTGTCCTGAGCCGATGCCATGAGGCGGCTGTGGTAGGCACCAGCGACGACCAACTTCTTAGCGATCCGGATGCCGCGCTCTTTGGCCAAACCGACGGCTTTGTCGACTCCGTCTTCAGATCCTGACACAACGATCTGACCTGGAGTATTGAAATTCGCCATGTCGATATCGCATTCCGCTGCGAGCTCACCGACGACCTCATCGCTACCACCGATCATCGCTGCCATGGCGCCGCCAGCTGCTTCGCAGGCCTGCTCCATGAACGCTCCGCGCTTGTGGACGAGATCCAAACCGGTGGCAAAATCGAAGGTCCCCGCGGATGCATGAGCGGTGAATTCACCGAGAGAAAGTCCAGCAGCCGAAACAATGTTCACGTCTGGCACCCGCTCCCGAAGCGCCGCCAAACAAGCGAGACCGTGAACGTAGAGCGCCGGCTGGCAGCGGGATGTCCGGGTCAATTCGCCATCAGGTCCGCCAAACATGACCTCCGAAAGGCCAAAGTCTAAAGCCCCATCGGCTTGGTCAATCAGAGCTCGAGCGCCGGCAGACGCTTCATAGAGATCTTTGCCCATGCCCACCTTCTGGGCCCCCTGTCCGGAAAAAAGTGCGACGATATTTTTCATGCGTAAGCCTGCGCTTATCGCTGGCCTCGGAGGATTTTGCCAGCAAAAATCGCAGCGAAGCGTATCCTGCACGCAAATGCGGATCTTATTGGCACCAGACAAATTCAAAGGATCTCTGACAGCAGGACAGGTTCGGGACGCAACTCGGACGGCTCTGAAATCGATCTTTCCCGACGCTGACTTCGTCGATGCACCCGTCGCCGATGGTGGAGAGGGAACGACCGAAGCGCTGCTCTCGGCGCTCGGCGGGGAGCGTGTTTCTTGCCCTGCGAGCGATCCGTTTGGTCGCCCTGTAGAGGCTAAGTATGGGATCGTTGAAGTCGGCGACGAACGGATTGCGGTGATGGAAATGAGTGCCGCTTCGGGGTTTGAGCGGGTTCTTGATCTTGAGCCGAACCCGCTTCAGGCGACGTCGTTCGGCACTGGGCAAATGCTGCTCGCGGCGGCTCAGCACCGACCAGATCGAATCCTGATCGGCATCGGAGGAAGTGCGACGAACGACGGCGGAGCCGGGATGGCACAGGCGCTCGGGCACCGATTTTTCGGCCCTGACAATTCGCTCCTTTCTGACCTTCCGACTGGTTTGTCGACAACCACACGCATTGACCCACCCGCAGCAGGCACCCCAGCCGTCCCACCGATTCTGGTGGCCTGTGATGTCGATAATCCGCTGCTCGGCGAACGGGGAGCGACTCGGATTTACGGCCCGCAAAAGGGCGTTCAGGAATCCGACTTTGCTCGGTTCGAAAAGCGTTTGGAACGACTGGCCGATGTCGTTGGCGGCGACCTGCGGGAACTTCCTGGAGCGGGGGCTGCTGGAGGTTTGGGCTTCGGCCTGATGGCGTTCTGCGGTGCAGAATTGAAGCCGGGCTTCGAACTGGTTGCCGAACTTTGTCATCTCCGCGACGCGATTTCCCAATGCGATCTCGTGATCACTGGAGAGGGCAGCCTTGATTCCCAAACCCTGAACGGCAAGGGACCGGCAGGTGTTGCCCAGATGGCCCGGGAACTCGGCCGCCCGACTGTCGCTGTGTGCGGAGTTTGCGATGGAGAATCGGTCGAGTTGGCTGAGCAGTTCGACTGCATTTTGCCGATTGTTGGCGCTGACCATCCAGTCCCAGTCGAACAGGCCATCGCCAACGCCAGCCAACTCATCGGTGAGCGGATCGTGGCGGCGAGCGACTCCGTACGAGCTCTGGTAAAGTGACGCCTTTCGGCTTTCCAACTCGGCAACCTTGGCTAACTTCTCGGCATGCTCGATATCAGGCTTCTTAGAGAAGACCCAGAAGCGGTCAAGAACAGCGTCACCACCCGCGGTGAAGGCTACGCGCCGCTTGTGGACGAAGTTCTTCAGGTCGATGAGGAACGCCGCGCCCTAGAAACGGAACGCCAATCGCTTCAGGGCGAGCGCAATGCCGAATCAAAGAAGATCGGCATGGCCAAAAAAGAAGGCCAAGACACGACCGAAATCGAGGCCGCTGTTCGTGCCGTAGGTGAGCGGATTGGCGAACTTAGCGAGAAGATCGAAGGCCTCGACGCTCGTCAGAAAGACCTGCTTCTTAGTATCCCCAACATGCCTCATGAGGCCTGCCCAGTGGGTAGCTCGGAGAATGATAATCCAACGATCCGGGAATGGGGTGACAAGCCAGCCTTCGATGGGTTTGAGCCTCGTGACCACCTGACCATCGGCCAAGATCTCGGCATGCTCGATTTCGAAGCTGGGGCCAAGATCACCGGAAGCGGGTTCGTGGTTTTCCGGGGTGCCGGAGCCAAACTTGAGCGCGCATTGATCCAATTCCTGCTCGACCTCCACACCACTGAACACGGCTACACTGAGATCAATCCGCCGTTCCTCATTGCCCGCGATTGCATGGTCGGAACCGGCCAGCTGCCTAAATTTGAGGAGGAAATGTATGGGATGGAGGACGGCCAGCTGTTCCTCGCACCGACCGCTGAAGTCCCGGTCACCAACCTCGAACGAGAACGCATTGCCGCCGAGGACGAACTGCCGATCAAATACACCGCCTACACTCCCTGCTTCCGCCGCGAAGCCGGAGCATCGGGCAAAGAGAATCGCGGCCTGATCCGCATGCATCAGTTCGACAAGGTGGAGTTGGTCAAGGTAGTCCACCCCGACAATTCGGCCGACGAATTGGAAAGTCTGACCGCCGACGCGGAGAAGGTGCTGCAACTTCTTGGGCTCCACTACCGCACCATCGAGTTGTGCACCGGCGACATCGGATTCAGCTCGAAACGGACGTACGACATCGAAGTCTGGGCTCCCGGCCAAGGCAGCTACCTGGAAGTATCGAGCTGCTCGAACTTCGGTGACTATCAGGCGCGCCGCATGAATCTTCGCTTCAAGGACGAGAACAAAAAGAACCGTTTCGCCCACACGCTGAACGGATCCGGCACCGCGCTGCCTCGACTCTATGTCGCTCTGATGGAAACCTATCAGCAACCTGACGGGTCGATTATGATCCCCGCAGTTCTCCGCCCATACTTCGGTAAGGATAGCATCAGCTAGAACTCCGAAACGCGATGCTGTCACGGCTTCTTTCCCTGCTCCTCACAGCCGCCATTTCGGCGATGAGCGTTTTCGCCCAGACATCGACGACTGAAGAGCTTCGGTTTTCGACGACGGGAGTGTGGGGAGCCGATCAGAAAGCCTACCTAGCGCAGAAACCCAAGCTTCTGACCGATTGGCGAAAGTTCGTCAAACTCCCAGCCCCGCCTTCCAATACCAGCGAGGTGGTTGGAGCAGAGCTCCATGAACTCCTAAGATTCCAAGTCGAGCGGGATAAGAGCGATGTCGCTCGGATCGTTTCAGAGCGAACTCAAAGCGGGTTCGATTTCGGAGAGTTTAAACAGAAGACATTGGCCACCGACTGGCCGGCGACGAAGGCCCTTCTCGACCTGCTAAACGCCGAGGCTAACCCGATCATTTTCGGAGCCAAAAAGCAATTCGACCGCGTTCGGCCAACCGTCCTCGACCCGACCCTCAAACCCTGCATCATCGTCCCACCGCATCCGTCTTATCCGAGCGGCCATGCGGCTCAAGCCTACCTCTATGCTCACGTCCTTACCGACGTGAATTTCAGCGGACTTGAGACCTACTTTCACCGGGCCAGCGAAATCGCCATCGGCCGAGAGATCGCCGGTGTCCATTTCAATTCTGACACCAAAGCCGGAAAGTTACTCGCCGATCAGATCTACGCGGAGCTCCAGAAGCATGATCGCTACAAAGAGTTAGTAGCGGCGGCGAAGGCGGAACACAGCGCGAAAAAGAAGTAGCCCTAACGAGTGGGTAGTGTCCTAAATTGGTCGCTCCGCAATTTCCAGGTGGCGTTGATCCTGACCGCCTGCGCAGGACAGGGTTGATAAGGCGCACCCCTTGGTGGCGGTTACGATCTACACCACGCCGAACCGAAGGCAAATTAGGACACTACTAAGGAGTGAGCAATCTTTGCTACCACTGCCTTTCCAGACGAAGGTGGCCGCGTGCTAGTTTTAAACGAGGAGACCTACGCCCGCGTCATCCGGGACGAAATTCCGACGGCGGAGCGCTTCTTGTGGATTCTCACGGCAGACATCAAAGACCTCCACGTCGAAGCCACCAAGGGTCGCTTCATCCCGTTTCTCGACGTTTTGGCAAAACTCGTCGGCGAGGGCGTCTACGTCCGACTAGTTCATGCCAAAGAACCCGGCCCGAGGTTTCGGAAGGATTTTGATAGGCATCCAGATTTGGTGTCTAGCGACTTGTTCGATCGTGTCTTGTGCCCCCGAATGCACATGAAGGTGATCATCGTCGACGGACGCGTGGCGTATGTCGGATCGGCCAACCTGACCGGAGCCGGGATTGGAGCCAAGTCTCCCCGACGCCGCAACTTCGAAGCGGGCTACCTGACTCACAACCGTGCCGAGATTGCCGAGTTGATGGATTTTACTGACGCGCTATTTCTCGGCGATCACTGTATTAAGTGCGGCCGCCGCGACGTGTGCCCGGAACCGTTGGATGGATAGATTCTGAGAGAACGAACGTTTACAACAGATGCCGAAATTCGCTGTCGCCATCCTCATCGTCGCACTCTGGCAGGGTGTCGTTCAAGCGGCTCCGGAACACCCATCGTGGTATGGTTTCAGGACAACGGACCGAACGGTGCTCGGTGGAATGGGGGTATGCGCGGAGTTAAAGGATCGACCGATGATGGCGGGTGCCGTAGCCCTCTCTTCCTGCGCTGGCCGGCTGAGGTCGAGCCGGGAGCTGTCCTGCGCGACATCGCATCGGTTCGCGATCTGCTGCCGACACTTTGTGCGATGGCAGGAGTCGGCTACGGGACGACGAAGCCGCTAGATGGAATGAGCCTGAAGAATCAGTTCCTCAATATCAATGTTCCGGCTGCACGGCCCATTCCCATCTTGGTCAGTCATTGGAAAGACAAGATCAGCGCCCGTTCGCAGTCTCACCGGCTCGATCATCAAGGCAAACTCTACAACATGATTGCCGACCCGAATCAGACCTTGGCAATTGATAACCAATCGATCCATCAAATGCTTAAGCAGGCGATTGACGCCTATTCCTCTGAGCACCTGTCGACCTATGGAGCTGAGCACGATGATCGTTCGTTTATCATCGCCCATCCGGACTCGCCACACACTCAACTCCCGGCCAGAGACGGTGTCGAGCAAGGTGGCATCAAACGCTCGAACAAGTTTCCCAATGACTCGTACTTCCTCAATTGGAAGAGCACCGACGACAAAATCACCTGGTCGGCCGAGGTCGGCGCATCGGGAGTTTACGCCGTGAAGTTGTTTTACGCGGCCAAGGAAGCAGGCGGAAAATACCACCTACGTTTCGGTCAAAGCAAACTCGATTTCACCTTGGCCGAAGCGAATGACACTGCCCTGATGGGCGCTGAAGATGACCGCTCACGTCGTAGCGAATCCTACACTAACAGGGCGTTGAAAAACTCGGCAACCTGTCGTTTTGGCGAGATCGAACTGATCAAAGGAACCGGTGAGCTTGAACTCAGTGCCTCGGAATTGCCAGCCGGTGGCGAAGGCATGGAGTTCCGGCTGTTCACTCTCGAACGTCGCGAGTAGCGACCGCTACGCCTGAACGCACGGGACGAGCGTCGAGTCGGACATGCCGTGAACGACCTTCTTGTCGGCTGGAACGATGGTTGCTAGAACGCCGCCAAGGTTCGCCTTACCCCCAACAACAAAGTAGTACGGACAGAGCCGAACTCGACCGTCCATGGTTGCCACCTGCTGGTTCGCGGTGTCCCAGACGGGGTGATCGACTCGGACTGGAGGACGGAATTCCTGAAGTGCCCGAGGGCCTTCGGGGAACGCCTTGATCGCGTTCTGCACTGCTTCGTTCCACTCGTCCTGAGGTAGGTCGTGGCCAATCCACACTCCGCGGCTTCCCCAAGCGAGTTCGCTGAATCCGCTGACTTTTAGAACTAGCTCGCGGTCTTTTTGACCGAGCTCACCCATTTCATCCCAGCTGCCGATATCGAGTTTCGGAATCGCAGCGTGATCGGGTATCGGAGCCGGATCGACAATCCAACTGTAGGGCAGCAGTTCCTGGAGTTGGCGAAATCCCTTGTCCCGAAGTCCTCGCCGCCAGAATTCGCGCAGCTGCCGTCGCCAGAACAAGCCGAACCAGTTCTTCTCCTCTAAATGCGGTTTGGCTGGCGCGACCATTTCGATCTCGCCGGAAGCCAGTTGCTTCGCGTGGTTTTTGAGAAACGGAATGTTGGCGTGGTCGAACAGCTCGAAGAACCGGTAAATTCGTCGCCCAACCTTCGGCTCATAGTCTTCGGCCCGGAAAACTGGATATCGATCTGCCCCAAGTTGACTAGACAACCACTCCATTTCTGGACGGTAGTCTGCTGACTCGTCAGAGATGACAATGTCCCCGCCATCCGGAAGAATCGAAGCGAACCCGTCACGCATTCCGTCGCGCCCACCGACGAGGTCGTGACCGTGGTCGGAGTAGAATTGGTGCAGAAAATCGGTTAAGCCGATCCCCCCAGGAACTGAGTCGAGTTCGGTGATCGCGAACCCATCGGCGGTCACGAGGAGGTCCGGACGAATAACCATCGGCAACTCTGGCGCCGCCTTGGTAGAACGCCCCAGTTCTCTGAGGAACTCCGGCTTGCCCGCATCGAGGTAAGACGAAATCCACTCAGGAAGGCTTCCCTTCAGGCTCCGGCGATAGGCATCGTCAGAACAGGCAACGAATTTGGCGAGAAGATTTCCGAGTTGCTGAAGCTGGCGGACTTGAGATTTCGAAAGAGCGAACGGCTCTGGCGATGGAACCCAACTCCGGTCTTGGAACAGACCGTGTTCAGGAAGTCGCCCCTGGAGATCAGCGATGATCTCGGCTGGGGTTGAATTAGTGCTAGGAGGTGGTGTCTCAGACATCGAAAAGAACGAACTCAGTTCAAGGCTCGGAGGGCTTCCCGAAGGATCGCGTCGGTGCCTGTGTCGTCAGTGAACGCGGGATCCTTACGAAGCTTCTCCAACACTTTTTGGGCATCAGCCTGCCGATAGCCAAGCGAAATCAGAGCCAGCGTGGCGTCCGTCCAGCTGTCTGGGATGGATGGGCTACCGTCTCCTGCTTGCTGAGAAACTTCCCAGGTCTCAGCGATGCCAACATTGTCCTTGAGCTCGAGAACGATCCGCTCAGCGGTTTTTTTGCCTAGCCCTTTGATCTTCGAGATCGTTGGAATGTCTGATTGAACGACCGCGATCTTAAAAGCCTCGGCTCCCATCCCACTGAGGACTGCCAAACCAATCTTCGGACCAACCCCTGAGACCCGCCCGATCAGCAACTGGAACAATTCCCGTTCGTCGGATTTGAGGAATCCGTAGAGCGTCTGATCCTTCTCTGTAATGTGGTGGTGAGTCAGAATCGTGATTTCGCCACCAGCGCTGGGCAGTTGATCGTGGCACGAAAGCGGGATATTGACCTCGTAGCCTACACCACCCACATCAACGACGATGCGGGATGGAATGGCTTCAACTAAAATGCCTCGAAGAAACGTGATCACGATTGAGCAATGGGCAACGGGTTCTAGTCAATGGCAACCCCGAGGTTGTTCGACGACGTCTCGGTTTGCCATCCTGAGACATTTCATACTGCTTCTGACCCTAGGGATCGTTTCGACAGCGACGGTCGCATTGGGCCAACCATCGAAAGCGACTTCGGCTACCGCGAAACCTTCGGTAAAGAAGAAACAGAAAATTAAGCCGGAACCGATGTGGGTGATGGTCGAGCCTCGATTCGAGAAACCCGAAATGGGAATGCCGATTGAAGGGGCCAAGGACACGTTCTTTGTGCCAGGTCGGGAAGTCGAAGGCTATCCAGGGATTCAACCCTATACGCGTGCAGAATTCAAAAAACTCGGGCTTGGTTGGGACTCGTTTTATGAGAAAGCCTCCGCTGCTGCCGCTCGCATGCTGTTAAAAGTGGAGCCCAAGTGGGTGAAGGATGAAGCGAGCCGAGTCAAATATGCAGCGATTTCCTCCGAACGGCCGATTGTCGCTGGGCTTATCACCGCGCCAAACTTTGTCCGCAGGTTTGAAGCGACTTTGGGGCCGCGATTGGTCGTTTTCGTTCCAGATCGCTACCATATGTTCGTGTTTTCCGATAATCCCGATGTCTATACCCAGTATACAATGGCGATGGCGGCGAGATTTGAAGATTCTCCATTCTCCGCCAGTAGAGAGGTGTTTCTGTGGCAAAAAGGTGCCAAAAAGCCAAAGGTCATAGGATCTGTTGAGACAAAGTGAATTTCTCGATATCGAGAAAAATTGTAGTTTTGAGAGAGAAAACAGACTTAAATTTGGAAAAATAGCGATCCTGTGCTATAGTCCTCTCCTATGGCTACTACACGACGCACCCGTTTTTCTAGGCGCCTGCCAGATCACGTGACCGACGAACTTGTTTCCGTGCTCTCCAACGACGATAAATTTTTTGCATTCAATGACCTCTTCGGTCTTGTCTATGAAAATTTGAAAAAGAAAAACGCCGTTAGCGGCGGTGAGGAGATGCTCCGACTGCGCGCATACGAAAAACTACAGAACCTCGTTAACCGAGGTCTTGTCGAGAAAGAGAACCGCACTTACCGCGGCCTCGATGGACTCGAGAAGGCTTCAAGTGCAGCAATTGCTGCCGCTCAAGCTGAGGCTTCTAAGTAGAACGCTCTCATAATTATTTCCATCAACCGTGTGGGTCGTTTTGGCCCACACGGTTTTTTTGTGTGGAAAGGTTGTGAACTGCGCCGAAACTGCCAACGTTCGCATTAGAACTTTCGACCTATGGATCAGTATCTTCCAGTCCTCATGCATCTGCTCATCGCGATCGGCTTTGCCGCCGGTACGCTTCTAATGAGTGTATGGCTCGGCAAGAAAGCGAAATCGAAGATGGCGATCAAAGACACCGCCTATGAGTGCGGGATGATCCCTATTGGTGACGCCAAGCCCCGGTTCAGCATCAAGTTCTACGTCGTGGCGATGCTGTTCGTGATTTTCGACATTGAGGTCGTCTTCCTTTACCCATGGGCGTTGGTCTTCCAAGACTTCATCGGTGGCCAAGGAAAGCTGATCTTTTGGAGCTTCCTCGGTTTTGTCGGAGTCCTGTTTGTCGCCTATCTCTACGCTCTGAAAAAGAAGGCACTCGATTGGGCTAGCTAGCCGTTTTGTTCTCCCTCACCCCAGCTAAAATCTACTCCGATGATCGCCCACGTTAGGCTCTATAAACTCGCTGATTCGCTCCCTGACGAGCGTGTAGATGAGATGATGAGAACCGCTCGGAGCCAGTTGCTCAAAATTTCGGAGGTGCTCTACATCCGCTCAGGAAAGCGCATTTCCGAAACCAACGGCTGGGAGTTCTTTATCTATTTGGAGTATCAGAGCCTTAATAAGATGAGGATCTGTCACGACGATCCCGTCTTTCTCAAGTTTCTTCATGACTGTATCAGCCCGAACACCGCTTCGGAGCAAGAGTTCACCTACGAACTCGAGCCGGGTAAAGACACGAAGTACTCGTAGGCTTTCTCGTTCCTAGCGCTTACAACACCGCTTTTCACATCCCGGCGAAGAGATCAAGCGCGGAGTTGTTGACCCCCTTCGGACTGGTATCCGAATGGTAGGGTCAGGCCTGCGTCCGAAACCGCCGACGCCATCACCGATGGCCATCGGACACGTCGGGCCGACAGCTCGGGCAACTCGACCGAGGTCGACAAGATGGCCAACGCATTGAAGGTGATGCTCGGCGACAGGACGTCCCGGCCTGCCACTCAAGCCGCCCGCCCACCTAGCAGGGTGTTGAAAAAGGCGGTGACTCGTCGCGGAGCCTCATGTGATCGAGGGTTAGGAGCGAGGATCAAGTGGATGA
>ENA-ORXR01000334-ORXR01000334.1-marine-metagenome-genome-assembly--contig:-NODE-334-length-69062-cov-10.700558_pt1 | contig 69062 bp, 55 predicted proteins | sample MGYA00237866_ERZ511479 | MGnify/ENA metagenome assembly ERZ511479 | reverse complement strand
AAATATCTCCCATCCAACGTGTACTCCATTGCTGAATCCTTCCTGTCGCCTCTGTTCAACCCTAGGGCTATTTGCATGGACGGAATAGCAGTCGGATTCGCGATGTATCAGTTTGGCGAGATGGGTGAATTCGATGAAGACGAATGCACCGTGTAGCGCTTCATGATAGATAGACGCCACCAGAACACTGGAATTGGGACGGTTGCTATGGGACTACTGCTCGAGGATATAAAGGAACACAACCGGTGTAGCTTGGTGGATATCTATTACGATCCAAATAACCACGCAGCGAGAAAGCTCTATGCAAAACATGGCTTTCGCGAGACTGGCTTCAGAGACGACGGGGACGTAATCGCCGAGGTAGCTACAAGGCTGAATCCCACCAACCAAGAGAACCACCACCATGGACCAAGATAACCTACCGCGCTTTCTATCCGAGCTTCCTCAGATCTCCACGCGCTTGTAGCCAATTGAACTATCCAGCAATCGCTGTGTATACGCATGTTGCGCTTGCCGACTGCGTAGTTGCTCCACCGTTAGCATCTCGACAATAACGCCCTGCTCCATGACGGCCACGCGCTCACAGAGATGGCCGACAACGGCAAGATCGTGGGACACCATCAGGTAGGTCAGCCCGCGTGCGTTCTTGAGATCGGTCAACAGGTTCAGGATCTCTGCCTGGACCGATACATCGAGCGCCGAGGTCGGTTCATCCAGCAACACGATGGCGGGGTCCGACGCCAGTGCCCGGGCGATGGCGACGCGCTGCCGTTGACCACCCGACAGCTGATGCGGGTATCGAAACCGAAAGCGCGCGTCGAGTCCGACGTCATCGAGCAGGCGCCGTACGCGGGTGTCACGATCGGTCAAACCGTGCAAGTACAGGGTTTCGGTCAATACCTGGTCTACCGAGTGTCGGGGATGCAGTGATGCATACGGATCCTGGAAAACCATCTGGACGCGGTCGTGAAAAGCACGATCTCGCGTTCGACCGAGCTCCTTGCCGTCGATCAGCATGTTGCCCTGCCACGTCGGCACAAGGCCACTGAGCGCGCGCAGAATCGTCGACTTGCCAGAACCTGACTCACCCACCAGACCGAACGACTCGCCGCTCGCAACGTCGAACGAGGCGTCGCGCACTGCATCGACGCGATCGACACCCTGGCCGAACCAGACATCGAGCTGCTCGATGGCGATCGAGCCTGACTTGTCGGCGGTGTTCATGGCGAGTCGACCGGCTCATCGAGCCAGGCAGGATCTCGCGTCAATACTGCAAGGCGTGACCGTGGCTGGTCCAGTTGAGGCAGTGACTCCAGCAAGCCACGTGTGTAGGGGTGAATCGCTTCGTGCAGCCTGTCGGCGCGACAGCTTTCAACAACCCGACCGGCATACATGATCAATACCCGGTCGCAGAATGCCGAGACGAGGTTCAGATCGTGGCTGATGAAGATCAAACCCATGCCGCGTTCACTCACCAGCCGGTCCATGATCGAGAGCACTTGCGTCTGCACGGTCACATCGAGTGCCGAGGTGGGCTCGTCCGCAATCAGTACATCCGGGTTCGGCACCAGCATCATCGCGATCATGATGCGCTGCCCCATGCCGCCCGATACCTCATGCGGATAGGCGCGAAAGACGCGCTCGGGATCGCGAATCGAAACCGCCTCGAGCATCTCGAGTGCTCGTCGACGCGTCTCCTTGCGGCGGTATCTGCCGTGCACGGCACAGGCTTCCATTATCTGCTCGCCGACGCGCATGACGGGATTGAGCGAGAAACGGGGGTCTTGCATGATCATCGAGATGTGTCGACCGCGAACCTCACGCATGCGTTTTTCGCTACAGGCAAGCAAGTTCTCGCCATGAAGCTCGATGGCGTCGGCGGTAACAACGCCGGGTGGTCTGATCAGACGCAGGATTGATCGACCGGTCAGCGATTTTCCCGAGCCTGACTCGCCAACGATGCCCAGGCGTTCGCGCCCCAGCGTGAAAGAGACGCCGCGCACCGCATCGAATACACCGCTGCGCGTCGGAAACTGAACGCGGAGATTGCTCACGTCAAGCAAGGGTTCGTCTGACGCACCGGCGGCAGGGTCCAACTGCGAGGCCCTTCCCGCACCCTCGTTCCCAAGGTCCTCCTGATTCCCCCGATTCCCCCGATTCCCCTGTGTCCCCTGTGTCCCCTGTGTCCCCTGTGTCCCCTGTGTCCCCTGTGTCCCCTGTGTCCCCTTGTTCATGTACGCGAGCTCTTCGGATCGAGCAGGTCCCGAAGCCCGTCGCCGAGCAGGTTGAACGCCAGGCTGATGATGAAGATGGCAAGGCCCGGCATTGTCGCCACCCACCAGTGATCGAGAATGAAGCGCCGACCTTCGGCGATCATCGCGCCCCATTCAGGCGAGGGTGGTCTTGCACCGAGGCCGAGAAAGCCGAGCCCGGCCGCCGCGAGAATGATGCCTGCCATGTCGAGGGTGACGCGAACGATCAGCGAGGCGGCGCACAAAGGCCAGATATGCCGCGTGATGATGCGCAGGCTGCCCGCGCCCTGCAGCTTGACGGCACTGATGTAATCGGACGAACGGATGGTCAGCGTTTCCGCGCGGGCAATGCGGGCGTAGGGTGGCCAGGCCGTCAGGGCGATAGCCAGCACGGCATTCTCGATACCGGCACCCAGGGCGGCTACGAAGGCCAGGGCCAGAACCAGTCTGGGAAAGGCCAGGAATATGTCGGTCAGCCGCATCAGTATCGTGTCGGTCCAACCGCCCAGGTAGCCCGCCACGGTGCCGATAAGCAGCCCTGCGAGCGGTGCAATCAAGGCTACCAGCGCAACGATATAGAACGTGATGCGCGAGCCGTGAATCAGCCGCGAGAGAATGTCGCGACCGAGCGAATCCGTGCCGAGCAGATGGCCTTCGCTGCCAGGGGGTTGCAGTCGATTGCCGAGGTTCTGGGCAAAGGGATCGTGTGGCGCGAGGAGCGGCGCGAACAGCGCGACGATACCGAGTGCCCCGAGAATGCACAGCCCGACCATGGCGAGCCGATTGGCGCGTAGCCCAAGCCACCCCTGGTAGAAGGACGCCGCTCGGGCCTGCATGCGTGATTCGGGCGTGTCTGTCGTCAGCCAGCGAAGAAGCCCGGATTCGCCGGATGTGTTCGCCGCGGTCACGAATCACTCATCCGACGATCACCCATCCGACAGTCACCCGATCGATGGTCACTCGCCCGACAATCACTGACCCGAAATTCGCTCATCCCGCGCGCGGATCCAGCACGGAGTTCATGAGATCGGCAAAGACGTTGAGACAGACGAAGACAAGGCCAACCACGACGGTACCGCCAAGTACGGCATTCATGTCAGCCGACAGCAACGCCGTGGTGATGTACGAGCCGATCCCCGGCCAGGCAAAGATGATTTCCGTCAGTACGGATCCTTCGAGCAAACCGGCATAACTCAGGACGATAACCGTCAAGAGCGGCACGCGAATATTTCGGAACGCATGTTTCCAGACCACTTCCCATTCGGAAAGTCCTTTCACCCGGGCCGTCGTTACGTACTCGGCGTTCAGCTGCTCGAGCATGAAGGAGCGCGTCATGCGACTGATGTAGGCCAGACTGAAATAGCCGAGGAGTGCTGCCGGGAGCACGATGTGACTGAGCGCATCGCGAAAGACATCCCACCGACCCTCCAGCGCACTGTCGACGAGAATCATGCCGGTGATGGTCGGCACCACATCGACGTAGAAGATGCCCACCCGACCGGGCCCACCGACCCAGCCGAGCATGCCGTAAAAGACCAGCAAGCCGATCAGGCCCAGCCAGAAGATCGGCATCGAGTAGCCCACCAGAGCGACGACGCGCGCAACCTGATCGACCCAGGTATCCCGCCGCACGGCCGCGACGATGCCGAGGGGTACACCAATCAGGACACCGAACAACGTACCGAGCGTGGCGAGTTCCAGCGTGGCGGGAAACACCCGGATGATATCTTCCAGCACCGGTCGGGCATTGAGCCGGGATATGCCGAAATCGCCCTGCAACACATCGCCGAGGTACAGCGCGAACTGCACGATCACCGGTTTATCCAGACCCATTTCGAGGCGTGTGGCTTCATAGAGCGCCTTGCTTGCCCGCTCGCCAACGACCGCGACCACCGGATCGATCGGCATGACACGTCCGATCAGGAAGGTCACGAGCAACAAGCCGAGCAAGGTGGTCGCGATCATGCCGATCGTGCGCACCGTCGCCCACAAGCCGAGCTTCCAGCGAGAGTGAGCGGGGAACGGCTTGACCGGCATGACGACGGTGCCCGTACTCGGCACCGTCGGCTCGGTGGTCACTGGCGGGCTACTTCGTCACGGTCCAGTAAGCAGCCGCCGTGACGGCAGCGCCGAGCGAGAGGTTCTCGACGCTCTCCTTCATGCCCATCTGCTCGATCTGCTGGAACATGATCGCGAACGGTGATCGCTCGAGAAATTCGCGCTGGATTGCCCCGTACATCTCCACGCGCTTGTCAGTGTCTGGCTCGATAACGGCCGCATCCGTCATGTCACCAAGCTCACCGGGGCTCCAGGCATTGCGATAAGCAAGCAGGCCGGTGGCTTGCGCCTCGTCGGAATTGTCCGGGTTGTAGGCAAAGGTGCCGGCATTGGTATGCGGATCAGGGTAGTCCGGCCCCCACGCACCGAGGTAGATATCGAGTTCACGTGCGCGATAGCGCGTCAGGATCTGCTTGCCCGTACCGATGGTGATCTCGGCGGTGATGCCGGCCTGGGCGAAGGTGTTTTGCAGCGACTGACCGATCTCGACGCGTTCCTGCGCATCGCGAACGCCGATTTCCACCGTCAGGCCGTCGACCCCTGCGTCTGCCAGCAGGCCCTTCGCCTTCTCGACATCGAAGGTATACGGCTTGTCGTCGATCGCGCCGAGATAGGTTGCCGGCAGGAAGGTCTGATGGATGGTGTACTGGCCTTTCAGGAAGCTGTTCTGCATGCCCTCGTAGTCGATCAGGTACTTGAGAGCCTCGATGACCTCAGGCTTCGAGAGTTCCGGGTGTTTCTGATTGAAGGAGATGTACATCAGCCGTCCACGCAACTCATCGACGATCTTGATGCCATCGGCACCACTCGCCCCGGCGATGTCCTCCGGGTTCAGGTTTCGCGCAACGTCGATATCGCCCTTCTCCAGCAACAGTCGCTGCGTCGCGCTCTCCTGGATGTGCTGGACGATGACGCGCTTCATGGCGACTTCATCGCCGTACCAGTTGGCGTTGGCCTGCAGCGTGACCGATTCCGACGGTTTCCAGCCAACCAGTTCGTAGGGCCCGGAACCTGCCGAATTCGTGGCAAGCCACTCGTTACCCAGGTCCCCGTTCTGCTCGTTCTCCATCACGGTCTTCATGTCGACGATGGCGCCAATGGTCGCACCGAGACAGTTCAGGACAAACGACTCTGCGTACGGCTTGTCGAGTGTCAGGACAAGGGTATTGCCGTCGGCGACGATCGTCTCCTCGAGGTTCTCCGGCGTGAAGCCGAACTGCGTCAGGATGAAGGACGGTGTCTTCGCGAGCGTGATGACCCGACGCAGGGAAAACTCTGCATCCTCGGCGGTAACCGGATTGCCCGACGCGAACACCGCGCCCTCTGCCATGGTGAAGGTGATCTTGCGGCCGTCCTCGGATGACTCCCAGCTGGCGGCGAGCGATGGCTTGTAGCCTGCTTCGAGATCCAAAGGATCGAAGCCGACCAGATTCTGATAGATGTTCCTGATGACGTCACTGCCCGAAAACTCGAACGATTGAGCCGGGTCGATGGTGGTGATGTCGTCGATTCGATTGGCAATCACGAGCATGTCGGGCGGGGTTGCCGCGTGCACGATGCTCGACGACAGTCCCAGACTCGCAACGCCTGCGAACGTCAACAAGGCACAGCGAGTGAATCGCCTGATCCGGCTTTCCCTGATCTTGTGTCCCCTGCTCCTGCTTTCCCTGATCTTGCCTCTTGTGTCTGAATGGCTCATGGAAGTGCCTCCTTGGGTGGTCGATCGCGGGCGAACATCTCCTACTTAGTGTGCCACGTGCGCTCGAGAACGCTGAGCCAGTTCTCATGGCAGAGGCGGCGCATCAGCGCATCGTCGTAGCCGTGTGTTCTGAGGGCCTCCCGCAACACCGTCAATCCGGTGCTATCGCCGATTGCCTCGGGAATGACCGCACCATCAAAGTCCGACCCGAAACCGACTCCGCCCTCACCGAGAATGCCGAGCAAGTGATCGAGGTGACGAAGCATCGATTCGACGGAGGTGTCCGCACGCATCTGACCGTCTTCGCGCAGGAAGGCGGCAGCGAAGTTCAGGCCGACCATGCCACCGCTCTCGGCGATGACGGCAAGCTGGCGATCAGTGAGATTACGCGCATGACGACACAGTGCATGCGCATTCGAATGCGTCGCCACGAGCGGGTGAATGCTTTGCGCCGCGATGTCGTCGAAGCCGGCTTCGTTCAGGTGCGACAGATCAAGCATGATGCCGAGCTCGTTACAGCGCTTGACCAGCGAGATGCCGTGCGCAGTCAGGCCCTTGCCGATATCGGGCGTGCCCGGATAGCGAAACGGCACGCCCTCCGCCCAGATCGTCGGTCGACTCCAGACCGGGCCCAGCGAACGCAGCCCTTGTTGGTAGAGCAGATCGAGTGTGACCAAATCTTCATCTATCGCCTCGGCGCCTTCCAGATGCAGAACGGCCGCGATGACGTCCCTCTGGAGGGAGGAGCGGATGTGCTCGACGCTCGTACAGATCTGCAACGCGCCCGCACTTTCCAGCCGCTTCAGGATAGCGAGCTCGGCATGCGCCACCGACAGGGCATGTTCTTGCGAGACGATTGGCGGCAGCGGCAGATCGTAGATCGGCTGGCGCATGTCGTCGGGGTTGAAAGCCGCGTCGTCCGGGTTGGCCACCCAGATGGCGAAGAAGCCGCCGCCGAAACCGCCGGCGCGGGCCTTGGGAAGATCGACATGACCGGCGGCACCCGCCAAGAACGACTCGACAGCATCGCTCTCACCGGTGTCCAGCAGACGAGTAAGGACGTCATTGTGCCCGTCGAATACGAGCGGCAACACATCGCTCATCAGGCTCCATGCACCGGTTCAGGACTCGCGAGCGAGCCTACGCCATTTGCCCCTGAAAGACATTCCCCGATACAGGCAAGGCTCCCGTGACGCCACCTGGCAAGTCCGGCGTCAACGAACAATCACCCGGCCTCCACGGTGACGGTAAGCACCCACTCGCCGAAGATGATGACGTCATTGGCGACGATTTTTCGACGTTTTCGATGCTCGACCTGGCCATTGACGAGAACGCGCCCGTCATCGATGGCCGACTTGGCTTCACCACCACTCGCGACGAGACCCTCGAATTTCAGTATCTTGTGGAGTTCCACCGGTTGGTGAGTTAGCACGACTTCACGTTCGCTCGCACTTTTGTTCATAGGGACGCTGTACTTTCGACCCGGTGCAGGGTAAGGGTGTAGTGTGACAGTGTCTGCAGGTCGGACCGGCGGGGCTCCCCGAAGTAGCCGACCTGTCTGTTGCCGCAGGGACGGAACGGTTTACCGGCGCTACCCTGTGGCTTCTATCAACGTCGGGACGGATGATGAACCTTGTCGGTATCGACTGGAGTCGGGAAGCGTTGCGGGCCTATCGCCTCGACGCCCAGAGCCGGCCTGTCGATCGACGAGACAGCCGGGACGGCTTGCGTCGGGCGGCAAAGCGCGGCTTCGAGGAAACGCTGTTCAGGCATGTCGGGCCATGGCTCGATACCGACACCATACTGGTCATCTCCACCAGCGCGGCCGATCGTCGCACCTGGGTTGAGACGTCTTTTCTGAGCGATTCCTGCGACTTGCCGCAACTGCTTGGCGCGGCGACCCGTCGGCGCCTCCGCGGCACCACCGTCATGGCATTACCCGGCATCGCGCAGCGCAAACCGGATTCGATGGACCTGATGCGGCGGGAGGTGCTGATTGCACTGGGTGCAAACTCGATACTGGAGCGCGAGTCGATCGCAGCCGCGACACCTTATTCCGATGGCGATCCGGTTACACCACGGGGTCCTGTCTTCCGGACTCCGTCAGGCGACGAAGCATCAGTGAAGGATCGCAACGAGCGGCTCTTCGTCCTGCCGGGTGAGCGCACGCGTTGGATCCGTGTCATCGATGGCCGCATCGTGGATTTTCGCACCAGCATGGGCGGTGAACTGCTTTCACTGTTGCTCGATGGGTCTTTTGGCAAGGCCATGCCGGACCAGGGCGTGGATGATGAACCCGCCTTCCTTGCCGGGGTAGAACAAGGCTATGGCAGTCGACACCTGATCACCGACCTGCATTCAGAACGCGCCGCTCGCGTCCTTGATGAACGCGACCCGGCGGTGGCCCGCCCGCATCTCAACGGGCTGATAATCGGCAACGAGATCAGAGAGGCGGAGGCGTCGATGCGGGCCACCGGCGAAGCGCTGACCCTGGTTGGTGATACACACGACTATCTGCCGTACGCCATCGCCCTCCGGCATCTTGGCACCACAGTTGCAGTAACGTCTCGTGACGACGCCCTGATCGCGGGCTTCGCGAAGGTGCAGTCGCTACTCGATTCACCGGTACGCCAGGGCAGCGCCGGTCACCCCGCCTCGTCACCCGGACGCATGGCTGGCATGAATTTTCGCCCGCTGTCTGCACCCGTCGTCAGAATCCCGAGAGACAACGCGATGTCGACGTCGGGTTCGGTTGCGATCACGGCATTCGACTCGGTCGACGCAAGGGCCGACGACGGCGACCAGGTAAAAGAGATCGTCAGGGTCGAGGCGGCCAACGAGACCAAGCTCGAACCGGACATGAGTGTCGATCCGATCGCCTTTCTACCGAGCAGTCGAAGCTGGAGCGATGCCTTTCGCGAACTGCCACTTATCGCTCTGCTCGAGCGACTCGAGCCTGCCGTCGCGGTCGAAGCAACCCAGCTGGTTGTGGAGGCGGGCTTTCGCATCGTTGTCCTGCCGGCCCACATGTCCGAGGCGCTGAACACGATCAGGCTGTTGACCGAGACGTTCGGCGTCGACGTCTGTATCGGCGTTGCCGATGCGCCGAATCCGAAGTGGGTGGCCACGGCGATCGACAACGGCGCGCGCGCCTTTCTGTCGAACGGCACGGATGCGACCATCGCGCGGCGCTGCCGAAAACGCGCGGTTGCCTGGATACCCGGCGTGGCCACGGTGACCGAAGCTACCGCAGCGCGCGCGCTCGGCGCACGCGCCCTGCTTCTCTACCCTGCCGAGATGATCGAACCGCAGGTGGTTCGTGCCCTCGATCGCGCGCTGGCCGACGGCCTGCCGCTCATACCTTCCGGGGGGGTGACCGCCAAGCGCCTGCTACCGTATGTCGCCGCCGGTGCATCGGGCGCCGTCGCCGACACGGCGATATACAGGCCTGGCACCACACACGCGACCATCGCCGAAGCATCGAAAACCTTCGTCGAGGCCTGGCGTCGCGCCGACGGCACACGCCGCCGCATCGCCTCGCGGCACCAATGACCGTCACTCGGTGAAGACAACCTCGCCCTGATAGAGGACAGCACCAGTGGGCCCGGCCTCGGGCGAACCACCATCGGGCTCGAGGCTGATGGCGAAGGCATCAAAGCGCTCGGCAAGACCGGGCACCGCTGATTCGAGTGAACGCCCGCCGTTGTCGGGTAGCAAGGCGACCGGGTGCACCCCACTGCCGTCCGGCAACACTTGCCACAACTGGAAGTCCTCATCGGCATCGATGAGCGGTGGCTGCAAGGCCGTGACACGTACCCGCTCGGTCTCGAAATCGGCCTGCACGAGCCACAGTGGCTGTCCGCCGTCACCCATGATCACACTCACCCCTTGCGTCCTCATCAAGGTGTCGAGCGCCGCTGTCTGCTCATCGATCTGTGAACGCTGCTGCTCGAGCTGGGTGGATTGCGCTTCGACGAGCTGACGGGTATCTGTCATGTCGCCGTACTGCTGATTGAGCATGACCCCCATGATCAGGGCGGCGGCAGTCGCCAGCGCGGCGACCAGCGGGGCCAGCCGCCCCTGTTGCTGTTCGGCGTCGCGGGAACGACGATGATCGGCAAGATCGACGACGCCGGTCGTCCGTTCAGCGAGTGCGCCTGCGCCTGCGATACGGGCGGCAGACGCATCTCCATACAGCGCACCCCCATCCTGCCTGTCCCCTTCCGGCTCACCGACGTCGATCAGTGGCGTATCGTCGGTGAACAAGCGCCCTTCGATCGCATGCCAGACCCGCTCGGGCGGAATCTGCGGCGTCACCGTCCGGTCGAGTGCCGCGAAGCGCTTCTCCCAGGCACGAACGCTCGCCTGCAAGCCCGGGTCGCTGCGGAGGGTGCGTGCGAAGAGATCCCGAGCGGTCGCGTCGAGCGTGCCGATGACGTATTCACCGGCACGGATTTCCCACCATTCCGCGTCGTCAGGAGAGCTCATCAACGCAGCTCCTCAACGCAATCAGTCCACGCCGTATCCAGCTCTTGACCGTGCCGAGCGGCCGCTGATGCGCCTCGCTCAGTTCATCGTGCGAATAGCCTTCGCAGTAGGCCCGGACAATGCAATCGCGAGCCGGCGGTTCGAGCCGCTCGAGACAGCTCATCAGAACCTCGGCATCGATCAGGCTGTCGTCGAAGTTTCGCGCGCCGTCGGGAATGAGTTCGGCGAAGTAATCTGGCTGCGGCGCTTCGTGATCCTCCCGGATACGACGACGGCGCAGGGTATCGAGCGCTTCATTGCGCACGATGCTGGTCATCCAGGTAAGCGGTGCGGCGAGATCCGGTGAATAGCTGGACGCATTGCGCCAGATCTTGATGAAGGCTTCTTGCAATACTTCCTCGGCGAGAGACTCGCGCCGCATCAGCCGCAGCGCCACACCGAAGAGACGCGGCGACACCTTATGGTACAAAACTTGCATCGCTAGCTTGTCGCCTTCGGCACAGCGTTTTACTATTGACGTTATCTCGCGCCGTAAAGCCTCGGTATCGGGCAGTGACTCGGCGAGTTCGGATGTACTCATGCGTACGCGCGTCGTTTGACGACACAGCAGCAGGGTGCCCTCACCGGATCAAATGTTCCTGAAGCTTGCATCCGCAAGCGATTGCGGTGCGTACGATTCGGCGCTCGTCCTCAAAGTCAGCATTCCAAGTCACTGGTTTTGCGTGACCTGCCCCAAGTCACTAACTCCAAGTCACTAACTCCAAGTCACTAACTCCAAGTCACGAACCGAGAATCGCACCATGCAGAAAAGGTTTCCATCGAATCGTCCGGGAAAACCCGGACTCTTGCCGACCCTGACGAGCGTTGCCGTCGCGCTCCTAGTGTCGCATACCGCGCTGGCGTCAAGCCACCGTGAAGCACCCGGCATTGCCGGATCACCGCGTGTCGATGGAACCGACTTCTACGCTTTCGCGAGTTACGAGCCCGGTCGTGATGACTACGTGACATTGATTGCAAACTATGTCCCCTTGCAGGATGCCTACGGCGGCCCGAATTACTTCACTCTCGACGAAAGCGCTCTCTACGAGATCCACATCGATAACGATGCCGATGCCGTCGAAGATCTGACCTTTCAGTTTCGTTTCACCAACGAACTCGCGAGTGCCGCCGTGCCGGTCGGCGACGAGATGGTACAAGTGCCCCTGAAGGCGATCGGACCGATCACCGACGGTGATTCCGCCACCGCAAACTTCGCGGAAAGCTACACCCTGTCGATGGTCAGCGGTGATCGTCGCAGCGGCACCCGCACCGCCGTGACCGGCCTCGGCGACGGCGCCGCCACGAGTTTTCGAAAGCCTGCGGATTATGCCGGTGAGAAGACCTTCGGCGATGCTGCCGCCTACACCGCCTACGCGACCAACCTGAGCAACTCCGGCTCGATCTACAACGAAGTCGAGATCTCCGCCTGCCCCGAAGGCGCACAGGACGCTCGCGTATTCGTCGGTCAGCGCAAGGATTCCTTCGCGGTCAATCTCGGTCGCATCTTCGATCTGGTCAACCTCGATCCGATCGGCGGCACCGACGCGGACGGCACTGACGACCTCGCCGACAAGAACGTCACGACGCTCGCGATCGAGGTCCACAAGGACTGTCTGGCGGGTACCGGCGGCGGCATCATCGGCGCCTGGACCACGGCCAGCAAGCGCCAGGTCAGCATCCAGAACCCGGCGCCCGAATTCGGCAGTGAGACACTCGAAGGCGGTGCCTGGACGCAGGTGTCGCGCCTCGGTGCACCTTTGGTCAACGAAGTGGTCATCGGGCTTGGCGACAAGGACCGGTTCAACGCCAGCGAGCCGAGCGAGGACGGACAATTCGCCACCTACGTGACGAATCCGACCCTGCCCTTCCTGATCAACGCGCTGTTCAACAGCGACGGCGGCCTGAACCCTGACGGCAGTATCGCCCCGTCGAACCTGCCGAGAACCGACCTGGTCGCGGCCTTCCTCACGGGCATTGCCGGCGTCAACATGCCGGAGAACGTTGTCACCTCGGAAATGCTCAGACTCAACACGGGCGTCGCGGCCACCGCCGCCGATGCGCAGAGCAATCTCGGCGTCGCGGCGGGCGACCTGGCAGGCTTCCCGAACGGCCGTCGTCCGGGCGATGATGTCGTCGACCTGGCGCTGCGTGTCGTCATGGGAGCACTCTGCCATCCGGTCGCTGTCGATCTCGACGCGAGTGGTACGGCAGGCGATGCAGGCGACAACCTCGGCTTCTGCGAGCCGGCAGATGCACCGGCCGGTACCGCACCCTTGAATGACAACGTCGCTCAGAACGCCGGTCAGTTCGATACGACCTTCCCCTACCTGACCGCGCCGCTGCCCGGCGCGAGCAACTGAGCGGGGCTGCGGCAATGAGAAAGCTCATGACTCTCGCGCTGCTGAGCAGCGCGCTTCTGGTACTCGGTGCCTGTGACAGCAACGATGACAACGGCAGTGCCATGGCTCCGGGAGGCAACACCGACGGCGGCACGGTAGACGGTGCACCAATGTCCGACGATGTCCTCGACATTGCCGGCCGCGCTGCCGACAGTGATGCCGTGGTTCTCGATACCGATGCATTGACGAGCCAGCTCGACGCCCTCGTCGGTGATGGCGATTCACGTGAGCCACTCACCATCGAGGACGGTGACACCGCCGTCGACGTGCTCAGTCGTCGTGCTGCGCTGACGAACTGATCGAAGTGTAAAACGCACTGTGACCGCGAGGCCGATGTCGACGATATAGCCAACGCGGTCACAGCATCTTCCGTCACAATGCCAGCAGGCAGGTTGCAGGCATTGCGCATTGAATCTCTCCTCTGCAACGACTCGCGGGTCGTTGTCCATCGCCATCGGTGCCGGACTTTGGGGCCTTTTCTGGATCCCGCTCAGACATCTCGACAGCATCGGTGTCAGTGGCTTGTGGAGTGTGGCGCTGGTTTCGCTGACCGCCACGAACGCGGCCTTGATCATCGTCATCGTGCAACGCGAGAGCGCGGTGCTCTGGCGGCGCGACGTCCTGCTCGTCGCCCTGCCACTCGGTCTGTCGACGGTGTTGTATTTCGCGGGAGTGCTTTTCTCCGATGTCATTCGCGTCGTCTTCCTGTTCTATCTGTTGCCCGTCTGGACAACACTGGCTGCGCGCGTGCTCTATGGCGAACGCATACAGGCGGGTCGATACGGCGTCATTGCCGCGGCCCTCGTCGGCCTTTGGCTCCTGCTCGGTGGCGGCGCACGGCTGCCACTACCGACTAATTTCGGTGATGCCTGCGGCCTCGCGGCAGGCTTCTGCTGGGGCGTCAGCCTCGCGCGTTTGCGGGGTCATGCCAGCACGCCACCGCTGGTAACCACCGCCGCCACGCTCACCGTGGCGAGCGTGCTCGCCGTTGCTGCCGCCCTCGTCCTGCCGCTGTTCAGCGTGACGACCGTCGGCGGCTCGACCGCGAGTGCCGCCTTGGTGCCTGAGCACGCGACCGTGTTCGCCGCGATGCCGCTCGCGATCGCCTTCGGTGTGCTGGTGCTGTTTCCGGCGCTATTCAGCCAGGTGTGGGGCGCGCGCCTGGTGCCCGCGCCGACGGCGGCTCTCCTGACGATGAGCGAGATACTGGTGGCAACGTTGTCGGCCAGCTGGCTCATCGGCACCGATCTCGAGCCGCTCGCCTGGCTCGGCGGTGGCTTGATCGTGGCCGCAGTGCTGCTCGATCTGAAGCTGCAGCAGGCGGGGAGCGGGTGAAGGGAATCGAACCCTCATTCTGAGCTTGGGAAGCTCATGTTCTACCATTGAACTACACCCGCAATCGGACCCCTCGACTGACACGCTAGCAACTCCCGGCGCCGGGCGCCAGTGACCATCAGGGGAGTGATGCGCCGATGCGCGCTTCCTGCAAAGTGACCATCAAGGCCGCGATGTACCGACGCACGCTTATTGCAAGTTGTCGCAAAGGCGACTTCATGTCACTCCACATCGCCACCCGCCCCCCGGCCAGGACCGGGTCAGGTATAAGGCGGTAAGACGCGCATCCGGCGCAAGCCATCCCTGAGTCAACTATCGTGATCGCCGTACTCAGACAATCCTGGGCGCTTCTGCTCGGCATGCTCTTGTTGATGATCGGCAACGGCTTGCAAGGCACGCTACTTGGCGTACGCGGTTCGCTCGAAGAGATCGATGTCGCCACCATGGGCTACATCATGTCGGCGTACTTCGTCGGCTTCCTGGTGGGCTCGAGAATGGCGCCCTGGATGCTGCAACGTGTCGGTCACGTTCGCGTCTTTGCAGCCCTCGGCTCATTCGCCTCGGCCGCTTTCATCCTGTACGGCGCCGCGGTCGATCCGCTTTCGTGGACGGTACTCAGACTGATCGTCGGCTTCTGCTTCTCGGGCATCTACGTGGTTGCCGAGAGCTGGCTCAATCACTCCTCGAACAACGAGACTCGCGGCCAGGCGCTGTCCCTCTACATCATCGTGCAGATGGCCGGCATGGTGCTTGGTCAGTTGCTCCTGAACGTGGCCGATCCGGCAGGCTACGGTCTGTTCGTGCTCATCTCTGTCCTGGTCTCGATCTCGGTTGCGCCGATGCTGCTGTCATCGAGCACGGCACCACATCATCAGAGTGCGCGCGCCATGCCGCTCGCATCCCTGATCCGCACATCACCACTGGCCAGCATCGGCATGCTGTTGCTTGGCGGTGTGTTTGCGGCGCTATACGCGATGGCATCGGTCTATGCGACCGAGCGGGGGCTGTCTGTCGCCAACACCTCGGTGTTCATCACGGCGATCTTCCTCGGCGGCATGCTCTTCCAGTATCCGATCGGCTGGATGTCGGATCGCATTGATCGTCGCTTGCTGATCATCGGCACGACCGCGCTCGGCGCCGTCTGTTCCCTGCTGGCCGCCCTCTTCGGCAAAAACTTTGCCGTGCTGATCGCTACGGTGCTGGTCATCGGGGGTTGCGCCGGACCGCTCTATTCCCTGCTGGTGGCCTATGCCAACGACTACCTTGAAACGGAGCAAATGGCCGCGGCGTCCGGTGGTTTGCTGTTCATCAACGGCTTCGGCGCGATGACCGGTCCGATCATCGTCGGCTGGGCGATGTCGACCTTCGGGATCGAGTGGTTCTTCCTCGCCATCATGCTGCAGCTGAGTGCGATCGGCCTGTACGGACTCTACCGGATGACGCAGCGACCCCATACCGTCCTCGACGAACCGGCCCCCTACCTCACCATCAGTTCGCGCACGGGGATCATCGCTACCGAGATGGCGATAGAGGTCGCCGACGAGGCGTTCCTCAATGCCCTGGAGGAGGACGAAGAGCGGCTGTCAGCCGACGACGGGTTCGATGACAGCCTCGACGAGGAAGAAGGTAATCGCTGATCCAGTGGTGCCGCCCGTCAAGCTGCAGAGTGAGACTCAAAAGCGAACTCCAAGGCGGATTCAAAGGCAATATCAAAGGCGAGCCGCGACTACAGGATCGGTACGCCCGGCGCGACGTCGTGTTTCCCGGTAGAGCGTATAAAGACCGGTAATGACGATGACAGCTGCACCGCTCAGCGTCCAGGCATCAGGGACTTCGTCGAACAGCAGAAGGCCCAGTGCGATCGCCCAGAGCAGGTTGGTATAGCGAAACGGCACAACGAACGCAACCTCGCCCGAGCGCATGGCCAGCACGATGAACAGCTGCGCGATGAGCATGAAGGCGGCGGCCATGGCAAGCGTACGTACCTGCACCATCTCCATCGGTACCCAGTTGCCCTGTACCAGCACCAGAGCCGCACCACCGACGGCGCCCAGCAGGACGGTCGACGCCGACACCAGCAATGAGGGCAGCGTCTCTGGCATGGCTCGTGTCGAAAGGTCCCGCGCCGCCGCGAAGCAGACAGCCAGCACCACCAGCAGCGAGACCGCCTGAAAGGACTCGGCGCCGGGACGTACGACCAGCAGGACTCCACCGAAGCCGATGCAGATGGCAAGCCAGCGTCGCCAGCCGACCGGCTCGCGGAAGACCAGTGCGGCCCCCAGCGTGACCGCCAGCGGCAGCGACTGCAGGATGGCCGAGATGCTCGCGAACGGCAGGTGCACGAGGGCTGCGAGAAAGGCGATCGTTCCGCCGAGTTCCATCAGGGCGCGGAACAATACGATCGGCAACAGCGCTTCGGACAATCGCCCGAACAACCGCTGACGCAGCAAGAGCGGCAGGAAGAACAGCACCGCGAACAGCCCCCGAATGGCGAGAATCTGGCCACTCGGCAAGGCGCCATCAAGCGTCTTGATGGTCGCGTCGTTGAACGAGAACCCGGCCATCGCCAGCATCATGCAAAGACTGGCGCGGAGGTTCGGGGACAAGGGTTGGGAGGGCCTGCATCGACAGGCCCCGGATGCTACTCGACCGTCACCGACTTCGCCAGGTTTCTCGGCTGGTCCACGTCGGTCCCCTTGATCAGGGCCACGTGGTAGCTGAGCATCTGCAAGGGCAGCGTGTAGACCAGCGGCGCGATCAAGGGATCGCAGTGCGGTACTTCCAGCACGCTCATCGTCTCGTCGCTCGCGAAGTGCGCGTCCTTGTCGGCGAACACATACATGATGCCACCACGTGCCCGAACCTCCTCAACGTTCGACTTCAGCTTCTCGACGAGCTCGTTGTTGGGTGCCACCACGATCACCGGCATGTCGGCATCGATCAGTGCGAGGGGGCCGTGCTTGAGTTCACCAGCCGCATAGGCCTCGGCGTGAATGTAGGAGATCTCCTTGAGTTTCAGTGCGCCTTCCATCGCGATCGGGTATTGATCGCCGCGCCCGAGGAACAGGCTGTGATGCTTGTCGGCGAAGTCTTCAGCCAGTTCCTGAATGGCCTCCTCCATGCCCAGCACCTGTTCGAGCTTCGCGGGAAGACTCATCAGCGCCGTGACGATCTCGGCTTCCCTTGCAGCGGCCAGGCCGTTGTGCCTGCCGATCGCGGTGGCGAGCATCAATAGGCCGGTGAGCTGCACTGTAAAAGCCTTGGTCGAGGCTACGCCGATTTCTGCACCCGCGCGCATCAGGTAGGTCATGTCAGACTCCCGCGTGAGCGAGGAGCCCGGCACATTGCAGAGCGTCAGGCTCGTCATGTAACCCTGTTCCTTGGCCAGCCGGAGCGCCGCCAGCGTATCGGCTGTCTCGCCGGACTGCGAAATCGTGACCAGCAGGCTGTTCGGACGCACATGCGATTGTCGGTAGCGATATTCCGAGGCAATCTCGACATTGCAGGAGACTCCGCCGAAATCCTCGAACCAGTAGCGCGCCGTCATGCCCGCGTGATAGCTCGTGCCGCAGGCAATGATCTGCACATGCTCGACGCGGGCGAGCAGTTCTGCCGCACGCTCGCCAAAGGCTTCGTCCAGCACCTTGCCCTGCTGGGTACGACCCTCGAGCGTGCGCTGGATTGCCACCGGCTGCTCGTGAATCTCCTTCTGCATGTAGTGGCGATAGTTGCCCTTGTCGCTCGCATCGTGGGAGAGCGTCGACTCCTCCACCGCTCGCTCGACCGGATTGCCGTCGACATCGACGATGCTCACACGCGTCCGCGTGACTTCAGCCACGTCGCCTTCCTCGAGGTAGGCGAAGCGTCGGGTCACCGGCAACAGCGCGAGCTGATCGGAGGCCACGAAGTTTTCACCGACGCCGAAACCTATGACCAGCGGACTGCCGGAACGCGCGACCACCAGCAAACCCGGCTGCCTCTGGTCCATGACCACGGTGCCGTAGGCGCCTTCGAGCTGCTTGACCGTTGCCTGCACCGCCTCGAACAGTGAATCGGTACTCTTCAGTTCGTGCGCCACCAGGTGGGCGATGACTTCGGTATCGGTATCGGAAACGAAGGCGTAGCCGAGTTCACTGAGACGACCGCGGAGGTCGGCATGATTCTCGATGATGCCGTTGTGGACGACGGCAATGCGCTCGGTGGAGACGTGCGGGTGGGCGTTGCCTTCGTTGGGCTCACCGTGCGTTGCCCAGCGGGTGTGGGCGATGCCGATACCACCCGGCATGCCGTGTTCGTCGACCGCCTCCACCAGTGACTTGACCTTGCCGACCCGGCGCAGGCGGTTCATGCCGCCGGCGGCATCGATGGTCGCGACACCGGCTGAATCGTAGCCTCGGTATTCGAGGCTCTGCAGCCCCATCAGGAGGATCTCGGCAACGTCACGCTGGGCGACACCGCCCACGATTCCACACATGGCTCAGTCCTCTTTCCTGTTCGTGTCGGCAGGGCGCTTCTTGAGCGGTCGCTGCCAGTCGGAAACGTGCGTCTGTTCGGCGCGGGTCAGCGCCAGGATGCGTTCCGGCACATCGCGGCCGATGGTGGAACCTGCGCCTACCGTCGCGCCATTGCCGATGCTCACCGGCGCGACCAGCACCGTGTTCGAGCCGATCGAAGCATCGTCGCCGATCGTCGTCCGGTGCTTGTTGGCACCGTCGTAGTTCGCGGTGATGGTGCCTGCGCCGATGTTGCTGCCGCTACCGACGTTCGCATCACCGACATAGCTCAGGTGATTGACCTTGCTGCCCTCGCCGAGCGTCGCGTTCTTGATCTCGACGAAATTACCGACGCGTGTCTTGCTGGAAAGCACGGCACCCGGCCGGAGCCGTGCAAACGGGCCGACGACGGCCGAAGCCGCAATGTCAGCCCCTTCGAGCACGGTGTTGGCGTTGATCACGACACCCGCGCCAAGGCGACTGTCGCTGATGCTGCAGTTTGGCCCGATGCGCACATTGTCGCCCAGTTCGCAATGACCACTGAACACGACGTTGACGTCGATCTCGACATCCTGCCCGGTCTCGATCGTGCCGCGGACGTCCAGCCTCGCCGGATCGACAAGGGTCACGCCTGTATTCATGAGGCTCTCGGCAATACCCGCCTGATGCAGGCGCTCGAGCCGCGCGAGCTGCACCCGGCTGTTGACCCCATCGACCTCCCAGGGATCTTCGGGGTGGATCGCCGTGATGGCCAATCCACCGCGGACGGCCAGCCCGAAGATATCGGTCAGGTAGTACTCACCTTGCGCATTGTCATTGCCGACCTGGTCGATCAGCGAACGCAACTGGCCGCCTCGCACCGCTACCACCCCGGCGTTGACTTCATTGATCTGCAATTGTTCGGGAGTCGCATCCTTCTGCTCGACGACGCCATGTACCGCGCCAGCCTCTCGAAGGATTCGGCCATAACCGGTCGGGTCGTCCATCATCAGGGTCAGGAGACCGATGGTTTTCTCGTCGCAGGCGTCGAGCAGGGCCTGATAGGTGCTCGCCCGGGTCAGCGGAACATCGCCATAGGTGATGAGGACCGTATCGTCGTCCTCGATGCCATCGAGACCTTGAGCGACGGCATGCGCCGTGCCCAGCTGTTCCGTCTGCATCGCCCAGCGAACGTCGTGCCCGATGGTCTCGCGAACCTGTTCTGCGCCGTGGCCAATGACCACCGTGACGCTCGCAGGCGCCAGGGTGCCGCCAGTATCGAGCACGTGCGCCAGCAGCGGTTTCCCGGCGAGACAGTGCAACACCTTCGGCAAGGACGACTTCATGCGGGTGCCCTTGCCAGCGGCAAGAACGATCAGACGAACGGGCATGACGGAAACCTGGTTGGACGAAACGTAGAGACGTAGATGCTCTATCGGTGCACAGGGCGACCGACCTGAACGATTCCGGGGAATAACGCTTCGCGGAATACGTCTGGCGCGACAAAATTCACATGCAAGCTTCGTGTCGCTAAAGTTTTGTGCCGTTGCGCGCCGAAACCGTGAATTTGATGTCGATCACAGACAGGATAGGCATTTTTACCCGCATTGACTGTTTCTTGCCCGAATTAAGGCAGGAATCGAGCACAACGGGCGCGTCGTCAAGCTTGTGTGCCGACATCCGCCGCCCACAACGCGCGAAATGGCCTTGGCATAGCCGTTGCCTACGTGACTTCCACCACACTTTCGTGGGCCAACCAGAGCGAGCAGAGAATGGACAGGGCGGGAATGATCGGCGAGATCGAAGGGCTGCTGCGAGGAATTCTTGACGAAGACGAATTGACACTGACGGCCGAGTCGACCGCGGACTCGGTCGAAGACTGGGACAGCCTTGCCCAGATCAAGCTGGTGCTCGCCCTCGAATCGTCGATGGCCGTCACCTTCGACGCCGCCGAAGTCGCGAATTTCAGCAACGTCGGCGAACTGGCGGACAAGGTACTCGCCAAGCAGCACGCCCTGGCGAGCTGAGCGAGCCGCACCTGCGACAGAGACGCATCCCGAGTCGACTCATCCGGAACTGATCATGAGCATCGCCGACCTCGCCTGGTTGCCGCCTCGGCCGACCGGGTTCTCCGGGATCCGCAAGGGTATTCCCGGTTCGACGCAGCCCGTTGCCGACCTGATGCAACTGGCAAGCAGTCGACTGAACGCGATCGAATCGGGTCAGTTGAGCAAGTCGCTGACGAAGCTGACCGCCGCTGGTATCGACTTGTCCCCCCTGGCGAAATTCCGGCTCGGCATCGTGTCGAATTCGACCACCGAACTACTCACCGAGATCCTGCCGGCGACGGCCATCCGGCACGGCGTCGCCCTGCAAGTCACGCCGGGACCGTACGGGCAAATACAGCAACAGTTGCTCGACCCGCATTCCGCCCTCGCAAGCGTGGCACCCGACGCGGTCCTGATCGCGGTCGATCACCACTGGCTATTTCCGGAGGCGATGTCGGCTGACGCTGCTGCCGGCGCGCGAATCGACGAAGCTATCGACGAGATCGCCGGCATGATTGCCGCCACTCGGCAGACCAGCGGGGCCGCCATCATCCTGCAGACCGTCGCGGTCCCTGCCGAATCCCTGTTCGGAAACTATGACCGGCGAGTGGCAGGCTCCCTGCGTTCGCGCATCATCACCTGGAACCAGGCACTGACCGAACTGGCCAGTGGCACCGGTTGCTATCTGTTCGACCTCGCAGCCCTTGCCGAACGCGTCGGCACCGATGCCTGGTTCAATCCGGTCCAGTGGCATGCCTACAAGCTCGCCCACGATCGCCAGTACGACACCCTTCACGCCGAGATGCTGGCGCGCATCATCGGTGCCATTCGCGGCAAGACGAAAAAGTGTCTGGTACTCGATCTCGACAATACCGTGTGGGGCGGCGCCATCGGCGACGAAGGCATCGAGGGCATCAAGCTCGGCCAGGGCAGTGCTATCGGTGAAGCGTTTCTCGAGGTGCAGCGAACCGCGCTGCTGCTGAAGGCACGCGGTATCGTGCTCGCCGTCTGCTCGAAGAACAACGAGGAGACTGCACGGGCGCCGTTCCGCTCGCACCCGGAGATGCTGCTGAAGGAAGACGACATCGCCGTCTTTCAGGCGAACTGGACCGACAAGGCCAGCAACCTCGCAGCCATCGCCGAGAGCCTGAACATCGGTCTCGACGCACTGGTATTGCTCGACGACAATCCGGCGGAGCGAGCTCAGGTCAGAGCGGCAGCACCGCTGGTCGGCGTACCCGAATTGCCGGAAGACCCTTCCTGGTACCCACGACGGTTGCTCGACAGCGGGTATTTCGAAGCGGTCAGTTACTCGGCGGAAGACAGCCTGCGGGCATCCAGCTACGCGGCCAATGCAAGGCGGGTTCAAGTGAAGGCGAGTGCCGGCAATCTCGGCGACTATCTCAAAGGCCTCGAGATGAAGCTCGCAGCCACGCCCTTCGACTCGCAAGGGCTGCAGCGCATCACCCAGCTCATCAACAAGACGAATCAGTTCAACCTGACCACGCGCCGCTTGACGGAAGCCGAAGTCGTCGACGTCATGGCGGACCCTCGGCAGTATTCGCTGCAAGTCAGGCTGGAGGACGCCTTTGGCGATCTGGGCATGATCGCGGTCGTGATCGGCTCGATGAAGGGCGACACGCTCGACATCGAGAACTGGCTGATGAGCTGCCGTGTGCTCGGCAGGAAGGTCGAACACGCGATGCTCTCGATCATCGCGCGAGATGCGGCAAATCTGGGCATCACTACCATCAACGCCCGCTATCTGCCGACCAGGAAGAACAACATGGTTGCCGAGCACTACCCGCAACTCGGCTTCTCTCGCGTCTCGATCGACGACAGCGGGGCGGCCGACTTCACGATCCATACCGACAGCATCGACGTCGGCGAGCTCCCGATGTCGATCGCTCACGAAACGGCCATCAGCGCGCGAAGCGCCGACGCGGTTGCGAACGCAGCCTGAGTCGGATCACAGGCTTCCGGACGCGTCGGCGGCGGGTTTCTTGCGAGTGTCGAGCCGAACAGGATGAAGACCCTGCCCGCAACACGACGACGATTCGAGAAGTGACGACATGCTGAACGTATTGAGTTTCGGTGGCTGTACCGTGACGAACCCGCTACTGAACCTGTCAAAGCGAAAGCTTGCCGCGCCTGTCTATCGGCGCATGGGTTTCCGGCGCTCGCCGTATGCCCTGTCTCCACGCGCCATAATGCAGCTCTGGGCATTTTGCGAGGGCGGACTCGAGATTCCCGAACGTATCTGGAGACTCGTGTACGCCGATGCCGAGACGAAGCCTGATGGCAGCCACAGTCACTTGCTGATCGACGTGGATTGCGTCCTCGTGGAAATCAGCACACCGTACGAATTGCTGCTCGACGGCTTCGTGCTCAATCACAATCGGGTGCTCGAGCAACTGCGCCTCTGCCTGCCGGAAAACAAGCGATCGGTGAAGATCGCCTCGCGCTGGCGAAGTGCCGTGATGGCAGAGAAATACGATGAACGCGACGCCGTTGCCGAGCTCCTGCTGCCGGATCTGACGAGCGATCCGTTCATGCGCGACATGGCCACGCACATGCTCTGGAACATGACGTCGACCCGCACCGGCCTCGACGGCATGACCGACGTGTTCTCCCACCTTAAGCGGAGTTCGACGGCCCCGATAGGCATCGTCCTGCACAACTTCCACTACATGCCCGACGGCCGCGCGATCATATTTCCGCCGGATCTGAACGAGCAGATAGGCCAGATCGCCGAGGCCGAGAACATGCCGGTCTACAACCCGGCGGGCATGGTCCGGCAATACGGCGTCGAGACTGCCCTGATGGACGACTACCGACACTGGAATGCGACGTTCTACCCGGTTGTCGCCGACGGCATGTACGCCTTCATGCAAAGCGAACTCTGCGGCAGCAGCACGCGTGATGAGGCGGCTTGACAGCTCCTGGACGAAGCGTCCCCTGACGAAGCGCCCTCCGTCGAAGCGTCTCGATATGGCGTCCCCGCAGAACACCTTTCCCCCAACAAACACCTTTTCCCCCAACAGAGGAGTACATCGGTGCAGGAATCTTCACTACTCTCACAGGCCGTTCAGGACATCAAGTCGGTCAATCCGATTCACGGCAAGAAGCTCGACAAGTCCCTGGGCGAGATGGATGAACGGTACTTCCGCAAGGCCGAGCAGTTCCTCTCGAAGTACGAATCCTACGCCAGCACGCAAGGCAAGGACATGCGCTACGGCATCGAGTCCTACCTGACGATGCTCGACGGCATGCTTGGCGAGTACGTGCATTTCATGCGCACCGACGAGTATCGCTGCAAGTCGTCTGCGGACGCGTACGCGTCGGTCTACAGCGACCCGACAGTGATGGAGCCGTACATGCACGGCCTGCTGTTCTCGCAGATTCTCTGGAAACATCACTACAAGATCTACGAGTTCTTCACAAGCTCCATCGCCGGGTATCGAGGGCGTGTCGACAACTATCTCGAGATCGGTGGCGGCCACGGACTCTACCTCTCCGAGGCGATCAACACACTCGGCAGTGATGCCCGCTACACCATGGTGGACATCTCCGAGAGCTCACTGCAGATGGCGAAGACCTTCGTCACCGACGGTGATGTGAACTTCGTGCTGAGCGACATCAACGACTACCGGCCGAACGAGAAGTTCGACTTCGTTTCCATGGGAGAGGTGCTCGAGCATGTCGACGATCCGAAGGCACTGCTCGAGACCCTCGCAGGCCTCCTCAGCGACGACGGAACCGTGTTCGTGACCACGCCGACCAATGCACCGGCCATCGATCACATCTACCTGTTCCGGAACGAAGCCGAGATCGACAAGCTCATCACCGACAGCGGCTTCCGCATCAAGGACAAGATCGGCATCTTCTCCGAGGATGTGAACAAGGATGTCGGTGAGAAGAACAAGATCGCGATGCTTTACGGCGCCTTCCTCGAGCGCGCCTGAACTCATGAGCTAGCTGCGAATCGTTGCTGCCGGTCGTCGTCGGCCGCGCAGCATTCGGAAGAAAATTCAGTCGTACGCGGCTTGTATATTAGGACTGATACGACGAGGTACCTGGGCGCGCGCAGAGACGCCCGCAGCGCCTTGCACTCCTAAGCGGTATTCAGCATCGGTGCAACGGCGTCTGCCTGTTCGATGTCTGCCTGCTCGACGTCTACTTGATCATCAAGCAATCGATCGATTAGCGGAAGCATCAGTTCGAGCGGATCGGCAGACTCGACCGGCGAGACGGTCGCAGTCTGATCGGTCCGGACCCTTGGCAATCGATCGAACAGGACATCGAGTCTCTCGTGCAGATTGTTCATGTCGATACACAGTATCTCGCCGGCCGCCTTGGCCATCGCATACTCGGTCATGCCTTTCGGACGATCGACGACCGCAATCGAAGACGGGTAGAACACGCGGAGCGTGCGCTCGGCGGGAATCTGTCGGAAGATCGACTGGCAGAGTTGCTGGAATCCGGTCACGTACAGATCGACGAACTCACTGTGTAGTGCCGCATCGAAGGCATTGCTCTTCTGGCGAAAGATCTGTGTCGTGGCGAAATAGAACAGGTGGGTGAAGTCACGGGCATGATTGCCAAGCTGCTCCTCAGGCGGTTGAAAGGCGTCATAGCGGAGTGTCCGACAGCGCTCTGCCCCACAAACGTCGTTGATCTCGCAGGCAACCCTCGCGGCATCGGCAGAGCCTGTCATCCAGGTCACCGTGACGCGCCCACCGCCGGCGACGATGGCGCGCGCCGTCGCCTCACCAAGCCCCCTCGAACCCCCGACGACCAGGGCATCGATCGATGCATACCGAGTCGCCGGTATTCGCGTGAGTCCGGACGAGCGCGAGGACAGTGTCGTCGGCGCCTGCCTGACAAACGCCTCGATCTTGCCACGAAAGCCTGACGAGACGATAGCGAGCGTAACCATCCTGAAACGCTCGTCCACGTTGTCGACCTCGAAGCCGAGCCCGAGTCTCTCGATTCCCTGATCGTCGAACTTCAGACTGAAGCTCGAAAAGATGGAATGCAGTCCCGGCACCTGCATGCCGACCACGGTCGACATCAGCGCAAGCGACTCGATCATGCGCGGGGACAGCATTCCGGCAAGACCCGGAAAGAGCGCTGCCGCCTGGCTCTCTGACGGAGGGGCGTCGAGCCAACCGCCACATCCCAGCATTTCATCGAGACTGCGCTCGACGGGTTCGCGAGCGAAATCGACTGTACCAGTACGGTGCTCCTTGACCACCTCCTTGGTCACCTCCTTGACACTGCTGACCGCCGCATCGCCGAACCTGAGTTTCATCGTGGTCAGCGTCAGATCGCCAGCGCGAACCTCGATGACAGTTCTCTCGGCCGACTTCACTTGGCAGTGGCAGGCGACGGCTTCGCCAACAGGGACAAAGCGTGTGAACGCCACATCCAGTCGGTGCAGAGCAGCGAGATCGCGACCCGACGCAGCAAGCTGCTCAAGGGCCATCAGCACGACATGGACACCGTGCACGACGGGCTGACCCGCCTGCGTCCTGCGCGCCGCGACTGCATCCATGTGCATCGGATTGACATCGCCCGACAGCTTCGCAAAATCGTGCTGGTCGTCCGCGTCGAAACAACGACTTCCGAGGTGCGTCCAGTGATCGGGATTCGTGTTCATGCGATTCCTGTCGAATGTGGCGCCTGCCACGCCCGAGGCGAATCCGTACGAGATCTCGGCAGACCGGCAATGCCGCCTCTGCTGCAACCATCAAGCCACACTATGAGCCGGCATGTCCCCGCGCCTATGCCGTCCTTCACCCCTCTCTTCCACTACCCTTGAAGACGGCAGAATCTGCAGCCGATACCTGTCGGATCATGTCGAAACGCTACGAACACTCCCGACGAAGATGAACTCCTCAAGCCAGAAGCTCATTGCCGCAGGCGCAGGGTGTGCAGCGGCTGAGCGCACAGACCCGAACGCATGCACCTAGCGACTGTCGACGAACAGACGCACCCGGGTCGCGCGGCCGCTGAAATCCAGCAACACGTTGGTCTCGACCACGCGCTCCTCACCGGGCAAGAGGCTGAAGTCAGGTAACGGAATGAAGCGGTGCATCAACGGCAGCCCGTCATCATCCAGCGCCAGCAGGAAGGCACTCTGCACTTCCATGCTGACGCCGCGCCGGTTGACCAGGCGAAACGCTAGCGTCCCCGCCGGATCCAAGGCATAGTCGAGCGGTACCACCGCGGGAATGCCCACGCCGACCAGGGCGTCCGCCGGCTCGGACAGGAATACCGACGCGCTGGCGGCCAAGGCAAAGACGTCCTCAGCACCCTGCGCCACCGTCACCAGTATCGGGGCGATTGCATTCGGCGCGAGACAGGTTGACGTTTCATCGAGTCCAGCACCTCCCCGGGACGCCCTGGCAAACCCCTGCCCATTCACGAGTGACGGCAGACGTGACTCGGGTAGTGCCTCGGCATTGGCGTCAAGCAAGCGGATGCCACTCAGGGCAGCACCACAACGCGTTCGCGAGTCCGCGTTGCGGACGATCGCCGCGATACCCCCGTCCACTCGCCGAACCGAAACAAGCTGAAGCTGACCGATGTCATCGACCTGAAACGGCAGGGTACGAACCAACCCCCCGTTGGCCCGGCTGCCATCACCGATCACAGCCCCGCTGAGCAGCGCCGAGGTGTTAGCGCCGGCGTGAAGGCTGCCGCCGTCAAGATCCGCGAGCACGAGCGGCATGTTTCCCGGATCGACGAAACCCGCCGAAGTCAGAGCGCCCGGGAAGCCATTGTCATCGAAGAAAGCTTGTGCCGTTTCCTCTTCGCCCGCTCCCTCGCCGCTGCCGCTGCCGCTGCAGGCAGTCAAGAGCGAGAGCGCCACGACAACGGCACACACGAGTAGACCGCTACGAGCGATACGCGGAGTTTCCCCGGGAATGATGAGCATGGAGCAGATATTTTGACGTGTGGTCTCGGCAATGACACGTCAAGATTCGTACCGGCGAACGATGTTCAAAGTCGCCGAACTACTCTCGTTCTGCCCCATTCCCGCCGACCTCATCCTCCAAGGCTCCCTCCTCCTCGACCGCTTCCGACCCCGGCGCCAACCCTCCCCCGAATATTCCCTCGAAATTGCCCGTGCCAGGACGGCTCGATTCCCTGGACTCAGGCGTCGCTTCAACGTCAGTTTCGTCGTTTTCACTGCCGCCCGACCCCGGCGCCAGCCCACCACCGCCGAAAATGCCTTCGAAATTGCCGACTCCAGGGCGATCACCGCGTTCGGCGGGTGCGCTTGCGCCGGTGCTCGTCGCAGGTGCCGCATCATCGGCAGTAGCTCCGGTAGCGGTTCCCACGGCGGTTCCTTCAGCAGCATCCCGGGCCGCTTCCTCGGCCGCGCGTTCCTCGGCCTTGATGCGATTCCGCTCACGTAGCGCTTCGATGCGTTCGGCATTCTGGCGTTGCTTGTTCTCCAATACCGCGGCCTTGCACTCTTCGACGCCCAGGGTGCCGGCCAGGAACGCCGTTCCGGCACCGGCAATGACGACGAGCACGATCAGGATCAGAGCCGTGTCGAGAAACCAGGGCTTTTGTCCGAGTGGCTTGCCGGCGGGGTCTGCCGCCAATCGTTCGCCCGCCTCCGCTCTTACCGCTTCACGTCGCTTGAGAACTTCGTGAACCGCGGCGCCGATCAGGGTCAGTACGATGATCGTCACCGCCAGCGCACTGATCGACGGGTCGATACCATAGCGCACCTTGCTGGCCAGTTCCTTGGTCAGAGTATTGGTCGATATCGCGGTGAATACCGTGGTGTTGTAATTCTCGAACGAGGCGAGAAACGCAAGCACGGCAGCTGATCCGATAGCGGGCTTCAGGAACGGCAGCAGAATTTTCCGGAAGCTCTGCCAGTGGGTAGCGCCGAGATCGAGTGCCGCTTCTTCCTGGACTGTCTCGAAGCGCTGCAGGCGCGAGATGAAGATCAGCATCGTGTACGCCGCGATGAAGGTCGACTGGCCGATGATGGTCAGGAAGAAACCGTCATAGAAGATCGAGTCACGCGATAGCCCGAACATGCGCGCCACGCGATCCCAGAACAGGAGCGTGGAAATACCAAGCACGACCCCTGGTACGAGGATCGGCGACACCACGAGCGTGTAGTACCAGGGCCGTACCCGCTCGCGTACTTGCGTCAGCAGAAGAGCCCCGGCGAGCCCCAGCGGCACCGCCAGCAGAACGACACCGAAGCCGATGAACACGCTGTTGCGAAGTCCGTTCAGCAGGCGCCTGTCCTCGGCCAGGGTCGCAAACCACTCGACCGTGAAACACTCCCAGGGTGCGACGCGCGGGAAGGCCGAACTGTTGAACGCGCTGACGCTCATGACGATCAGCGGACCGAACAGGTAGAGAAAGAAAAGTAGCACGAACAGCGTCGCGAAGGTTCGACCAAGCCGCTCGCTGCTCAACATGCCAGGGGTCGGCTCACTTCGCGATCTCGCCAAACCGGACCTTGAAGACGCGCATGACAAGCAGCACGAAGGCCAGACAGGCAATCAGCAGGACGATGGCGTAGGCAGAACCCCGCGCCCAGTTGGCCGAGGCATTGAACGACTTGTAGATCAGCTGCGTGAACCACAGGCTGCTTGGCCCGCCGAGCACTTGCGGCGCCGCCAGCGCACCGGCGCTCAGCATGAAGACGATGGTGCAACCTGAACTGATACCGGGCTTGGCATGTGGCAGCACGATGCGCCAGTGAATGCGCCACCACGGCGAACCCATGTCACGGGCAGCTTCGATCTGATTGCGGTCGAGACTCTCGACCGCGTTGTAGATCGGGAAGATCATCAACAGGATGTAGGCGTAAGAGAGCCCGCTGTAGAGCGCAATGTTTGCACGCACGAAATCATAGGGTTGGTCCAGCAGGCCGATGGCGAGCAAGGCATCGTTGATCACGCCGCCCGATCCGAACAACACCTTGAAGGCGAACGCTCGCAACAGTTCGTTTATCCAGAACGGCACGATCAGGGCCATTACCATGAGGCGCGCACCCGACCCGCTGGCGACATGTGCCAGGTAGTAGGCGACCGGATAGCACAGGCAGAGATCGACCAGGGTGACGAACACGGCAGCGAGGATGGTTCGCCCGAACACGCCAAGATCGACGGTGTTGAAACCCGACTCGGTATTGCCGCTGCCACGGATCAGGTAGCGATAGTGCTCGAGCGTATAGCCGTGGGCTTCAGTGCCCCAGCGCGGAGGCGGCACGTTGGTCCGCAACGAGAAGTCGAGCATGAACAGCTGCGGCAGGATGATCATCATGACCGTCCAGAGCAGCACCGAGAGCAACAGGAAAATACCAAGCCCGGCTCCGTTCTTCGTGAAGAACTCGCGCCACCAAGCCATGCGACTAGTGACTCCTCGCGTAGAGGGCAGCTGAATATGTCGTCACGATGTCGATCGGCAGGCGCACTATTCCGCCGCCAGTCGCCCGTGCGGCAGGGCCATGGCAAGGCGCTCGGGAAAGCCGATCGCGATCGGTCCACCCACCGGCAGATCGGCGACATGACCGTCGTTCAGTGCCGTCAGTGTGACTTTGGCACCGCTCGCAAGCCCGACTTCCACATGCCAGAGGTTCCCTTCGAAGTGCCGCTGCCGGACTTCACCCGACAGACGGTTGTCCATCGTGTTTCCCACCGCCGTACCTGTCGCTTCGACCGGCGTCAGGATACGTAGCGACTCCGGACGCACGAAGACCATGCTGGCATCACCTGCTTTCAACGGCGTGCCTGCCGTGTGTGCAGACGTACGCGCGCTGAAGTCGCCGTGCGGCGTCTCGACCAGCGCACTGCCGTTCGACAGCTCCCTGACAGTACCTTCGAAAACGTTGTTCTCACCAACGAAGGAGGCGACGAAAGCCGTGTCCGGCGCATCGTAGATGTCCGTGCCATTGCCAACCTGTTCGATACGGCCCTCGCACATGACGGCTACATGGTCGCTCATGGTCAAGGCCTCACCCTGGTCGTGGGTGATGTAGATGAAGGTGATGCCGACGCGTTGCTGGATGGCACGCAGTTCGGTTCGCATGTGCTGGCGGAGTTTCAGATCGAGCGCCGAGAGGGGTTCGTCGAGCAGAAGAACATCCGGCTCGGCGGCGAGCGCCCGGGCAATCGCGACGCGCTGACGCTGGCCACCGGAAAGCTCGCCCACCTGCTTGTCGCCCTGCCCGGGAAGCGCTATAAGCTCTAGAAGTTCGTCGGCTCGCCGGCGTCGCTCCACCTTGCTCACACCGCGCACTTCCAGCGCGAACGCGATGTTTTCCCACACCTTCATCAGCGGGAACAGGGCGAGATTCTGGAAGATCAGCGCGGTTGGTCGCCGATTCGGGCCGATACCCGCCATGTCCTTGCCACCGATCAGGACACGTCCCTGCGACGGCGTCAGAAAACCCGAGACGGCGCGCAACAAGGTCGTCTTGCCACAACCGGATGGCCCGAGAAAACTGAAGAACTCGCCGTCGTCGATATGTATGTTGGCTTCGCGGGCAGCGACGAAATTACCGAAGCGAATCCAGACGTCGTCCAGTTGCACATCGGCACTCATCGCGACCACGCACCGTTGACGAGCGCCCGGTGTGGGCGCTCGTCGTGACTCTGCATGTCGGAAACCGGATCAGAGCGCGAGGAATCGGTTCTCGTATTCGGTGCGCGCATCGGCATACCACTGCGGTTCGGCCGGCCAGGGGTTCAGGTTGCCAAGTGAATCTCCGGGGTAGGCCGAAGCAAAATTGTTCTTGTATTGCTCGCCCGCGAACTTGTCGGCACCGAGCACGGCGGAGTTGTAACCGTGGGTATCGATCGCCTTGCCGGCAGGTTCCGGCTGATAGCAGAACTTGACGAATTCATATGCCTGCTCCGAATTTGCCGCGGCCTTGGACAATGACATGCCGTCGACCCAGGCCATGGCACCTTCCTTGGGCGCCTGATACTTGACGGGCTCGCCCTGCCCCTGCAACGCCAGCGGCGGGCCGTCCCAGGTCTGACCGACGATGACACCGTCGTTCAGGAGACCGTTCTTCTGCGTGTCGGCATCGTTCCACAGGAGCTTCAGGTTGGCCTTGCGATCGCCCGCGAATTTCAGGATCTGGTCCCACACTTCGCGCATCTTCTCCTCGCTGCCATAGGCCGCCCAGACCGAACCGGGCTCCATCTGCCCGGACGCTTCCATGTGCAGACCGGCACCAAGCAACCCCGAATGCACGCGCATCATGGTCTTGCCGGCATTCTCCTCTGCCCAGACGTCACCGTAGCTCGGCACGCCACCTTCCGGTTCGAACTGATCGGTTCGCCAGGCCACCCCTTCGGTGCCCCAGATCTGAGGCAACCAGTGCGAGCCTGCTTCGCCGAAGTTCCACTCGGCGTCGCCGACCTGCAGCATCGCCGGGTTGGCATTGTCGATACCGCCGACCTTCGCGTAGTCCCAGGGCTGCAGCAGCTCGAGATCGACCCACTGACCGCTTCGATTGTTCGTCGGTGAGCAGATATCGAAGGCCGCGCCGCCAGAGGCCTTCATCTGATTGATGATTTCCTCGTTGGAGCCGATGCCGGTGTGATTGAGCGTGATGCCGGTTTCCGATTCGAACGCCGCTTTCCAGTCATCCGGCAGGTAGTCCGACCACATCAGGACGTTCAGTTCGCCCGACGACGCAAGTACCTTTGGGCTGACGATCCAGGGGCCGACCGCGGCGGTGGCTCCGATGGCAGCCGTACCCTTCAGAAAACGGCGCCGGTTGTCGCTGGGTGCCGGCTGCTCGGCCGGGGAATTCGTGGTGTCAGGTGTCTTTTTCATCGAGCTTTCTCCACAGAATACGGTCAGATGCGGTAGGCGGAGCCGTGGCCGCACGCCATACCGTTGGCACGTTACAGTATCTGGATGGTACCGGGATGACAACGTGTCGCACGCTGTACTCGGCCCCACGCGGTGCTGACAAGCTCTGCGGCGTCAGCTCGCGCACAGGCACCAGATCGCGAGCAGGGGCGACGAGCCGGAACGCATGGCGTGGCGGACGTTCGGGGCGTGATGGACCGTGCCACCGATCCCGGGCTCATGCCAGTCGCGACTCTCCTGCCACCGAAGAACGGCTCGCCGACGTCTTCGGCCCCCGGACGGCGGTACCTGGACAGCTGTCGGGACAAGCGCTCGAGAGCTGTCGCGTGTTCGACAAGCAACGTGTCTGCTTCCCCCGGTAGCGAGCTTTTCGAACCGTTCAAGCCGTTACTTTGCACCAGCTCCTCGACGAGCGGTTGCAGTCGATCACAGACGGGCAGCCAGTCGCTGTGCCTCGTCGAGACTGGAGAACTCGCCGCGGCGGAAATATCGAGCGCTGCGAATATCCGCCCGCTCAGCGCCGCCTCGGCACTCGTCGCCGGCAAGCGTGAAACCAGCGCGCGCTGCAGCGTGACCAGAAAATCGTGCAATTCGGCACTTGCTTGTCATGCTATCGAAGTGGAGGCTGGAACTGGACCGGTCTCTGGCCGACCCCTGTCCGACCCCTAGATATTGTCGAAATCTACCAGCACACGTATCGAGGATACCTGTCCCGGGAAATTCCCGACTCTGGCGTTCAGTACGGCTTCGGCGCCAGGCGCGAGCTGTTCGTCGCTCGAAGCGAGTGCGCTGCCGAGGACAACACCACGTTCATCCAGCATGTAGACGTTCAGGAAGCCGGTCTCGACGTTCACCAGCCCGCGATTGACAACCGTAATCGAAAGCTCGTCGCCTTCGACCGAATACGCCAGCGGGATGACTTCCGTCTCGGTTCGCTCGAACCTGCCGGTCGTCGACGTCAACGCATCGATTGACACACCTGCAACAGATGCTGCTGGCGCTCGCAGACCCAGATCGACGTAGGCGCCGGTTCTGGCTTCAATGCACGTATCGGTCTGGACACTACTGCGACCAACCGTTCCGTCGACGAAGCTGGATTCGAGGATTGCCTCGAGCGTAGCGCCGCCAGCGTCCAGTGCCCGGATACCTTCGACCCGGACGAAGCAATGCCGTTCAGCCGACGAATTGAACAGCACGCCGATGAGACTGCTCCGGGTGTCGCTTTCCTGTACGACTGCCAGCCCGCGCAGTTCGAGCCCGGTGTCTGCCGCTGCGACGCGGAACGGGAGCGAGCGGAGCATATCGGTGTTGGCGACTGATCCGTCGCCGACAAGCGGCCCTTGGAGTCGCGCCGAGTTGTTGGCGTCTGCATAGAAGGACGACCCTTCAACGTCCGCGAATACTGTCCCGAATTCCTGTGCCGGCTCGAGTTCCGCCAGCGAGAAACCACCTTCCGCTTCCGGTTCAGGTGTACCGCCGATGTCCACAACCGGCTCATCGTCACCCGGCATGGGTTCATCGACCGTCGGCGGCCCCACGGGTTCTTCACCCGGATCGATATCGGCAGGTGCGACTCCCGCTGTCAATTGCGGCAGATCGTTTACACCATCGTCGAACTGTTCGCAGACACCGTTTTCCTGAAGAAAACCGAAATCGATCCCTGTCAGCTCCGAGTACGCCCGGCACTCCTGCAGTGCGACTGACTCCTCGCTGCCACCTCCCCCGCCACCACCGCCACCACATCCGGCAAGTGCAAGCAGGGTCAGCGCGATTACGGCCGGGGTCCTGGCCACCGAAGCAAGCACGTCAGCACCCGTGTTCGAGTTGTTCATCCTGTCTATCCATCGTCCTTGAAAGAGTGACTGAAGCGTAGACGCAGCCGGCATGCGGTTCACGGTCAAAGTACCGAATGCACGAAAGCCACTGAACGAATCCAGCGCTCGCAACAGCGCCCGATTCAAAGCCCGACCAAAGCCCCGGCTAGCGTTTGAGCTTCTTGATCAACTGAAGCTGCGCCGAAGCCTCTGCCAACTGCATCTGCACCGCGGCAAAGTCGACTTCGCCGCCCGGCTTTGCATTGGCCAGCAGGGCTTCCGCTTCCTGCTTGGCCTTCGCGGCTGCTGCCTCGTCGATATCCGCGGCACGGATGGCCGTGTCGGCCAGGATCGTCACGACGTAGGGCTGCACCTCGAGAATGCCGCCGGACACGTAGATGTCGAGCTCATCGTCGTCACCAGCCGTTTTGACGCGCACCTCACCCGGCTTGATGCGGGTGATGAACGGCGTATGGCCCGGTGCGATACCCACTTCCCCAAGCTGCGCCGACGCACTGACCATGGTCGCCTCGCCCGCGAAGATCTCCTCCTCCGCACTGACGATCTCGACTCGAAGCGTCTTCACTTCGCTTCCGAGTGCCATGATCAGGCAGCCTGCTTGGCGTCAGACTTCTTGGCATTCTCGAGAACTTCCTCGATCGTGCCCTGCATGTAAAACGCCTGCTCGGGAAGATGATCGTACTCACCGGCAACGATGCCGTTGAAGCCTGCGATCGTATCTTTCAGCGAGACGTACTTGCCGGGCGAACCGGTGAAGACCTCGGCGACGAAGAACGGCTGTGACAGATAGCGCTGCACTTTACGAGCACGCGACACGACCAGCTTGTCCTCCTCCGAAAGTTCGTCCATGCCGAGAATCGCGATGATGTCGCGAAGCTCCTTGTAGCGCTGCAGCGAATTCTGCACGGCGCGAGCGCAGTCATAGTGTTCCTGACCGATGACCAGCGGATCGAGCTGACGACTGGTGGAATCGAGCGGATCGACGGCCGGGTAGATGCCGAGCTCGGCGATGTTTCGCGAGAGTACGACAGTCGCATCGAGGTGCGCGAAGGTCGTGGCCGGCGAAGGATCGGTAAGGTCGTCGGCCGGTACATAGACAGCCTGGATAGAAGTGATGGAACCGGTCTTCGTGGAGGTAATGCGCTCCTGCAGCGCACCCATCTCCTGGGCCAACGTCGGCTGATAGCCAACCGCTGACGGCATGCGGCCGAGCAGGGCCGACACTTCGGTTCCCGCCAGGGTGTAGCGATAGATGTTGTCGATGAACATCAGGACGTCACGGCCTTCGTCACGGAAGTGCTCGGCCATGGTCAGTCCGGTCAGTGCCACGCGCAGGCGGTTGCCCGGAGGCTCGTTCATCTGCCCGTAGACGAGAGCAACCTTGTCGAGAACGTTCGAGTCCTTCATCTCGTGGTAGAAATCGTTGCCTTCACGCGTGCGCTCACCGACACCTGCGAATACCGAAAAACCCGCGTGCTCGGCAGCAATGTTGCGGATCAGCTCCATCATGTTGACGGTCTTGCCGACACCGGCACCACCGAACAGGCCGACCTTGCCGCCCTTGGCGAATGGGCAGAGCAGATCGATGACCTTGATGCCAGTCTCGAGTAGTTCAGTGGAACCGGACTGTTCAGCGTAGGTCGGCGGATCGCGATGAATCGGCATGCGCTCCTCGGTCCCGATCGGGCCGGCCTCGTCGATCGGGTGACCCAGCACGTTCATGATGCGACCGAGCGTGGCTTCGCCGACCGGCACCGAGATGGGTGCATCGGTGTTGGCGACCCCGATACCGCGCTTGAGGCCGTCGGCAACACCCATGGCGATGGTTCGGACGATGCCGTCACCCAGCTGCCCCTGGACTTCGAGAATGGTTTCGCTGTTGTCGACGGTCAGCGCGTCGTAGACCTTGGGTACGGCGTTGCGCGGGAACTCGACGTCGATGACGGCGCCGATGATCTCGACGATCTTTCCTGTGCTCATGATGGTGGTTCCGTGTTCGTGATGCTGTTTAGCGGCAACGACGTCTGCGAGCGTTGCGCCTTGTTTCTGTTCGAATCGTTACTGGTCGGTCGTGACTCGTGGAAAGGCGGTCAGACCGCCGCTGCACCACCGACGATCTCCGAAATTTCCTGAGTGATCGCCGCCTGGCGAGCCTTGTTGTAGACGAGTTGCAGGTTGTCGATCAATTCACCGGCATTGTCGGTCGCACTCTTCATCGCGATCATCCGCGCCGCCATCTCGCAGGCGATGTTTTCGACCACCGCCTGATAGACCAGTGATTCGATGTATCGTGTCATCAGGTGGTCGACGACTTCCTTCGCATCCGGCTCGTAGAGATAGTCCCAGTGATGCACGAGCTGCTCGTCGGCATCCGGCGCCGCCGGCAACAACTGCGTTACCTGTGGTGCCTGTGTCATGGTGTTGACGAATTCATTCTCGACCAGGTACAACCGCTGGATCTTGCCCTCGTCATAGGCGTCGAGCATGACCCGGATGGTACCGAGCAGCGTCTCGAGTTTCGGCGCGTCTCCGATGTCCTGCACCTGTCCCACGATGTCGACACCAAGTCGCCCGAAGAACTGACCGGCCTTCTTGCCGATGGTCACCACCTGGATCCCGGCGCCCTTTTCCTGCCACTCCTTCATCGAGGTGACGCCCTTCTTGAAGGCGTTCGTGTTCAGGCCACCACAGAGACCTCGGTCGGAGGAGATGACCAGGTAGCCGACGCTCTCGACGTTCTCCCGCTCCATCAGGTACGGGTGGTGATACTCGACGTTAGCCGAGGCTACGTGGCCGACGACACTGCGCATCTTCGTCGCATACGGACGATTCGCGCGCATGCGGTCCTGCGCTTTCCGCATCTTCGACGCCGCAACCATTTCCATGGCCTTGGTAATCTTCTGCGTGTTCTGGATGCTTTTTATCTGCGTGCGGATTTCCTTGCCGGAAGCCATTCGCGTCGCTCCTGTTGCTTGCCAGCCCTACCAGCTGCCAGTGCTCTTGAAGGCATCCAGCCCTTTGCGGAAAGCCGCTTCGATATTCTCGTTCCAGTCGCCCGACGCCTCGATCTGGTCAAGCAATTCCTGGTGGTTGGACCGGAAGTGCGCGTGCATGTTGCTCTCGAAGCTGACGATCTTCGCTGCATCGATATCGTCGAGATACCCTTCATTCGCCGCGAACAGCGAAACGCCCATCTCACCGATCGACAAGGGTGAATACTGCTTCTGTTTCATCAGCTCGGTCACGCGCTGACCCCGCTCGATCTGCTTGCGTGTTGTTTCGTCGAGGTCGGAGGCGAACTGGGCGAAGGCCGCCAGCTCGCGATACTGGGCCAGTGCGAGCCGCACACCGCCTCCAAGCTTCTTGATGATCTTGGTCTGCGCCGCACCACCGACGCGTGACACCGACAGACCCGCGTTGATGGCCGGACGTATGCCCGCGTTGAACAGATCGGTCTCGAGGAAGATCTGACCGTCGGTGATCGAGATGACGTTGGTCGGTACGAAGGCGGATACGTCGCCGGCCTGAGTCTCGATGATGGGCAGCGCGGTCAGCGAGCCGGTCTTGCCGGTGACCTCGCCGTTGGTGAACTTCTCGACATAGGCCGCGTTGACTCGGCAGGCACGCTCGAGCAGCCGCGAGTGCAGGTAGAAGACGTCGCCCGGATACGCTTCACGGCCTGGCGGACGCCGCAGCAGCAGCGAGACCTGACGGTAGGCCCACGCCTGTTTGGTCAGGTCGTCATAGACGATCAGCGCATCTTCGCCACGATCGAGGAAGTACTCACCCATCGAGCAGCCGGCATACGGTGCCACGAACTGCATGGCGGCCGAATCGGAAGCGCCCGCCGCGACGACGATGGTGTTCTCGAGTGCGCCGTGCTCCTCGAGCTTGGTGACCACGTTCGCGATCGTCGACTGCTTCTGGCCGATGGCGACATAGACGCACTTGATGCCACTGCTCGCCTGGTTGATGATCGCGTCGACCGCGACGGCCGTCTTGCCGGTCTGACGGTCCCCGATGATCAGTTCGCGCTGGCCACGACCGACCGGCACCATGGCGTCGATGGCCTTCAGCCCGGTCTGTACCGGCTGGTCGACCGATTGACGCTCGATGACGCCCGGCGCCACGCGCTCGATCGGTGAGGTCTGTGTGGTCTCGACGGGGCCCTTGCCATCGATCGGCTGACCGAGTGCGTTGACGACCCGGCCGAGCAGCGCCGGCCCGACCGGCACCTCCAGGATGCGTCCGGTGCATTGCACCTTGTCGCCTTCGGAGAGTTCTTCGTAATCACCGAGCACGACCGCGCCGACCGAATCTCGCTCGAGGTTCAGCGCCAGACCGTAAAGATCGTCGCTGAACTGCAGCATCTCGCCCGACATCGCGTCGGCGAGACCATGAATCTTGACGATACCGTCGTTCAGGCTGACGATCGTGCCTTCCGTGCGGGCGTCTGCCGACGCCTCGTAGTTGCCGATCCGCTGCTTGATCAGCTCACTGATTTCTGACGGGTTGAGTTGCATCGCTAATGATCCTCTTGAAACCGAGTGGTCGCGGCATGTGACGTCGCGTCGTTCTCGCCGTCACATGCCGCACCGATTGCCGGGCCGCTCGAAACATTCCGAGCAAACCCGGGAGTGCAAGCGTCGCGTCTTATCGCGCCACCCGCTCCTTGCTGAACCAATACGGCCAAGCCGTCAAACAGCGACGGCTCGCCCCATCTTCTCGACACGTCCGCGAAGCGAACCGTCGATGACCAGATCCCCGGCGCGGATGATGGCACCACCGATCAGTTCCTTGTCGACCGTGCTGATGATCCTGACCTTGCGATTGAGTCGCTTGCCGAGAGCATCTGCGATGCGATCGCGCTGCTCGTCACCGAGCTCGAAAGCACTGGTCACGGTCGCCTCGATCTCACCCTCGGCTTCCGCACGCAAACCCTCGTAGATCTGCTGTATGTCCGGAATGACCGCGAGTCTGTCGTTTTCGGCAAGCAAGCGAAGGAGATTCCTGCCTTCATCATCGAGCTCATCACCGATGACCGTCTCGATCATGCCGGCTCTGTCCTGGTGCGTCAGGCCCGGCGCCCCGAGACGCATGGACAGCTCCGGGTTCGCGACCAGCGCGGACCAGAAGGCCAGTCGGCCGGACCATTCATCGAAACGGCCGCTGTCGCGGGCCATTTCGAAGATGGCGCGTGCATAGGGCCTCGCCGCTGTGGAATGATCAGCCACTAGATCTGGCCAACCAAATCGTCGATGACCTTGGCATGCGAGGATTCGTTCACCTCACCACCGAGGATGCGCCGGGCGCCTTCGACCGCAATCGAACCGACTTGCTTCCTGAGAGACTCTCGTGCGCCGATGACTTCCTGCTCGATCTCGGCATGCGCCTGCGTAACGATCTGCTCGCCGCGCGTGCGCGCATCCTTCTCGGCTTCCTCGATCATCTCGTTGCGACGCTTCTGCGCCTGCGCCACGATCTCGGCTGCCTGTGCCTTGGCATCCTGCATCATGGTCGCGATCTCGGCCTCCGCTTCCTCGCGGCGTTGCTCGCCTTTCTCGGCGGCGGCCAGGCTCTCGGCAATCTTGTCCTGTCGTTCACGCAGGGCCGTCATGATCGGCGGCCAGACGTACTTCATGCAGAACAGGACGAAGATCGCGAACGATATGGCCTGTCCGAACAATGTCAGATTCAGGTTCACGTCTGCTGTCCTCGGTTCGCTATCGAATCAACCGCAGCCGATCAGCCCGCGAGCTGGCCGACGAAGGGGTTGGCGAACGTGAAGAACAGACCGATGCCGACACCAATCATCGGTACGGCGTCGAGCAGACCGGCGACGATGAACATCTTGACCTGCAGCATCGGGGTCATTTCAGGCTGACGAGCCGCACCTTCAAGAAAGCGACCACCGAGCAGTCCGAAACCGATCGCGGTACCGAGGGCGCCCAGGCCGATGAGAAGGGAGACGGCAATGGCCGTGAAGCCGACGACAGTTTCCATGAATAACTCCGCGTAGAAAAGTGGTTGAGTAGGAAAGGGAAGGTTATGGAATAAACGCCCGGCTGCGTCGCATCCGTGTGTACGCAGACCGAAGAAAAAGCTGGTATATCAGTGACTTTCGTGCGCCATGCTCATGTATACGATGGTCAGCATCATGAAGATGAAAGCCTGCAGCGTGATGACGAGGATGTGGAAGATCGCCCACGGCACCGACAACGCCCACTGCGCATAGAAGGGCAGCAGTGCGATCAGGATGAAGATCAGTTCGCCGGCGTACATGTTCCCGAACAGTCGCAGGGCGAGCGAGATCGGCTTTGCAAGCAGACTGACGCCCTCGAGCAACAGGTTGATCGGCACGAACAGGATCTGCACGATCAGGTTGTCACTGCTGAAGGGCTGGAAGGCGAGTTCCTTGAAGAAGCCCCAGGGGCCCTTGATCTTGAAGCTGTAATAGATCATCAACGCAAACACCGACAACGACAGCCCGAGGGTGATGTTGACGTCGGTACTCGGCACGATCTTCATGTAGGGAATGCCGATGGCTTCGGTCACTCGAGGAATGAAGTCGACGGGGATAAGATCCATCAGGTTCATCAGGAAGACCCAGACGAACACGGTCAGGGCGAGCGGAGCGACGACATCACTCTTCGAATGAAAGGTTTCGCGCACGTTCTGGTCGACGAATTCGACGATCAGCTCGACGAAGTTCTGCAGCCCGCCAGGTACACCGGCGGTAGCCTTGTCGGCGGCCTTCTTGAACAGCCACAGGAACAGGGCGCCAAGGCCGATCGACCAGAACATCGAGTCGAGATGCAGCGCCCAGAAGCCCATGGCCGCCGCTTCCTCGCCGCCATGTGCGATCCCGAAACCGTGCTCGGGATGGATGCCCACCACCAGATTCTGCAGGTGATGTTGAATGAATTCGGTGGTTGTCGGTGCGTCGCTCGATGCCATGGTCGCTTAGCGCAAGGTCTGCCTGGTTTCGGACCGGGCCACCAGCAGCGGCACGATCCAGTTGATCATTTGTACGCCCGCGAAACCGGCAAAGAGCGCCAGTGCATTCACGGACCGCATATTGATGAACACGATGGCGAAGAACAGAACGGTAAGCGCCATCTTGCCGGCTTCCCCGGCATAGAACGAACGTACGATCTGACGAGCGGCACGTGCACCTCGATGACGAAAAGCGCGGAAGGCGAACCAGCAGTTCGGCACCCAGCAGATCAAGCCACCGAGCAATGCAGACACACCACCTGCCCGATCGGTCAACACAAACCCAGCCGCACCGACACTGCAGGCCGCGATCAGCTGCCAAAACAGTAGCAACCGGATCACCCTGCGTTGTCGTTCCGCCTGTTTCTTCACTCGGATCTTGAACGAAAGTCCGTACCGAGTCAGCCTTCGGCAAAAACATGGAAAAACCGGCTCGGCAAGACCGCGCCGGCAAGCGCGCGAAGTGTAGCAGCAATCAGCGCGCCCTACTTGATATGCGCGAGAATTCCGTCCAGCTCTTCGAGCGATCCGTAAGGTATCTCCAGCCGACCGGCGCCGCCCTTGCGCTGGTGAATCTTCACACCGGTACCGAGTACACCCGACAGCTTCTCGACAAGGCGCTCGACATCCGGGTCAGTCGCATTGGTATCGGTATTGGTTGATGGGTCCGGCACCTCGTCGGTCGCTGCTGCCTGACGGTCTTTCTCACTCTGGCGAATCAACTTCTCCACCGCACGCACGGTCAGCTCCTGTCCGACTATGCGGTTCGCCAACAGAGGTTGCTCCGCCGTCGGCGCGCCTAGCAGTGCACGTGCATGCCCCATGTCGAGCTTGCCCTGGTCGACGAGCAGCTTGACTTCATCATGCAGGTCAAGAAGGCGCATCAGGTTGGAGACCGCCGCGCGCGAGCGGCCGATGGAGGCGGCAACCGCTGTATGGGTCATACCGAATTCATCGCACAGACGGGCCAGCGCCTGCGCTTCTTCCAGCGGGTTCAGGTCTTCGCGCTGAATATTCTCGATCAACGATGCCGATGCCACCTCGGCATCTTCCATGTCGCGCACGATGGCCGGAATTTCGTCGAGGCCGGCAAGTTGCGCTGCACGCCAACGCCTCTCGCCTGCGATCAATTCGTAGGCGCCGCCGAATTCGCGCACGATGATCGGCTGGATCATGCCTTGCGACTTGAGCGAGTCGGCCAACTCCTGCAAAGCGACCGGATCGAAGACCCGTCGCGGCTGATAGACGCCGCGGCGAATCCGCTCTATGCCGATCATGTGCAGGCCTCCAAGCCCGGGCAAAGGCGCAGCTGCATCGACCCTGGCAGCGTTCGGCGGGAGCGAATTCCCGCCACCCGAGGGGTCACTCGACGCGTCCGGGGCCATCGGTACGCCTGGAGCGCCCGACGAGTTCTTCGCGCCAGACGTACCCTGCTCGTCGATCGCAGGCGCGTCTGTGGTCACCTTGTTTGTCGCCGACCCGTCTGTCACCGGCCTGTCCGTCGCCGAAGGGCCGTCTGGCGACGTTCCCGGCACGTTGCTCCGCTCACGCCCGCCACTGTTGAGCAGGGCGTTCAGGTTTCGTCCCATGCGGGGTTTCTTGGCCATGGGTCGTCGACTACACGCTGCTGGAATGGGGGTGCACGGCCAGACCGCCTTGCTCGACCTCGGACGACACCTCCTCCGCAGAAACAGCGGCAGGCACGGCTGCGGTATCGGTGGCAGTATCGGCAGCAACCGTCACGGCAGGCGTGGTCGGCGATGACAAAGACGCCTGTGTGCGACGACGGATGATTTCACCCGCCAGCGCAACGTAGGCGAGAGCGCCGCGCGAGGCGCGATCGTACTGCACGATCGATACACCGTGACTGGGCGCTTCGGCGAGCCGGATATTACGCGGCACGATGGTGTCGAAGACCTGCTCGCCAAAGTTCTCGACCAGCGCCTCTGAAACCTCGGTGCCGAGTCGGCTACGGCCGTCATACATCGTGCGCAGCAACCCTTCAACCTCGATCCCCGGATTGACCGAATCACGCACGCCGTCGACTGTCTCTAGCAGCGCCGTCAGGCCTTCGAGCGCGTAGTACTCGCATTGCACCGGCACCAGCACGCTATCGGCCGCGACGAAGGCATTGAGGGTCAGGATGTTCAGCGACGGCGGACAATCAATCAGGATGTAGTCGTAACTCTCCCGTTCGACATCGAGTGCCTCACGCAGCCGACGCTCGCGATGGTCGAGCTCCATCAGTTCGATTTCGGCTGCGGTCAGGTCGGCATTCGAGCCGATGACATCATGGCCGCTCGCGGGTGAACGCTGCCGCGCTTCGGCGATGCCCATACCATCGATCAGAACTTCGAACGCGCCTTTCTCGAGCGTGTTCTTGTCGATGCCGCAAGCCGTGGTCGCATTGCCTTGAGGGTCGAGATCGACGAGCAGGATCCGCTTTCTGAGGCTCGCCAATGCCGCCGCCACGTTCACGCAGGTCGTTGTCTTCCCGACGCCGCCCTTCTGATTGGCGATGGCGATGATGCGGCTCATGCGATCGAGTGTATCCGATACGCATTAACGTCGCGGCGCAAGAGCACCGTCGAAGCGGCAGATCGCGACATGGCGCTCACCCTCGGTAAACGGCACGTCGACCGGTGCGAGTGATTCACACAGGAACGGTGCCGGCAGCCGATCGGGCAGTGCGTCGCTCCGCCCCAGCATGACGATGACCGCCGCTCCCGGAGCACACAGGGGGGCCGCGACGGACAGGAAATCCACGGGTGCCGTAAACGCCCGCGACACCACCCGGTGCGACTTCGCCGTCACCGACTCCACCCGCGCGTGCCGGATCTCGACACCCGAGAGCCCCAGTTCCAGTACGGCCTGGCGCTGAAAGGTCACTTTCTTGTTGTTCGACTCGACGGAAAGACAGTGCAAGTCCGGACAAGCCATCGCCAGCGGCAGTACCGGCAGGCCACCGCCACTACCGATGTCGAGCAGATCGAAAGGCCGCGGATCTTTGCTCGCCGGCTGGGCCCGAGGGGGGGACAGATACGGCAGCAGCACGAGACTGTCCAGCAGATGCCTGCCGATCATCTCGTCAAGCTTCCTGACGGCGGTCAGGTTGTGAACCCGGTTCCACTTCTCGAGCAGCAGCAAATAGGCGACAAGTCGTTCACGGCTTGTATTGTCTAGCTGTGCAGCCTGGCCACCAAGCCTGCCGAGCCCCTCATCAAGCTGGCTGCGCAAGCTCGCTGTAGAACGGGTCACGGCCAGATCAGGCACTCTTTTGCAGCGCGCGCTTCTTCAGATGCACCAGCAACAAGGAGACCGCGGCGGGTGTAATACCGGCGATACGCGCGGCCTGGGCGACCGTGGCCGGACGATGCTCGGTAAATTTCTGGCGGGCCTCGTTCGAGAGGCCACGCACCTCGGCGTAGTCGAGTGCCGCAGGCAGCTCGGCGTCACCATTGGCACGCGCCCGGGCAATATCCTCCCGTTGACGGTCGAGGTAGCCGGCATACTTGCCCTGTATCTCCACCTGTTCGATCACCACGGTGTCCGGAAGCTCATCGTCGGGTATCAGTAGCGGCAGCACCCGGGGCAGTTCCACCTCGGGCATTCGCAACAGTTCATCCAACCGCCGTTCCCTGGGAAAGGCCAGGCCCGTGGCCTCGTGCAGCCGGACCGCCGAAACCGTATCGGGGCGGACAAAAGTTGTCTTCAAGCGCGCCTGCAGCTGCTCGACAGCGTGCCGCTTGGCCTCGAAGGCGCGCCAGCGCTCGTCATCGACCAGGCCGAGTTCGCGACCGGTTTCCGTCAACCTGAGATCGGCATTGTCCTCCCGCAGAAGCAGACGATACTCCGCGCGGCTCGTGAACATGCGATAGGGCTCACGTGTACCGCGCGTGATCAGATCGTCAATCAGCACACCGATATAGGCCTCGTCGCGACGCGGTATCCAGGGTGTCAGGTCGCGGCACAGGCGCGCGGCATTGAGGCCGGCGACGAGACCCTGTGCAGCCGCTTCCTCGTAGCCTGTGGTGCCGTTGATCTGCCCAGCCAGATACAGCCCCGCGACAACTTGCGACTCGAGCGAGCCCGAGAGACCGCGCGGATCGAAGTAGTCGTATTCGATCGCGTAGCCTGGCCGGGTGATATGCGCGCGTTCGAACCCCTGGATGGACTGCACATAGGCAATCTGCACGTCGAAGGGCAGGCTTGTCGAGATGCCGTTCGGGTAGATCTCGCAGGTATCGAGCCCTTCGGGCTCGACGAAGATCTGGTGAGAGTCCCGCTCGGCAAAGCGCACCACCTTGTCTTCGATCGAGGGACAGTAGCGCGGCCCGGCGCCCTCGATGTCACCCGCAAAAAGGGGCGAGCGGTGCAGTGCGTCGCGGATGATCTGATGGGTACGCTCGTTGGTACGCGTGATATGACAATCCACCTGACGGGGATGATCGTCGAGCCGACCCAGGTAGGAGAACACGGGCCGTCGCGCGTCACCGGGCTGGGCTTCGAGCGTACTGTAGTCAATGCTGCGACCATCGATGCGCGGCGGCGTACCGGTCTTCAGCCGGCCGGTATCGAAGGGGAGTTCGCGCAGGCGGGCCGCGAGCGTCAACGCGGGCGGATCACCCGCGCGACCCGCCGCTTGCTGCGCTTCACCGACGTGAATCTTCCCGGCGAGAAAGGTGCCGACCGTCAGCACAACGGTACGGGCACGGAAGGTCACGCCCAGCTGGGTAATGACGCCAGCGACGCGCATCTCGCGCGCGGCGCCCGCCTCGCCACTCGACAAGCCCTCACTCTGGCTGATCGGCTCGAGCACGAGATCGTCCACCGCCTGTTGGAACAGGGTGAGCCCCGCCTGACGCTCGACGATGCGCCGAATGGCCGATCGATAGAGCGTGCGATCGGCCTGCGCCCGGGTCGCTCTGACCGCCGGGCCCTTGCGGGCGTTCAAGGTACGGAAATGGATGCCGGCCTGATCGGCCGCGCGCGCCATGGCTCCGCCAAGGGCATCGATTTCCTTGACCAGGTGACCTTTGCCGATACCACCGATCGCCGGATTGCAGCTCATCTGCCCGAGCGTCTCGATATTGTGAGTCAGCAGCAACGTGCGCGCACCGGTGCGCGCCGCAGCGAGCGCCGCTTCGGTACCGGCATGGCCACCGCCGACGACGATGACATCGAATGTTTCGGGAAACTGCATGGGAAGGATCGAGGCGATGCGACCCCCTAGTATACGGTGCCTTCAGGAATGCGATGCTCGACCGGGCGACACCGGGCGACACCGGGCGACACACCGTGGCATCCTCACCGCCCCGCCGACCCGACATATCCACGATCATCGACAAACACACGACAGGGTCGCTCGACGCTCGCGCTGAGCTAAGCACGGATGACAGAACAAAGGCCGAAGCTGCAACCGAGGCCGAGACCACGTCTTCGGCACGGGACAAGGCCGCATGGCGCACGCTCCTGGCGCTGCGCCCGTTCCTGGCACCCTACCGATGGCGCATTGTCGTCGCGGGTATCTCCTTGCTGGTGGCCGCTGCCGCCACCCTCGCCATTCCGGTGGCCTTCCGCTTCCTGATCGACCGCGGCTTCGTCACGCCGACGGACATTGCCGGCGACCTGACAGCGACCTCGGCAGGCAACGTCAACGGGGTCTTCGTCGCCCTCTTCGCAGTTGCGCTGTTGCTGGCCGCCTCGACGGCGATCCGTTTCTACTGTGTATCCTGGCTCGGCGACCGCATGGTGGCCGACTTGCGGAAGGCCGTATTCGAATCGGTCCTGCGGCAGGATCCGGCCTTCTTCGAATCGCTCCGCACCGGCGAAGTCCTGTCGCGCCTGTCGAGCGATACGACCCTGATCCAGACACTGGTCGGGTCGAGCCTCTCGCTCGGCCTGCGCAACGCCCTGCTCTTTCTGGGCGCCCTTGGACTGATGATCTGGTCAAGCCCGATGCTCGCCAGCATCATCGTCGCGCTGCTCTTTCTGGTGGTGGCGCCGATCCTCATTTTCGGTCGACGGGTTCGTACCCTGTCGAGGAGTAGTCAGGACCGCCTGGCCGACACCAGTGCACGGGCGGGCGAAACGCTCGGCGCCATGAGCACGGTGCAGAGCTATGTTCGCGAATCCATGGAATCGGCGCGTTATGACGATGCCGTCGATGCAGCTTTCGCGACGGCCATCCGACGGAATCGTTCTCGTGCGGCTCTGACGGCCGTAGCCATCACGCTGATCTTCGGCGCGATCGTGTTTGTCCTCTGGCTCGGAGCCCGCGGTGTCATGAGCGGTTCGTTGTCGCCGGGGCTGCTGACCCAGTTCATGCTGTACGCCGCGCTGGTGGCCGGCAGTACCGGCGCGCTATCCGAAGTGCTCGGCGATGTGCAGCGCGCAGCGGGCGCCACCGAGCGATTGCTCGAACTGCTCGATATCCAGCCCACCATCCGTTCCGGCAATCGCACGCTGCCACAACGCGATACGGCCGGTGCCCGGGTTGCGTTCTCGGCGGTGCAATTTGCCTATCCGAGCCGGCCAGACGAAAGTGCGCTCGATGAGCTGTCCTTCGTCATCGAGCCGGGCGAGACCGTTGCGCTGGTCGGACCCTCCGGCGCCGGCAAGACAACCGTCCTGCAGTTGTTGATGCGCTTCTACGATCCTCAATCAGGGGTCATTCGGCTTGACGGCGTCACCCTGCCCGAACTCGAGCTGAGTGCACTTCGACAGTCGATCGGCTTTGTCTCTCAGGACAGCGTCGTGTTCTCCGAGGATGTCGCCGCCAACCTGCGCTACGGTCTTCTCGATGCCAGCGACGACGAGCTGGTCGCGGCGGCTCGCGATGCGCAGGCTCACGACTTCATTGAACGACTGCCGCAGGGCTATGCGACCTATCTGGGCGAGCGCGGCGTGCGCCTCTCCGGCGGCCAGCGCCAGCGCCTGTCGATCGCCCGGGCGCTCTTGAAGAACCCGCCGCTGCTGTTGCTCGACGAAGCGACCAGCGCACTCGATGCAGAGAGCGAGCGCAAGGTGCAGCTGGCGCTCGAGCGCGCCATGCACGGGCGCACCACTCTCGTCATCGCGCACCGGCTCGCGACCATCGTCGGCGCCGACCGGATCCTCGTGCTCGACAACGGACAACTTGTCGAGAGTGGCAGCCATGCTGACCTGGTCAAGCGTTCCGGGCTCTATGCAAAGCTCGCGGCCATGCAGTTCGGGGCGGGGACAGAGACCGGCTAGCCTCAAGTCTCTCTGGTACAGGTCTGCACGGCACAGGGCTTCGGGACTTTGGCCCTACTTGCCGATACCGAGCTTGTCGAAGAATCCGCCAATACCGCGCTTGGCCTTCTCCCCCACCGCATCGATGCCGGCATCCAGATCCTCGAGCACGTCCGGTTGTCCGCTTCTTGCCAGCAGCACGGACAGGTCGCCCCCCTCCAGTGCATAGAGGTCGCGGCGAAACTCGATGATACCACCCTCGAGGTCGTTGACGGCGAGCAACTCCTCGACCCGATCGTTGGCAACCCGGGTCAGCTCGGTCTCCGGATCGAAACACCGCGCGTCATCCAGACCGTGCTCGAGGCAGCTGCCGATTTCGGTGTTGGCAAAATGGCCTCCAGCGCAGTCGAGCAGTTCGTCGGCATCACCCCGTTCTGCGAGCAGACATTCTGCGGTCAGCATTTCCTGTCGCGTCAACGAGCCGTTGCGCTCGCCCACGCAGAGTCCGTAGTCCGCCAGCCCGTTCGCAAACGAGGCACATTCGAGCAGGGTGGCCTGTGCCTCGTCGAGATGCTCCTGTGCAATGCAGCCGGCCTGCCCCGCGACATCGGCCGATGCATCGAGACACGCCACGATGCGCGCCTGATCGGCGTCGATGTTCGCATCGAGCGCGCAGGCAAGGATGTCCTCGGTCACTTCGCGCTGCACGCAGAAGGCCGCACTCGACACATAGTCGTTCTCGACCGATTCGAGCGCACATTCGGCGGCTGTATAGGTATCGATGGAGCACCGCTCGTACAGCATCGCGAATTCGGCCGTATCGTCACTACCGGCACACTTCAACAGGGCCAGCTCGGAACTGTCTCGCTGATAGCAGTCGTAGAGGATCTTCTGGTCATCATCCATCAGCGCCAGAGCAGCACATTCGGCGAAGTCACCCTCACTGGCATCGTCCACCCGTTCACACCCCTCGATACGATTGACGATGCGCGTACGCGCCTCACTGACCGGATCGTCGGCGTTCAAGGTCGCCAGTACATCGACCCCGTCATCGCCTATCGTGTCGGCAAAGCGCTCGGGCAGACAGGTACCCCCACCCACGCAGGAGACGAAGGCGTCGGCATCGATGACGAAACCCGAACATTTCCCGAGTTCACCGACCGTTCGCTTGCCGTCCGCATAGCAGGCCGCCACCACGTACCGTGCCCAGTCATTCGGCACATAGTCGAGCGATGGCGGATGGGCAGTGGCATCAGCAAGCTCGACGATCTCGAAATATTGCTCGACCGCGGGATCGAGTCGCTGCAGTGCTGTGTCGAGCACCGCTCGCTCGGTATCGACGCCCATGACCACACGCCAGCCGTCGTCGACATCGACGACCGGACTGATGCGGGTCGCGACATTCGGGTAGGCGCGGCGAAATTCTGCAGCGTAACGATGTGCATCGCTCTCGCTCCGGAGGATGGTCGAGACGATGGCAAGCTCGCTTGCCGATGACTCGCCGGTCATCTCCGTCAAGCCGCCGCCCGCTGCGCCCGAACCGCTCGGAAAGAGTGCCAGCTGCACCGCCCGGTCGGTGCGCGCCAGTTCGCCGAGAAAGGCATGCTCGCACTGATAACCACCGGCGACGAGGTTGCGCACGACCTTGCGCTCGATCTTTTCGCAAAATCCGGCACTGTTGTTGGCCGAACCCAGTTCCTCGATACCCCCGTCCTTCTCGTACAGGACCTTGCAGGGCACCGGCGTCTCGACGTTCTCGTACACCACTCGAACCACACGGGGTACAGGCGCTTCTGCATGCGAACAGACGCTGCGGCTCGCATCCTCCACCGCCGCATGAACGCTCCCGTGGGCGGCGAACAGCAAAAGCCAGCCCGCTGTACTTTTGTTCAGACACTTCATTGTGCAAGTTTCCGGACCATGTCGAACGGGTCGAAGCCGTCAGGAACGGGCCGCACCAGATGCCCCAGCCGCACCCGATCAGCCAGTTCCCGCTCATCGGTATGGATCCACACGAAGTCGTCACCGCGCTGATCGGTTATTCGCGCTGTGCCGAGTGACAGGGTTTCTGCTTCGCGCTTGCCGGTCAGACGATTCTTCGACTTGCGCCGCTCGTAGACAGCGACACTTTCATAGTCCGCCATGGCCGATCCCAGGGTGGTGACCTTGAAGGTCCAGGACTTCCCGTCACTGCGCTTTTCCGCGATATACCCCGCGGGCGCAAAGAACTGCCGCAGAAAATCGCCCGCACCGTCGGCGGCATCCTTGCTCGCCTGTTGGTAGAGCTGGCGGGACGTCTCGGCTCCCGGCTCACCACAACCGCCAGCCTCATTCGAACGGCGCTCGCGCCCCTTGATCTCCTCGATCCCGGCGACGCCGTTTTCAAGTAGATCGTAGACCTTCAAGGTGCCGGTTATCTCCGCATCGACGATGCAGACGCCCGGTAGCAAGCGACCCTTGCGATTGGTCACCGGAGGTTTGAACTCGCTGTCGATCGACAAGGTATCGATCTGGCCGATCAGCAGGTAATCAGCCTGCTGAAACGGCGCCGGCGTATCTCCTTTCGCCCTTTCATATTCCTCCAGAGCACCCTTGAGACGCTTGGCAAGGACACGATCGAGAAGATCCACCTTGCCGTCATCAAGGAGCGAAGTCTCGAGTTCACCGCGAAGCGCAGCCTCCAGATTGACAAGCTCTGCACCCTCGATGCCGCTTTGCCCGCGGAGATCGAGTGGCAGGATGGCAACCCGCGGCTTGTCTCGCGACAGCTCGCGCTCGGTAGGCATGACCTCCGCCTCGTCGAGCTCGACGACATCGAAGGTATAAGGGTCGATCTTCACCGGCCCCGTCGCGCAGGCCGACAGGATAAGTGCCAGCGCCGCCGGTATACCAACCTTGCAGTAGCCAGCTCGAGTGCCGATAAGCCAGGTCGCACTCGAATGCCTATTCATCAAAGTTCACCGAAAATATCCAGTTCATCGAGTTGCTCCGCGGTTGTGGCTCGTGCATTGGCATGAGCCTTGTTCATGTCGACGAACGAGTTACCCTCGCTCTCGATCGTTTCCTCGAGCAAAGGCGTATCGTTCCGGTCGGTCACGATGATCGAGGTGACGTGCCGTGCGAACAGGTCCGTTCCGGTCTCTCGCTCGTCGACGACCGCGGTGACCTGTACTCGAAAGCTCGCGTCGGCGGCCTCGCCCATCGAGATGTCGGCCTCGCGCGCCAATCCGCCAAGGTCTTTGCGCAGAAACTCACTGGCGGCATCGAGCTCCAGATGCAGAGTCCTTTCCCCGGCGAGGGAGGCGAAGAACGGTTCCAGCAGGCCAACAATGGTCTCGGCACGCATGACGTTCCCGTAGACGGTGTCCGGTACGATGTTGGTGAGCATCCCCACGGGCTCGCCACCGATATAGAGCGTGCCGCCGCTGAATCCCTGCTTGATGCGATCGTCACCCTGCGGCGCGATGCGTATCGAACGAAAAGCGTCGAAGCCGACGATGCTGACCTTCATGCGTTCCGCATCACCACCCTCGCCGCGCATCCTGAGCGACCCTTCCTCGTAGTCTTCGAGCAGCGCATCGACGTCTGTCCCTTCGAAGAGCCCCTCGTCACAGCGCAACGGCAGCGGTGATTCGGTGCGAAGGAGTGCGATGTCTTCCTCGAAGTCGACCAGCACACGGGCCGCTACCTTGCTCATGTCGGGCAACACGAGCTGAATCCCCGCACCGCGAGCCACCACGTGACCCGCCGTCAAGATCAGGCATTCATTGCCTCGACTGAGCAAGCTGCCCTGTCCACTGCTGCCGAGATCGAGTACCCGGACGTCAGCGCTGAACACCTGTGTGCTGGCAAACAAGAGCACCAGGGCGCTCTCCACTACAGCAATACGCTCAAGGATCCTAGGACGCATGATTCTCCTTCTCGATACTTGTCGCTGCCGGGCGCGCCGGCTGATCGACTGCGAGCTGCACGAATTCGAGCAGCCAGGAACGGACGAGAAACCGGTACAGGCCGAAGAACGTGAGCACCAGAGTCCATGACAGGGCCAGGCTTCGATCATTGGCAATACGTTCGAAAACGCCGTTGCGTATCGGCAGATCACCCGTCGCAAACCGCTGTATGTTCGCGCCGTCAGCATTGCTCGAGAGCATCAGGTTCAAGCCACGCTTGTCATCGAGATTGAGAAAGCCCTTGTCTGACGATGAATTGTCAGAAACACCCGTCTCCTGGCAGATACCCTCTTCCGCAAGGAGTCGCTCGGACGACGGTAATACCAGTGCGTCCCCCAGTCTCAGATCCATCTTCGGGACGCGATAATGTCCGGAGCCAAGGAACTCCCGCGATACCAGCTCGACCTTGCCTGACAGCAACATGCCGCGTCGCAAGCTGCCTTCGTGGCCGACCAGACGACCCGGCTTGACCTGACCTTCCAGTGGCCAGGTCAGTGCCTCGCCGCTGGCGTCAAACGCTGACGCCGGTTTATCGAGGATGATCGTCACCACCTTGCCGAGACCAGCATTCAGCGTCGCGTCATACTCGTCATCACGAGTGCGGACGCGCACCGGCTGCGCCTTGTTGTGAGCGTTGATCCTGACCCGCAAGGGACCGTTGCCGATGCGGCTGACGACGATCTGATCACCGCAGGAAAATTCGATGAAACCGTAGTCGACCCTGCCGGCGTCCTCAGCATCCCTGTCGTCCCTGGCACCCTTCTCGACCACGACACTGGCGTCATCGTCATTGTCGCCGTCTGCTTTCGGGATCTGTTCGACAACCTCTGTCAACGCAATTTTCATTGGCGACTGGTCCTCGATCATGGCGTCCTTGACGACCCAACCGGGAGGGTTCCGACCGAGCGGGACGTATTCGATGTGTTCGCTGCGCGCCTCGACGAACACGGTTGGCTCGTGGACGTCGAACAGTGTTCGCCAGAGCAACAGAACGGTGAACAGCGATACCGCGATCGGCGAGATGATCCAGAAGAACCTGGCCTTCGCCGATGTCGAGTCCCAGTGCCTGGAAAGATCCGGTGCTGTCGCCCCGACCAGCAAGGTGCCGATGAACCGTGCAGGTCCACGCAATCGATCACGCCAGGTAACAGGATTGACCACCGTTGGAATTCGACTAGAACATGAACACGACGTTGTCGAGTCGTGTCTCGAAATCTCTCCTCAGGATGTGCGCCTTCTCGACCACATCGTCCGCCTCGCGGTCGATCACGAATTCGCAGACGGTGTCGTAAGCAGCTGCACGCAATTCGACGACAATTTCCGCGCAGATCGTCGTATCACCGATCACGTCACCGCCGCCCTCCCGCACCAGCTGCACTTCGGTCGCTTCCGCGTTCAGGAAGATGCGCAGGTTATCGAGGCTCTCCGGCATACCCCAGCTGGTGGGTAGATAGACGCGGTTCTCGTCTTCGCAATCGTCACCAAGCGACGCCAGCGCAACGAGTTCCATTGGAGCGAAAAGGGATATCTCGCGCCCCATGCGCGTCGGGTATTCCGCTTCCCTCTGCTCACCATTGTCACCTGCGACCGTGGTGGTCCAGTGCGCGGAATAGACCCCGTCAACACTCGCCACATCGATGCAGACAATTCCGGCTGACTGACCCGATGGCAGTCCGAAATCGATCGTCAGCGGCCGCTTGCCGACAGATTCGTGTTCGACCTGGTGCATGAAGCCGATGCGCACCTGGCCGGCAACCTTGACCGATGGATCGAAGGATTCGGTAAAGCTGTCCGCGTCGGCCCGCAAAGGGCTGGCAAACACCTCTGTGACCACGGACAAGCTGCACAGCACTACCAGAAGCACAGCACCGAACGCTATGCCTCCGCCCCTCGACACCTTGTACATACGGCAACATCAACGAATTACAGCGGATATCCCCGAGTCTCGCACAGGCTTGCATCGTTGTCATGACCCGGTCGACACCGAAAGCGTCCCGCCTGGCGTAGTCGAGGCCGGCTATTTTCCTACGCAGAACGAGGTAAAGATCTGTCCGAGCAGATCATCGACATCATGCCGACCGGTGATCTGCTCGAGTGACTGCCGCGCCTGGCGTAGCTCTTCAGCTGCCAGTTCAGGCATGCGCCCTTCAGAGAGGCGGGCCAATGCAGCGGTCGTCGCGGCTCGCGCCTGTTTCAGGGCGTCGAGGTGTCGCCGACGCGCCATGTAGCTACCTTCGAGGGAGCTGTCATACCCGGCCAGGGCGACAAGATGCGCACGCAAATCGTCCATACCCTCACCGGTGACGGCCGACACGGCAAGGTCACGATCAGCGGGTAGCAGCCGGCGGCTCTCCGGACTGAGATCGATCCGTGTCAGCACCCGGCTTTGCGGCACCCCTTCGGGCAGCGTTATCGTCGGCAATTCAGGCACATTGGCGTCGAGCAACACGAGCACATGATCGGCACTGGCGACGGCCCGTTCGGCCCGTGCCACGCCCTCGCGCTCGATCGGATCGTCGGTCTCGCGGAGACCGGCGGTATCGATCAGGTGCACCGGCAGATCGTCGATGACGATTTGTTCGTGCAAGAGGTCGCGGGTGGTACCGGCAATTTCGGTGACGATCGCGCTATCGACACCTGCCAGGGCATTGAGAAGCGTCGACTTGCCGACGTTCGGCACACCGGCGATGACGACGGTCAGGCCATCGCGAAGCCTCTGTCCCTGCCCGGCCTTCGCGAGCAGACGATCGAATCGATCGACCAATTCGCGGGTGCGTCGAGCAAGGTCAGGGTCGGCGAGAAAATCGATGTCCTCCTCACTGAAGTCGAGCGCTGCCTCGAGCCAGGCACGCAGGGCATCGAGCTCATCCACGATCTGCTCGACATCCGCCGAGAACTTCCCGCTGAGTGAACGCACGGCGGCGCGCGCGGCCCCGCGACTGCCACTCTCTACGAGATCGGCGACTGCTTCGGCCTGTGCCAGGTCGATCTTGTCGTTCAGGAACGCCCGCTGGCTGAATTCACCGGGTTGTGCGGCACGCGCGCCGAGCGACAGCACACGTGCCAGCAACAGATCGAGTACCACTGCACCACCGTGTCCCTGCAACTCAAGGACATCCTCGCCGGTAAAGGAGTGCGGTGCGACGAAACGGAGCGCGATGCCGATGTCCAGAAGCGAGCCATCGGCATCGCGAAAGGGCAGATAACTGGCCTCCCGTGCCGGTAGAGCCTGCCCGACGATGGCGCGGGCGATTGATGGAACAGCCGGCCCGCTGACCCGGACGATGCCGATACCGGCACGGCCCGAGCCGGTCGCGACCGCGGCGATCGTGTCGCCGGCGCCGCTCACCTGCCGCGCTTGGCGCGCGCCTTCTCCTTGGCTCTTGCCTCGGCCTTGCCACGGGCATCGGCAATCAACGCCCGAAAGCTCCCGGGCTTGTGCTTGCCGGCGGGCGCCTTGGTTCCAACATTGGCGCCGACATTGGGTTTCGGTCGAGCCTTGCCCTTGCCCTTGCCCTTGGAATTGGCCTTGCCATTACCGTTGCCTGCTGACTTGCCGGAAGCCTTCGTTCCGGTGTCCGGCTTGCCACCTGCCTCATCATCTTCGATCACAGCCGTATCAACGATCGCGTCTTCGTCGATGATCTCGCCTTCGGCAACATCTTCAACAGCAGCGCCTTCAGTGGACTTTGCAGCCGTCTTGCCGCCCTTGCCCATCGCCGCGGACTTCGTGCCACCGCCCTTGTCATTCTTGTCGGCAAGCACGTGGCGTGTGATGTAGTACTGTTGAGCGATGGACAAGGTGTTGTTGACCACCCAGTAAAGCACCAGTCCCGCCGGGAAGAAGGCGAAGAAGATACCGAACACCAGCGGCAAGAACTGGAACACCTTCGCCTGTATGGGATCGACCGGCGCCGGGTTCAACTTCTGCTGGAAATACATCGTCGCCGCCATGATGACCGGCAGGATGAAAAAGGGGTCACGGATGGCGAGATCCTTGATCCACAGGATCCATGGCGCCTGGCGGAGTTCGACACTCTCCAGCAAGGTCCAGTAGAGCGCGATGAATACCGGAATCTGGATGATCATCGGCAGACAGCCGCCGAGTGGATTGACCTTCTCCTTCTTGTACAGCTCCATCGTCGCCTGACCCATCTTCGTGCGATCGTCGCCGTAACGCTCCTTCAGGCTGGCGAGCTTGGGTTGCAGGAGCTTCATCCGCGCCATCGAGCGGTAGCTCGCCTCGGAAAGCTTGTAGAAGACGGCCTTGATGCAGAAGGTCACCAGGATGATGGCAAAACCCCAGTTGCCGACGAAACCGTGGATTGTCTTCAGCAGCCAGAACAGCGGCTGCGCGAGTATCGTCAGCCAGCCGTAGTCGACTGTCAGCTTCAGGTTGGGCGCAACGGCTTCGAGTTTTTCCTGAATCTTCGGACCGATGTAGGCGGTACTTGCGAAGCTGGCTTCGCCCCCGGCCGGCACGCTCTGACTCCCCGAGACGAGCCCGATCAGATAGCGGTTCTCGTTCGCGAGATGGCGGGTATAGGCGGTATTGACTTCCCCTTCAGGGGGGATCCATGCCGTCGCGAAGTAGTGCTGGATCATCGCTACCCAACCGTCGGTTGCCGGCGCCGACAGGTCTTCGTCTTCGATATCGCCGAAGTCGATCTTCGAATAGACATCCTCGGGCGTGCTCAGTATGCCGCCGATGTAGGTATTGACAAATTGCTGCTTCTCGTCTTTCGTGCCAGGCTTGCGTTTCAGCTGCCGATACTGGTTGACGCTCAAGGATTCGCCCGAACCGTTCTCTATCCGATAGTCGAGTCCGACTTCATAGCTGCCGCGTGTGAACGTCAGCGTCTTGGTCACGCTCACACCGTCATCAGAGCGCCAGGTGAACGGCACAGATACCGATTCCTCGCGGTTTGCGAGCGTATAGCTCTCGGCGGCTGCCTGCATCGGTTCACGGTGGGTCGGCGCTGCCTTGCCGTTCGCCGCCTGCAGCCCCGATTCAGCCACGAGATAGTGAGCGGGATCGTCGCTCATGAGCGCGAACGGTGTGTCCTGATCGTCGATCGATACCGGATAGTCGAGCAACTCGACGCGGGAGATGGTAGCGCCGATCGTGCTGATGCGAATGTCCATGACATCCGTCGTGACACGAACCAGTGGGGCCGAGCTTCCATCGGCAGTCGGCGCGGCCGTTGCGCCTGCGCCCGCCGACGACGTTGCCTCGACCGGACCCTGCGGCAGGTCGGCAGCCGATGGCGCAGCACTGCCCGCATCTACCCCGCCTGGCGCATCGGCAGCCGAGTTGCTCGCGCTACGCTCGATCGGGGCGGGCGCATGGTAGTCCTGAACCCAGTTCTGATAAATGATGAGGCTCAGGAAGCCGAGCGCCATGTACAGCAGCAGTCGTTGGGTTTCCATCAGCGGTGTCGTTGTCGGGATTCGGCATCGAGGTGTTCGGGCACGGGATCGAATCCGCCGGGGTTGAAGGGGTTACAGCGCAGCACGCGTCGTAGTGACAGCCAGCATCCGCGTACGCTGCCGTGAGTTTCGAGAGCTTCCAGCGAGTAGGCTGAACAGCTCGGATAGAAGCGGCATCGGGGCAGCAGCAACGGGCTGATCCAGCGCCGATAGAAGCGCAACAGGAATGTCATCTGCAGTCTCGTCCCGAACGCGATTGTCGCAGCAATTTCGACCAAAGCGCATCGAGCGACGCACGCAGTTCGCGATTTTTGGCAGCGGCAGCGGCATCCCGGTTCATGACCACGACATGCCGACCGCCGAGGTCGCTCTGCACCTGCCGAAACGACTCGCGCGCAACGCGCTTGATGCGATTGCGATCGACGGCGCGGCGAGCTCGCTTCTTGGCGATCGCCAGACCGAGACGAGCCTTACCGCCGGACGCCAAAGCCGCATCACGGCGGACCAGCACGGTCCAATAGCGATCCGCAAGGCGACGGTTATTGGCGAAGACAGCATCGTAGGCGCGAGCACTCGACAACCTCGCGGAACGGGGAAACGCTCGTTCGCCGACCGTTGAATTCGTTCGCGTAGATCTTGCCGGATAAGAGGTTGCGGCGGTGTCGACCGACGACTCCGCCGGAACCATCAGGCGCTGAGGCGTGTGCGACCCTTGCGTCGGCGAGCAGCGAGTACGGCACGACCACCGCGCGTGGCAAGGCGTGCGCGGAAGCCGTGCGTACGGGCACGCTTGATCTTGCTCGGCTGGAACGTTCGTTTCACGTGGAAAACTCCGGTGGCAGCACCGGGCTGCGCGAAATGACGGGAACTCTCAAGTATAGGGGCCAGGGCTTGTCTGGTCAACCGATCCGACGGAATCGAGCATCTTCTCACGAGACTGAGAAGGTAATGCGCGAAGAGGCGAAAGAGCGTTGAAAAACGACACACCGATCGCGTAAAGTCGATCCTCCCCGCACCGAAATCCTGTCTCCGCAGTCTCGTGGACTGCAAGGCCACTGACGGTCGCGCGCCCGTCCCGAACCACTCGACATGGAGACACTCGCTTGAGCGCACCGTTGTGGGATCGTTGTCTTTCTCAGCTCGAATCCGAGCTTTCCGAGCAGCAGCTCAACACCTGGATACGACCGCTCCAGGCCCTGGAAGACGCGGGGCAACTCCGCATCCTCGCGCCGAACCGGTTCGTTCTCGACATGGTGCAGAGCAGCTTCCATGCGCGCATCCAGGAGCTGGCCTCGGGACTGTCAGCCAACCCGCAGGTTACGGTCAATCTCGTCATCGGCACGGACGAGCTTCGTTCCGGTGAACGACGCTCGTCACCCACCCGCACTGCTGTGCGTCATGGCACAGGCAGCGCGTCGGTACCGCCACTACGCTCGCAAATTGCCACCAGTGAGCCTGCACCGATTCACGACTCGAATCTCAACCCCCTGTTCAGTTTCGACACCCTGGTCGAAGGCAAGTCGAACCAGTTCGGGCGAGCCGCCGCCGTGCAGATAGGCAACAACCCGGGTAGCGCCTACAACCCCTTTCTCATCTACGGTGCCTCGGGCCTCGGCAAGACGCACCTGATGCACGCGATCGGCAATGCGATTCTCGAAAACAAACCCACCGCTCGTGTCATGTATGTCAATTCGGAGCGCTACGTCGGCGACATGGTCAACGCGCTGCAACACGGCAAGATCAACCAGTTCAAGCGCTTCTATCGGGGTCTTGATGCGCTGCTGCTGGACGATGTCCAGTTCTTCGCGGGCAAGGATCAGACGCAGGAAGAATTCTTCCACAATTTCAATGCCCTGCTCGAAGGCGGCCAGCAGATCGTGCTGACCTGCGATCGTTATCCCAAGGAAGTGAATGGCCTCGAGGAGCGATTGAAGACGCGTTTCGGTTGGGGATTGTCGGTGTCCGTCGAACCGCCCGAACTCGAGATGCGTGTCGCCATCCTGAACAGCAAGGCTGAACAGAACGGGATGTCGCTGCCTTCAGAAGTCAGCTTCTTCATCGCCAAGCGCGTGCGCTCCAACGTTCGTGAGCTCGAAGGCGCCCTGAAGCGGGTCATGGCGAATTCGCAGCTCATCGGCAAGCCGATCACCCTCGATTTCGCCCGCGAATCGTTGAGTGACCTGCTCGCTTCGCAGTCCAAGACGACCACAATCGAATATATCCAGAAGACAGTCAGTGAATACTACCGGGTACGACTCTCGGACATGTCGGGGAAGAGTCGTTCGCGTTCGATAGCGAGACCGCGCCAGGTGGCGATGGCGCTATCGAAGGAGCTGACCGGCAAGAGCCTGCCGGAGATCGGCCAGGCCTTCGGCGGGCGCGACCATACGACGGTGCTGCACGCGTGTCGAAAGGTTGTCGAGCTCAGAGCAGAAGACTCGTCCATAAACGAGGATTTCGACAACCTGCTGCGAACACTTTCCGGCTGACAAACTTGTGGAATGGCTGTGGACAAGTTGTTGAAGGGTGTGGGACAAAGAGGACCGCGACGATATCAAGCGCTCACTGTGCGAAGTTGTCCCCATTCCATCCACACCTTCCCGGCAGCTTCCTCCTGTGCTTATACAGACCTCTGTATTTCTCTAAACCATTGAACTGTATACTGATATTTTGCTTACGCACAGAGTTTGCAAACACTAACAGTAGTTATCATAAAGTTGACTTATCCACCTTTTCTTTTATTGGCCTCATGAAATTCAGCGGACAACGTGAAACGCTACTGACACCTCTGCTTCAGGTCGTCGGTGCTATCGAGCGGCGGCAGACGACACCCGTGCTCGGTAACGTCCTGATAAAGGCCGACAGTGATGTCATCACGTTTACCGCGTCAGATACCGAGATAGAGCTGCACGCTCGTGCTTCCATGCCCGACGTGGAATCCGGCGAAGTCACGGTTCCAGCCAGAAAGTTCGTTGAGATCGTTCGGAATCTTCCCGAGTCAGCACCTGTCTCCTTCGAATCCATGGATCAGCAAGCCGTCCTTAAATCTGGCAGAAGCCGGTTCAAGCTGGCTACCTTGCCCGCGGAAGATTTTCCGATTTTCCAATCTCTGGTTGAATCGCAGTCTGTCTCGATTGCCGCCGAGCAACTGTTGCAGTGCATCCGCAGTACCGCATTCTCGATGGCTCATCAGGATGTACGCTTCTACCTCAACGGTATGCTGCTGGAGATCGACGATCAGCGACTGGCCTGCATCACGACCGATGGGCACCGGCTCGCTTACTCGCAATGCGCGACAAGCGTTCAGCCTGCAACACCTGTACGCGTAATCATTCCGCGCAAGAGTGTCGGTGAACTCCAACGTCTGTTAGGCACACTCGATGCGGATGTGCAGATCCGCCTTGAGGTGACAGCACAATTGATGCAAGTCCACGCGGCCAATATCAGACTGACAACCAAGTTGATCGACGGTCGTTTTCCTGACTACAACCGGGTCATTCCAGTGGATGGGAACAAGGAACTCATCATCGACGGACCTACCCTACGTCAGTCTTTGACACGCGCATCCATCCTGTCAAACGAGAAGTACCGGGGTGTACGAATGGCGTTATCGAGTGGCCTGTTGACCATCTCGAGCAACAATCCGGATCAGGAAGAAGCGGTAGACGAGCTTGAAGTCGACTATGCGGGCGACCCTGCAGAGATCGGATTCAACGTGACCTATCTGCTGGAAGTACTTTCAATACTCGACTCCGTCAACGCCAGGATACGTCTCAAGGACGGGGGAAGCAGCGTGCTGATAACGCCCGAGTCGAGTGCCGAAACCCGATATGTCGTCATGCCGATGAGGCTCTGATGCTGTCAGTCTGATGTCGCTACATCTAACTGCCCTTCTCTTCTCGTGTTTCTGACTCAACTCGAGATCAGTCACTTCCGGAATCTCGACACGTTCAGTATCGAGCCACACGCATCCATCAACCTGCTAACGGGAGAAAATGGCGCCGGCAAGAGTAGCGTGCTCGAAGCGATTCAGTGTCTCTCAACCGCCCATTCGTTTCGAACGAGAAAGCCGAGAGAACTGATAGCGAGAAACGATGATGCATACCAGGTGTCAGCCCGCTTCGATGATGAAGATGAGAACGAACATCGGATAGGTCTTTCGCGCTCGCGTGATGGGTCTCTGACAATGAGAGTCGATTACCAGGGCATCGGCAGTGTGGCTGAAGCGACACGTATTTTTCCTGTGAAAGCATTGACTCCAGACAGCCATGCCCTGATCCAGGATGGTCCTGAACTCAGACGACAATTCATGGATTGGGGTGTGTTTCACGTGGAACATCGTTTCTATGATGCATGGCGCTCCTACCGCCGTGCTCTGTCGCAACGGAATCGATGCTTGCGTGAGCAACGACCGGCGTCAGAAGTAAGGTCGTGGACTGATCCGTTGGCAACCAATGGAAACCACGTCGACCAGTACCGGCGGCAATATGTGACTCTTCTGCAAAGAGCACTGATCAACCGATTGGAAATGCTGACGCAGCCTCTGGGTATCGAAATTCACTATCGAGGTGGTTGGCAATCAACGTTGTCGCTGAATGAAGCGCTCGAAAAGAACCTCGAGCATCATCAACGTATGCGTACGACAACAGATGGTCCTCATCGGGCTGAGTTAAGCATCACGGTTGATGACGTCTCTGCCCGACAGACGCTTTCGCGAGGACAACAGAAACTGTTGGTCTATCTGATGCACTTGGCGCAGCTGGATGTGCAGAACGAATCTGGAGGACATCGCGCCGTTATCCTTTGTGATGATTTGCTCTCGGAGCTTGATGGATCGGCCGCGGCGAACGTGGTTGATCAACTGCAAGCCGTCGCGGGCCAGTTGTTCATCACAGGTGTGTCGCTCGATGACTTGACCACTCGACAGCACAAGATGTTTTACCTGCGAGATGGTCAGTTGCTCGAATCGGGGCACATTTGACTTATCTGAGATTGAAGCGTTCCACGTGAAACACTCATCAAAGATTTCAGCTGCCTCATGGCGACGCCTTGCCATCCATCTTGCGGATGCGTTTTCAGACAGGATTCGATCCACAGACTTATCCACATACGATATCGATACGCCGGTAATTTCATTTTATATCGGAAGGCTGTCGTACCGTGGATCATTGGGGAAAAGTTGAATCCTTCCCTGACGTATAGCCGTAAGTGTTCCACGTGGAACATCGACTATCCACAGAGTTCATCGGCCTGAGACAGGAGCTATTCAATACTCATCGAATTACCAGTGATAGACATTGAAAGGCTATAATTGACCCGCTCAGCAACGTAGAACGGTGCATGACTGAACAGCAGCCCAGTTACGACTCCTCCAACATCAAGGTCCTCAAAGGGCTTGATGCTGTACGCAAGCGCCCCGGCATGTACATCGGCGATACCGATGACGGCACGGGACTGCATCACATGGTCTTCGAAGTCGTAGACAATTCGATCGACGAAGCGCTTGCTGGCCATTGCAGCGTCATCAATGTCGTCATTCATCCGGACGAGTCCGTCAGCGTATCGGACGATGGTCGAGGCATACCTGTTGATACGCATAAGGAAGAAGGGAAGTCCGCAGCTGAAGTCATCATGACCGTTCTGCACGCTGGGGGTAAGTTCGACGACAATTCCTACAAGGTGTCCGGTGGTCTGCACGGTGTTGGTGTTTCAGTGGTCAACGCGCTCAGCGAGTGGTTGATCTTGACGATCAAGCGCGACGGCAATGTGCACAGACAAGAATATCGGGAGAGCGTACCGTCGACTGATCTCGTGACCGGTGAATCAACGGACGAGACGGGGTCCGAAATTCACTTCAAGCCCAGCGCACGGACCTTCACCAACATTCGTTTTGAATACGACGTGCTCGCCAAGCGGTTGCGCGAGCTGTCGTTTCTGAACCGCGGCGTTCGCATCGAGTTGTTGGACCGGAGAACCGATCAGACTGATGTTTTCGAGGCAGAAGGCGGTATTGCGGCGTTTGTAGAGCATCTCAATCGCAAGAAGACGCCCATTCACCAGACGGTGATTCACAGTCTGGGCTCGAAAGATGACGTTGCGGTCGAGGTTGCTCTGCAGTGGACCGAGACGTATCAGGAAAACATTTTCTGTTTTACGAACAACATCCCGCAGCGTGATGGTGGAACACACTTGGCCGGATTTCGCTCGGCCATGACCCGCACCTTGAATCAGTATATGGAGCAGAGCGGTGCGTTGGCCAAAGCCAAGGTTTCCGCAACCGGTGATGATGCGCGGGAAGGACTGACAGCGGTCTTGTCGGTCAAGGTACCGGATCCGAAATTCTCTTCACAGACGAAGGACAAGCTGGTTTCGTCAGAGGTCAAGGGAATCGTCGAGTCGGTGCTCGGCGAGTTCATGAATGATTTCCTGCAGGAGAATCCCACCGAGGCGCGCGAGATAACGGCCAAGATCGTCGATGCTGCGCGCGCGCGGGAAGCCGCTAAGAAAGCCCGCGAGATGACGCGTCGCAAGGGCGCACTCGACATTGCCGGTCTGCCTGGTAAGTTGGCTGATTGTCAGGAGCGAGATCCTGCCAAGTCGGAAATCTACCTGGTGGAGGGTGATTCAGCCGGCGGATCGGCCAAGCAAGGTCGGGATCGCCGGCGTCAGGCCATCCTCCCTCTGAAGGGCAAGATTCTGAACGTCGAGCGGGCTCGATTCGACCGGATGCTGCAGAGCGCCGAAGTTGGCACGCTGATTACGGCTCTGGGTTGTGGAATTGGTCGGGATGAATTCGATGCCGACAAGCTCCGATACCACTACATCGTCATCATGACGGATGCTGATGTAGATGGTTCGCATATCCGCACGCTGCTGTTGACGTTTTTCTACCGGCAGATGCCGGAGCTCATTCGGCGTGGCCATATCTATATCGCCCAGCCGCCGCTGTACAAAGTTCGGAAGGGCAAGCAGGAACGGTATGTCAAGGACGATGCCGAGCTTAACGCGTACTTGTTGCAACTGGCCCTTGACGGCGCCCGACTGCATGTCAGTGCTGATGCACCCACGATCAGTGAAAGCGCATTCGAAGCGCTGGCTCAGGAATTCATGCGTGTGAGCCTGCAGTTCGTTCGCATGGAAAGGAAGACCAGCAAGGATATTCTCGAGGCGTTGCTGAATGTTGCGCCACCGTCGGAGAGCACACTCGCCGATCCGGATGCGCTGGGGAAATTCGGTGAATCACTGCTGCAGCAATTGAATCAAGAACTTGCCGAGATCAATCGATATCGACTTGAAATCAAGAACGACAGTAGCCCTGAACACACTCTGTCGCTGATTCGGCGTATCTACGGAAACGAACATGAGATCAATCTTGATCCAGCCTTCTTCCGCTCGCCTGACTACCGTGCGCTAGGCGCGCTTGCCGAGAAGCTCGACGGCATGCTGGAGGAGGGCGCATTCGTCGCGCGTGGCGAAACCGTCGAACCTGTCGAGACTTTCAAGCAGGCGATGGACTGGTTGATTGCCGAGTCGAAGAAGAGTCTGACCATCTCGCGCTACAAAGGGCTTGGCGAAATGAATCCGTCTCAGTTGTGGGAGACGACGATGGATCCCGAGGCACGGCGCATGCTCCAGGTCAGCATCGAGGACGCCATCGCAGCCGATGAAGTATTCGACATGCTGATGGGCGAGCAGGTGGAGCCGCGTCGTGAGTTCATCGAACAGAACGCCTTGTCCGTATCGAACCTTGACGTCTAGTCGACAGGCATCGAAGCCTGCTGAACGAAACGGGGTCAATATTGTATTATTACTCTGCCGAACTGACGATGTTGCCGATGCAAACCGACGAGCTTCTCGAGTGACGGGATCAGACCTGCAGATAAATCGACCTGCCTTTGCTGCCGTCGATATAGACACGATCGAGGCGACGCTTGACGACCATCTCGCTCGATGCCGCAAAGTCGTTGCCGAGGCATCGACAAGCCGTCCTGTCACGTGGCAGTCGTTGATGCAATCGCAGGCCGAAGCCCACAACGCCTTGCATCTGTTCTGGTCGCCGATAAGCCACTTGAACGCAGTCACGAACACCGTGGCGCTGCGCGATGTATACAACCGCTGCCTGCCTCGGCTGAGTGCCTACTGGACCGAGCTGGGGCAGAACCGCGCCTTGCACAACGCGACACTTGCATTGCAGGAAAGTCCCGAATTCGCCAGCTTGAGCGATGCACAGCGTCGCGAGATCGAGAACGACCTTCGTGAGTTCGAACTGGGTGGCGTCGCGCTCGACGATACAGACAAGCAGCGCTTCGGCGAGATCGCCCAGGATCTGTCGCGTCTGACTACAGAGTTTTCAGACAACGTTCTCGATGCTACCAACGCCTGGGAGAAATTGATCGGAGATGTGCAAGAGCTCGACGGCCTGCCGGCATCGGCAATCGAGGCTGCGCGGCAGCGTGCGGCCGGTAAATCGATGCAGGGCTGGCTGCTGAATCTCGAATTTCCGGTCTATCACGCGGTCACGACATTCGCGAACAACCGGGCCTTGCGCGAGGAGCTGTACACGGCCTATGTGACACGCGCATCGGCGACAGGCCCCCATGGAGGCCAGTGGGACAACGGTGCGGGGATGAACTCGATTCTTCAGCGACGAGCCGAAAAGGCTGCCCTGCTGGGTCGTTCGAATTACGCCGAATTGTCAATGGCGCGCAAGATGGTCGAGAACCCGGCACAGGTCATCGACTTTCTCGACGGATTGGCCGAGCAAGCCGTTCCCGTGGCGCAAAGCGAATTCGACGCCATCTGTCGCTTTGCGGAGAGTGATCTTGGTCTCGCGGCGGACGACGTTGCGGCCTGGGATGTCCCCTGGGTGTCAGACAAGCTGAAGAAGCGCGACCATGATCTGTCAGATGACGATCTGAAACCGTACTTTCCGGCCAGCCGGGCCATTCCCGGCCTGTTTGCCGTCTGTGGCCAGTTGTTCGGTCTCCACATCGAGGCGGAGGAGGGGGTCGATGTCTATCATCCGGAGGTCACCTACTACGCCATCACGGATAGTCAAGGTCAGCTGCGAGGTGGTTTCTACCTCGATCCGTATGCCCGTGAACACAAGCGCGGTGGCGCCTGGATGGATGTCTGCACCACACGGCAGCGGCTTGGCGAAACGGTGCAGCTGCCTGTTGCCTACCTCGTCTGCAACCTGACGCCGCCCGTCGGCGATGCCCCTGCCTTGTTGACTCACCAGGAGGTGACGACCCTCTTCCACGAATTCGGTCATGGCCTTCATCACATGCTGACACGCATGGATACCGCCGGTGTGTCGGGCATCAACGGGGTCGAGTGGGACGCCATCGAATTGCCGAGTCAATTCCTCGAGAACTGGTGCTGGGAGCGGGAGTCGCTCGATCTGATTGCCGGCCACGTCGAGACCGGTGAGGCGCTGCCGGACGAACTGCTCGAGAAACTCCGTGGCGCACGGACGTTTCAGGCTGCCATGCAGCTGGTGCGACAGCTGGAGTTTGCGCTCTTCGACATGCATCTGCATCTCGATTCGACGGTAGAGCGCGCAGCCGATATCCAGTCCACACTCGATGCGGTGCGTGCGCGTGTGGCAGTCGTACCGACACCTGACTTCAATCGCTTCCAGAACGGTTTCTCGCACATCTTCGCGGGCGGCTATGCGGCGGGCTACTTCTCGTACAAATGGGCGGAAGTCCTCTCGGCCGACGCGTTCTCGCGCTTCGAGGAGGAGGGCATCATGAACGCCGATACCGGTCGGGAGTTTCTGACAGAGATACTCGAGGTCGGCGGCTCTCGCGATGCCATGGCCTCGTTCGTCGCCTTTCGTGGTCGAAAACCAGCCATTGATGCGCTGCTCCGTCACAGCGGACTTGCCAATATCGCGTGATGAACGCCGGATGAAGTATCGCGATCTCAGGGAGTTCATTGCCGGTCTGGAATCGCGAGGTGACCTGAAGCGCATCACGACGCGTGTCGATCCGAACCTCGAGATCACCGAGATCTGTGACCGGACCTTGCGTGCAGGTGGACCGGCACTCCTGTTCGAGCGACCGACGGGCTCCGACATCCCCTTGCTCGGGAATCTCTTCGGGACGCCCGAGCGGGTCGCGCTCGGCATGGGCGAGGAGTCGGTGGAAGCGCTGCGTGAGGTCGGCAAGCTGCTTGCGTTCCTGAAGGAGCCTGACCCGCCGAAGGGGATAAAGGCTGCCTGGGACACGCTGCCGATCTTCAAGAAGGTACTCGACATGGCACCGAAGACAGTGCGTGATGCGCCGTGTCAGGAATGTCACTGGGACGAGGTGGATCTGTCGCGACTACCGGTGCAGACCTGCTGGCCGGGTGACGCGGGACCGCTCATCACCTGGGGGCTCGTTATCACTCGCGGGCCTGAGAAGAAGCGGCAGAACATGGGCATCTATCGCCAGCAGGTGATTGGTCCCGATCGCGTCATCATGCGCTGGCTGAGTCACCGCGGTGGTGCACTCGACTTCCGCGACTGGCAAGCCGAGCGCCCGGGTGAGCCCTTCCCGGTCGTCGTCTGTCTCGGTGCAGATCCAGCGACCATTCTTGGTGCGGTCACGCCGATACCCGACACGCTTTCCGAACATGCCTTTGCCGGTCTGTTGCGCGGCGAGCGCACCCGACTGACGGCAGCCTCCCTGTCGGATCTGCAGGTACCGGCGTCAGCCGAGTTCGTGCTCGAGGGCTATCTCTATCCCGGTGATGTTGCACCCGAGGGCCCATTCGGTGATCACACCGGCTACTACAACGAGGTGGATGAATTTCCGGTCTTCACGATCGAGTGCGTCACACACCGCCGTGAGCCGATCTATCACTCCACCTACACCGGTCGGCCGCCTGACGAACCGGCGATACTCGGTGTCGCGCTGAACGAGGTGTTCGTGCCGATCCTCAGAAAGCAGTTCCCGGAGATCGTCGACTTCTACCTGCCGCC